>OFRD01000504.1_pt1 | contig 15065 bp, 10 predicted proteins | sample 1543041 | NCBI WGS metagenome assembly OFRD01 (sample SAMN07774234, study PRJEB24372) | wastewater metagenome | isolation source: Exp Tend CN 100WW | collected 2016-02
TAATCGCGAAAATGGCGTGCATCATTTTCAGCAACTGGTGCATTCGCATCTGACAAGTTAGCTTGCGCTGGTCTGCCCGGATTATTTGCGGGCTTGCGATTGCGCGCAGAGCAGCCCGACTCAGTCTGCGGGGCGGCCGTGCACGGCAAGATTGCGGTTGGCGTAGCGGCTGTCCGCGGTGACTTCCGGTCCCAGCCACGCGGGCGGCAAATATGCTGCGCTTTGCGCGGTGTTCTCGAACTCCACTTCGGCCAGCAATAGTCCGCTTAGCGTCCCGCCAAACACATCCAGCAGCACAATCTGCGCAGCGCCAACGCGGTAGCGGCGCTTCTGAACGCGGCGGTGGCCGGTGGCGGGCCAGAGCACCTCAAATTGCGCCGCGTCAATTTGGATTTCCACTTCCTCGCGCTGCGCGCCGCTGCCGCGCTTATAGGTGAGCACGCAATTGCTGCCGTGCTGGCGTACGCGCACTTCGCTGCCGTCGGGCTCAATTGCCAGATAGCCTTGCTGCACTTCCTCAAACGGCCACGAGTGTAAATCGGGTGGGGCAATGCGTACAAGGTACTTGCGTTCGATTTCAAGTTGCATGGCGTGTGCGTCAGGCAATTGCCACTGACAGCGGCATGCCAAACTCCTGCTCAAACAGGTCAGTGGCGCGCTGTGTTTCCCACACCTCAACGCGCGCGCCACCGACTGCGGCGGGAGTTGCGAGAAGGTGCGCGCGTCCGTCGGCGATACGCAGCTGCACTTTCTTGATGGCAGCGCTGCGGCTGCGGTCCAGATATTCCGCCAGGCGCAGCAGTGCGCCCATTTTGCGCGCGCTACCCAGTTCATGGCCGTCAAGCAGTGCCATGGGCGGATACAGCTCAAGCTCCGTGCGTCCGCGGCGGTGCAGTACGCAAAGCGCAGCGATTGTTAACTGTTCCGTGTGGGTGTAGCCGGGCAGGGGCGCGTTCAGCACAATGTAGCCGGCGTGTTTGTGGTGGTTGTAGTAGTCAACTGCAGTGCCAATATCGTGCAATTGGGCCGCGGCCCACAGGCATTCGCGGGCAGGCGCACCCAGCCTGTGCTCTGCGCTCAACTGGTCAAAGAGCGCCAGCGACAGGCGCGCCACATGTTCGGCGTGCGGCTGGTTGTAGCCATAATTGCGCGCCAGATTCAGCACACTGAACTCGCGCAGGTTGCGCAGCAGCGGCGGCCGGCGCGTGCGCAAAAACTGCGAATAGAAGAGTCCTTCGCGCAGTCCCTGTCCGCAGACCACCAGGCTTTCAGCGCCTGCCTGGCGCAGCGCAGCTGCCACCACCATCGCGCCCGCAAGAATAATGTCTTCGCGGTCGTTGCGCAGCCCGGCAACGCGGCGCGCGCGCTCTTTGCGGCCAAGCCCGCGCAGCCTTTCAATTAATTTCTCGAGCCGCGCAAGTTTTAGTTCATACTGATGCACAAGGTGGAAGGGGTAGTTGCGCGTCTCGCGGTCAATGCGCGCAATGGTGCGCACGCTGCCGCCCAGCCCCACAAACTGCTGCCCGGCTTTTAAGCGCAGCCAGCCTACCGGCGCCAGCGTGTCGGCGATGTAACTTTCGAGCGCATTGAAATCAGCGTTGGAGAGCGGGTCGCTGTTGCAAAAGCGCTCAGTGAGGCTGAGCGCGCCAAGCGGTTTGACTGTGCCGCGCCAAAATTGCCCATTGCGCACCTTGCCAATCTCTGCGCTGCCGCCGCCCACATCCAGCACCAGGCCGTGCTGGATGCCAATGCTGTTAATTGCGCCGAGTGAGCTGAAGTACGCTTCCTGCTCGCCGGTCAGCACCCGCAGGCGCAAGCCGGTTTCGCGCTGCGTGCGCTGTAAAAATTCAGCTTGGTTGCGTGCGTCGCGCACGGCTGCGGTAGCCACGGGCATAACCCGCCGGACACCGTTGGCTTTGCAAAACGCGGCAAACATGTGCAATGTTTCCAACGCCCGTTCAATTGCGGCCGGCGTCAATTGGCGGGTGGTTGCCATACCTTCACTTAGGCGCACACGCCGGCTGAGCTCATCGGTTATTTTGAATGTGCTGCCCGGTGTGTAGTGGGCCACCAACAGGCGGGCCGAGTTCGATCCGAGGTCGATTATTCCCAGCGATTCGCTGAAGTCTGGCTGCGCACGCATGCGTTACTCGCGGGCTAGAAGCTTCGGGGGCAGCAGCCAGCTTAAAATTCCGGCTGGCGGTTGTAACTGCAGCAGGTCCACCCGCGCCAGGCTGCCCTTCTTCATCATCACGCGGCCGCTGCCAATCAGCCGTCCAATCATTTGGCTGAAGTCGTCCTCGTGGCCCACAAGCAGAAGTGCGCTGGCTGTCAGGCGCGAGTTGAGCAGCCGTTCCAGCATTGTGAAGTTGAAGCCGGGCACCAGGCTGGCTGCCGCCGTGACCGGCAGCCCGAGTTCTGTGGCAACGATGTCGGCAGTTTGGCGGGCGCGGATATATGGGCTTGAGATGATTTCATCCAGTTCAAGTTCAAGCGCTGCAATTGTGCGCGCGCTGCCCTGCATGCGGGTGATGCCTTCTGGTGTTAGCGGGCGCGATTCGTCAGCACCGGCCCACGTGGTGCTGTCCCCGGCCAGGCCATGGCGCAGAAAGTAGAGGCGCATTTAGCGCGCAGCCACGGCGCTGGCCAGCTGCTGCTGGAACCCCGGCGTTGCAAAGTGTTCGGCGCAGATGGCCGGGAACCCTGCCTGCAATGTGTTGCGCTCCGTTTCGCGCAGTGTGATGTAGGCATTGATGTCCCAGTAGTGTGACTGCAGAGCCGGCTCATCGTCCAGCGCGCGGCGCACCATCGCGCAGGCCACATCGGCATCGTTCAAGTCGCCCAGTACATCCTGAATCTGCTTGAGCGCACTGATCACGCTTTTGATTTCCGGGCCCAGCAGCGGCCGGAAAAAGTCCACGGCATAGCGTAGTTTTTTGAATTCGATGCGCATTTTGTGCAGCTGGGCCAGTGGCGCGTCTTGCAAATGCGGCATAAACGCGCGCACTTCAGCCAGACGGGCATAGATAAGCTGCGGTGCGGCATCGTGCGCCAGCACAGGATGTTGGGTTGCGTCTGCCGCGCGTGGCGGCTGCATCAGAAATGCGCCAAATTCAACCACAAAAATTTGATGGTCGAGGCTGTGCAAATACTGCAGTGCCGTACTGCGAGCGGCAGCTTGCTGCATTTGGAAATACATTCGCAAAGTATCCAGCCCGCTTTGTTGCGGCGCTGGCAGCTGGGCATAGTGGGAGCTTAGTTTCTCCAGCAGTACATCCAGGTCGCGCACGCGGCCAAACTCGCGCCCGGCTGTGCGCAGTGCGCGTGCGAACGGCTTCAACTCGTGCGCCTCAAAGGCGCCGGCAAAAAGCGCGCTCGCTGCGCGCAGGCGGCGCAGGCTGACGCGCAGCTGGTGCACATCCTCGGCGTCTTCGCGGCGTGTCAGATTGCGCGAGTGGTTCAGCAGGCTCGCCAGCTGCTGGCGCAAGATGATGCGCGCGGTTTGGGAGACCGGTTCGTCGGGCTGCAGCTGCGGTTCTGCTCCGTGGCGTGCGGCGCGCGCCAGCGAACGCAACGCCGGAGACAGGCGCAAGCTAAGGCTGAGCGCATGCCCGGTGGCGGCACTAAAAAACTTGAGCTCGCGTTTGAGTGCAGCAGCAGCGGCCAGCACTTGTGGCCCACTGATTGCCAGGCTCACAGTTGGGGTTGGCTGCTCACTGATGCTCAGTGCGGCTGCAGTGCGGCAGGCGGCTGGCAGCCGGGCAGCAAGCCTTAGCAGCGCTGCAAGCCACAGAGTGCTGGTGATTTGCGATTCGTTGGCGGAGCTAAGAGCTTGCAAGCGGCGCGCCACTTTTGCATGGCTGCCGCGCTGGGCACGCACAAGTGCCGCCAGTGTGCGCTGTAGTGTGGTGGAAAGCGGAATGAGCGCATGCGCCTGAAGCACAGTTGCACTTGCCGATGGGCTCGCTTGCAGGTTGTGCAGCAGCGCGGCCTGCTGCAGTAAAAGTGCGGCCGGCTTTCCGAGATTGTGCAGGCGAACAGTCTGTTGAAAAAAAGTTGCTGCCTTTAGGGCGACTTCAGCAGCTGCGGCAGCGTCGGCGTTGCAGGCTGTTTGCAGTGCCTGCAGCGTCATGGGCGCCCGCAGTGTTTCGTCTTTGTTGGGCGCATTACTTGCTGTGATGGAGGCAATTCCGCGCTGCGCATAGCTGCGCTGCCAGGCGCGAACGCGCTGTACCGGCACTGCCAGGTCAGCTGCGACTGCGGCGGCAGTCGCGCCGCGCTCAAGCTCGCGCAGCGCATGCACGTGGTCACGGGCTGCCGCGGAAAGCGGCCGGCGCAACAGGCGCGCCAGCTCACCGCGCGGATGTTGTGTGCCCGCGCCGGGCATCACTTTCGTTTCTTGCGTAGGTTGCGCGCCAGCTTGGAGGGGCCGGGAACTTCTGCAGCCGGGCGGGCGGTGCGCATGGCCAGCAGCCGGTCCTGCACCGCAAGCAGAGCAGCGCCTTTCTGCGGGCTATTGCGCCGGTATTCTCCGTTGGGTTGCATGCTGCGGCTGGAGGTGTTGTCCGCGAGGTGCGCCTGCAACACCGTGTCGCGCAGGTAGCGTTTATGCGCGGCATCTTCCACCGGGAACAGCAGTTCCACGCGCCGGTCTAGGCTGCGCGCCATTAAGTCGGCGCTGCCCAGGTACACAGTTTCTTCGCCGCCATTAAGGAAGTAGTACATGCGGCTGTGCTCCAGAAAGCGCCCGAGTACGCTGCACACGCGAATGTTGTCGCTGATGCCGGGCACGCCCGGCCGCAGGCAGCAGATGCCGCGCACCAGCAGATCCACCTGTACGCCATTTTGCGAGGCTGTATACAGCTGCTGAATGATGGCTTGGTCCGTGAGCGCGTTGGTCTTGAGTATTAGATGGCCGCCGCGGCCCGCACGCTGGTGCTCGATCTCGCGCGCAATCAAAGCCGTCAGGCCGCTGCGCATGTTAACCGGCGCCACAAGCAGCTTGCGAAAGCTGTGCTGCTCGGCATAGCCGGTCAGGTAGTTGAACAGTTCGGATGCATCTGCGCCCATTTCCTCATCGCACGTAAAGAGGCCGAAGTCCTCGTACACCTGCGCAGTGCCGGCATTGTAGTTGCCGGTTCCCAGATGCAAATAGCGCCGGATGCGCGCGCCTTCGCGGCGCACCACCAGCACAATCTTGCAGTGTGTTTTCAGGCCCATCAATCCATAGGTAACATGCACGCCTTCGTTTTCCAGCGTGCGCGCCCAGCCGATGTTGCTGACTTCATCAAAGCGCGCCTTCAACTCCACCAGTACCGCCACCTGCTTGTGGTTTTCCTGCGCGTGCAATAGCGCCTGCACCACTGGCGAGTTTGAACCCATGCGGTACATTGTTTGTTTAATTGCCAGCACATCCGGGTCGCTGGCCGCTTCGCCAAAAAACTGCAGCACAGACTGGAACGAGTCGTATGGATGGTGCACAAGCAATGGCGCTTGCGCCAGCATGCGGAACATGCTGGCGTCGCGCAGTCCGGCCGGCATGCTTGGCACAAAAGTTGGGTACTTCAGGGCCGGTTGTTCCAGGCCCGCCAGTGCTTCAATGTCATGCAGGTCAAGCGCGCTTTCGAAGCCATAGGCATCGCTCGCGTCTACTTCCAGATTTTCGAGCAGCAGGTTGCGCATCTGTTCGGACATGTTGTTTTCCAGGCACAGGCGCACCACGTCGCCGAAGCGGCGTTCGCGCACGCTCTGCTCCATTGTTTCCAGCAGGTCGCCGGCTTCGTGCTCCTGAATGTTCATGTCTGCATTGCGCGTTACATGGAAAGCATGCGCTCCAATGATTTCTGTGCCGGGAAACAGGCGGCTGGCGTTTGCAGCAATGAGTTGCTCCATCCAGACAAAGTGGTGTTCGATGGTTGCGGCCGCTGGCTGCGGCTGGGTTTCCGTGAGGCGCCGCAGTGGCACCAGGCGGGGCAGCGTGTCCGGAACTTTTACGCGTGCAAACTGGCGCTGCCCATCGCGGCGCCGCACTTCGACAGCCAGGTTGAGACTCAGGTTGGAGATGTGCGGGAATGGATGGCCGGGATCGAATGCCAGCGGCGTGAGTACGGGAAAAACAATTTGGGCAAAGTAGTCTTGCGCGCGCTGCAAATGCTCGCCGCTTAGATCCGTGTAGTCATGGATGAAAATGCGGCTTGCCGCTAGTTCTGGCAGCAGCTGTGTGAAGCAGTTCGCGGTTTCCGCCATCAACTCCGTGGCCAGCTTGCGCACCGCAGCCAGTTGCTGGCCTGGCGTCAATCCATCCGGTCCGGTCTCCGTTACGCCGGCTCCAATCTGCAGCATCAGGCCGCCGACGCGCACCATAAAAAACTCATCGAGGTTTGAGGCAAGTATGGAAACAAAGCGCACGCGCTCCAGCAGTGGATTGCGCATGTCCAGCGCTTCTTCCAGCACGCGCCGCTGAAACTCCAGCAGGCTGAGCTCGCGGTTTATGTAGAGCGCCGGCGCATCGAGTTCAACATGCCCGTTCAAGCTGGGCGGTTCAGTGGCCGTTAGCGTTGAAGTTTGGAATTCGGGACTCATCGTAAACATTATAACCATGCAAGAAATCTGCCGGGCCTGAATGTCCGGTGGCAGGGTTAAAACTTCAATAAATTTATCGTGGGCCGGCGGGGATCTGCGCTTTGAAGGCAGTCTGGCAGCGTTGCCGCTGGTTTGCGGCAGGTTTCAAGCACGCTTGCGGGCGGGCTGCGGCTGGGTATTGCTAGCGGTGCAACCGTGGATCAAGCGCGTCGCGCAGCCCATCCCCAATTAGATTGAATGACAGCACCGTAATCATGATTGCAATGCCGGGAAATAGCACAAGATGGGGTGCATTGAAAACACTGTTGCGCTCTTCGCCCAGCATCAAGCCCCACTCGGGAATGGGAAATTCTGCGCCAAGCCCCAGAAAACTCAGCGCTGCGGCGGACAGAATTGCACCTGCAATGCCCAGTGTGCCGGCCACAATCAGCGGTGGTAACGAGCTGGGCAGCACGCGCATAAATAGCAGCCGCATTCGGGATGCGCCCAGCGCCTGCGACGCCGTCACAAAGTCATGGTCCTTCACTTTTACAACCCCCGCGCGCACGACGCGGGCGTAGACCGGTATTTCTGTGATTGCGATAGCTAGCAGTGAGTTCATCAGGCCCGGGCCTAGCACCGCCACAATTGAGATTGCCAACAGCAGGCTTGGGAACGCCATCAAGATATCCAAGGCGCGCATGATCAGGTCATCCGGCCAGCCGCCGAGGAATCCGGCCAATGCGCCCAGCAGCCCACCCACCAAAATTGCAACCGAGACTGTGGTGATACCCACTTGTAGTGACAGGCGCGAACCATACACCACGCGTGAAAATAAGTCGCGGTTGTTGCCATCAATGCCCATCAAGTGCTGCGGTTGGTCGGCTGCGCATCCCAGCAGGTGAATGCAGGGGGTGCTGCGCCGCACAACATTCTCCAGTGGCAGCAGCGGGTCGAAAGGTGCAATGCGGTCGGCAAACAGTGCTGTTAATACCAGTAGTGCCAGCATCACAAGGCCCACTTGCGCGGAGCGGTGGTGCAGCAGCCTTCTCAGCGCGAGGCGCGCCGGCGACTCGTCGGCAATTGTCGGGCTGGCGCCGAGTGGAAATTCTGTGGTGGTGGCAGCACGCATGCTTTTACTTTAGGCGGATGCGCGGGTCCAAGTAGGCGTAAGATATGTCCACAATTAAGTTTGTAAACACATATATCACCGCGACCAGCACAGAGAACCCCTGAATAATTGGATAGTCGCGCGAAAGAATTGCTTCTACTGCGCGCGAGCCGACACCGGGCAGCCCAAAAATAGTTTCGGTGAGCACTGCGCCCGAAAGCAAGCTGCCGATTTGAAGCCCGATGATTGTCACAATCGGTATTAGTGCGTTGCGCAAAGCGTGGCGGTAAATTATGAGCCGCTCGCGCAGTCCTTTGGAGCGGGCGGTGCGCACATAGTCCTCGCCGAGCACATCGAGCAGGCTGGAGCGCGTCATGCGTGCAATCACAGACAGCGAAATTGTGCCAACCGCCAGCGCCGGCAGGATCAAATGCCAGAGCGCATCCTTGAGCAGCTTTGTGTTGCCGGTCAGCAGCGCATTGAGGATGGCGGAGTTGGAGACCAGCATGAGCATAAAGCGCTGGAAGCCCTTGAGGTTTTGTAGTCCCCAAACCTTTGCAAGCGGAATAATCGACACACCCGGTGAGAGCCGCGATGAAGGCGGAATGAAGAACGGCGTGTCTTTTAGCGTAAGCGAAAAGAAGTAGGCCAGCAGCAGCCCGAGCCAAAAGATGGGCATTGACACGCCGATGTTGGCGAAGACCATGGTGGCCGTGTCAGCTGCGCTGTTGCGGTTAAGTGCCGCAACCACGCCCAGCAGGATGCCAACGGTGGATGCAAACACAGTTGCAATTACCGTTAGCTCTATTGTCAGCGGCAGGCGCTCGGCAATCAAATCTGATACCGGGCGGCGGTCGCGGATCGCTGTGCCAAAATCGCCCTGCGCCACATTCAGCGTGTAGCGCAGAAATTGCTCCGGAATGCTTTTATCCAACCCATAGTGCTGTTTGAAGATTTTGCATTTCGCCTTGGTTGCTTTTTCTCCCAGCATCACATCGCATGGGTCGCCGGGAATCATGCGGGTAATGGTGAAAGTAACCACCAGAATCCCGGTCAGAACCGGAAACAGCAGTAGTAGCCGACGGACGATGAAAGATAGCATGCGGGTGCGGAACCAAAAGCAATAGGGAATTGCTTTTGGTATTTTACCTCATTGGCATTTGTTAGTTGCAGGTGTGGTGCGCACAGTTATTAAATAAAAGCAGGATGGGGATGGCCCATCCTGCTTGGCAGATTTCTGTAACCTGCGGACTACTCTGCGGGTTGGTTTAAGCCCTTCCCAAAGAAGTCCAGCCAGTACTGGTACACCCCGGTGTTGCCCTTGCGGAGTTCGTTGTTGAAGTCCCACATGCGCGCATAGCTCGCGACAACATCGCTGCTGTCAAGCGCTGCGCCGTTGGAGAACTTGACGCCGGCACGCAATGTGCACGTCCACTCAGTCGCCTCGGTGTTGCCCGTGCACTTCTCCGCCAATGCTGGCTGAAGCGTGGCAGTGCCGAACTTGAAGGAGTAAAGCGTGTCGAAAATCTGCTGACAGGCACTAAAGGAGGAACCGTCACTCTCATCGGCACAGTCAAGCGAAACCGGTTCTCCATCCTGCGAGAAAACGAGCTGGCCGCTTTCCGTGGTCATCTCCTGGTAGTTCTCGTTGTAAGGGCCGATCACCACATTGCCAACCTTGCTGCTGAAGGCTGTTGCGGTTACGCCGTTTGCGATGGTGGTCATTGGCACGTGCTGGTCAACCAGTGCGTTGACTGTGTCGTACAGCTTCTGGCGGACTGCCGGGTCGGAAAGCTTGGCCGCCGCCGCAATCGGTTCCATTATGTCCGGGAAGGGTTTTCCAAAGCCATCGGAGGATCCCATCAGGAAGACGTCATACCAGTTGGTGGCGTCCGGGTAGTCCTCGCTCCAGCCAAGGAAGTACAGGCCACGCTCGCCGGCGCGCACTGCAGGCAGGTAGGCTGCCCATTCTTCCATGCCAAGCTTGGCATTAATGCCAATCGCCTTGAGCTGTGCCTGCACATCCTGTGCAATCTTGCTGGGCTGCGGAAAGTAAGGGCGTGTGCGTTCTGCGTATGACAGCAGTACTTCCTGCTTGAAGTCAAAGCCCGCGTCCACAAGCATTTGCTTGGCTTTCTTGGGGTCGTAGCCCGGGCCTACATAACCGTCCGAGTACCCGGGCTTCACGCCGGCGGGCGCAAATTGCGTGGCCGCAACGGCGCCGTCGGGATAGAAGTTTTTGACGATGCGCTCTTTGTCGATCGCCATGGCAAAGGCCTGGCGCACAACTTCGTTGTCAAACGGTTTTATGGTGTTGTTGAAGGCGAGGTAGAGGAAGTTGTTGAACTGGCGCGAGTACACCTTAAGGTTCTTGTCCGCGGCCACTGTCTCGTAATCATCCGTTGCCACGTTGGCAATGCCGTCCACGTTGCCGGACTGCAAGTCCAGCAAGCGCGCAGCTGCTTCCTTGCTCCACTTTAGGATGAACTTCGAGTTTGCCGGTTTCGTACCCCAGTAGTTGGGGTTCGGCGCAAAGGTGATGTGGTCACCCCGCACCCACTCCTCAACCACGTAGGGGCCGGTACCCACCGGATTGTCGTTGATCTGGACTGCGTCGCCGCCTGTTTCCTTCAGATAATCCTGGTCAAGCACAGGAAAAGCAATCAATGACATCTTCGACAAGAACGCCGGGTCGGGCGCGCACATTGTGAACTTCACCGTCAAGTCGTCGATGGCTTCCATGGATTTCATGTTGCCGCCGTAGTCGCAGTCTGGGGCCGCCACGGACAATCCGGGCGCCTTGTAAGCGGATGCCATCACGCCGCTGGCGCCGAGCTCAGTTGTGGCTTCTACCAGTGAGCTCTTCAGCACTTCGCCGTCAAGGTCGCTGGAAAACACATTGAGCGCATTGCCATACAAAGCCATGAACGGCTCTGGCGCAGCAGCGCCATGCACAATGCTGGGGGCCAGCTTGTCTGTGCCAAAGCTGGTGATGGAGTACTTAAGGTACTCGTCGTACAGGCTTACGTCTGCATCGGTGCGGGCCGGAATGGAGCCTTTCTTCGGATTGAAGGCATCCTGCCCTTCGCGGGAGCCGGCCACTGCCAGCCAGGCTTTCGCCTCTTCCGGGTGCGGGGCGCCGACGGCCAAGCCGAAGCTGTCACTCAACCACATAAATACGCCGCCATTACCGGGCGCGGCTGAATAGCCATAGTCGACGCCAACTTTGGCGCCCTTGCTGATCATGTAACCGTGTGCCCAGTCGCCCATGATCGTCATTGCGGCTTTGCCTTCAAGCACCATGTCTGCGGCGCTGGACCAGCCGATTGAGGCGCGATCCTCGTTTGAAAATTCGAGCATGCGCGCGAGTGTGCCGATGCTCTTGTCCAGGCGCGCGTCACCCCACAGGGCTGCGTCGCCGCCCATCAGCTTCACGTAATCGGCCTGGCCGTACGTGGCCAGCAGCACGCTTTCAAAAAGGTGCGGTGCCTCAAACTTGTCCGCACCGCCCACGGCCAACGGGATAATACCTGCAGCCTTGAGCTTGGAAGCAGCTGCAAAAAACTCATCCATCGTTGTGGGCGCAGTCAGGCCGTTGTCGGCCAGCACCTTCATGTTGAACCACAGCACATTCGAGCGGTGAATGTTCACCGGTACGGAATAGATTTCACCGTTATAGGTGATTTGGTCCAGCAGCAGTTGGGGCATATTCTTGTCGAAGCCCTGCTCCTTGAAGAAGGCGGTCAAAGGCTCCAACTGGCCCGCATCAACATATTGCGTCAGCTCTTTGCCGGCGTGCACCTGCCACGTGTCCGGTGGCTGGCCGCCCTGCAGCCGCGTCTTCAAAACGGTCTTGGCATTTGTGCCTGCTCCGCCGGCAACGGTCGCGTTCACAATTTCAACGCCGGGATTCTTGGCAGTGAAGATCTTGAACATCTCGTTCAGGCCATCGGCTTCGCCGCCGTTGGTCCACCAGCTGAAGATTTCCATCTGCTTGACTTCGGGCGCCGGGGCCGCTGCTGCAGGCGCTGGCGCCTGGGTTGCGGGGGCGGCACACGCGCCCAGCAGAATTGCAGCTACTGCCAGCGATGACAGTAATCGGTTTGTTGTCTGATGTCTCATTACTTGTTTCTCCTCTTCCTAATTAGAATGGTCGTGAAATATCAAAATGCACTGTGATTGTCGGTGAATTTATTTTGTGTGATATTGCTTCGCTTGTCCCCAAATTTTGCAACTGAGAGCTTACCACAGAATTGGTTCCGCGAACTCTGGCGCCCGCGCCGTAGTTATTTAGTTCCAGAGCTTACGCCGGGCGATGCGCGCGGATTGCTACAGTACGCCGAGGTAAGCCTTCTGCACGGATTCGTTTTCGCGCAGCGCTGTGGCTTTGTCCGTCAGAATGATTTCCCCGGTCTGCAGTACGTAGCCGCGGTCGGCAACCTGCAGTGCCATGCGCGCGTTCTGCTCCACCAGCAATATAGTGGTGCCCAGCGCGTGCAGCTTGCGAATCGTGTCGAAGATGCTGTCCACCAGTACCGGCGCCAGACCCATTGAGGGCTCGTCCAGCAGCAGCACCTTGGGCTTTGCCATCAGGGCGCGGCCCATTGCCAGCATCTGTTGCTCGCCGCCACTGAGCGTGCCCGCCAGCTGGCTTTCACGTTCTTTTAGCCGCGGAAAGAGTGTAAAGACCTGTTCCAACGTCTGGGCAATTTCGCTGCGCGACGGGCGCGTGAAGGCGCCCATCTCCAGGTTCTCGAGCACAGTGAGCCGCCCGAAGACGCGCCGGCCTTCCGGCACCTGCACTACGCCCTTTGCCACTATCTCGTGTGCTTTGAAGTTGCCCAAGTTTTCGTTGTTCAGCCGGATGCTGCCGCGGCGCGGCTTCAGCAGCCCGCTGATGGTGTTGAGCGTGGTGGATTTTCCTGCGCCGTTGCCGCCAATCAGCGTGACGATCTCACCTTCTTCCACATTGAGCGAGACACCCTTTAGTGCATGGATTTCACCGTAGTAGGTGTGAATATTTTCAAGCTCAAGAATTGGCATCGGATGTTTGCGGGGCGGCGGGCTTAGCTGGCTGCTGTTGCCGGGATGGAGCCGGCTGTGCGGTGGTCTTCGGCGGCACCGCCGCGTCCAAGGTAAGCCTCGATCACACGCGGGTTGCTTTGAATTTCAGCCGGATTGCCTTCGGCAATCTTTTCGCCGTAGTCCAGGACTGCGATGCGCTCGGAGATGCCCATCACCACGCGCATGTGGTGCTCAATCAACAGAATGGTTATCTGCAGCTCGTCGCGCAAGCGGCGGATGAAACCTTTCATGTCCTCGGCCTCGCGCGGGTTCATTCCGGCAGTGGGCTCGTCAAGCAGCAGCAGTTTGGGTTTCGTGGCTAATGCGCGCGCAATTTCAAGGCGGCGCTGGTCGCCATAGGGCAGGTTCTTTGCCACAAAGTCGCCTTTGCCGGTAAGGGCCACAAATTGCAGCAGGCGCTTGGCTTCAGCCACTGCATCCGCTTCCTCTGCGCGCATGGCTTTGGTGTGGAAGATGGACCCCAGCAAACCGGACGAAAGATGGATGTGCTGGCCCACCAAGACATTTTCAAGCGCGGTCATGTTTGAAAACAGGCGGATGTTCTGGTAAGTGCGCGCAATGCCAAGTTTTGTAATTTGGTCCGGGCCCTTGCCGGAAATCGACTTGCCCTGAAACAAAATGTCACCGCCATCGGGCTTATAGAAACCAGTCACACAATTGAAGAAGGTTGTCTTGCCAGCGCCGTTGGGGCCGATGACGCTGTAGATGGACTGGTCCTCAATCTCCAAGTCAAGATCTTTAACGGCCGTCAAGCCGCCGAAGCGTTTGACCACCATCTTTGCCAATAGGATTGTGCTCACTGTGAATTCTAAAGTTGGGGCAGCGCCAGTTGCAGCCCCAAGTTATGCCGGCTCTATAATGCGGCCCGCAGGCGCCGCACTGGAATCGCCGGACAGGCCGTCGTCTTCGTGGGCTTCGAGCTTGCGGGCGTCTTCTGGCCACAAGCCTTGCGGCCGGTAGAGCATCATCACTACAAGCAGTGCGCCATAAACCAGCAGCCGGAATTCCGCAAACTCGCGCAGCAGCTCCGGCAGGCCCACCAGCACCAGCGCACCCACGACCACGCCGCGAATACTGCCCATGCCGCCGATAATTAGCAGCGCCAGCACATTGATTGAAATCAGCAAGCCGAAGCTGTTGGGATAGATGGCGCCCAGCTTGGCGGCAAATATGGCGCCGCTTAGGCCGCCAAAGGCAGCCCCCACCGAAAAGGCCAGCAGCTTGGTTGCCACCAGATTTATGCCAATCGCTTGTGCAACGTCTTCGTCTTCGCGCATCGCCATCCAGGCGCGCCCGAGGCGTGAGTCGCGCAGGCGTGACGAAATGAAGCCGGCCAGCAGGCAGCCAGCCAGAATAAGATAGTAAAGCTTTAGCTGGTTGTCCAGCACCATTGTGCCGACCACGGGTTTGGCAATCAGCTGAATTCCTTGTGACCCGCCAGTCCAGGGGCGCAGCGCGTCTGAAAGCGCGAGCAGGCGAATGATCTCTCCAAATCCGAGGGTGACAATTGCCAGATAGTCGCCGCGCATATTGAGCACAGGCACGCCCAGCATAATCCCCGCCAAGATGGTGATGCTGACTGCGATCGGCAGTGCGGTCCACCAGCTTAAGCTTGCCAATCCCAGCTCCGGCGAGGTAAGCATTCCCATTGCATAAGCGCCGATTGCAAAGAAACCTACATAGCCGAGGTCCAAAAGGCCGGCAAATCCGACCACGACATTGAGGCCAAGTCCCATCAGTATGTACAAGCCCACTTGGTCAAGCACTTCGCTGACGTAGGTGCCGAGCAGCAATGGGAAAATCAAAAGCAGCGCCATGAGTGCGCCCGTACGCATTTGTTTCTGGCGCGGGGTGATGGGCACGGCGGTCACGTTGCGCGCGTTAGTCCGCCGCCGGTTGCCAAGCACCTCGGACGCGATGACGATGACTGCGATGGCGAGCGCGCCCGCGACCGAAAGGCCCTTGCCGGAGAACACCCATTCAAGGTACCGAAACAATTCACCATATTGCGAAATGATGATGCGCATCAGATCCGCCAGCAAACCCGCCACGCCTACAACCAGCAAAACTGTTACGGTGGTGGAGCGCGTGGCTGGTGCGAGGAATAACAAAGCAGCGCTTGCCAATCCCATCGTCGTGCCGGCCACCAACAGCAGCAGCATGCCCGGCACGGGTGCCTGGCCAAAGCTAAGTAGTTCGAACAGCGGCGGGGAAGCACTGACAAAGACATCGCGAATGTTTATGCTGGTGCCCAACAGCACCAGCGCCGCAAGCAGCGCGCCAACAATGGCACCAGTCAAAGCTCCGG
>OFRD01000506.1_pt1 | contig 15029 bp, 14 predicted proteins | sample 1543041 | NCBI WGS metagenome assembly OFRD01 (sample SAMN07774234, study PRJEB24372) | wastewater metagenome | isolation source: Exp Tend CN 100WW | collected 2016-02
AAAAGAACAAGATCTTCCAACCATTATTATTGATGAGCATAACCCTGATCAAAATAAATATGAGCTGTTAAAAGAAAAACTGAGATATAAACAGGCTTTACGCGAAAATTCAAAAAAAATTGACCATAAACAAGTCCGTTTAAATATTCAGGCTGATGCACTGCCGAGTAAAACATTCTTTATTATGAATGCCTTAGCAGCAATTATTGCTGGATATGGTCTATTGGCCGATTCCACGGCTGTGGTTATCGGTGCAATGCTTGTTGCCATGATGTTAGGGCCTATTTCAGGAATCGCCTTAGCGTTTATTGATGCGCGCTGGATTTTATTACGAACCGCATTAAGTACCCTGTCTTTAGGGGTCATGATGATTTATAGCATTGGGATCATCATGGGATTCATTCATTTTGATCTTCCCATGACCAATGAAATTCTCGCACGCATAAAACCGACAACCATTGACCTCATGATTGCATTGGCGGGTGGAGCAGCGGGTGCTTTTGCGGCTGTTTCACCGCGCTTATCTGTTGCAGTGGTGGGTGTTGCAGTGGCAACCGCATTAGTCCCGCCTTTAGTTGCGAGTGGTATTTTATTGGCACATGGTCAACTGCAAAACTCAGCCAATGCTTTTTTACTGGCCTTTACCAATATGATTGCGATTCAAGTGAGTTCATCTTTAGTTTTATGGATTACAGGTTTTAGACGTGGTTCAGATGAAGAAGTCAACAGTATTTGGGGGTTCATTAAACGAAATAGTATTAGTTTGATTATCCTGATGATTCTGGCCATTTATTTGACCTTCAACCTCATTCAATCGATCCATAAACAACTCTATGAGACTCAAATCAAGCAACAAATTAGTCAAAGTTTAAATGTAAATAATAATGTGATTGATATTGTTCAATTTGATCCGCGTGAAAATTTTACTGTCGTTCGTGCCAGTATTCGGGGCGATCTGCCTCCAACTTACGCTGAAATTGAAAAAATAAATACTCAACTTGCAGCAGATCGAAATGGTCATCCCTCTTATCTACAAATTCGATTTATTCCTGTACAAATTATACAACCGCGTCCGCTTAATACCGTTCACCTTAATGATCAAGAAGCACAAGAACTCGCCATTGGTACAGGAAATGAATAAAAAAGAATGCTTGCTTGACCCTACTTAGTACTTAAAATCGAGATAAAAAATAGGCCCAATTCTACAATCGAGCCTATTTTTCATTTTTTGTTCGGTTTAATTTAAAAACTATTTTACAAACGTTTTCCAAACAAAATCTTGGGTTTGTCCTTGTAAAGTCATACTCAGCTGATCGCCCGCCTTTAACGCAGCCACACCTGCCGGTGTCCCTGTCATCACCACATCACCCGGCTCTAGGGTAAAGACCCGACTAATATCAGCAAGCAAAGTGGCGATATCAAAAATCAGCAATGCCGTATCGCCTATCTGACGCAGCTCATCATTGACATGCAAAGTGTAATGCACATCTTTCCAGTCTTTAACTTCAGTAACATCCACCCAATCCGCCAATACACAGGAACCATCAAAAGCTTTGGCACGTTCCCAAGGCTGACCTTTCTTTTTCAAGTCATCTTGTAAATCACGTAAAGTTAAGTCTAAACCCAAAGTAACCGCACCCACCGCTGCTAAAGCTTTGGCTGGATCCGTTTCTGCCGTTAAGGTTTTATCAATCCGTAACGTCAATTCACACTCATGATGGCAATTGCCCCATGCAGGATTCCAACTAATCCCTTTCTCTAAACTTGATAGGCTACTCGGTGGCTTCATAAAGAGCACTGGATAATCAGGAATAGCATTGCCTAATTCTTCGGCATGGTCTGCATAGCTACGACCGACACAGACAATTTTAGATGGACGTGTACTCATAAGCTTCCCTTTTTATTTATCTATGACATTGTTTTAAACTTTACTTTTTAAAGGTATTTTCAAATACGCTCTGATCCGCAGACTGCTCAAAAGCACGCTTAGGCACAATCACCACCGTACGATTTTTTAGTTCAATCATATAGGTCAACTTGCCTATGGCAAAGTTTTGCACTTCATTGTAGTTGAAAATTTGCTTGCGGCCATTGGCATAAATTTCCGCATGATCCTGAAATAATTCGATGCCCTGTTCACTTTTACCAAACTGATATTTCACAAATTGACGTTTAAACATCATGGGTAAAAACCAGTAACGCATCACCAGTTGCATCACCAGAAAGAAGATCCCAAGCGCAACATAGTAACGTCCAACCCCAGTAAAACCGAGCATAAAGCCCCAAACAATGACCCCAATACTTACCAATGGGGTAATAAAACGTGTAATTTGCTTTTTACCAAAGGTTGCAAGGGCAAAACCATCTTGTGATTCTTCTAGGTTTAAAAAATAACGTACCGATACAGCAGGCTGGGTTTCAGACATAATTCATCATCAAATTGTTACAACAATTGCGCTAGATATTACACCAGATTTGTCACTTTCTTCATACTGGATGCAAAGTTTTCAAGGCAGCGTTGTAGACACACTTTGGAATGAATCATCAGAGATTGTAGAAAATAGCGAGACGATAAGTGTGATTGAAAAGCATGATTTTTTAGATAACTTAAATTGAAGCTTGAGCCATATGACAGGCACAAAAAAACCGCAACATGTGCGGTTTTTCAGTCTTGATCAAGTTGGTGCGCTCAGAGAGATTCGAACTCCCGACCCCTTAGTTCGTAGCCAAGTGCTCTATCCAGCTGAGCTATGAGCGCATTTCAAGTTATTCGTGGCGGTGAGGGAGGGATTCGAACCCTCGGTGGGCTTTAAGACCCACGCTCCCTTAGCAGGGGAGTACCTTCAGCCACTCGGCCACCTCACCGTAACGAGCCGCCATAATACAAACTAAACTCTACTTCTTCAAGTCACATTTGAAAAAATTCTTGTTTTTTTAATCAATCATCTATTTTTTGAACAATTTAGCCCTTTTTACTGCCCTTTTACCCAGTTTTTTAGCTGTGGTACGTGTGAAATATTTGGTAGCACGGTAAAATCTGACCTAAAAACACAATATTGCAATCATTTACGTGCAGTATCACGCGGCATGACTTATGCTAATCCTATCTTCTGACATGAAGCCAAAGACATTATGAAAAATTGGGTCGATCCTGAAGCTAAAGCTGAAGCTGAGCGTTATGACAATCCTATTCCAAGCCGTATTCTAATTTCAGAAACGATTGAAAAATTACAAGCACCACAGTCTCATTCAGATTTGGTGGAACACTTCAATATTGCAGACGAACGGAGCATCGAAGCACTCAGTCACCGTTTAAGTGCAATGGTACGCGATGGTCAGTTGATGAAAGATGGATTTAAATTCCAACTTGCAACCAACCAACCGACGCATGAAGGCACGGTCTATATCAACTCAAAAGGTTTAGGCTCAGTCAACATTGCCGATCATGATGATATTGTATTGCCTGAACGTGAACTGCGTTTGGTGTTTAATGGTGACCGTGTAAAAGTGCGTCAAACTTCTGTTGACCGCAAAGGTAAACCTTGGGGTTTTATTACCGAAGTCGTGCAACATCGTGTCAAACAGATTATTGGTAAAGTCGCTGTATACGATGGCGAATACTTTATTCAGCCTGCAAATCCAAATGCCCACCAACCCATTACCTTAGAAAAAGAACTGATTGAACATGCTCAGGTTAAAGTCGGTGATTCTGTTCGAGTCGCGATTGATGACTACCCAACGCGTGAAGAATTGCCAACAGGGCATATCGTGCAATCTATGGCAGACAAAGCTGACACTGAAATTATTATTCCGCAAACCATTTTAGAATTTGGTTTGCCATATGAATTTCCAGAAGAAGTTATTCGTGATGCAGAACAGTTTAAAGAACCCAATGCGCAAGACCGTGAAGGTCGCATCGATTTACGTGATTTAGCACTGGTCACCATTGATGGTGAAGATGCACGTGACTTTGACGATGCCGTTTATGCAGAAAAACGTCCCGGCGGTGGTTATCGTGTCGTGGTTGCTATTGCTGACGTGAGTCATTATGTGCGTCCTGACAAACCGCTTGATAATGAAGCAAGAGAACGTGGAACCTCGGTCTATTTCCCACACTTTGTTTTACCCATGTTGCCTGAAGCGCTGTCTAACGGATTATGTTCACTCAATCCGCATGTCGATCGCCTCTGTATGGTGTGTGATCTAAATTTATCTCGTGCAGGTAAAGTGACTGGATTTAAATTCTATCCTTCTGTCATGCATTCCAAAGCACGTTTAACTTATACGCAAGTTGCACAATATTTTGATGGTGACAGTGCCGCGATTCCTGAAGATCGTGATGTACGTAAATCCATTAATACCTTGTTCCAGCTTTATCAAGTGCTCAAAGGATTACGTGCGCAGCGTCATGCGATGGAATTTGAAACCGTCGAAACCTATATGACCTTTGATGAGCTTGGCGGCATTAAAGAAATTTTGCCACGTTCACGCAATGAAGCGCATAAACTCATTGAAGAATGTATGTTGCTGGCCAATGTTGCAGCAGCAGAATATGCATTAGAAAATGACATTCCGATGTTATACCGTGTGCATGAGCCACCTGAATTTTCACGTATCCAGAAAGTTCGTGAGTATGTGAAGTTACTGGGTTTACCCTTCCCTGAACAGCCAACGCAAAAAGATTATCAAGCTGTCATTGAAGCGACCAAAGAGCGTATTGATGCGCCAAGTATTCATGCCGTGTTATTACGTTCCATGATGCAAGCCTACTACGGCGCAAACAACGCTGGCCATTTTGGTTTGGCGTATGATGCTTATACTCACTTCACTTCACCCATTCGTCGTTACCCAGACTTGTTATTGCACCGTGCCATCAAAGCCCATTTAAAACAAAAGCCGTCTCCACTGTCAGGAGCCGCTTTAGATGATGCTGGCGAGCATTTCTCGCAGACTGAACGTCGTGCCGATGAAGCATCTCGCTCTGTAACGACATGGTTAAAATGTCACTATATGCAGCAGCATTTAGGTGAAGAGTTCATTGGTATCATTAGTGCCGTAGCTGAGTTTGGTTTGTTCGTGACACTCAAAGACCTCTATGTCGATGGCATGATTCACGTCAGCCAATTAGGCGATGACTTCTTTGTTTATGATCAAGCCAGTCAAAGCCTCGTTGGGCGTGGCCGTGGTCAAAGCTTTAGTTTAGGCGATGAAGTCAAAATTAAAGTCGCAGCAGTCAACCTCGATGATCGTAAGATTGACTTTGAATTGTTGCAACAAATGACCCATGCAGGTCGTGCGATTCGCAGTCGCGCTCCTCGTGTTGCAGCTAAACCTGCACGTGAATCTAAAGAAGAAGTTTTTACTCCACGCGCTAAAGCCGTAGTGAGTGAAGATGGCGAACAGCCGATTCGTAAGAAAAAGCCAAAAACTAAATCACCGTCTGTTGCGAAAAAGTCAGATAAAAAGCCTTCGGCAAAATCTGATGTAAAAGCCAAAGATAAAGACAAAGTGAAGAAAAAATCTAAGCCAAAAAAGAAAAAATCCAATGCTAAAATAAAGCAGGATTAATTCTGAAAATAAAAGAGAGCTTCGGCTCTCTTTTTTTATTCATAATTTACTCGAACCATGCAAATTCAATAATCTTGAATTTAAAAACAACTCATCTAATAGCATTGCAATCTATTAGCCCTGTGCTATTAGGATTTCCCAATCATGTTGATCTTTTAAAACAAAGTGCAATGCATTGTTCAGCTTCGTTTAAATGCTCATCGAAGTTATTTTTAAATAAACAAAATAACAAATCTCAAAAGAAACCTTGATTTCCCTGCTCACAAGCCCTACATCTACTACTAAGTTTATCAATGAAATGGCGTATAGAAATGACTTTAGAAAAGGCGACTTTGCCGGTTCCACAATTTGATCAAATTCAACTTGCCGATTTAAAACAACAGATTGAACAAGCCATTCAGCAAGGACAAAACTTTTTAACAGATTTAACCGAAGTCCCTGAAAGTACTCAAGCACAACTTGTAGTACTCAAACAAGTGGATACGCTCGAAAATAATATGAGTGAAGCTTGGGGGGTACTTTCACACCTCAATGCAGTAATGAACAATGCTGAAACCCGCGAACTCTATCAATCACTGTTACCCAGTCTAAGCGAATACTATACAACGCTTGGTCAACACACGGCGTTGTATCAAAGCTACCAACATGTGCATGATGCTGCACTGTTTAATAGCCTGCCTGCTGCACAGCAAAGTGCAATTAAGCTGGCACTGCGCGACTTCAAACTGTCAGGCGTTGCTTTAGAGGGTGAAGCGAAAAAACGTTTTGCAGAAATTTCTGCACGTTTGTCACAGCTTTCTTCTGATTTTTCCAACCATGTTCTGGATGCCACGCAAGCTTACTTTAAACCACTGACTGAAGATCAACTCAAAGGTTTACCACAAAGCAGCGTCGACCTACTTAAACAATATGGTCAGCAACGTGAACTTGACCAAGCCGTGGCCACTTTAGATATTCCCTCTTATCTTGCCATTATGACCTATGCAGCTGACCGTGCCTTGCGTGAAGAACTGTATAAAGCCTACACCACACGTGCATCAGATCAATCTGAACAGACTGAATTTGACAACACCGAAATCATGGAAGAAATCCTAAGCCTACGTCAGGAAATGGCACAGCTACTCGGTTTCAACAATTATGCCGAGCTATCACTGGCCAGCAAAATGGCACCCGATGTCGCAACCGTCGAGCAATTTTTGGTTGAACTCGCAGAACATGCCCGTGCGCCTGCGGAAAGAGAAATTGCCGAACTCAAAGCCATTGCACAACAAGATAATATTCTCGATTTACAACCTTGGGATACAGGTTACTATTCTGAAAAGCTTAAGGTTCAACAATTTAATTTATCCCAAGAATCATTAAAACCCTACTTCCCTGCACCAAAAATTCTGCAAGGTTTATTCAGTATTGTAAATCGTTTATACGGGATCACTATCGTGCAGCGTGAAGCCCCAGTTTGGCATCCCGATGCACATTACTTTGAACTGGAAGATCAAGGCACGGTGGTCGGTGGTTTTTATTTTGACCTGTATGCACGTAGTGGTAAACGTGGTGGCGCATGGATGAGTGGCTTCCGTTCACGTATGCAAACTGAACATGGCATACAAAAACCCATTTGCTATATGGTCTGCAACTTTACGCCTGCTGTAGGTGATCAACCTGCACTGCTCACTCACGATGAAGTAAACACCTTATTCCATGAATTTGGTCATGGCTTACATCATATGTTAACCGAAGTAGATCACATTGCGGTGGCGGGTACTCACGGTGTCGACTGGGATGCCGTGGAGCTACCAAGTCAATTTATGGAATTTTGGACATGGGATCATGAAAGTCTAGATTTACTTAGTGAACATATCGAAACCAAACAACACTTACCGCAAACTTTACTGAAAGCTTTGCTAGATGCACGTTTCTTCCAATCCGGTATGCAAACACTCCGTCAAATTGAATTTGCCTTATTTGATTTATCTATTCACAAGCACAATCCAGCTTTAAATGCCGCACAAGTCCAAGCCATATTAGATGATATTCGTCAAAAATATGCCGTTGCACCTACAGCAAGCTATAACCGTTTTCAGCATAGTTTTAGCCATATTTTTGCCGGTGGTTATGCCGCAGGTTATTACTCGTATAAATGGGCGGAGGTTTTAGCCAGTGATGCCTTTGACCGTTTTGAAAAAGAAGGCATTTTCAATACACAGACTGGAAAAGAGTTCCGTCAATTTATTCTAGCAGTTGGCGGAAAAGATACAGCACTTGATGCGTTTATCAATTTCCGTGGACGTGAGCCAAAAATAGATGCTTTATTACGCCATCAAGGTTGGACGAATGCCTCTAAAAACACTTAAACTAAGCGCCTTAAATTGATCAAAAGGTAAGTCAGATGACTATTAAACGTCGTTTCATCGCAGGTGCTAAATGTCCCAAATGTGAAGCGTTAGATCGAATAGTCATGCTTAGCTCTGGTGACGATGAATGGATTGAATGTATCGAGTGTGATTATAGTGAAAATCGACCTACCCATGTCGATGAACCACAAATGCCAGAAGTTGCAGATGAAATCGGTGTCATTCAATTCAAACCTCGTCAACCAAAATCATAAAGGTTCATAAATGGCGTTAGATCAAAGAAATAGCCCAACACTTTTATTGGGCATTATTGGGGGCTTAGTTGCAATCATTGTGCTTTTTCTGGCCTATCAATGGTTTTTTTCAACCTCGAACGAAGCAATTCCTGAACATGAGGCAATCAGCTTACAAACGCCAGCAAAACCAGCTACTTCTGCTGAAGTAAAACCAACTGAAGCAGAGTCTGTAATCGATGAAAAAACCATTCAATTGGTCGATGAAAAAATTCTAAAAGCACCTGTTCCAGAAAATGAATCCTTGCTCAAAGAAGAAGTGGCTAAACTTGACGATATTCAAACTCAATTGAATGATCAAGAAGTCATGCTAAAAACACAACATACCGATGCTGATGACTTAATTGCACTCAAAGAAGAACAAATTAAATTACTTGAAGCTCAGCTGAAAAAATCAAATTCAAATTGAAGCATGGCTTGATCTTTTCTCCCCCCAGATTGATCAGCTGATCTAAATATACCGATCAGCTGATGTATGAATGAAGCATCAAAAATAGCATAGGACTTTGTTAACATCATAATATGTATGCTGTAATAAAGTTGATCCTTATGCATGTGTTTATAAACTTGCACCCGCAAAATAAATTAGCCTTACAAATTCTATAACCCTTCTTTTTTCTAATATTTAAGCTGTATGTTCTGAGCACAATATTCAATCACGACCATTTGATCGGATTTAGATGCTTTCTCATCGCCACTCTGCGGTGGTGTCTTTTATTAATACAAGAATATTGAGCATAGCCATTCATACGCCATGAAATCAAAAAAGCACCCGAAGGTGCTTTTTCTTTTACTGTTAAAATTTAGTGATACCAGCCAAATAATTTAAAAATGTAAGGAACATAAGCAATAATCAACATTGCAGGGAACATCACAATTACTGGCAAAATCCAACGTTCAAAACGGTAGAAGAATGGCTGATCTCTCACCTCAGCATCTGCTTCGGCTACTTCTGCATCACCAACAGACTGTCTTGCCAAGAGATGATTCAGTGCAACTGGTGGCGTTACATAGCCCAACTCGAAACCAATTAAAGTAATCATCCAAAAATGTATAGGATCAATGCCATATTGGTAGGCTACAGGTGCGACAGTTGCCGAAATTAAAATTACGGCACCAAATGGATCCATAATCATGCCGACAAAAATCATCAAGGCAACAATGAGTGTAATCACGATAAAAATACTGCTAATGTCCGTCGGGAAGAACTCCATAATTTCAATGCGTTCAAGGAATCCCCCCACACTCACAGACAATGCCATTAAAATGATTAATGCACCAATATGCCCGACTGTTTCACTGGTCGAGATATGCAAGGCTTTAAAGAAACCGACTTGACGTGGCTCATCCTGATCAGGTGTGGATGGCTTAGTGATTACGGACTCTTTAACCATAACAGATGTTGTGGTCATGGTTGGCGCTGCATCCATTGCAGATACTGCTGTCATTGCTGATGCTTGAGAGTATGCATACTGCTGCTCCACGGGTGTATTGTTCAGCGTTTCATCCCAATGTCCAACTGGAGCAATCGGCGCAGGCTCATGACGTAATTTATCAAATAACACCATAACCAACAAAATCACGGGCATCATCACCGGTGCAGTAAACTCATTCATATCTGTTGAAAGTAAATATTTATAAAACAACCAGATCAGTATAAAAATACTGATATAAGGCAAAACCGGTAAAATTGCTCGTAATGATTTCGGTGCAGCAAATGCAGGTGATGCAATTCTGAATTTTTGCTCAGCAAAGTACAAAGAAACAATCAAAAATAATGTTGATGTCAATAAGAATACATACACACCATAATGATAGAGTACATCAGTTGTAACCTCTTTATTTAATGAGGCAACCACCACAATTAATAAACATGGACGTAATACGACCCCCATTGAACCCGACATTGCTGTTGCTGCCAAGGCAAACTGACGACGCCCCCCCGCATTCCAAACTTCCTTATAAATAATTGCACCTGCTGCAATTACGAAAATACCTGATGCACCGGTATAAGCTGTCGGTAAAGCCGCAGCAATCAAAATCAACCACGTTAATGTTTCAGGTGCAAGATTCCACGGACGCAAAATATTCAAAAATAAATCGACAATTCGTGTTTGCTTAAGCAACATACCAGCCCAGACAAACAAGGCCAAATTTAGAAAAATACTAGAGAACTCAACCAACTGCCCCAAGTAAATCCCTTGCCCCATTGGATAGTCCATGAAGAAAGTAAATGCAATACCAGTAATGATGGCCATATAGGCATACAACGGAATACTTAGGAAAGCCAAACCAACACTGCCCCCTTCATCACTAGAAGGTCTTGGCGGTTTAATCAGTTGAAATAAACTAATACAGGTCAAAACAGTAAACAGAACAATCCACATCCAATAAATAGCATGCATTTCTCCTGTAACAGGTACACCTGAATCTTTGATCGAATTATATTGACTCCAACTTGATGCCATCAAGAAACCATTGGCAACAAACATAGCGATTGAATAAACACGAAAATCAATACGGGTTGCTGGACTGCGTAAACCAATATGGTGGGTTTTTAGCGTTGCACTGATTGCGGCAAAGACCACCATCAAGACCAATAAAATTGCCCGATTTTCACTTCCGAATTTAAAAATACCAAAGAATGAGGTTTCAATCGTGCGATACATTCTCAGACTTGGGTGAGCCTGCATATGCTTAATGGCTTTATCATAAAATAGATACTTTTCTTCACACTGCTGCTGTGCTGCCAACACGGAAGCACGAACATCAGCAGCCGATGTAGTACCAAAAATATCGGCAAACTCATCATTGGCATTGGCTTTCATTTGCTGTTGTACTTGCGCGTCTATATTTGGATTGCGGTCACAATCTGGCGCTGTTGGTTCTGCTCGTAGAAATGAATATTGCATACTGGTTGCTGGGTCGCCATATAAACGCTCCCCCATACGTAACAACTGGCCATGAATCATCTCGCCCGTGCCAATAATCAACGTCAGCAGCAATAAAGCCAGAATAACAAAGGTTGAGATCCACTCAACCCAGATATAACGTAATAGACCCAATCCGGATCTATTGTTTTCATCATTTTGCATGTGTATTCCTATTTTTTATTTTGGTCATCACAATTGGTTCAGCAATGCCAATGTCCTTTTTGAATAGAAAATATCCTTTCTCTACCCAATCTATTTATTGTTGTGTATAAATCTGCATCAATTTGGTCGGAATAAAAATGACAATATGCATTTTCTTTTATGTTTTAAATGTCAATCTGTTTGCCATCTATAAAAATAACACCATAAAATATAAACGATTGCGATCATTACTCCCCAAATAACACCCAGTAAATGTGCTTCAACCAATACGGGACTGCCTATCAGTTCCGCTGTCCCAACACTGCCAATGGTATTTTCCCAAATCAATTTAGCCAGAATAAGAAACCAGACCAATACCGCGAAATTACGTTCTTTCTTATCGAATAAATGCACACTTGCAACTGCGACATATGCACCATGCAAAACCCCAGATAAACCTGCATAAGCCTCAATATCGGGGAAAACATAATAAAAACTAAGACTAATCAAAAGGGGTAGCAACAAAAGTAAAGCCACAAAATGCCACACTTTCACGCGTGGGAAAATAAAGGGCAAACAGGCAAAAGCCAGCATGTTCAACAAATAATGAACCCATCCGACATGAACCCAATGTGCTGTCCATAAACGCCAAAACTGTTGCAGCAAGTCTGCTTTCCAGTAAATAAATGCATCTGAAAAAACTTGAAGGCATGCCGAAAATGACACCGCAATTGCAATAAAAACAATTTTTCGCATCAGAAATGGGTCTTTCATTGGCATGCCCCTTACTTAAAACGCTTCTATCCGAAATTTAAACGATTCATTCTAGTCCCTTAAAACCCTATTTTTATTGAATCAAACTTAGGATTAAGCACCTTCCTTTTCGCTAAATAATTCATCTAATTCTGCAGTATTGTCTTTCTCATCCCAGAAACGTTGCATACCATCATCACCAGTACGAATGCCCGTATGTTCTGTCCAATAACGGTCAGAAATGGCCTGTACCATATTCTTCGCCATGCTATCTACGAGTTTAAATTGTGGATTGACTGGTTTTTCTTCTGAACGCGAAGCAGCAAAGCTTTTTAGTGCATCACGAATTTTGGCATCATCACCACTGGCTTGAGCAGCCACGGCATATAAAGCATGCGATAAACGCACCCCTTTTTGCTCGCCCAGTTGAACAGACTCTTTTAAGGTTTGGTAAGGATCCGGTTTACCATCACCAGCACCCGGTAACAAAGTCCAAATCACCGCACGCGTAGCATTGGGTGCACCCCAGAATTTTGCATTGTCTAAGCAGGTCATACCACGTTCAACCACTGCCGCAATATCTTTGGGAACATTGACTGCACCACCTGAATTAATATCATTGGTCATGGCTTGTAAACCACTAATCATCCCCATTAAGTAAACAGTTTGATCCAAATCACTTTTCATTTTTGGGCATCCCTCACCCAGTTTTTTGTTATATTTCGCTTCCCAATGATTTTCAAACAGTTGATAACCTGCATATTGACGCTGTGCAGCAATCGCCGCCCATCGTTTTTGTTCTATACGGGCATCTTGTGCTTCTGATACTTGACCTGCTTTAGAGGCACGTAAATAGCGCAGTTCTGATTCAAGCGCCTGATTTTCTGCACAAATTCCAGATGAAGCATATAAAAGTACCGCAACACGTGTTGGGTCTGCGCCCATATCTTTGGTTGCCATAATGGCTGGGGTTAAAGCATTACCTGAATTACACGCCATATCGGCATCATCCATGGCTAAAATAGGCGGTACAATATGCTTTTCACTAAAGCCAAGTGCGACATTCGCCCCTGTTTTAACCACTTGAGAACAACCTGATAATAAAGAACTTGCAACTGTAATAATTGCCATACCTTGGCATATTTTTTGGACTTTCGACATTTTCCTGTCCTCTATAATTGTGTTTATGTCCATATAACTAAACATATCAGATGCGAAATCTGAATAAAAGAGTATTTACTCTAATTTAATCTGATACTTTGCCATGAAATGAAGTACAAAAAATTGACTGTATTCAATGAAATTAAAAAAATTAGGCAAAAAAAAGTAGCATTGCGACGGTTCGGCACATGCTACTTATCAAGGGGTAAAAGCCTATTGGCTTTCATGTTTTATCAACTGATCCTTCAGCACTGTTCCGAGTCGTCCAATAACAATTGCCAAAACAATTGCGATCACCAGAAACATCCAAGTTGGAATCACCATGATGATTTCCTCATTTGCTGTTGGTCTATTTAATGTACAGTTAGCGTCAAAAATTAAGCGGAGAAATTGTCTAACAATTGAAATAATGGCTATTTTTATATCAAAGCTGTCTTACATAGTGGGTGATTTAATACGTATACATCTGATTATTAATATTTTAATGTATTTTTATACAGGTTAAATTGTCTAACAATTAAATCAATTTCGCCAATTTTTTTAAGGCTTTCCACTGTTGTCGTGGCAGTTGATCTATCCAAATCAGTAATGGTTTTTCTCGGAAATGCTGAAAATAAACCACAATATACAACTGATGATCAATCATATGACTCACTGAAACGCGTTTAACCTGCTTAGACTGAGTACTTGAAAGTGACCATTCTCGTGCAGCTAAATGCTCAAAATAAATCGGTTGTGGCACTTTTAAAGCATAGGCATATGCAATGACTGCCAATAAAATGCAAAGTACCCATAACCATAACGACAAGAGTTGCTGTAAAAGTACAATTAAAAGGGTAAAAATAATCAGCTGAAATACAAAGGCTAAGCGGCTGCGTCTCAGCTGAAAAGACCGATTAGCCATGCACGTAATGTTTCAATTTTACAATCAGCGCTTTCATTTCAGGGCGTGGCGGTTCCGAGACTTCCATAAACCAATCGAGTAAATCAGGATCTTCTTGCGCAACTAGTTCAGCAAAAGTTTCTTTTTCTGCTGTATCCGCCTGCAAATAATATTGTTTTACATATGGGTCAAAATAAACATCAATTTCTTTTAAACCACGACGCGCACGATAAATAACTTTGCGCTCTTCCAAGCTCATTTCTTCACTCATAATTTCCCCCAATGGTGTGCAAATTTTTGCTAGTTTACCCTATCATTAGCTCATGTTTCGAGCCATTTACTGCAATTGACCAAATTCATCATCTTATCCAAATATTTGAGCATTCGTCACATTGCCACCTCAGCCGCTATCTTCTACTTTCTATAGAACAATAACCTTGTAGATGGATACAATAAAAATGCAGTCAGGTGCGATTCGACCAATAGCCAATATGTTGCCACGTCATTTATTCACAGCAGAACATGAAGCATTCCGTGAAAGCGTGCGCAAATTTTATGCAAAAGAAGTAATTCCAAACACTGAAAAATATGAACAACAACAACATGTTGATCGTGACTTATGGAATAAAGCAGGTGCTATGGGATTGCTCTGTGCAACGATGCCTGAAGCCTATGGTGGCTCAGGCGTTGACCGACTTTACAGCATGATTTTGATTGAAGAACAAGCTTATGCGATGGATTCATCTACGGGATTTTCCTTACATTCAGACATTGTTGCCAACTATTTAAATAACTTTGGCAATGAAGTACAAAAAGAATATTGGCTACCGAAAATGGCAAGTGGTGAAACTGTAACAGCAATCGCCATGACCGAGCCAGGTACAGGTTCAGATTTGCAAGCAGTTCGAACTACGGCTGTGTTAGAGGGTGAGGACTATGTCATTAA
>OFRD01000507.1_pt1 | contig 14992 bp, 13 predicted proteins | sample 1543041 | NCBI WGS metagenome assembly OFRD01 (sample SAMN07774234, study PRJEB24372) | wastewater metagenome | isolation source: Exp Tend CN 100WW | collected 2016-02
AGTTTCTGAAATTTAAAAAGTATCAATACCTTTCTTTTGTATGCATGAAATTCCCCGCATTTCCTTTCATTTTCTTACTTTATCGATAGGATGAAAGGCAATCTGCACCAGATCTGCACCAAGAATGAAACTACCAAAACCAATACAACGCGGGTCAAGTTGGCGTATCACTGTTACTTTTGAAAACAAGCGATATTCAGCGACTAGAGACACTGCTAAAGAATGCGAGCACTGGGCATCAATCAAGCTGCTAGAACTTAAAACAGGTAAAGCTGATCTTGAGCAAGGGGTAAAGCCAACCTACCCATTTCGCCAATTATGCGATAAGTATTATCAAGAGCATGGCCGACACATGCGATCCGCTAGAACAATTATGTTCAAGATAAAAAACCTTGATCGTATTGCACCAAATATTGCTGATAAATCTATTTATGACTTCAATTCACTGCCATATAGGCAGCTTAGAAATTACTATAAACATTTAGATTAGTTCGTGCGTCGTTCACTGCCATATAGGCAGCTTAGAAAGGTACAAAACGTATCGGATATTTTCATGAAGAGTTCACTGCCATATAGGCAGCTTAGAAAGCATGGCCCACATGGAGCAACCGGCTTATAACGTTCACTGCCATATAGGCAGCTTAGAAAAGACGCCAGCTAAAACCTCGTCAGTTGTTGGGGGCTCACTGCCATATAGGCAGCTTAGAAAACAATTTACCTTAAAAAAACCGCCCTAAAGAACGGTTTTTAATTTAACAATAATAAAATGCTCTTAGAAAAGGCAAAATCTAATTAACCGACTTTTTGAATCCCTTGTATTTTGGCAATTTCCTGTTGTTTGAGTAAATTTCGCTGAATTTTTCCACTTGAGGTTTTAGGCAAACTTTCTACAAATTCAATCTCTTTTGGATAAGCATGCTTAGATAAACGCGAACGTACATATTCTTGCAATTTATGACTTAACGCATCCGAAGCTGAAAATTGAGGTTTTAAAACCACAAACGCTTTAACGACTTCAGTCCGTTCTGGATCAGGCTTACCAATTACAGCAGATTCAAGTACTTCACTACATTCCAACAATGTACTTTCTACATCAAAAGGACCTACACGATAGCCTGACGTTGTAATGACATCGTCAGCACGACCAATAAAATCAACACCACCTAATTCATTCAATCTAACTGTGTCACCCGTTAAATAATAATGACCCACAAAGGATTTACGGTTATTTCCATCATAGCCTTTAAACCAAACCAATGGTGATTGTGAAAAATCAATTGCTAGTGTGCCTACGCCACCTTTCTCCACTTCTTCATTATTCTGATTTAAAACACAAAAGCGATGTCCTGGATTTGCAAATCCTGCTGACCCAATTTTAATTTCATGTGCTAAGGCATGATGATTGCCAATCACCATCCCTAATTCAGTCTGTCCATATTGATCATAAATATTCACATTTAAGTCATGATTAAACCAATGAATCACTTCAGGCGTTAATGGCTCACCTGCGCTACTCACCACACGCAAATGCGCTTTAATAGATGGATCAAATTTTTCTTTAAAGCCAAAGAACATACGAAATGCTGTAGGTGAACCTGTTAAATTGCTCACTCTGTATTTTTTTATAATCTGTACAGCATGATCTACACTAAAAGCACGTTCATCCATAATAATACTATGGCCTAAACTTAACGGCCCTGTAATACCGTAATACAGTCCATATGCCCAACCTGGATCGGCTAAATTCCAAAAAGAATCCTCAGCACGCAAATCTACGGCATAAGCCATATAACCTTTAAATGCCAATACAGCCTTTAATGGGACTGGTACAGATTTAGCTAATCCCGTTGTTCCCGAGGTAAACATCATTAAAAAATCATCTGCAAATGTTTGCATGACAGGTTCAAATGCTGAAGATTTCTTGGTAAGTTCTGTCCAAAAATCACCATCTTGCTGACTTAAGGTATCAAGTTGATACACTGTTAAAATATGAGGTACATCAACACTATTAATTTTTGGACGTTGTTCTTCATTGGTGACTATCAATCGAGTTTTAGCCGTATTAATACGATGTTCTATCGCTTTAGACTCAAATGCAGTAAACAAAGGTTGATATATCGCTCCCATTCGCCAAGTTGCTAAAATGGTAATGAGCAATTCAGGTGTACGTGGTAATAAACCCGCAATACAATCACCTGCTTTTAAGCCCAGCGAAGTAAAATAATGGGCTAATTTCCCTGATGCATCTGCCAGTTGCTCAAATGTCCACTCAGCCGATTCACCATTTTTACCTTCCCAAATTAAGGCGGTTTTATTTGAACCAAGATGGCGCTCACAACATTCAACATAGGCGTTGATTGCTTGAGGTGTACCCACCAATTGCTCGGCAAGAAATTGATCAAAATTAAACTCTTGATATGCTTGTTCTAGCGTCTTCATCGCGACAACCTCTTATCCATTTTTATAACAAAATAATTACTTTGTGCAGTTACTTTGTTTGTCCATTTTCATTGTTGTTTTCATTTTCAAATGCCAAAATAAATTCAGCATTTTAACCATTTTTACTTCACTCATGACTTAGATAAACATGATTGGCGAAATCCTACAATTTCCAAATCCATCAAAAAACATGCAGGATTTGAACACCTACTAAAGTCTTAAATTTGGCCTATTTAGAGCTTAGTCACTTCACGTGCAATCACTAGACGCTGAATGTCCGATGTACCTTCATAAATTTGGCTCACGCGCACATCGCGGTAAATTCGTTCGACTGGAAAATCAGAAACATAGCCATAACCACCATGGATTTGAATCGCATCTGAGCAAACTCTTTCCGCCATTTCAGATGCAAATAATTTCGCCATTGAGGCTTCTTTTAAACACGCGAAGCCTGCATCTTTTAAAGTGGCCGCATGAAAAATCAATTGACGTGCCGCTTCAATTTGGGTTGCCATATCGGCAAGGCGAAATGCCACTGCCTGATGCTGAACAATTTCCACCCCAAAAGCTTTACGTTGATTGGCATATTCCACCGCTGCATCCAATGCCGCACGTGCCATCCCAACAGATTGTGCAGCAATACCAATGCGTCCAGATTCCAAGTTAGATAACGCAATTTTGTAGCCTTCACCTTCCTGACCCAATAAATTTTCGGCAGGAATTCGACAATGATCAAAAATAATGGTTGCCGTATCTGAACAATGTTGTCCCATTTTTTCTTCAAGACGAGAAACAACATAGCCTTCTGTTTCAGTAGGAACCAAAAAACAGGAAATACCTTTTTTTCCTGCGGCTTTGTCTGTCACCGCAAATACAATTGCAACTTGAGCATGTTTACCTGTAGTAATAAATTGCTTCGTGCCATTTAATACCCAAAAGTCGCCATCACGTTCGGCCTTGCACTCGAGTGCGCCTGCATCTGATCCAGCCTGAGGCTCTGTTAAACAAAAGCAGCCCAACCATTCACCTGTTGCTAATTTGGTTAAATATTTTTGTTTCTGATCTTCTGTACCATAACGCTGAGTAATCCCACATGGCAGTGAGTTTTGAACGCTGACTATGGTAGAAATAGCGCCATCACCTGCGGCAATTTCTTCTAGTGCCACCACAAGGGAAACATAATCCAATCCCGCACCGCCCCATTGTTCAGACACAGTCATGCCTAAAGCACCCAACTCACCCAGTTCTTTTAGTTCTTGTGCGGGAAATTTTGCGGTTTTATCTCGCTGTGCAGCAGTTGGTTTGAGTTTAGCTTGCGAATAATTCCGCATCATGTCCTGAACCATTTTTTGTTCTTCATTTAAAAGCATTGAATATCCCTTTTATGTTCAGGTCTTTATTTACTTTGCAAAGTCACATAAAAATCTGAATATCTATTTTTTAGCGGCCATTTTTTAAAAATTTGATACGCGAAAAAGTCATTTGCAACTGTCCGAGACAGGACTACATCATTCTGTAATGTTTCTGCGAGTTATTGATCACAAGACGCAATTCAACGAGTTTTGCAAATGACAATGGTTTTCTTGCGTACCTTCGGCACTCATTTTGCCGAAACAAAAGTAACTAAATGAGCTACTGCAAAAGAATTTATAAGGGTAAGACTCCGTAGTGGAAATACCCAAAAATCATTTTGGTTGCATACGAATCGCACCATCTAAGCGAATCACTTCACCATTCAAATAACTATTTTCAAAAATATGACCCACCAAATGTGCAAACTCTTCTGGTTTTGCTAAACGTGGTGGAAATGGCACCATTTGCCCCAAAGCATCCTGCACATTTTGCGGCATTCCTTTCAGCATTGGTGTTTCCATAATCCCCGGTGCAATCGTCATCACACGAATAGCTTCACGTGCAAACTCACGTGCTAAAGGCAAAGTCATGGCAACCACGGCACCCTTAGAAGCAGCATAAGCAGTTTGCCCAATTTGACCATCAAATGCGGCCACTGAAGCCGTGTTTACAATCACACCGCGTTCTTCTTCACCGACTTTCAACTCATATTTAGCCATCAAATTTGCAGCGAAACGAATCATATTAAAAGTTCCACTGACATTAATATTCAGTACTTTTTGGAACATAGCAAAATCATGCATGCCATCACGACCCAACACTTTGGCTGATGGTGCAATCCCTGCGCAGTTGACCAAACCATTCAATTGCCCATATTGCTGCTCAACATTTTCAAAGAATATTTTTACCGCATGTTCATCGGTCACATCCAATTTCACAAAAACAGAGTGCTCGCCTAAACGCTGTTGCATTTCCATACCCAGTTCATCATTCATATCCACCATGATGACTTTAGCTCCCTGCCCGACCAAATGCGTGGCAGTTGCAGCACCTAAACCCGATGCACCGCCCGTGACTACAAATACCTTTCCTTGAATTTTCATTTTATTTTCCTAGCAATTCTTTGAATAAACACTCGACTTAAGATGCAGAGTAAATGTAGTCAGGCTTGAGTACAATTTCCAAATATTGCATCATCTATGATGGATTTGGACAATTCAAACTATCGGACAAATGAACTAAACATGGACATCAGCACATGAATGAACAAGATTTAAACTATAGCAAAGGTACAATCTCGATCAATCTTGTGCATGAAGCATTATGTTCTGCGCAGCATCAAGGCTTAAACACACAAAGCATCTTACTCAAATCGGGCATTCCTCTTGAATTAATGCAGTCCAGTAAAGCCCGTGTTTCAGTTTCTCAATACGCACAACTCTGGATTGAACTTGCGGATGCCATGAACGATGAATTTTTTGGTATGGACAGCCATCCAATGCGTCGTGGAAGTTTTAAACTGTTATCACAATCCGTTATGTATGCTGAAACACTGAAACATGCAGTTCAACATATTTTGCAATTTTTAAATCTGGTCTTAGATGATTTTATCAGTCAATTATTTGTACAAGAAAACTATGCTTACATTGTGATTTATGAACAAAAACAGACTAAAAGAATGTTCAGTTACGCCACTTATTTAATGCTCATTCATGGTTTGATGTGTTGGTTAAGCGGGCAACGGGTTTTACTGAACCAGATTCAACTTAAATGTGATTCACCCTTAGATGATCAAGACTATAAAGTTCGTTTTTGTGAAAATATTCAATATAATAGCAATGAAAATTACATTCAATTTGACGCCAATTATTTAAACGTTCAGATCAAGCAAGACCAACAATCGTGGTCTCAATTCATTCAACAAACACCACAAAACCTATTGGTTCGCTTTAAAAACCCACATGCAATCAGCTCTCAAATACGTAAACATTTAATGCAAGTTCCACCAGCGCAATGGTTAGAACTCAATGAAATTGCGCATCGTTTAAATATGTCGGATGCAACCATCCAACGACGCTTAAAAAGTGAAGGCATGAGTTACCAACAGCTCAAAAATGATATCCGACGTGACACAGCCATTGAATTTCTGACTAAAACAAACAAAACACTACAAGATATTAGTGATGAATTAAGCTTTCATGACCCAAGCGCATTTCATCGCGCCTTTAAGAAATGGACAGGTGTCAGTCCGGGTGCCTATCGTCAGAATAAGGAACAGTAATCTGTTTCTATTGATATGAACTAAAATTAAGGTCTATTGATATTTTTCGTGCAAAAAAATAGCGAGTAATAAAATTCAATCGCCAAAGTGACACTATAAAAGTTCTATTGCTCTAGCTGGTAGCTTTATCTAATTGCCATGATGAAATGTCAACAGCCCTTTAAATTTAAATCAGTTTTTTGACCTTCATTCGTCGGAAAGTCATTGTGCTGTCGTACATTGTCACTGACTTGAAAAAATTTCGTGCCATAGTGATCTCTTCATATTGTTACATAATATTTAATAAAAACATCATGGAGGGGACTAATGAGCACCCAATTTAATAAAAACTTAATGACAAATATTGCATGGCTATCATTGTTACTATGCAGTCAGCAAGCGATTGCCGACACATACATTTATGTGACCAATACCACTCCTGAAACGGTATCCGTCAATATTAATCATCACGGTACACGCACCTTAGTTCAAGGGAGCGAATGGGCACAAGAAGCCACCCAAATTGCCCCTTACGAGACCAAACGCGTCCTGCGTTATAATCGTTATACGGGGGTAAAATCGGGTCAAACCTATAATTTTGATACCGTGATTACTGGCGGTGGCTCAAGTGTAACGCTGAAACAATCGATGACAGGCACTTGGTCTGGTAGTGATATTAAACATTCGGCTTCTGGCAGTGATTTTTCTGCACCGTGGTTTAACAATCGTAATATTCAGCGCTTCAACACCAACTATGCAGGTAAAGCAGCCCAGACTGCATTTAAAGCTGAACTCACGGGCGGCTATGATGACTTCCACTACACCATTCATCAAAACACGGTGCCAGAACCTATTGTAGCCAGTGCCAATGAATTTAAAGTTTTAACCTATAATATTTATGCGCTTCCTGTGGTTGCAAGTAAAATTGATGAGCGTTTAGATCAACTGCCACAAAACTTAAAAGGCTATGACGCCATTTTATTTCAAGAAAGTTTTGCTTCTGGTCGTACCGCAATGTTGGCCAAATTAGCACAGGAATATCCTTACCAAACTTATATTCCAGTGGGTTCAGGCTTTAATATTTATGACAGCGGCATACTGGTTGCGAGTCGCTACCCTATCGTGAAGACAGATCACTTAATTTATCCTAACTGTACAGGCACTGACTGTTTTGCAGATAAAGGGGTGGTCTATGCTGAAATTCTGAAAAATGGTAAGGCTTACCATGTGACCTCAACGCATACAGCATCGTTCGATACCGCTGCGGCACGTGACTTACGCCAACAACAATTTAAACAAATCCGTGCTTTGGTCGATAAACAAAATATTCCATCATTTGATGCCGTGCTGATGGGAGGTGACTTTAACGTCAACAAACTACTGTGGCCACAAGATTATGCCCAGATGTTGAATAACCTGAATGGGACTGCTCCAGTCAGCACAGGATATACAGAATCAACCTTTGATCCACGTGTGAATAAACTATCGGGTGCTGGCCTAAGCGGTGGTTCTACAGTGGAATACTTAGACTATGTGGTGTCATCGAATAATCATCGTCAGCCCATGCAAGCACGCAACGATGTACGCATTATTCGCTCAGCTGCCGATCCATTATTTATGACTTGGGATTTATCTGACCACTTCCCTGTCATGGGTCAATTCCAATACAACCCATAAGGAATATCAATGAAGCGCTTTGGGCTTATTGCTTTGGTGCTGAGTTTATTGGTGATTGGTGTGGTTATATGGTTGGGCCTTGGCCCATCATATGCCACATCGGATCAAACTCAGACTTCATCACCGTCCCTCACAAAAACTGGTCAGCCAAGCAGTTTGCAAGATAAGCTTGCCGCTGCAAACAATGACGAGTCAAAAATGCAGCAACAGCAGCAACAAGAATCGATCAAACAAATGATTCAATTCTTTCAAAAAAATCCGGGCAATATCACACAATTATTGACCCAGTTACAGCAAAACTGCCCTGATGCAAACTGTCAGGCATTATTAAAACAGGTATTAGCCGAATATCCTGATCAACAATTTGCCCAGACTTTAGAGCAACTAATTGAACGCCTACCGCTCTATGAAAAAGAAATGCAAGCTAAAATAATGTCCACACAAATGACACCACAGCAGCGTTATCAGGAAATTTGGAAATTACGTGAGCAGACTTTAGGTCAAAAAGAAGCACAGCTCGGCTTTGGTGAAGAAAAAGAATTTGCCAGCTATCAGTTTGCCTATGGCGAACTCCTGAATCGAGCACCGCAGATGACGCAACAGCAACGTCTGAGTGAACTTGCACAACTGCAACAACAATATAAAAATTCAAGCAAAAATATTGATGGCCAAAGTGGCAGTTATGATAAAGCACTTAAATTGGCTTTAATTGGTGTCACCGACCCTGCACAACAACAAAAGATTACCCAACAGTTGCTTAACAGTTACTTCTCACCTAAAGAAGCTGCACAATTGGCTGCGCGTGAACAACAAGTCGTTCAGCAACAGCAACAAGTGGCGAGTTATCAATCGGAGCTTGCAACTTTAAACCAAGAAATGAACCAGCAAAAACAAAGCTTGCCTGAAAGTACTTGGCAGCAGCAATATCAACTACGGCTGGAACAACTACGACAAAAGCACTTTAATTAGTGGATTAAGCATTCATCATTTCAACCCCAAAAAAGCACAGCTAAAGTAAAGTTATGGAAATAATGTTGCTTTAGCTTGTCACCATGCCTTGCAATTTCACAATATTTTTTAGTTCGAATCAGCTATCGCCAAATCAAAACCATACCGCCAAATTATTAAAATAAGTATATTTATTTCATATCTTTAGAGTTAATTTAAAGGTAGTTTAAAACCAAAATCTAGCTATATTCTCAACTAAGGACTTAATTTTATATAAACACCAATCCATGTACATACCTCATCTAATTACCATGATGAAGTATCAACAGGCCCTATTATTAAATAATTTCAAGGTTTTCATACACTTAAAAACTCAACTTTTCATTCATCGGAAGATGTTTGCATAAAGCCCCCAAATAGGTTATTTTTCACTCAATTTAAAAGCATATTTTATGCTTAACCTGCTGTTCTTCTCCTGTAAAACCACCTTAAATTAAAGGTTCTGTCATGCTTAAAATGATTGATGTTCTCGATCAACGTCTCGTGCAAAACTTTACCCAAGCTTTGCAGTCTCCTACTCCACAATTTGAAGAGCAACTGAATCAAAGTATTCTGAATGCATCAGACCTTGACTTAAATCATGCTGTAACCACATTTTTTAATGAAGTCGATGCCATTGAAGTAGTACAAGCACTTGATATTAGCGCTGACCGTATTCAAGCCCTTCAGTTAGGTGAATCTTTTAAAGATGAACAATATTTAGCTGATCTGAAGAAAATTGTGACGCTTTGCCTTGCACTCGAAATAGATGCTTTAGAGCAAGTTGAAGTATCCGATTGCCTACAAGATTATCCAATGTAATGTTATAAATGGCTTTAAAAAGCGACTCTTTTGAGTCGCTTTTTTATGGGTAAATCATTATTGAATAAGTTATTTTGATCGAAATTTATAGTAAAGCTCCTTATGCTCTATATTGTACGCTAGGCGATTTATGCTGATCACTTTACTTAAACTAATGCTGATTGCAATAACTTATTCTTTGTCTTACCTGAAGATAATTGCAAACACTTAAAACACACAACGTAATTACAAAACAATTACATTTAAAGAAAAGTGAGGCTACTCCTTTTTAATCAAGGATCGTAAAATAACATTTAAACTCTTAATAAATAGGCAAAAAAAAGCGCTTAATGCGCTTTTTTTTAAATTGCTTTCTTTTTCGGTTATTTTGAACAACCAATCGTTACGCGATTATTACCGCTGTAATCTTTGATGGTTTGAATATCTTTATAACCATATTTCTTAAACAGTTGATAGACCACACCACCTTGATTATAACCGTGCTCAAGCGCAATCCAACCATTGGCAGTCAACCATTTTTTACCATTTTGAATGATAAATTCAATATCAGCTAGACCATTATTCGCTGCGACTAAAGCACGTTTTGGCTCAGTTGCTAAATCCTTCATGTGCTTATCATTTGGATCAATATAAGGCGGATTCGATACAATTACATCAAAGAATTGATTACGCTCTAAAGCTTTAAACCAACTGCCTAAAGCAAATTTAACTTGAGGTAAATCATGTTTATCTGCATTAAACTGCGCAACGTCTAACGTTGGCTGATAAATATCAGTCGCAGTGATAGCCCAATCTGGACGTTCACTGGCAAGTGATAAAGCAATTGCACCTGTACCTGTGCCTAAATCTACAATTCGAGCATCTTCAGGTAAGTCTAAATGCAAAACGGTTTCCACCAAAACTTCAGTGTCTGGTCGCGGAACTAAAGTATCTTTGGTTACTTTTAAATCTAAAGTCCAGAATGGTTGTGAACCCGTCACATAAGCCAAAGGTTCACCAGCCTCAATACGCGCCAATGCCGTAACATAGGCGTGTTCTTGCTCTGCTGTTAATTCTTGCGCTTTTTTCATCACCAAATCAAAAGAATCGATTTTGGTAATATGTTCAAGCAACCATGCATTTTCTTGGCGTTCGTAACTTTCCGATTCACCACGTAAGGCTAATGCCTGTGCAATATTCATTAACCACCATTCTGCTGTGCAAGCATTGCTAACTGATCTGCTTGATATTCACGATGTAAACTATCCAGTAATTCTGTTAAATCACCTTCCATCACGGCATCTAACTTATATAAAGTTAAGTTAATACGGTGATCTGTCATACGCCCTTGCGGATAGTTATAAGTACGAATACGTTCTGAGCGGTCGCCTGACCCCACTAAGTCACGGCGCATTTCAGAAGTTGCAGCATCAGCAGCCGCACGTTTAGCATTTTCTAAACGTGACACCAAAAGTGCCATCGCTTTAGCTTTGTTCTTATGTTGCGAACGCTCATCCTGACATTCCACCACCGTACCCGTTGGTAAATGGGTAATACGAACAGCAGAGTCAGTTTTGTTAATATGCTGACCACCCGCGCCCGAAGCACGGTAAGTATCAATACGTAATTCAGATGAATTGATTTCCACCGAAGTATCGACATCAACTTCAGGTAAAATTGCCACGGTACATGCAGAAGTATGAACACGTCCTTGCGATTCAGTCGCAGGCACGCGCTGTACACGATGCGCACCACTTTCAAATTTCAAACGACCGTAAACACCATCGCCATTAATCAGGCAAATGACTTCTTTATAGCCGCCATGCTCACCTTCATTTTCAGACAGCACTTCAAGACGCCAGCCTTGTGTTTCAGCGTATTTACTGTACATACGATACAAATCGCCAGAGAAGATCGCTGCTTCATCTCCTCCGGTTCCAGCACGAATCTCTAAATAAGCAGAATTGGCATCATTGGGATCTTTCGGAATCATTAAGATATTTAAATCAGCTTCAAGCTGAGCAATAATGGCTTTATTGTCCTTAATCTCTTCTTGCGCCATTTCCTTAAAATCGGGATCGGACAACATCGCTTCAGCAGTTTCAATATCTTTTTCTGCTTGGGTGTACTTTTTCCAAACTTCAGTGATTTCTGTTAAGTCATTATGCTCACGCGAAAGTTGACGAAAGCGTTTGTTGTCAGAAATGACTTCTATATCCGCAAGCAATGCGTTTAATTCTTCATGACGGTCAGAAAGTTGATCTAATCGTAAACGTAACGATTCTTTCATTTTGCAAAATATCTCAAGACAATGGCTATCTCTATGCCTTATAGAACATAGATCAGCTCAAAAAAATTGTGCCTAGTGTAACGATTCTCAGGTTTAAATGACATAGATATTGTTGCGACGAATCCTCTTATTAAAAAAGGTGTTTTTGAAAATGTGATTTAAATCACTCCTAGGTTTATTCATATTTCAATTGCAAATGTATCTTTGACGGGCTTTTCTACACATTTTTAATAAAACTAATACAAAGCAGACACTAAACCACATAACTCTGCTTCGTCATCTCCATATTTCACCAAATATTTTTGTTACATTTACCGCCATCGAAAGCAATTACAATGGTCCGCTTTTTTGGACATGGAGTTAACTATGAAACTTAATGCATTATTATTAAGCGCAACATTAGCAGCAACCTCAATAATGGCAGTAAATGCTCATGCTGATAATACAACTCGCGTAGCAGCAACTTCTGCATTAGGTAGTGTAGCAGGTACGGCTATTGGTAAAAGCATGGGCGGTAATACTGGTGCAATGATTGGTTCTGCTATTGGTGGTGCGGGTGGTGCTGCGGTGTCAGCAAACAAACGCGACCGTACTGGCGCTGCGATCGGCGGTGGTTTAGGTGGTGTGGGTGGTTATACTGTAGGTAAAAGCGTAGGTGGTACAACTGGTGGTTATGTAGGTTCAGCTTTAGGTGCTGCCGGTGGTTCTGTACTGGGTAAAAAAGTATCACAAGACCGTCATGCTGACCAACGCTCTTATAAAAAGCACTCTAAAAAATACCGTCGCAACCATCGCTAAGTTATCATTAGCTAACTGAATAATAAAATTTCTTATTCTAAAAAATGCCAGTCAGTTTTTGAACTGACTGGCATTTTTTTAACTTCGATTCAATGTGCTTTCACCAAACTTTCATTCAGGACGATGCTCAATAAAATCACTTGGAAAAATAAAATTTCTGCCACTAAAGCTGCAATAAAAAGCTTTTGATGAATTCTGTGCTAGATACGATATCCCTTTCGGCTAAAGCAAAGAATCCAACCCGCTCCAAATCTTGATTTAAAAGTAATCCACAGTCATAAATCAAAAAATGAATATATTTGTTTTTTAAACCCAAAATTTCCCCGCACGACATTGAATTGATGTTTTTTACAGCACAAATATGCTATCCCCCTCTATCTCTCCCCAATCATGAATAAATTGAGTAGATAAAGAATACAAACGATTAACACGCTGTTCATCTTCATTTCCAAATCTTTGACTACATTAGGCTCAAGATATAACGAAAGCTTCAAAAAGGAGTTTGCCATGAAATTTAATTCAATGATTCTTGCCGCTGTAGTTGCAACATCAGCAGTAACAGCAACAACAACCTATGCTGATAGTTCTACACGTGTAGCAGCGACGTCTGCTTTAGGCAGTGTGGTCGGTACTGCACTTGGTAAACAAATGGGTGGCAACACTGGGGCAATGATTGGTTCTGCAATTGGTGGGGCTGGTGGCGCTGCGATCTCAAGTGATCGTCGTAACCGTACTGGTGCTGCAATTGGCGGTGGTTTAGGTGGTGTGGGTGGTTATACTGTCGGTAAAAATGTTGCTGGTACAACTGGCGGCTATGTTGGTTCAGCGCTAGGCGCTGCGGGTGGTTCTGTACTGGGTAAAAAAGTCAGTGAAGACCGCCGCTATGATGAAGATCGTGATGACCGCGACCGCTATAACAACAATGGCTATCGCAACAGCAAATACAGCTACAATGACCGCAATTACAGACACGACAATGGTCGTCATCGCGGACATTATAAAAACCATCGTTAATACTAAAGATTTAATTTAAAGCACCTTAATATAGGTGCTTTTTTTATGGCTGCTAAAGAAGCACCTAAAATAAATCAAAATACCCGATATATTGAAATAACACATATATCGAAAAAAAACGATATACAAGTTCAATCAGTCATCGTATGCTCTACTTAGATTCTATATTTGAGAAAACAGATGCGCTCATTAAAAGACACCCCTTTTTCAATCCTTGAACTTGCTCCCGTTCGTGATGATAAAAGCATTCAGTTTTCACTTCATCATGCTTTGGCACTTGCACAAAAAGCGGAAGAATTAGGCTACAAACGCCTATGGCTTGCAGAACATCATAATATGGATGGTATTGCCAGCTCTGCAACCGCCGTTTTATTGGGTTACATCTTAGCGAATACTCAAACTTTAAAAGTGGGTTCAGGCGGCATTATGTTGCCGAATCATGCACCACTGGTTGTTGCAGAACAATTTGGTACTTTAGCAACACTCTATCCTAACCGTGTTGAACTAGGTCTTGGACGTGCACCCGGAACAGACCAAGTGACCATGCGTGCCTTACGTCGTGGTCGTCAAGAAACTGAAGATCAATTTCCACAAGATGTTTTGGAAATACTACAATATTTTAAAGCACCTGCTCCACAGCAACGTATTATTGCCACACCGGGACAAAATACTCATGTGCCAGTTTGGTTATTAGGTTCAAGCTTATTTAGTGCCCAATTGGCGGCAAAACTAGGACTGCCCTATTCGTTTGCTTCACACTTTGCACCACGCATGCTGGATCAAGCCATCAAACTATATAGAGAAAACTTTGAACCTTCTGAATATTTAGACAAATCCTATATTTCTATGGGCGTTCCAACGGTGGTCGCCCAAACAGATGCAGAAGCTGAATATTTAGCCACTAGCGCATACCAACGTGTACTTGGCTTAATGCGTGGACAAAGTTTAAAACTTAAAGCCCCTGTTGCAACGATGGATGGACTATGGTCATCCGCAGAAAAAATGTCTGTCGATAATTTCTATGCCATGGCTCAAGTTGGTTCACCCGACACGGTCAAAGCTGGTTTAGAAATGCTGTTAGAAAAATACGATGTCGATGAGTTTATTTTCACTTGTGATATTTATGACACAGACAAGCGCATTGAAAACTTTGAATTATTAATGAATATCAAAAACGCTTAATCACTTTAATACGGCCAAAATAGCACCTATCTAAGGTAATGCCGGTCAGTTAAGAAATTGACTGGCATTTTATTTTTTAAATTCATAATGTTATTCGATACGCGGAAACGTCATCCGCAACTTGAGCAATAAATAAAGCACAGCTTTATTTTGCAGCGCAAGGCATGAGGTGTATACACCGCAAGATTGGA
>OFRD01000514.1_pt1 | contig 14896 bp, 12 predicted proteins | sample 1543041 | NCBI WGS metagenome assembly OFRD01 (sample SAMN07774234, study PRJEB24372) | wastewater metagenome | isolation source: Exp Tend CN 100WW | collected 2016-02
TAAGTTTAAAACTGATTAAGTACTCACCGGTGGTGGAGTCCCGGGCAACATTGGCGCTCTCCAAGTCCGCGCCACTCATGATGGTGGGATAGATGACGTCTTCCTGTTTCACTTGCTTGCCGGCTTTGGATTCAGCCGCTAGTGCTTCCACGTTGGATGGCAGCCCCGTGCTGATGGTGGTGCGGATGATTGTGCCAGCCTCCACCGGCTGGCGGCCCACGTCCACAAATTCCAACAGGCCGGTCTCCTTCAGCAGCAGGGCCACTTCCAGCAGGTCGCTGACCGACTCGGTGTGGCTGATGATGTAGTGGCGCAAGGCCTCGCGGCCGAAGCGCTGCAGGCTTTCCAGCGCCGCCTCGAAGATGTCCAACTCCCCCACGGTCTTCTCGCTGTACTGGGCGCCGTGCACGCGCAGCGGCCGGGCGTCTTGCAGCAAGCGCAGCAGCAGGGCGCGGCGGCCGGCTTCGTCCAGGGCGCTGTAGTCGGCCTCGACGCGGGCGGTGCTCAGCAGCTCGGCGATCACCGCCTCGTGCTGGTCCGAGCTCTGTCGCAGGTCCAGCGTGGCCAGGTGGAAGCCAAACACGCGCAGCGCGCGCATCAGGGGTTTCAGGCGCGGCGCGATAAGGGCGCCGGCATGGTGGCTGCGCAGCGAGTGCTCGATCACCTGCAGATCGGCCAGCAGCTCGTCCGGGCTGGCGTAGGGCGCTTGCGGGGCCACGGCGTGGCGCAGGGCCTCGGTGCCGGTCAGCTGCTGCAAGCTGGCGGCGGCGCGCGCATACATGCCGGTCAGGGCGCGGCGGTAGGGCTCGTCCATGCGGTGCTCGTTGCGGTCCGGGCTGCGCTCGGCCAGGGCCTGCATCTCGGGCGTCACTTGGGCCAAGCGGGCCGAGATGGACAGCTCGGCGCCCAGCTCATGCAGCTCCGTCAGATAGTGGCGCAGCGCCACTTCGCTCTGACGCGAGAGCGCATGGCGCAGGGTGGTGGCGGTGACATTGGGGTTGCCGTCGCGGTCGCCACCGATCCACTGGCCCATGCGCAAAAAGCTGTGCACCGGCTGCGTGCCCAGCGAGCGCTCCAGATCGGCGTAGAGTTTGGGAATCTCGCGCAAAAAGGTGGACTCGTAATAGCTCAAGGCGTTTTCCACCTCGTCGGCCACGGTCAGCTTGCTAAAGCGCAACAAGCGGGTTTGCCACAGTTGCAGCACGCGCGCCTGCATCTGCTGCTCGTTGGCGGCCAGCTCGCGCGGCGTCAGCGCGTCTTTGTTGGCGTTGACCGACGCCGCCTTGACCTTGATGTCGTCGCGCGCCACCAGCAGCTGGGCCAGGTCGCGCTCGGCGTCCAGAATGCTTTTGCGCTGCACCTCGGTCGGGTGCGCGGTGAGGACTGGCGAGACAAAGCTGGTAGCGAGTGTGTCTGCTATAGTTTTAGGAGCTATACCCGCCCAGCGCAAGCGGGCTAGCGCCACGTCGATGCTGCCTTCCTGGGTGTCGCCGGCGCGTTCGTGGATGGCGCGGCGGCGGATGTGGTGCCGGTCTTCGGCCAGATTGGCCAGGTGTGAGAAGTAGGTGAAAGCGCGGATCACGCTCACGGTCTGGTCGGCGCTGAGTCCCTTGAGCAGCTTCTTGAGCGCCTTGTCGGCCTCGTGGTCGGCGTCGCGGCGAAAGGCCACCGACAGCTGGCGGATCTGCTCGATCAGCTCGAAGGCGGCTACCCCCTCCTGTTCGCGGATCACATCGCCCAGAATGCGCCCCAGCAGGCGGATGTCTTCCACCAGCGGGCGTTCATTGTCTTTGGCAGTTTTGGCGGCTTTGAGGGCGGACTTGGCTGGTGTGGTTGGTTCAGACATGGGGCTCAAAAGTTAAGGGTGGGTCACCACTGGGTGAGCGAGAGGGCTTGGGAGGCGCCTTGCAGGGCGGGCGACACCGGGCTGTGAATCACCCAGGTCGGAATGTCTTTGAGATAGTTTTTGAAGCGGCCTTTGTCCTCAAAGCGGGCGCGAAACGGCGAGGCGGCAAAACGCTCGCCCAGGCGCGGCACGATGCCGCCGCCGATGTAAATGCCCCCGCGTGCGCCCAGCGTCAGCGCCAGGTCGCCCGCCACGCTGCCCAGAAAGCCGCAAAACATGTCAAGCGCCTGGTTGGCGGTGGACAGGGGCACGTCTTGCGCCCGCGCCAGCACATCGGCCGGGGTGGTGATCTCGCGGCCCTGGCCGTCCTTGAGGTCGCACAGCGCGTGGTACAGATCCACCAGGCCCGCGCCTGAAATCACCCGCTCGGCCGACACATGGCCATAGCGTTTCTGCAAGTGCTGCAGGGCGGCAAATTCGAGCGCGTTGGTGGCGCTCAAACTCACATGGCCGCCTTCACCGGCAATCGGAATCCACTTGTTCTGGTAACCCAGCGGCAGCAGGCCCGAGACGCCCAGGCCGGTTCCCGGCCCAATCAGTCCGATGGCCGCATTGGGCGCGGCCTGGCCGCCACCGACGGCGTGTTTCTGGGCTGGCGGCAACTGCGTGAGCGACAAGGCCAGCGCGGTGAAGTCGTTGAGCAGCAGAAAACGCGCCAGGCCCAGGCCTTCGCGCAGGGCGCTGACCGAGAATGCCCAATGGTGGTTGGTCATGGCCACCCGGTCGCCGGTGACCGGGTTGGCAATGCCAAACGCGGCGCAGGGCGGTGTGGGCAAACCCTGCTGCTGCAGGTAGCTTTGGGCCGCTGCCAGCAGCGATTCGTGTTCGGCGCAGGGCAACACCTGCACCTGGCTGATGGCGGCGTCCTCGCTGGCTTGCCAGCCAAAGCGGGCGTTGGTGCCGCCAATGTCACCCAGCAGGCGGGGGTAGGGCGCGGGGTTGGCCCGGGCCGGATCGCAGGATTCAAACATGGCTTAACCTTTCAGGCGCGCCGCTTCGGCGGCTTCAATGTCTTTGGCCATTTCCTTGCCCAATTCGACCCCCCACTGGCTGTAGGCGTGAATGCCCCAGATGGCCGCCTGGCAGAACACCTTGTGCTCGTACAGGGCCATCAGGGCGCCCATGCTGCGCGGCGTCAGCGCATCAATCCAGAGGGTGGAGCTGGGCACGTTGCCGGGGTAGCTGCGGTGCGGCGCCAGCTGCTGCACTTCGGCTTCGTCCAGACCCCGGGCGCGCAGTTCGCGCACCGTTTCTTCCGGCGTGCGCCCCAGCGCCAGGGCTTGCGCCTGCGCCTGCATATTGAGCAGCACAATGCGGTGGTGTTCGGCCGCCAGTGGCAGGGGGCTGCGCTCGGTGCGCAGGCCAATGAAGTCCATCGGCACCAGGTGCTGGCCCTGGTGAATCAGCTGGAAGTAAGCATGTTGCCCGTCAATTCCCAGCGCGCCCCACAGCACGGGGGCGGTGGCGACCTGCACCGGGCTGCCGTCGAGGTGGGTGCTCTTGCCGTTGGATTCCATCTCCATTTGCTGCAGGAAGGAGGCAAACTTGCCCAGCGACGAGGCATAGGGCGCAATGTTGTGCGTGGTGGCACCCAGAAAATTGCGGTTCCAGATGCCCAGCACGGCCATCAACAGCGGCAGGTTCTGCTCTTTGGGCGCCGACATGAAGTGCTCGTCCATGGCGCGCGCGCCCAGCAGCATGTCCTGAAACGCAAAGGCCCCGATCGAAATCGCCAGCGGCAAGCCGATGGCCGACCAGACCGAGTAGCGCCCGCCGACCCAATCCCAGAAACCAAAGGTGTGCTCGGGCGTGAAGCCCTGGGCTTCCGATATTTTGGGGTTGGCGGTGACCGCGATCAGGTGCTGGTGCAGCTGCTCCTCGGGGCAGCCGGCGTCGAGCAACCAGCGTTTGGCCGAGGCGGCCAGGGTCATGGTTTCCTGCGTGGTGAAGGTTTTGCTCTGCACCACAAAGGCCGTGCGTGCCGGGTCGAGCGTGGCCAGCGTGGTGTACAGGCTCCAGGCGTCCACGTTGGAGACATAGTGCACCCGCACCTTGTTTTTGAAGCTGTCGCGCGTCAGGTGGCTCAAGGCTTCGGTGGTCATGCGCGGGCCCAGATCGGAGCCGCCAATGCCCAGGTTCACCACGTCGGTGATGGCCTCGTCGGCATAACCCTTGAGCTGGCCTTCCCGCACTTTCTCGGCAAACAGGCAGACGCGTTGCAACTCGCTGGCGACTTGTTTTGAAATGGCGGCACCCCAGGGTGGATTGGGCACATGGCTGCCGCGCAATGCCACGTGCAGCACGGCACGGTGTTCCGTGCTGTTGATCGGGTCGCCCCGGAACATGGCTTTGGCCTGCGCCATCACCTGTGATTCGTCAGCCAGGGCAAACAGCTGCTGCAGCACCTCGTCGGTCACGCGCTGGTGCGAATAGTCGAGGGTGATGCCGGCGCCGCTGGCTTGCAGCTGCTCGCTGCGGTGCGGGTCTTTCAGCAGCTCGCGCAAATGCGGGTTTGTATTGTCAGACAAGGCTTGCAGGGCTTGCCAGGCGGCACGGTTCTGGGGTGGGACGAATGTGTTCATGTCTGTGATTTTCGCCAGATTCAGAGGGCTGCTGCAGCGGCGGTGGCCTCCCGGGCCAGACGGGTGATTTCAGCCCAGTGGCCTTGTGCCACCGCATCGGCGGGGGTGAGCCATGAGCCGCCCACCATGGCGACATTGGGCTGCTGCAAAAACTCGCCCATGTTGGCCAGTGACACCCCGCCGGTGGGGCAAAAGCGCATGTCGCCCAGCGGGCCGCCCAGGGCTTTGAGCATGGCCAGACCACCGGCCTGCGCGGCGGGAAAGAGTTTGACCAGGGTGAAACCATAGTCCCGTGCGGCCATCACTTCACCGGGGGTCATCACACCCGGCATGAAGGGCAAGCGGCAGGCCATGGCCGCCTGCACCAGGGCATCCGTCATGCCGGGGGAGAGTGCAAAGCTGGCCCCGGCGGCCTGCACGCGGGCCATTTCGTCCGCACGCGTCACGGTGCCAGCGCCGACATGCATTTGCGGCACCTGGCGCGCCACCGCTTCGATGGCGGGCAGACCGGCGGCGTGGCGCAGGGTGATCTCCATCACGTCGATGCCGCCTTTGAGCAGGGCATGGGCCATGGGCACCGCCTGCGCGGGATCGGTGATGACGATGACCGGCACCACGCGTGAGGTGAAAGCTGGGCGGATGAAGGTGGGGTGAGTGGCAGTGTTCATGGCGTTCTGTGTGTGAAGGGGTGGGTCGTGTGCCTGGGCGCTCAGAGCTGCGTCAGCAGCGGCGAGGCGCCTTCTTCGGCGTGCATGGCATGGGCACGGAACAGGGCAAACAGGTCGCGTCCGGTGCCGCGCTGGTTGGCCGACAGGTAGGGCGTGGGCGCCACGCGCTCGGCCAGCTCGGCCTCGCTGATCTCCAGGCTCAGTTGCTGGTGCTCGCAGTCGAGCGTGATCATGTCGCCGTTTTGCACCTTGCCAATGGCGCCGCCGTTGACCGCCTCCGGGCTCACATGGATAGCGGCCGGTACTTTGCCCGAGGCGCCCGACATGCGGCCATCGGTGACCAACGCCACATGAAAGCCGCGATCCTGCAGCACGCCCAGGATGGGGGTGAGTTTGTGCAGCTCGGGCATGCCGTTGGCCTGTGGCCCCTGGTTGCGCACCACGGCCACAAAGTCGCGCTCCAGCTGACCGTCCTTGAACAGCTGGATCAGTTCTTTCTGATCGGTCACCACCACCGCCGGGGCGCGCACGCTGCGGTGCTCGGGCTTGACGGCGGATACCTTGATCACGGCGCGGCCCAGGTTGCCTTGCAGCAGGCGCAGGCCGCCATCGGCGCTGAAGGGCTTGCTGACCGGGCGCAGCACGGCGTCATCGGCCGACTGAACCGGCACCGGGCGCCAGTCAAGCTGGCCGTTGTTGAGCCACGGCTCGACCGTGTAGCGGTGCAGGCCGCGGCCCATGATGGTGTGCACGTCGTCGTGCAGCAAACCGGCGCCGAGCAATTGTTGAATCAGGTAGCCCATGCCGCCCGCAGCCTGGAAGTGGTTGACGTCGGCGCTGCCGTTCGGATACACGCGGGCCAGCAGGGGGATGCAGGCCGATAGTTCCGAGAAGTCATCCCAGTTGACGATCAGCCCGGCCGCGCGCGCCATGGCAATCAGGTGCATGGTGTGGTTGGTCGAGCCGCCGGTGGCGAGCAGGCCGACGATGCCGTTGACGACCACTTTGGCGTCGATCTGGTAGCCGATGCCGGTCAGCGCGTCTTTGCTTTGCGACAAGGCCACCGCCCGCTGCACCGCCGCCGTGGTCAGCACTTCGCGCAGGGGCGTGCCGGGGTTGACGAAGGACGAGCCCGGCAAATGCAGGCCCATGATCTCCATCAGCATCTGGTTCGAGTTGGCGGTGCCGTAAAAGGTGCAGGTGCCCGCGCTGTGGTAGGCCGCCTGCTCGGCCGCGAGCAGGGTGTCGCGGCTGACCAGACCCTGGGCGTATTGCTGGCGAACTTTGGATTTGTCGTCGTTCGACAGGCCCGAGGTCATCGGCCCGGCGGGCACAAACACGGCGGGCAAATGGCCAAACTGCAGGGCGCCCATGAACAGGCCGGGCACGATCTTGTCGCACACGCCCAGGAACAGCGCGGCATCAAACACATTGTGGGACAGGCCCACCGCCGTGGCCATGGCAATCACATCGCGCGAGAACAGCGACAGTTCCATGCCGTCTTCGCCCTGTGTCACGCCGTCGCACATGGCGGGCACGCCACCGGCCACCTGCGCCGTGGCACCGACCGCCCGGGCGGCGGCCCGGATGCGCTCCGGGTAGTGTTCATAGGGCTGGTGCGCCGAGAGCATGTCGTTGTAGGCGGTGATCACGCCCACATTGGGCTGGCGTTCCTGCTGCAGCACCAGCTTGTCATTGATCGGCATCGCCGCATAGGCGTGTGCCGCATTGGCGCAACCCATGCCGCCGCGATACGGGCCGGGCTTCTTGGCCCGGGCCAGCACATCCAGATAGGCCTGGCGGGAGGTGGCGCTGCGCTGCTCAATGCGGGTTGTGACGGCAGCCAGGGTGGCGTTCAAGGGGGTGGCGGTGTGGGTGTTCATGAGGTGATCCAAAGGGCGACGGGCGTTTCGGGTTGATGCAGCACGTGTGAAATCGGGTACTGCGGGCTGATGCGATCCCAAGCCTGGCGCAGGGTGGTCAGCTTGTCGGCCCCGCTCAGGGGCAGCACGATGTGGCGCGCGCGCAGCAGCTGGGCCAGCGGCTGCGTCAGGCGCTGGTAGGGCGCATTGGCGGGCAGATGATCCAATTCCATGGCGATGCAGGCCTGGGGGTTGTGCCGGTCCAGCGCCTCGCTCAAATTGAGCGCCTGCGGAAACAGCGAGGCGGTGTGGCCGTCGGCGCCCATGCCCAGCACCAGCACATCGGCGGTGCCTGCCGCTTCCAGGGCCAGGCTGGCGGCCTGCGCCAGAACCCGGGGTGGCGCCAGCGGCTCAGTGGTGTCGCTGACCATCGGCACCAGCCGGGCGGCACGGGCGTGCTCTTGCAGCAAATGCGTCTGCACCAGCAAGGCATTGCTGTCGGGGTGGGTGCAGGGCACGCAGCGCTCATCGACCAGGGTGATGCGCACGCGGGACCAGTCGATCGGGTGGCGGCGCAGTGCCTCGAACAGCGCCACGGGCGACTTGCCCCCGGAGACGCTCAGTACCGCAAAACCGCGCGCCTGAACCGCTGCCGTCAGCCGCTGGGCGATGTCGTCGGCCAGCAGCTCGTTGATGGTGTCGCTGCGGGCCGTGTGCACCGTGCGGTTGGCGCAGGAAGCAGGGAGCCAAGAAGTACGGCTCATCAAATCTCCTCGAACCAGGACAGGTTTTCACGCGCCATCAGGGCCGACGAGGCGGCCGGGCCCCAGCTGCCGGCGGAGTAGCGCCGGGGGCTGTCGTCCAGCGTTTTCCAGCCCGCCAGGATTGGTTCGATCCACATCCAGGCGGCTTCCAGTTCGTCGCGGCGCATGAAGTGCGTCAAGCGGCCTTTGATCACATCATTGAGCAAGCGCTCATAGGCTTCGGCGCGGCGTTTGTCGGACGACAGCTGCAAGTCCAGCCCGAGCTTGACCGGGTGCAGCGTCATGCCCGAGCCGGGCTCCTTGACCATCATGCCGAGCTGGATCGACTCTTCGGGCTGCAGGCTGATGATCAGGCGATTGGGTTCATGGCTGGCCACGGTGCCAAAGATCGAGAACGGCTGGTCGGCAAACTCGATGATGATTTCCGACTGGCGCTTTTGCAGGCGCTTGCCGGTGCGCAGGAAGAAGGGCACATTGGCCCAGCGCGCGTTGTTGATGCGCGCGCGCAGGGCGACAAAGGTCTCGGTGCGGCTGTCGGCGGGCACGTTGTCTTCTTCCAGGTAGCCCTTCACGGCCGCGCCTTCCGAGGCGCCAGCGGTGTACTGGCCGCGCACGGTGTCGCGCTTGATGTCGGCCAGATCCATTTTTTGCAGCGAGCGCAAGACCTTGAGCTTTTCGTCGCGCACGTCGTCGGCGTCGAGCGAGATCGGCGGCTCCATGGCCACGATGCACAGCAGCTGCAGCAGGTGGTTTTGCACCATGTCACGCATGGCGCCGGCACCGTCGTAAAAACCGGCGCGGCTGCCCACACCGACGGTTTCGGCCACCGTGATCTGCACACTCTTGATGTAGGGCGCGCGCCACAGCGGCTCAAAAATGGCGTTGCCAAAGCGCAGCACCATCAGGTTTTGCACCGTCTCCTTGCCCAGGTAATGGTCGATGCGGTAAATCTGCTGTTCGTCAAAGTAGCGCGCCACCTCGGCGTTGATGGCGCGGGCCGAGGCCAGGTCGGTGCCGAGCGGCTTTTCCAGTACAACGCGGGCTTGCGCATCGACCAGGCCAGCGCCCGACAGGTGGGCGCAAATCCGGGTGAACAGGCTGGGCGCGGTGGCCAGATAGAACACACGCACGGCGGGCTGCGTGCACAGGGCTTTCAGCCCCGCGTAGTCGCTGGCTTGCGTCACGTCCATGCTGACATAGCTCAGGCGCGCCAGAAAACTCTGCCAGTCGCTGGGGCTGAACGCGCTTTCTTCGATGAACTCGGGCGAGTGGCTGTCAATGAAGGCCACGTATTCCTCGCGCGTCCAGTTTTGGCGGCCAATGGCGATGATGCGGGCCGTTTCATCGAGCTTGCCGTGCAGGTGTGCCATGTAGAGCGCAGGCAGCAGCTTGCGGAACGACAGGTCGCCCGCGCCGCCAAAAATAACGATGTCGAGTGCGCCAGTGGGGAGGGTGTTTGTGCTCATGAGTAACGTTTGCTGTGAAGGTTGTGTTTCATGTTGCGCAGCAGGGGCTGCAAATGTGCGCTGCCAATGCGCAACGCCACCGTGGTGGCCAACACGTCGATGATCATCAGGTGCAGCAGGCGCGACACCATCGGGGTGAAATGTTCGTAACTCTCGGGGTGATCGGCCGCCAGGTGAATGTGACCGGCGCTGGCCAGCGGCGAGCCCGAGGCCGTGATCACGATCGTGGTGGCGCCGTTCTTGCGCGCGATGTCGCAGCATTCGAGCAAGTCCCGGATGCGACCGGAGTTGGAGATCAGCACCAGGCAGTCGCCCGGGCCGAGCAGGGAGGCGCTCATGATCTGCAGGTGGCTGTCGCAGTGGGCAATGGTGTGCGAGCCCAGTCGGAAGAACTTGTGCTGGCCATCCTGCGCCACGATGCCGGAGTTGCCGACACCAAAAAACTCCAGTCGCTTGCCCTGGCTGTGGGTTTGCGTGATGGCCGTGACCGCCTTGTCGATGGCGGTGGCCGAGGCGTCGTTGCGGTACTTCAGGAAGGCGGCCACGGTGTTGTCAATCACCTTCACCAGCACCTCGGCGGTGCTGTCCTGCTCGCCCACGCTGCGGTGGATGAAGGGCACGCCTTCACCCAGACTGCCCGCAAGTTTGAGCTTGAAGTCGCTCAGGCCGCTGTAGCCCACGCTGCGGCAAAAACGCACCACCGTGGGCTTGCTGACTTTGGCGCGTTCGGCCAGTTCAACCACCGGCAGGCTGGCAAAGGCGCGCGGGTCGGTCAGCAGCAATTGGCCGACGCGTTGTTCCGCAGGGGCCAGGGAGGGTAAAGTCGATTGGATCCGGTCAAGCATGCCGGTAGTGTAACTATGTTTCTTGTTTTTGGGTGTTTTTTAGGCGTTGTTTCTCATTAATTGGTAACTTGGTTACCAATTAATGACCGGTCAAGAGAGGCCTCCGCCATCGGCCAGAATAGCCTGTTGGTGGGCGCTGGGGCGGCTAATGCCAGTGCCGCCGACCCCGGTAGCCCTCGCCATAGCCCAGGTTGAGTTCGATGCCGATCGGTGCGTAATAGGGGCGGGCGTAGTAGCCGGGCATCATGATCACCTGGGCGGGTTGCTCGTACATGGGTTGCGGGTAGGTTTGCTGGTAAGAGTTCACTTGGCCGACCGGCGCCGCCATGGGCTGGCTGGCGCCCACCGGGGTGACTTGCAGCGCAATCGTGGGGCCGGGGTCGTTGGGCATTTGCACCGTGTACTGGCGCCCGCCAAACTCATAGACCACGTTGTAGCCCAGGGTGCGGTTCTCGTAATAGGTTTGTGTGGCGCAGCGCTGCACGGTTTGCACCTGCGCCACGGGCGCGCCTTCCACCCGGTCGCCCAGAATGGCGCCGCCCATGATGCCGATCATGGTGGCCGCCGCTTTGCCGCCACCGCTGCCAACCGCATTGCCCATGGCGCCCCCGGCAATGCCGCCCATCAGCGCCCCGGCGCCGGACTTGGGCTGTTGCACCGCCACCTGTTCGTTGGAACAGACCTGGCGCGGCACGCCCACTTGCTGCACCATCGGCGTGGCGGATAGGACGCGCCCGACCTCTTGCGCCAGCGTCAGCCCGCTGGCCAGCAGCGCGGCCGATAAAAGGAGTCGTTTTTTCATGGGGGTAACTTTCCGGATTGTTCGTTTGCTTGCATCATCTTTGCTTTGAACGCGCCAGACGATGCGGGGTCAGTGAAGCGCATGTAAAGATCGCAAGCGGATGTGAGTTGTCTGGGTTATTTATGCAAAGCATTCGCTTGATTTAAATAAGGGCTCCGGCTATGCTTGCCCGCCATGAACGCCCCTCACTTGCCCAGACCAGCCGCTCCCAAGCGCTTGCGGGGCCGTCCGCGCCAGACCGCCGAACAGCGCGACGAGGGCCTGCGCCGCCACGAGCTGCTGGCCGCCGCCGCCCGCCTGTTCCGCGACAAAGGCTTTGACGCCACCAGCACGCGCGACATTGCCGCCGCTGTCGGCATGCACAGCGGCTCGCCGTTCTACCACTTCAAAAGCAAAGACGCGCTGCTGTTCGCGGTGATGGCGGCGGGCATGCACACCGCGCTGGCGCGGCAAAGCCAGGCCATGCAAGCCGCTGCTTTGGCGGGCGACACGCCCGCGCAGCAGTTGCGCCGCCTGATCCGCGCCCACTTTGACACCCTGCACGGGCCCGGCAACGACTTTGTGCCGGTGATGCTCTATGAACTGCGCGCCCTGAGCGCCGAACAGCGCAGCGCGCTGGATCAGTTGCAGCTCGACTACGAAGCCGCCTGGAACCCCGTGCTGCAGGCCCTGCATGACGCGGGCCAGTTGTGCGCCCCGGTCAAGCTGGCGCGCCTGCTGATGCTGGGCGCGCTGAACTGGTCGGTCAAATGGTTTGACCCCGACAAAGGCGCCTCGCTCGACGAACTGACCGAGGCCGCCCTGGCTTTATTTTTAAAGGATGCCTGATGCCCAAAACCCTGCCCCCCGCTGCTGACATCGTGTTTGAAGACGCGTTTGTCGCCGGACTGAAACACATTTTTGAAGAAATGATCGTCTTCAATAAAGTGCTCGGCCTGAAGATCACCGCCCTGTCGCCGACCGAGGTGCGCGCGCGCATCGAGATGAAGCCCGATCTGGTGGGCCACTACGGCTACAACCGCATTCACGGCGGCGTCATCAGCGCCGCGCTGGACTCGATGGGCGGGCTGGCGGTGATGGTCGCCATTGGCGCGCGCCACATGGACGAAACGCCCGAGCAGCGCCTGCACCGCTTTGGCAAGCTCGGCACCATCGACCTGCGCGTGGACTACCTGCGCCCCGGCATTGGCGAATCATTTGAACTGCGCGCCGAAGTGATGCGCCTGGGCTCGCGCGTGGCCTCCACCCGCATGGAGTTTCTGGGCGCCGACGGCAAGCTGCTGTCCACCGGGGCGGCGGCTTACATCGTGTCTTAGTCAGGGCGCCTGTTTATGGCTTTTTAGGCGTCCAGCCCTTGTTCCATAAGCGCTAGTGGCTATTGAATTGATAGCAACAATTTGTGTCGTTACGTGCCTGGCTGAAACACTCGCCACGGGGCGTCGGCGGCGGGTGGGTCAAAGCCGCATCATGACCAGTCCGGTCAGCACCACGGAGCCTGCCAGCAGGCCGTGGCGAAGTCGCCCTTCGCCAAACCACAGGCTGCCGATGAGCACCACAAAAATCACCGAGCATTCCCGCAGTGCGGCCACCATGGCAATCGGGGCCTGGGTCATGGCCCAGAGCACGGTGGCATAACCGGCGGTGGAGCACAGCGCCCCGAGCAGGCCGGTGCGCCAGTGGGTGCGAAAGTAGCTTGTCATCTGGCTGCGGCGTTGACGCCAGTGCAGGGTCAACATAATCAGTGGCTCCAGCACGCACAGCAAGAATACGTAGGCCAATGGGTTGCCTGCGTGGCGCGCGCCTTGGCCGTCAACCAGCGAATAGGCGGCGATGGCCAGCACATTCCACAACGCGGCCTGCGCCGAGGGGTGCTTCAGAACATGGCGCAGGGACTGGCCTGCCAGCGCCCCCATGCTCAGCACGCCCGCACTGATGCAGAGCACCCCGGCCATGCCCGCCCAGCCCAGGGTTTCGCCCAGCACCGTGGTGGCCACCAGGGCGATGAGCAGCGGTGGCAGGCCCCGCATCAGCACATAACTGACGGCCAGTTGCCCGCCTTCGTAGGCCCGCATCAGGCCTGCGATGTAGGCGGTGTGCAGCAGCGCCGAGGTGACGGCGTAAGGCCAGCTGGCGCTGGCTGGCAGCCCGGTGAACAGCAAGCCGATCAGCCCGATGACACCGCTGCACGCATGCAGCAGCAGGGTGTACAAACCTTTGTCGCCCGCGCCTTTGATCAGGGCGTTCCAGCTGGCGTGCAGCAGGGCCGCCGCCAGAATGGCCGCAGCGACCCCGGCACTTAATGTGCGGGTATCAGGCGGCACATTCAGCATGGAGGGCGCTGGCGATTTGGTCGATGGCCCACCACAGGTCGTCTTCCTGGACGTTCAACGGCGGCGACAGGACCAGCACATTGCCTTGCCCGACTTTGAAGGACAAGCCCGCACTCAGGCAGCGGTACAGCACGGCTTCGGCCAGGTCGGCGGCATCGCGGGTGCCGGTGTTGCAAAGTTCAATGCCCATCAGCAGGCCCGCCCCGCGCACCTCGGCAATGGCGGGCAAGGTGGTGGCCAGTTGTTGCAGCCGCGCCACCACCTGCTGGCCCAGCCGCTGGCTGCGTGCCAGCAACTGTTCTTCTTCAATCACGTCCAGCACGGCCAGCCCGGCGGCACAGGCCAGCGGGTTTTTTTCATGGGTGTAGTGCCCCAGGGAAATATGCTGCCCCACGTCGAAGTCGGCGCGTGCAATCAGGGCGGCCAGCGGCATGCTGGCGCCGCCCAGGCCTTTGCCGATGACCAGCATGTCGGGCTCGATCCCGTAGCGCTCCACCGCAAACAGATGGCCCGTGCGGCCCAGCGCAATGGGGATCTCGTCCAGAATCAGCAAGGCGCCGTGGCGGTGGCAAATCTGGCGCAGCCGCTGGTAATAGTCCGGCGGCGGCACCTGGACATCGGTGCAGCGCACGGTTTCCACAATCACGGCGGCCACATCGCCTTCTTTTTTCAGGCAGTAGTCGATGTAGTCCACGCAGCGCAAGGCGCATTGACCGGCGCAGCCAAACGCGCAGTGGCGCGGATCGCAGGGCGGAACGTGCCCGGCGCCCGGCAGCAAGGGGCCAATGCCCCGGCGGAAAACGGCTTCGCCGCCAATGGAGATGGCATCCAGCGACGCGCCGTGAAAGGAGTCCCACATCGAGATCGTCTTGAAGCGCCCCGTCACCAGGCGGGCCAGCTTGAGGGCCATGCCGATGGCGGCGCGGCTCCATTCGGAAGGGCGGGTGTTGATGGCGGCGGGCAACCAGCGAGCGAGCATGCAGAATCGATCCTTTGCGAAATTCAGGGCAAAAAAAAGGACTTGTCCGTAAACGCGGAAAGTCCTTCGAAGTGTTCCAACTATTGGGGGAGGAACGGGGCACAGTGTGCCGTTGAATCCATGTACTGACAAATTCATATTAATGCAGTTTCAGTGCATTAATTTTGCTTTAAGTGGCCCCGTCGGCCACTCATGTAGCAGAGCAGGCCACCCAGGGCAGCGAGTGCACTCAAGGCATAAAACATCGTCGGCGCCGGGGTGTGCATCAACAGGAAACCGCAAATCACCGGGCTCAGGGCACCGCCCAGGGCCGCGAGGTTTTGCGCGCCGTAGTAACTGCCGCGCAGTTCTTCCGGGGCCAGGGTGTCGACGAAGAGAAATTCGGCGGGGTAAATGATCATTTCGCCGAGGGTGAAGATGAACATCGCCACGCACCAGCCGACGAGGCTGTCGGCGACTTCCTTGCCCCACCGCGTTTCGACGTTCTTGCGGATGGCGTCGTTCTCTTTGACGCGTTCGCCGACCTGGGCGAGCATCTTCCGGCCGTCGACCATCGCCTTGACGGCGGTCCCTTGCACTTTGCGGTCGGGGTTCTTGGCGATGATCTCCTCCATCAGCTGCGTCGCCGGCTGAGTCGGGTCGGTCGCCAGGACGGGGATCGCCTTTTTAATGTCCGCCCCGGTCGCGTGCCC
>OFRD01000516.1_pt1 | contig 14892 bp, 14 predicted proteins | sample 1543041 | NCBI WGS metagenome assembly OFRD01 (sample SAMN07774234, study PRJEB24372) | wastewater metagenome | isolation source: Exp Tend CN 100WW | collected 2016-02
CTCTATTTTAGATCTATTGAAATTGAATAACTAAATTTTAATTGTTTGATATATATGATTATTTTTTACAACAAAATTGGTTAACAAATATAATTAATTTAGTGTTCGCAAATGGTATAAAAATTGCTCATATTAGAATAAGCAATTATTGCAGGAGAGATGTTCTTCTGTGAACACGCCGAAGGAGCAACGACCCCGGAAACTCTCAGGCAAAAGGACTGTAATAATTTTAAAAATCTGGAGAGAAGCATATAAAATATGCTCACCGAAGGGGATGGTCAGCGTTGAAATTTTTAGCGTCATGGTCGAAGCTCTCAGGTACCAATGACAGATGGGGCTCATAGAAATGTCAGTACATTTCAAGGGAGTGTCGTATGTGTCATATTGTTGTGATTGGATCGGGAATTACTGGTGTTACTTCTGCCTATGAGTTGGCAAAACTAGGCTATAAGGTCACCGTGATTGATAAACATTTATATGCTGCTATGGAAACATCGTTTGCCAATGGTGGGCAACTTTCAGCATGTAATGCAGAGGTTTGGAATCAAAAATCTACCGTGCTAAAGGGCATGAAGTGGATGTTTAATAAAAATGCACCTTTGCTGCTTAATCCTTCATTTGACCTGCATAAATATGGCTGGTTAATAGAATTCCTCGGTAATATTAAACACTATGAAGCCAATACGCGTGATACCGTAAAAATGGCATTATTGGCACGTGAGCGTTTATTTACAGTGGCTGAAGAAGAGAATATTCAGTTTGATTTAGAGAAACGTGGAATTCTTCACTTTTATCACAATAAATTGGATTATGAAGTAGCCACTCGGGTTAATACCTTACTGAATGAAGGTGGGCTAGAACGAAATGCGGTTACGCCAGAAGAAATTAAAAGTATAGAGCCGAGTTTAAAGGGTGAATATTATGGTGGCTTTTATTGCCCAGGGGATGCAACAGGGGATATTCATAAATTTACAATAGGTTTAGCCAAAGCCTCTGAAAAATATGGCGTGAAGTATGTGTTTGGTATGGAAGTCACTGATGTGAAGCATCATGCCAAAGGTGTTACGGTGCTTTATCATGCAAGTAATGAAAATATGCAATTGGATGCAACGACAGTGGAATCACTAGAGGCCGATGCGATTGTGGTTTGTGGTGGTGTTGGCAGTTACCATTTGGCAAATTTATTAGGTGATCGAGTCAATATCTATCCAGTGAAGGGGTATTCGATTACGCTTAATTTAAATGATCAGGATAGTGTGAAGCATGCGCCGTGGGTAAGTTTACTTGATGAAAGTGCAAAAATTGTGACTTCGCGTTTAGGTGCAGACCGTTTAAGAGTCGCGGGAACAGCGGAATTTAATGGTTATAACCTTGATATTCGAGCAGACCGTATTCAACCACTGACAGATTGGGTAAATAAAAACTTTAGTATTAGCACTGAAAATGTCGTGCCGTGGGCAGGTTTACGCCCGATGATGCCAAATATGATGCCAACTGTTCGACGGGGTAAACGTGAACGCGTGTTTTATAATACAGGGCATGGGCATTTAGGTTGGACGTTATCTGCTGCAACAGCAGTGATGATTAGTCAGGAAGTGGCATCACAACATCCCATTTAATTGTATAGAAACTAAAAAAGTGCAACGTGATATGTTGCATTTTTTTTGTCAGTTTAATATATGATTATCAAAAGATTTTCCTGAGATGCAAGAAAATGAACAAAGTCTGTCCAGTGATTCTGAGAAAAAACAATCACGTATTGGAAGTTTTACTTTTTAAACATCCGACAGCAGGTATTCAACTTGTAAAAGGTACGATTGAAAAATCAGAACAAATCTTTCATGCAGCTATACGTGAATTGTATGAAGAATCGGGCATCGTTGTGGAACAACAACAATGTTATGATTGGGGAGCACATCAAATAAGCAACCAAACGTGGCATTTTATTTTTTGTGATACTTCAAGTCAAGATTTAGAGAATCAATGGTGTTATGACACATTAGATGATTATGGGCATTGTTTTGAGTTCTTTTGGGAAAATATAAATACGTATCACATTCTAGATTTACATTCCAAGTATGTACAAGCCCTAGATTTGATCAGGCAGAAAATGAATCTTTATTTGCGGTAAGTAATAAAAAAGTCGCTAATATTCAATTTCAAAAAAATAATGAATGCATTAAAAAATTAATCATAAAGCCGATATACACCGACAAAACGTTCACAGCCTTTTTGTTTGGTTTTGACCGATAAGATTGCTTTATTGAAATTGAACTGATATTTGCAATCATGTTCGTTATCTATAATTTCATCTTTCTTTTCTGTTGTTGTATACGCCAAGAATGGAATGGTTTGAGTTTCTAATTTATTGTTCGGGTTACGGTAGGCAATACCTTCAATTTTAATTTTATCTTTGGTGAGTTGATGGACTTGTAAATGCACAGGTTGACTGGCAATTTTGCCATTTTCAAATTTTAAATAGTGATTGGTTAAACTCTGATTCAGTGATGTGTAAAAATTAAGATCTTCAATGCGTAATTCAAATTGTTGTTTATAACAATCTAAACTTTTACATTGCTGTAAATGCTTAAACCATAAGGTATGTGTATCTTCTAATAAATGAACAGGTGCATCACTGACTAAAAAAGCAGTTATATAATCATTGCTTAATTTTTTTCGAAATTCTAAAAAACTTTCAGCGCAAATATTTTTCATTGACGATGTATTTGGGCGAGAGCAGTCAATTTCTTGAGCATAAGTCATGGTTGAGCACAAACAGCCAATACTGAATAATGTGCTTAATGTTTTAATGAGATTAATATCGGTATTCACCAGCATGATCGCTTATAATTTCACTATGTTGCGCTGATGTAACTATAGCGAAATAGAAAGCGTGAATACAACATTTCAATCATTTATTTCTTAAGGATGCTAAAAGTGGTCGCACAAATTCGAATTGGTCAGGGAATGGATGTACACGCCTTTGAAGAAGGTGATTTTGTAACTTTAGCAGGCATTAAAATTCCCCATACACATGGCTTAAAAGCCCATTCAGATGGTGATGTCGTGCTGCATGCTTTATGTGATGCTTTATTGGGGGCGTTAGCTTTAGGGGATATCGGGCAGCATTTCCCTGACACGAATGCAAAATTTAAAGGTGTAGATAGCCGAGTTTTACTTAAGCATGTCTATCAACTTATTTTGGATCGGGGTTATGTGTTAAATAATGCGGATATTACGGTTGCGTGTGAACGTCCAAAATTAGCCAAACATAATTTAGAAATGCGTCAAAGTATTGCTGATGTCTTAAACGTGCATGTCACGCAAATTAGTATTAAAGCGACAACCACAGAACAGCTCGGTTTTACAGGACGTCAGGAAGGCATTTTGGCAACGGCAACAGTCTTGATTTCACATCAAGCAAAATGATCTGGATGGATGAGCGCCTGTTGTAATTCTTTGGTGGCTTTACGACCTTGCAGTTGTAAAGCGACTGCATGGATTAAGCCTGTCCATGTGTCATTGGGTTCCCAAATGCTATGCATCAGCTCTTGCGCCGTAGGCATGTCCATATCCATATAATATTGACGATATAAATACATCAAACAACTGACATGATAATTTTTACTACAGTGAACCCAAACCATTTGTTCTTGTACTAAATGAGCAAGCATATCTAATATTAGTAAACATTGGTCATCAGATGGGGTTTCAGCAGAAATAGGCAATTGAATATAGTTTAAGCCTAAATCTAAACAAATTTTATCTTCATGAGTTAAATGCTGCTTTGCATCAGATAATCCCAAATTCACAATTGTCGTGACACCGTATTCTTTAATCAGCTTTAACTGTTCAGCAGATGGCTGAGCCGATGTGAATAGGTGTTCGTGAATAAACTGGAAATTTTCAATGTGGCTTAATGCATTTTCAATTTCATTCATAAGATAAAACTTTTCCTAAGGTTAAAGTAGAAACGCCATCAATCAAGATGGCGTTTTAAATCTCTTAGCGATTTGGTAAAACGTCTTTGAGTGCTTCATGCATATCAAGTAGGGCTTTTTCAGTGGTTTCCCAATCAATACAGCCATCCGTCACTGATTGACCATATTCAAGATCATCCAGATTTTCAGGAATATCTTGACGACCACCTTTGAGATGGCTTTCAACCATAAGACCAACAATTGACTTGTTACCATCTAGAATTTGTTCTGTGATGTTTTTCAATACAAGTGGCTGTAAGTACGGGTCTTTATTTGAATTGGCATGACTGGCATCAATCATAATTTTGTTGCTTACTTTGGCTTTGGCTAAAGCATTTTCAGCTTCTGCAACAGAACCTGCGTCATAGTTTGGTTTGCCATTACCACCACGAAGTACAACGTGTGCATATGGGTTACCACTGGTACGAATGACAGAAACTTGACCTTGATCATTTAAACCAAGGAAGCTGTGACCATGTTTAACGGATTGCATCGCATTGGTTGCAACGGTTAAACCGCCATCTGTACCATTTTTAAAACCAACAGGAGAAGATAAACCTGAAGACATTTCACGGTGAGTTTGGCTTTCAGTGGTACGCGCACCAATCGCTGACCATGAAATAAGGTCTTGATAATATTGTGGTGAGTTTGGATCAAGTGCTTCAGTGGCACATGGCAAACCTTTATTATTGAGTTCAACTAAAAGTTGACGACCAATACGAAGACCTTTTTCAATGTTAAAAGAATCATTCATGTCAGGGTCATTAATTAAACCTTTCCAGCCCACAGTGGTTCGTGGTTTTTCAAAGTAAACACGCATCACGATATAAAGCGTATCTTTAATTTTTTCGCTTAAAACTTTTAAACGATCTGCATACTCATGTGCAGCAACCGTGTCATGAATTGAGCAAGGACCAATGACCACAAATAGACGGTTGTCTTTACCATCAAGAATATTGCGAATGGTTTCTCGACCTTTTAAGACAGTTTGATAGGCATGTTCAGTCAGAGGTAACTCTTTTTTTAATTCAGCAGGAGTTACAAGAGGCTGAATGCTTTGTACATTCACGTCATCGATGTCAGATTGTGTAATAGGATTTGACTGTAGTGTATTCATTGCCGTCACTGGTTTGATCATACAAGAGTTTTTTTAGTAGCCTGAATATAACACGATTTAAGCGGTGAGTTGCTATACAAAACACCAATAAATCCGTGAAAAAAACCAATTAATCGCATAGATAGCTTAACCGTTGTTCGATTTTTCAACAGTTAAAATCATAGCAGTTGTTGGTTTTTCAACAGGTTTTACTTTTACTGGATGAAGGATGAAGTTAATACCTAATGCGAATAAGGTAATGCCTAAAATTTTACGGATAATTTTTTCAGGTAAGCGTGAACTAATTAAAGTTCCCACCACAATGGCAGGGATTGAACCCACTAATAACCAACCGAGTAAGTGTAAATCTACATTACCCGAACTCATATGTCCTAAGCCTGCAACTAAAGTTAAAAGTACCGCGTGTACCACGTCAGATCCAATAATACGAATCATGGGTAAATTCGGAAACATGAGCACCAATGCCATAATACCAAATGCACCCGCACCGACTGATGATAAAGTGACAAATACACCCAACACGATGCCCATAATGACGATATAGGCACGTTTATCTTTGGCACTAAAGTTAACTTTTTCTAAATCTTGTGTCATATCTAGTGTTTCATTTTTACGAAACTTGTTAAAGAAGCGTTCGATATGCCCACGGAAAACGATAGAAACACCTGTTAAAGTCAACATAAAACCTAAAACAGTGGTCAGAACAGCTTTATAGCTTGTAGATTGACTTAAATAGTTTTCTAAAACCCAATGAGTGCACAATGATGCAGGAATACTGCCGACAGCCAGCCAAATCACAATCGGCCAGACAATATTCATTTTTTTAGCATGGACCATTGAACCGCAAAATTTAGAGATTGCGGCATAAAGCAAGTCAGTACCAATGGCAATGTGTGGCTCAATTCGAAACAAACTAATTAGAATGGGCGTCATGAGTGAGCCACCGCCAACACCTGTAATGCCGACGCAGAAGCCGACGAGAACACCCGCTAAAATAAATTCAATTGGACCAAACATGGTTATATGCCAAATATCAAAAAACATGCATATGTTATGACTATTTAAGATAAGTCGTTGTCTTGATTATTGATTTACTTATTCCAAAAAACGCTAAAGTAAACTCAATGGGCTTAAACTTTCTAACACTTATTTTAAACAGTGAATGACCGTTATCTATAGCGCTACTTTTGTTTAGTGCTAAGCTCATTGATATACAGAATAAAGATAAAAATCAGAGGACTGGAAAAGACCCAGAAGCTGACGAAACCAATGGAATAACCGTCTTCTTGGATAATTAATACAGTGGCAATCACCAGCAGTAAAAGGGAAATAACACGCACAATTCGCGGATGGTGTGCCAACAATGCCCATTTAGACTGCAAAGTTTTTTTCATTTGTTTTTCACTGACCTGATATAGGCCATAAACAGCACATAGAATAAAAAGGAAACTGAGAAAAATATTCATGAGCGACTTTCTCCATTGTTCGCCTGTGCATTTCTTTCAAGCTTATTCCTTATTTTTGTTTGGGCTTTTAGTTGAATAGGCTGAATATTTCTGTATAGAAACACTGCCAATAAGCCAAAAATGAGCATGAATAAGTCGATTCTAAAGAAAGTCCAAAATTGAGCAAAATTTTGAATCTGATTTTGTTGTAGAAGAAAAAACAGATTAAAAATAGGTAAGCTGAATGCTAAAACAATAAATATTGCCAGTTGTTTTTTCCAAAGATATTGTTTTTTAATACCTAAGCTTGTGGTAAAGATGGCTAACCAGACGGCAAAAAAAGTTGTCACTTCATAATTTTGTGTGCTTTGGAGCATAAGTCCAATTCGATTTGCATAAAAGTAGCCAAGAACCGCAATAGGTAAGCCGATAATAGCAGCGACATTGAGTCGTTGTACCAGATAATATCCAAAATGGAACTTTTCCGTTTTTGTTTGTAGTTGTCGCTTTAGGCTCCAAAGCAATAGTCCTGAAGCAATCATCGCGCAGCCCAGTAAGCCTGAAAAAAATAAGGCCAAACGAAGTAAAGGCTGAGCGAAAGTCGCCATATGTAATCCGTATACGCCTGCATTTAGTGTCGCAATAGTGCTGTCATTCTTCGTGCTGCGTAATTTTTCTCCCGTGATTGCATTCAAGCTAATTTGTGCTGGATTACGGGTAATTGAGTGATCTTGAGCTTCGATAAAGGTGATTTGTGCTTGCTGTGTATTGGGATTTTTTATATTGATGGCACTGTATTTGGTGTCGCCCCATTCTTGATTAACGGGATGCATTAAGTGGTCAAGAGATAACATCTTGGCGTGGCTGTTATTTTCAATTTTCGGAATGGTTTTGGCATTAATTTCTGTAAAATATTGGTAATTATTTTCAGGATAAAGTTTTTGCATACCCCAAGGTAAATATAAATAAAAGAAAATGGCTAAGCCTGTAAAAGTAATGGTGAGAAAAAAAGGCAAAGCAATAACAGAGCTGACATTGTGAAAATCTAAATAAGAGCGTTGTCCTTTGAAGGCACGTAGGGTAAAGAAATCGGTCAGAATTTTTTTATGGGTAATAATGCCCGAAACCAATGCGATCAGCATAATAAATGCTGCGAGTGAAACGATTAATCTGCCTATTAAATAAGGCATACCGAACAATTGAAAGTGGAACAGATAGAAAAAATCGCCCCCTTGTGTTTGCGTCAGCGTTAACTCTTGTCCTGTATTGGGATTTAAGGTTTTGCTTTCATAAGCATCATCTGCCTTTTGCCAATAGAGTTGGTTTACAGGCTTTTGCTCATTTGCGAGATTGATCATCCATGTTTTTGCATCTGGTGCATTTTGTTGTAAATATTGGTATCCGGTACGTATCGCGGTATCTTGATTAACCTGTATTTGGGCAAGCGGTGGTTGCATCCATAGGCTGATTTCATGACGATAGTAAGACAGTGCCCCCATCAGAAAGATGGCGAACAATAACCATCCGAAAAGTAACCCTGTCCAAGCGTGCAGCCATGCCATAGATTGACGTATTGATTTTTGCATGACTTAACCTAATATCCAGTAGATTGCATAAAAACACGCCGTCAAACTTATACTTATCAAGCTTAGTTTATGTAAAGAGTAGATACAAAAACTGCTGATCACAAAACCTAAGAAAAATAAAATACTTATAAATGCAGCTAAATAAATAGATTCTGCTTTGGGAAGCGAATGATGAAAAAGGACTGTAAGATTACTCACCAGTAAAGACGTGCAAGCGTAACCAAATACAAAGGCAATGATAAAGCGGTAGAGCACTGTCATTCGATAAGAGAAAGATAGGGAAGATGTTTTACTCATAGAAAAGATCACTGTGCTCATAAAAAACCAAGCCTGAGTACTCAGGCTTGGTGGTTGAATTAGTATTTGAATTTAACTGCAAGTGTATAGTTAGCAGGCTCTCCATAAAAAGCTTGCCCACTAGGGAAGCTATTTAAGTATTTTTCATCGGTAACATTTTTAGCATTCGCTTGTAGCAGAATATGGTCGTTGACCTCATAACTGGCCATTAAATTGACGAGTGCATAGGCATCCTGAGAGATGGTGCTTTTTAAAGTCGAGTCATATAGCTTGATCTTATCTTGCCATTGTAGCCCAGCGCCAATTTTAAGTTTAGGTAATGCAGGAACTGTATAAGTGGCTAACAAATTAATGGTTTGATTTGGATTATAAGTACGCGCAGCACCGCCATTTTTCATATCTTTAAGGCTAAATTGGGTGTAACCAAAAGCTAAGTTGACGTCATCTGTTAGTTGACCTGATAGACCAACTTCTACACCTTGTGAAAGTAAATCACTGGTCTGAACAGTACGATTTAATGGGTTACCGTCCGAATTACGTAATGGATAATTATTTTGTTCGGTTCTAAACACGGAGAGCGTACCTGTCAACTGATCGTTTAACCATGCACTTTTAATACCGACTTCATAGCTTTCACCTTCAACAGGTTTTAAAGCTTGGCGCGTTGTTGCTTCAATGCCTGTTTGTGGGCGGAAAATAGAGGTATAGCTCATATAGCCTGTGTATTCGGGTGTGAAGTTATAGGTTAAGCCCGCATATGGCGATAACTTACTTTCATCGTATGCCATTGGAGAGCCATAACTTACGCCTTTACTGCTTGCTTGAACGTAATTTCCACCCAAGATTAACTTTAAATCGTCCGTTAAATGAAGACGTGTTGCAGCATAGTATGAGTTAATTTTTTGTCTGTATTCAGCTGCATCACTGAAGTCAGACCATGTTATGGACTGTGGTGTCCAGCTCGCCCAATCTGTAGTGTATTGCGTAAGATAAGGAACGCCATTATAAATGCCCGAGACATTGTTAATATTACTGTCATTAATAAAACCACTCGATTGTTGGTCGTATTGATGCGTTTGAATCCGACTGTATCCCAGAGTTGCTTCATGTTCTTGATTGAATAAGTTGTAAGTACCTTGGAAATTTAAATCAGCAAAATGTTTACGCAGTTGTTCTTTACCACCCCAAGCTGTGAGTGAAACGCCTGAACCATCTGCTTGAGGGTTGCCATAGTAATAAAGCAAGCGGCTATTGTGTTCAGTATCGCTATAGTTATAGGTGAGTTTAGCCGTCCATTTTTTGCCAAGTTTTTGCTGTAATTCTATAAAAGCATCCTGAGTTTCATTGTCCCAATGTGCCCAATCTGGATTTGGATTGTAACTACGGTCATAAGACAGTTGTTTTCCATTTGCATCCAGTAGAGGTAAAGCTCCCCAGTTATTGGCATTTGGCTTGTTCTGATTTTGACTGTAACCGACCGTGAATAATGTTGAGTCAGTAATATCGGCTTCTAATATGCCTGCAAAGCCATTTTTTTCAGAAGAATATCGGTCAAGATGAGAATCTCCCGTTTGCTCATAACCCATGAGGCGACCACGTACGCGTCCATCTGGAGAAAGTGAGCCAGAAACATCTGCTTCATAGCGCTGAGTATTCCAAGAACCATAACTTAGTCCAGCACTTGCCTGTAATTCTTTGGTCGGACGTTTACGAATATTATTAATGGTTGCACTTGGGTCACCAAAGGCATTCGATAGGGCATCGGCTCCTTTTACCACTTCGACACGGTCATAAAAGTAAGTGTCTGGATTGGTATTGTTATAGTTATAACTGCTTAAAGGAAAGCCTACGCCGTCAGTGAGAATATTTGAAATTTCAAAACCTCGTGCCATGTAAGACGTACGTTCTGTTTCTTGACTTTGAACAGTGACTCCGGGCGTATTTTTTAAGATTTCACGTGTTGAATTTAACCCAAAATCCTCAATCTGTTGACGCGTTACGACATTGACGGTTTGAGGTGTTTCTTTCACTGCAATATTGAGTTTTGATGCGCTGCTACTATTTTTAACGGTATACGCTTTGGTTTTTTCAGAGCTTTGATCAGCACTTTCTGATTGAGCTTGTAGCTGAATAGTCGATAACGTTTGCACCTGATTGTCTACAGTATCTGCTGCGTAACTATATTGAATATTGAGTATGGATAAGCTTAGGAACGACAATTTAAAGCATTTGGAAAGCATAGGGGAGATGGATTTCATTATAAAATCTAAGTGAAAACAATTATCATTTATATTATTGTTTAATAAATCTAAACACAATGGGATGATTATCGATATTTTGAATTAAAAAAATTATTTAAATACAAAATAGAGGCAAAATCTTATTTGTACTGTCGGGATATGTAGATAAGATTTCAAATATATGAGTATGCTAAAATACCCCTACTTTGAAATAGGATAAAAGTTTTGCAAAATCGGAAACTTAAAATAGGAATTGTAGTCGGTGAAGTATCGGGTGATACACTTGGTGCTAAACTCATTCGTAGCTTCCGTGAGCAGGGAATTGATGCAGAGTTTGAAGGGATTGGTGGACCTCAAATGATTGCTGAAGGTTTCAGCAGTGATTATCCGATGGATATTTTATCGGTTATGGGTATTGTGGAAGTTTTAAAAGATATTAAAAAACTATTTGCTGTCCGCGATGGTTTGGTCGATAAGTGGACTCAAGATCCCGTTGATATATTTATTGGTATTGATGCGCCAGACTTTAATTTACGTTTATCGAAAAGCTTAAAACAAAAAAATCTACCGATTAAAACAGTGCAATATGTCAGTCCTTCGGTATGGGCGTGGCGACAGGGACGGGTACATGGTATTAAGGCCAGTATTGATTTAGTCTTGTGTTTATTTCCGTTTGAAAAAGCTTTTTATCAGAAATTTGATGTGCCTGCTGCGTTTGTTGGGCATCCATTAGCAAGTCAATTGCCACTGAAAAATCCTCTTATTGAAGCGAAACAAGAGCTGGGTTTAAATGTAGAGCAGAAGCATATTGCGCTTTTACCGGGTAGCCGCCGTGGTGAAATTGAACGACTTGGTCCATTGGTACTCGATGCAGCGAAAATTATCAGTCAAAATCATCCTGACTATATATTTTTAATTCCTGCGATTAATGATGCACGTAAGCAGCAGATTGAAGAATTATTAAAGCATTATTCAAGTGATTTTATCGCTAAAGTTAAATTGATGGAAAACACGGATACCGAATCTAAAATTGGCCGTCAAGTGATGAATGCTTCAAATATTGTCGCGTTGGCTTCAGGAACGGCAACTTTAGAAGCGATGCTATTACATCGTCCGATGGTGACTTTTTATAAGTTGAATTGGCTGACTTATGTTGTGGTTAAATTTTTGATCAAAATTCCGTATTACTCATTGCCGAATATTATTGCGGGTAAAAAAGTCATTCAAGAACTGATTCAGCATGATGCAACGCCAGAAAATTTAGCTGCTGAAATTGAAAAACTGATGAATATTGAAACTGCGCAAATACAAGCGATGCAGCACGTTACTATGCATAAACAATTGCTTTCAGGAAATAGTGAGGACCCAGTTCAGGCGATTCTCAATACCTTAAATGCAGAATAACTTACTGAAATTGTTGTCGATACTGACTTGGCGTTAAATCAAACAGTCGTTTAAAGGTTTGGCTAAATGCCGTTTCAGAAGAATAACCAACCCGATGAGCAATGTGTTGAATAGACCATTGTCCTTCGCGTAGGTACTGAGATGCCAAACGGAAGCGATATTGCTGTAAATAAGCCAACGGTGTTTCGCCAACAATCGTGCTAAATAGCGGGGCAAATTTGGAGCGCGACATACAGCATTGTTCAGCCAGTGTTTCAACGGTCCACGCCAGTTCGGGTTTTCCGTGAATGGCGGCTAAAGCATTGGCCAGTTCGGTATGTACCAGTGCGCGAAGCCAATTATTGGAATCACTTAATTGGGCAATATAGTCACGCACACACTCAATAAAAAGAATACTAACCAAATGATCGAGAATTTTGTCCCGACCGGGGCGAATTTGGTAGGCTTCAACCGCTAGAAAATGCAGACCTATTTGTAGCCATTCTGGTGCATTACTGCCCGTAATATGGTGAATATGAATATAGCTTGGTAGGGCATTCAGTAAAGGACGCGCCATGATGGTATCAATATGACAGCGAATAGCTAAAATGAGAGCAGGTTCACCGCTTTGGCTGCCAAACTCGATCGTCTCTTGTCTTTTTTGATCAAAAAGTGCTGTGATGTTTAAGGCTTCAACTAAATTATTTTTGTTATTGTTATGACAAGAATGATTTTGCCCAGACGGAATAAGGACTAAATCACCTGCTTCAACATGAAGTTGGTTTTGTGAGTCAAATTGAATGGTGAGATTACCAACCAGTACCACATAGCCAATCATGGCACCTTGTTCTTGATAGGCATATGCCCAGTCACCTTGAGGTTTTAAATAAATATATTCAGATTTATTGAGATGAATATCATCAAAAATTTTACTTAAAGCATCCATGTATTATCGTTCTGTCATCATCGAATAAAATTATAAAAAGCTTTGAATCATTCAAGCATGTGTTTTTAGGTCAAATATTGGCTCTTGATGCCAAAGACGTTTGCATAGCTTTTTTGGACGTTTACAACTGTTATTGATTGCCCATTTCTAGAAATATAACGGTAGAACAAAAAATAGGGAAGTCGCCAGCATGAATGCACCAGTAAATTTAAATCAAACAACAATTCAAACCCTGCCCATTGCTTCAGGTTTAGCACTGGATAAAAAACGCTATTGGTGGTTATTAAGCCCCAGTTTACCTGTCATTGGGATGGGGATTTTGGCTGGCTATCAGTTTGGTCCTAAAGCGACGAAAAAAATCTTTGCTTTGGGCGGGCCATTATTACTGCATGTGATTATTCCTAGTATTGATTATGTAGTTGGGACAGACAACAATAATCCCAGTGATGATCAAATTTCATCTTTGGTCGCTGACCCTTACTATGACCGTATTGTAAAATTATTTATTCCTTTGCAAATGGCAGCAAATGTATTTGCAGGTTATGTGGTCAGTCGTAAAACAACCTCGTTGCTTGACCAAATCCTGTTGGGGGTTTCGATGGGGGCAATTAATGGTATTGGGGTGAATACTGCACATGAGTTGTCACATAGACCCAATAAAAAAGATCATTATCTTTCACATGCAACGCTCATGCCGCTGTTTTATAACCATTTCCGTGTAGAGCATCCGTATGGACACCATAAACGTGCTGCAACACCTGAAGATCCTGCATCGTCTAAAATGGGAGAAACATTCTATGAGTTTTGGCCAAGAACAATTTTTGGTGGTCTAAAGTCTGCCGTTGAAATTGAAAGAAATCGTTTAAAACGTAAAGGATTATCTTTTTTTAGTCCTCAAAATGAACTGTTTCAAGGTTGGGCGATGAGTGCGGGTTTTCATGCCACCATGTTGAAATTGTTTGGTAAAGACATTATTCCATATTTAGCGACACAGGCTTTTTATGGTGTGAGCTTATTTGAAATTATTAACTATATTGAACATTATGGTTTAATGCGTGATCAAAAAGAAGATGGCTCTTATGCACGGACGATGCCGGAACACAGTTGGAATAACAATAACATTACCACCAATTTGTTTTTGTATCAGTTACAGCGCCATTCGGATCATCATGCTTATCCGACACGTCCATTCCAAGCGTTACGTAATTTTGAGCAAGCGCCTGAATTGCCAAGCGGTTATGCCACCATGTTGTTGCCCGCTTTAGTTCCATCGTTATGGTTTAAAATGATGGATAAGCGGGTTTTTGATCATTACGAAGGCGATTTAAATAAAGCCAATATTCATCCGAAACGCCGTGCAAAAATCTTTAAAAAATTTGGTGTAGTTGATCGGTTATTAAATAAAGAGTAAGAGTAGATGTTGTTTGCTAAATAGTGAATTAAATTCACTTATTCTAAGCAATGATGTTAAACATGAATTGAATAATAATCGTAGAACGTCATCAATGATTACAAAAGCTCAATCGGTTAGGGTTGGGCTTTTGTATATTGTTAAAATTTTGATTTGTATGTGAATAAAAATTGTTATTCCCCAATTAAAATGTCTGGTTTTTCCAAAATAAAAATATCCACTTTTAGAGGACTCAATTGAATATTAATTTAGATAAAATAGCCTAAGGAAGCCAAACATTAACTTTAAAAAAGCATATAATTTCATAAACCAACTATTTTCATCATTAAAAAATGACACCAGCTTGCAAAGTTTTAAAATCAAATAAAATTGAATTTTCTATCCATGAATATGAGCATGATGTAAATGCTAAAAGTTTTGGATTAGAAGCTGCTGAAAAGCTCAATTTAGCAGTACATGAAGTCTTTAAAACCTTATTGGTGACCGA
>OFRD01000517.1_pt1 | contig 14880 bp, 15 predicted proteins | sample 1543041 | NCBI WGS metagenome assembly OFRD01 (sample SAMN07774234, study PRJEB24372) | wastewater metagenome | isolation source: Exp Tend CN 100WW | collected 2016-02
CATCAAAACTCCCGATCCGGCTCTTTTTCAATCACCAGATCAGCAGGGTCAAGGTTGTAGCCCTTGAGCATGCCGTAATAAGCACTCATAGGCAGCTCAGCCTTAACCACCATCTCCTGCCCCCGCAGCTCAAAATGCAGCTTGGTACCGGTTTGAATCCCCAACTGGGCGCGAATTTTAGCGGGCAAAGTGACCTGCCCTTTGCTTGAAACCACCGCATTGCTTGACATATTCACCTCGCTTTACCTAATCCAAAAAGTAAAGCAAATTATCAAGTAAAGCCTTGCGGCTGTCCAGCGCCACTTAAACTGCCCCCATGCTGACATTCGACCTGATCAAAACCGAAGGCTTGGCCCGCCGTGGCCGCCTCACCCTCAACCACGGCGTGGTGCAAACGCCCATCTTCATGCCGGTGGGCACTTACGGCACGGTCAAGGGCGTGATGCCGCGCAGCCTGCACGACATGGGCGCGCAAATTATTTTGGGCAACACTTTTCACTTGTGGATGCGGCCTGGCCTTGACATCATGAAAAGTTTTGGCGGCTTGCATGGCTTTGAAAAATGGAAGAAGCCCATCCTCACAGACTCGGGCGGTTTTCAAGTTTGGTCTTTGGGTGCGATGCGCAAAATTACCGAAGAAGGCGTGCATTTTTCTTCGCCCGTGAACGGCGACAAGCTGTTCATGTCGCCCGAAGTGAGCATGCAAATTCAAACCATCTTGAACTCAGACATCGTGATGCAGCTCGATGAGTGCACGCCTTATGAAACCAAAGGTCACCTCACCACTGAAGCAGAAGCACGCAAGTCGATGGAGATGAGTTTGCGTTGGGCCACACGCAGTCAAAATGAATTTGCACGGCTTGAAAATCCCAATGCTTTGTTTGGCATTGTGCAAGGCGGCATGTTTGAAAACTTGCGTCAAGAATCTCTAGACCAATTGGTGGGTATGAATTTTCCAGGTTATGCCATTGGCGGTGTGAGCGTGGGCGAACCCAAAGAGCAAATGTTGCAAATCATGGCGCACACACCGCACCGTTTGCCCGCACACAAGCCGCGCTATCTGATGGGTGTGGGCACCCCCGAAGATTTGGTCGAAGGCGTGGCGCAAGGCGTTGACATGTTTGACTGCGTCATGCCCACGCGCAACGCCCGCAATGGCACGGTGTTCACACGCTTTGGCGATTTGAAGCTGCGCAATGCGCGTCACAAAACCGACCATCAGCCTTTAGACACCTCATGCACATGCCATGCTTGTGCTGGCACTTCAGGTGTGTCTTGGGACGATGGCGGCAGAGAAGGTTTTAGCCGCGCGTATTTGCATCACCTCGATCGCTGCGGCGAGATGTTGGGGCCCATGCTGACCACCATTCACAACTTGCACTACTACTTGAACCTCATGCAAGAAGTTCGTGCCGCATTGGAAGCCGGAAGCTTCTCAAGCTTTCAGACCCAGTTCAAACAGGCGCGTGCTCGCGGCGTTTGAAAACTGTTGCTGTTTAAGTGGCTTCTGCAGGCGTGGTGAATACCGTCAACACACCGGTGTAACCATACAAGTGGTGATGGGCAATTTCGCCGCTGGCAAAAAACCCCACCAAAGGCACATCGCCTAAAGCGTGGCGAATCCATTGAAGCTCGGCACTGGGTCCACCAAAGTGCGGCCCGCCACGCCCGGAGCAACTGACATACACCGCGCCCGCAATGCGCCTGGCAGGGTGCGGTGCCGCTTCTGCTTCACTGGCTGCCAGGGCGTTGGCCACTTCCAAGCTCAATGTTTCGGGTTCTAGCTCTTCTCGAATTTCTGCGCAAATGCGCCGAAGATCTGACTTGGCAGCTTGCAAACTCATCTGACAAAAAGCCAATTTCTGGCCTGCTTGCACATGGTCTGCAATGGCCACACCTTGGCGTGCGGGGTCGAGTCCAACGATGTGTCGCACTCTGACATCGGCACCTAAGCTGCCTGTTCTGCCAACCCCTTGTTGACCGGCAGACGTGAGTCCCACCAAGGTGCTTCGCACTGCTTTCAATGCGACTTGTGGTTCTGACAAGGACACCTTCAAATCGGCCATCAACACATCCAGTGCCGGCAAGCCATCGAGTTTGTAAACCACATGCCCTTCGGCTTCCGTGATCTCGCGCTCTTTGCTGATGGGTGCGCAGCCTTGCGTGACACGCGACAAAATTTGCACCTCAGGAGACCAAGCGACGCCGCTTAAACCACCCGTTAAAACACCCTGCTTGGGATCGGCTGAATTCTGCCAAGCAAATTGCACGGCTTGGTTTCGACTGGCCGTTAAGCCGCCAAACAAATAACCCGACTGCGTGCGACCCGCCATTTCGGCAATCAGTTCGGCCAAGTCGGGCGTTTGCGGATCGGCATGCACCAAGGCGCTGTGGGCCTTGAACTGCGGCGGCAAGGGTTGTGCACCCGAAAACACGCGGTATTGATCGGCGGGTAAATCGCACAGCATCAAGGCCATGCCCGGTTCGTCAAAGTACTCTGCGTTGTTGGCTGCCACCCCCACACCCACGGTGCCTGCCCAATCTTGGACCATGGGCAACTCTTCTCTAAAGTGCGCCAAGATGGGTTCGGCTTCGTTGGCGTAATGGTCGGTGATGTACAACAGCCCCAAACGCGGCTGCGGCGCATGGCCTGGCAATGTCATTTGGGCGCGCAATTGGGCAATGACCAATCCGGCGGCCATTTGCCACTGCGGGTGCGTGGCGTGTCCAAAGGGAAATAAATTCATGGGGCTGGTTTTTTGGCTCGCGATGGTCGCGCTGGACTTGAACGAGCTGTACTGGATCGAGTTGTGCTTGAACTTGGCTTTCGGGTTTTGCCCGTTGCAGCCCTTTTCTTGCTGGCCTTGGGGCCGTCTTTCATGGCTTTGGCAGCCACATCTTTCACAGCCGCCGCCGCAATGTTTTGAAATTGTTGGGTGAGTGATCCCCACCACTGCATGGGGTCAACTGCAGGGCCTTGTGCGGCACCTTCAGCACTTGCTTTGGCGTGATCGCTACTTGAATCAGCGGCGCTGTGAGTTTCTGCGGGCTTGGGCGTGTCCTTGGGATGGAGGTCAGGCATTTTGGCCGTGAAGGCCTTGGCCAACTCTGTCATGTTCACATTCATGCCTTGCAAAGTAGACAAGGTCATTTTTTGCACCTCTAAGGCCTGAATGGTGGCCTTGAGCGCATTGGTATTTTGCTCCAACCAAAACTGAACCGTTTTGAGTTCTTGAATGCGCTTGTCGAGCTCTTCCACACTCAAGGTAGGCGCGACCCAGCTGGCCATGTTGGGCATGCCTTGCGGCGAGCCCTTGGCACCCGGGTTGGCGGCTTGTCCTAAGTTTTGCAAGAAATCAAAGCCAGGTACGAATTTTCCAAATCCGAAAGCTGAGGTATCGCTCATGAAGGCTCCTTGAGGTGTGTGTCAAGCGCAAGCTTAACGCATACAGCCCCGCGTCAACTTCGCGACGTGGGCTGAGGGCATCAAAGACTATGCTCTTGGCTTTGTCTAAATTGGGAGATTCAACATGCTGACACTCTGCGGCTTTGGCGCCAGCAACTATCACAACAAAGTTAAATTGGTGCTGCTGGAAAAAGGCGTTGCCTTCGAAGAGGAATTGGCATGGGTGGGCGAAACCGATCCCACTGCCAGCCCCCTTGGCAAAGTGCCTTATTTGAAAACAGACAAGGGCTCGGTCTGCGAATCAACGGTCATGGTCGAGTACATCGAACAACAGTACCCCCAACACCCGCTCATTCCCAAGGACGCTTTCGAAGCCGCCAAAGTGCGCGAGTTGATGATCTTTTTGGATTTGCATTTGGAATTGGTTGCGCGCAATTTGTATGCAGAGGCTTTCTTTGGCGGCAAGGTGAGCGATTCTGTGAAGGAAAAAATCGGCGCTCAACTTGAAAAAAACGTGGCCGCGTTTGCAAAACTTGCGCAGTTCAAACCCTTCATTGGCGGTACCGAAATGAGCATGGCCGATTGCACCGCCGCCGTTCATTTGCCTGTGATCACCGCTGTGACCAAAACCATTTACGGCAAAGATTTTTTAGCCGACTTGCCTGTCAAGGATTACATGAAGATGTGGTCAGAGCGCCCCAGCATGCAACGGGTGCATGCTGATCGCAAAGCCAACAACGAACTCTTCATGGCGCGCATGAAAAGCAAGGCTTAAAACTGCGGTGGGCGGCGCGCTTTTAAGCTGGCCAGACCCTCTTGCACATCGGGCCCTGAAAAGCCCATGAACTCGAGCGCCAAGGAAGCATCAAAACTGGGGCCTGCTTGGCGCAGCCAATTGTTCAAAGCATATTTGGTCCAGCGAATGGCGGATTGACTGCCATTGGCCAAACGATCGGCCACCTCATAAGCTTTGCTGAGCAGCTGGTCTTCTTCAACCGCCAAAGACACCAAGCCAATTCGCTCGGCCTCTTCGCCACTGACCGGTTCGCACAGCAACAAGTAGTACTTGGCTTTGGCCATGCCACACAGCAAAGGCCAAATGATGGCCGCGTGATCGCCTGCTGCAACACCTAAGCGTGTATGGCCATCTACAATTTTGGCGGTCTTGCTGGCAATGGAAATATCAGCCAACAAACCCGCCACCAAGCCCGCACCCACCGCCGGCCCATGCATGGCACTCACAATAGGCTTGTCGCAATTGATCACGTTGTAAACCAAGTCGCGCGCCTCTTTCCAGACACGGCTTCGAATGTCGAAATCTCGCGCCATGTCTTCCACCAACGACAAATCGCCACCGCCCGAAAAGCCCAAACCCTCACCGCGCAACACGGCTGCTCGCACGCTGTCGTCGCGCGAAACATCGCGCCAAATTTCAGCCAACTCCGCATGCCCTTCGTGGCCTGCGGTTGGCAGTTTGCCGTTGCCCCCAGGTCCACCGGCTTTCATCTGAATGTCTAGCACCGTTTGATTGGCGCCACGCCGCGTGATTCGAAGTGTCTGATAGCGGCTGTAGTCAATGACATGGCTCATGAAGGTCTCCTGAAATAGCAATCGGCCCTTTTGCCGGATTGCGTTGAACGTCCAAATTAAGCTTCAAGCGGGACCATTTGCTGGTCAATGGCGCCAAAAACGCTTTGGCCGTCTTTGCCCTTCATTTCAATGCGAATGGTGTCACCGAATTTCATGAACTCGGTGCTAGGCTTGCCATCCAAAATGGTCTCGATGGCGCGCTTTTCTGCAATGCAGCTGTAGCCTTTGGGCCACTCGGGCTTGCCATTGACGTCGACGCTTTTGTTACTGACCGTGCCGCTGCCCACAATGGAGCCTGCGCGCACGTTGCGTGTTTTGCCCATGTGCGCAATCAGTTGGCCAAAGTGAAAAGTCATTTCAGGGCCGGCTTCGCACATGCCCACTTTGCGGCCATTCCAGGTTGACTGCATGGTGAGGTGCAAACGGCCATGATCCCAGGCATCACCCAGCTCATCCAATGTGACTGCCACAGGGCTGAAGGCGGTTGCAGGTTTGCTTTGGAAAAATCCAAAGCCCTTGCCCAGTTCGTTGGGAATTAAATTGCGCAAGCTCACGTCGTTGGCAATCATCAGCAAACGAATGCCATCCAGTGCATTTTCTGGCGAGACACCCATGGGCACATCGCCTGTGATGACGGCAATTTCAGCCTCAAAGTCAATGCCAAAGGCTTCGTCACGGCACACCACAGGATCGCAAGGGCCAATGAAATCGTCACTGCCGCCCTGGTACATGAGCGGGTCGGCGTAAAAGCTTTCAGGCACCACAGCGCTGCGCGAGGCTCGCACCAATTCCACATGGTTCAAATAAGCCGAGCCATCGGCCCACTGATAAGCCCTGGGCAATGGGGCCATGCATTGTTTGGGGTCAAAAGGAAAGGCATGACGCGCCTTGCCACTGTTCAGTGTTTGGTACAGGTCTTCCAATTGCGGCGCCAAAAAGTTCCAGTCGTCCAAAACTTGTTGCAAACGCTGCGCAATGCCCGTCGCATAATGCGCTGTGCTCAAGTCGCGCGAGACCACGACCAATTGGCCGTCACGCGATCCGTCTTTGTAGGTAGCTAATTTCATGCTGGGGTCTCACAATAGAATCTCAAAAAAAGTCCAAGCCGATGGCTTTCGATTCAAAACGTGAATCAGTTTAACCAATCTAGCGGGTCCTACAATTTCATGACTTTCAAGACGATCTGATTTTTTAAAAGCGCCCCAGCCCATTGAATTCACATTGACATGCATGCCCAAGCCCTGTTAACCCATGCCAACCACGCCTCTCAGCGGCGGGCCTTGGCGGCTTTGGGGACATTGGTTTTGGGTGCGCACCTCTGGCTGCTCATGGCACCGGGTACCAGCATCTGGCGACTTCAACCAGAATCGCAAAAATTGGGGCCCCTGCAAACTCGGGTGTTGAGTTCTGGCGTTTCACAGGCGCCGCCTCAAAGCCCAGCCACCGAGCAACCTAGGCCGCCCATCCAACAAAAACCCAGACCACCTGCAAGCGCAAGCGCCACCTCGCCCGCAAGCGTTGGCATGAGTGCCGTGGCCTCTGAAGTGCTGCCAGCACCTGAAGAAAACCTCAACCCGCCAAATTCCGACCCGAACACGGCGGCTTTGGCAAGCTTACCCAACAAGCTGCCAGAAGTCGAAGCAATCCCCTTGCCACCAGAGGTTACGGTGGCACCCGCTGTGTCAGTGCCGCCCGCATCGAATGCGCTCACAGCCAAGGTGGGCGACTTTCCGCCCAACACCCAAATTAACTACAAACTCACAGGTCAAGAACGTGGCTTGACTTACCACGCGTTTGGCTCGCTCAAGTGGCAAACCCAATCGAACCCCAGCACCCCTAAGACCTATGAAGCCGAACTTCGAGTTAAAGCGTTTTTGGTAGGCAGTCGTGTTTGGCGAAGCGTGGGCAGCATGACCGAAAACGGCTTGGCGCCCTTGCGGTATTCAGACAGTTGGCGGGGCGAGCGCGCGGCCCATTTCGAAGCTGCTCAAAAGAAGATCAGCTTCAGTGGCAATTCGCCCAGCATTGAGCTGCAGCCTGGGGCACAAGATCAGGTGAGTTTGTTCATCCAAATGGCCGCTGCGGTTTCTGCCAAGAATTTCAAACTTGGCTCCGAGCTCAATGTCCAAACCGCTACCGCACGCGATGCGGTCAATTGGATCCTCACTTACAAGTCAGATGACTCGATTGAAGTCAATGGCAATCGCCTAGAAACACAGCGCTGGGTTTGCTTGCCAAGGGGCAAGTTCGACAGCCAAATTGAAATGTGGCTGTCTCAAGCCCACGGCGGCATGCCCGTGCGAATTAAGATCACCCAAGTCAGTGGCAACTTCATTGACATGGAAATGCGCGACTCCGAAACATTGCCCGCCCTGCCCTCTTGAAAAAATTTACAACAACCCTATCTAAAGTAGACAGACTTAGGTCAGAATGTCACTATGAACTTGTTGTACGAATCTGAATCTTTTGCCGTCATGCATGTGTTGGCCAACGACACCGGTGAAGCGGCATCCATCTCAAAACCGCCAACGCTAGAGCGCCACGGGTTTGAAATTGTCGACAAACGATCGGGCAAAGAGGTTTACCTCGATGGCTCTTGGGCAGAAATGTTCCAAATGCACATTCAGGCTTGGCAACAAAACACCCCTACACAAGAAGAAGTAGAAGACACTTTAGAGCGTTACACGGGCCTGGCACAGCAGCCCGTTGTGGTTCACTAGTTTTCCTACTTCAGCTTGCTCAATCGGCTTTGGAAAAGCCGTGATGAGCGAGGCCTTGGCTGGGCATCAAGCATGTTTTCGAATGCTGTCGGCCAGCACATTGACCATTTTGTCGATGTGCTCTTTTTCCACAATGTAGGGCGGACACAGAACCAGGTTTTCGCCTGCAGCTCGCACCAAAACACCCTTGTTGTAGCAATCTAAGAAAATGTCGTAGGCGCGCTTGCCAGGAGCGCCCGCAATCGACGACAGCTCCACCGCACCTGCCAAGCCCAGGCTTCGGATGCCAATGACATTGGGCAGACCTTTGAAGGCGCTGTGCATGGCGTCTCCCAGCACAGGCCCCATTGAACCTGCGCGGGCAAAGAGGTTTTCCTCCTTGAGCAGTTTTATAGTGGCAATGGCTGCAGCGCAAGACACAGGGTGGCCTGAATAGGTATAGCCATGGAAAAACTCAATGGCGTAATCGGGCGCGCCAGAGTTCATCATGGCGTCGTAGATGAAATCACGGCAGACCACACCGCCCAAAGGAATGACGCCATTGGTCACGCATTTGGCAAAGTTGAGCATGTCGGGCACCACACCGTAATAGTCGGCGCCGAAGTTGGTGCCCATGCGGCCAAAGCCTGTGATCACCTCGTCAAAAATAAGCAAAATGCCATGCTTGTTGCAAATTTCGCGCAGGCGCTTCAAGTAGCCTTTGGGCGGCAAATACCAACCGGCAGAGCCCGCAACCGGCTCGACAATGATGGCGGCCACATTGCTGGGATCGTGCAAAGCCAAAATACGGGTTTCCAATTCCAGCAGTGGGTCTTCTTGCCAGACAGGTTCTTCGTTGTGAATGTAGGCATGGTTCACTGGGTCGTGAATGAAGCGCATGTGGTCAACACGGGGCAGCAACTGGGCACCATAGACTTTGCGGTTGGCGGGCAAACCGCCCACACTCATGCCGCCAAAGTTGACGCCGTGATAGCCCTTTTCTCGTCCAATGAACACATTGCGATGGCCTTCACCGCGGGCTCGGTGGTAGGCCAAGGCGACCTTCAAGGAGGTGTCGGCGGCTTCAGAGCCAGAGTTGCAAAACAGCACCTTGTTCAAGTCGCCAGGGCACAAGTCGGCAATCATTTGAGCGGCTTGAAAGGCCTGGTCGTTGCTGATTTGAAAGGCCGTGGCGTAGTCGAGTGTGTCGAGCTGTTTTTTGATGGCTTCGGCAATGGGTCTGCGGTTGTGGCCCGCGCCCACACACCACAAGCTAGAAATGCCATCGATCACTTGACGGCCATCGTGGGTGGTGAAGTGCATGCCTTCAGCGGCCACAAAAATGCGCGGCTCTTGCTTGAAATGGCGATTGCCTGTGAAGGGCAACCACTGGTGGTCCATGTTGAAGGCCGCAGCAGGGGTGCTGGCTGGTTTCATCGAAGAGATAGGGGACTCTAAAGGTGCCATGATTGTGCCTTTGCGCTGATCGTCAGCATTGATTTCGAGCCCTCAGTGTAAATTGACCCACTGAGGATCGCAATCACTATTTCAGCAGTGCCGACAGAAAGTCACAACTGTTTTACCCTCTGGTTGAGCATTGAAGTTGCCACGAACCAGAATTTTACCGCCTTCCCTGCGACAATATCAGCCATGAACCATGCCTATATTTTGACGCTTTCCTGCCCCGACAGAACGGGCATCGTGCACGCTGTTTCGGGGTTTTTGCTGGAACGCGGCGGCAACATTGAAGAAGCCGCTCAATACAACGACCCCGCCACAGGCTTGTTTTTCATGCGTGTGCAGTTTGCTTGTGACCCGGTGAATGAAGCCGATTTGCGCACCCAGTTGGTCAGTTTTGCAGCCCCCTTCCAAATGACATGGAACCTGCACAGCACCACACAGCCCATGCGCACGGTCATTTTGGTCAGCAAAGAGGGCCATTGCCTGAACGATTTGCTGTTCCGCTGGAAAAGTGGCTTGCTGCCCATCGACATTCGCGCCATTGTCAGCAACCACCGTGATTTTTACCAATTGGCGGCCAGCTACAACGTACCCTTTCACCACATTGCGGTTACCGCCGCCAACAAAGCCGAAGCCGAGTCCAAGCAGTTCGAGATCATTCAATCAGAAGGCGCAGAGTTGGTGGTGTTGGCGCGCTACATGCAAATTTTGTCAGACGATTTGTGCCGCAAGTTGTCAGGTCGCGCCATCAACATTCACCACTCCTTTTTGCCCAGCTTCAAGGGCGCAAAGCCTTACTACCAGGCACATGATCGCGGCGTCAAATTGATTGGCGCCACAGCCCACTATGTCACGGCTGATTTAGACGAAGGCCCTATCATTGAACAAGACGTGGCGCGTGTGGACCACTCCAAAACGGTAGACGACCTCACCACCCAAGGCCGCGACACTGAAAGCCAAGTGCTGGCGCGCGCCGTGAAGTGGCACAGTGAGCACCGTGTGCTCTTAAATGGCCACAAAACCGTGATCTTTAAATAGTTTCGAACATCATTCTGAATGCCTTTTTGAATTGAGAATTTGACATGAACGCTTTGACCAACTTGGATGCACTGTCTCGCGCCGATCGGCAAGCGCAAATCGTTCGCGCCTTGAGTGCTGTGATGCCCGCGCACACCTTGCTCTATACCTTGGAAGACACCGTGCCTTATGAGTGCGACGGTCTCACGGCTTACCGAGAACGTCCCTTGGTGGTGGCCCTGCCCGAAACCGAAAGCCAAGTTCAAGCTGTTTTAAAAATCTGCCACGCCTTGGCGGTGCCTGTGGTGGCACGCGGCGCTGGCACCGGACTGTCAGGCGGCGCCATGCCCCACAAACTGGGCGTCACCTTGTCGATGGCCAAGTTCAATCAGGTTCTCAAAATGGACCCGGTGTCTAGAACTGCTGTCGTTCAATGCGGCGTCCGCAACTTGGCCATTTCTGAGGCTGCATCAGTTCATGGTTTGTATTACGCACCCGATCCGTCCAGCCAAATTGCCTGCACCATTGGTGGCAACGTGGCCGAAAACTCAGGGGGCGTGCACTGCCTGAAATATGGCCTCACCTTGCACAATGTTTTGAAAGTCAAGGGCTTCACCATTGAAGGCGATGCCGTCACTTTTGGCAGCGATGCTTTAGACACTTCCGGCTTTGATTTGTTGTCGGTGCTGGTGGGCAGCGAGGGCATGTTGGCCATCACCACAGAAGTCACCGTCAAGTTGGTGCCCAAGCCTCAATTGGCGCGATGCATCATGGCAAGCTTCGATGACATTCGCAAAGCAGGCGATGCAGTGGCCGCCGTCATTGCAGCAGGCATCATTCCAGCAGGCCTAGAAATGATGGACAAGCCCATGACCGCTGCGGTAGAAGATTTTGTACACGCAGGTTATGACTTGAATGCCGCAGCTATTTTGTTGTGCGAAAGCGATGGCACACCCGAAGAAGTTGAAGAAGAAATTGGCCGCATGAGCGATGTCTTGCTTGGGTCTGGTGCCACCGCCATCACCGTCAGCAAAGACGAGGCCGAGCGCTTGCGTTTTTGGAGTGGCCGTAAAAATGCGTTCCCTGCATCGGGCCGCATCAGCCCCGACTACATGTGCATGGACTCCACCATTCCGCGCAAGCGATTGGCCGATATTTTATTGGCCATTGCCGAGATGGAAAAGAAATACCAGCTGCGCTGCGCCAATGTGTTTCACGCGGGCGATGGCAACCTGCACCCGCTCATTTTGTTTGATGCCAACGACGCCGATCAAATGCACCGCTGTGAATTGTTTGGCGCCGAAATTTTGGAAACCAGTGTGGCCATGGGCGGCACCGTCACAGGCGAGCATGGTGTGGGCATTGAAAAACTCAACAGCATGTGCGTGCAGTTTTCATCCGAAGAAAATGAGCAGATGTTTGCCTTGAAAAAAGCTTTTGATCCACTGGGTCTGCTGAACCCAGGCAAGGTGATTCCAACACACAACCGATGTGCAGAGTACGGCAAGATGTTGGTGCGGGGCGGGAAAATTTCACACCCTGATTTACCGCGGTTTTAAACAGCGTGCATCTCTTCAAACCCAGTCAGCGCACTGGGTTTTTTTATGACCGCACACCAAAAATAGCGGTGCCCACACGCACACATGTACTGCCCTCAGCAATGGCGGCTTCTAAATCGGCTGTCATGCCCATGGACAAGGTGTCCAACTTCAAACCGGCCGCATTCAAACTGTCGAACAGTTCTTTGGCTTGACGATGAACAGCACGCGCTGCTAGCTCGTTGGCAGCAGGCTCTGGAATGGTCATCAGGCCGCGCAGTTGCAGATGCGGTAATTTGGCAACGGCTTGTGCAAGCTCAAGAAGTTCTGACGGCGTAACACCCGATTTGTTGTTTCCCCCATCGACATTCACTTGCAAGCAAACTTGCAATGGCGGCAAGTGAGCGGGTCTTTGCGCTGACAAACGCTCGGCAATTTTCAAACGGTCAATGCTGTGAACCCAAGCAAAATTCTCAGCCACCAACTTGGATTTATTGCTTTGAATCGGGCCAATGCAATGCCACTCCAAAGGCAGATCTGCCAATGAGGCGATTTTATCGACACCCTCTTGAATGTAGTTTTCACCAAACGCCAATTGACCTGCCGCATGCGCTTCGCGCACAGCTTGCGCAGGCATGGTCTTGGACACGGCCAAAAGTTTCACCGCGTCCGATGCTCGGCCGGCCGCCGTAGATGCAAGCTCAATTCGCTTGCGGACTTTCTGGAGATTGTTTGAAACTGTGTCATTCATGGCAACAAGCTTAACAAATCGCACAGCACAAAGGAAATTCAATGGATTGGCAACGCATCTTGCGGGAGGCCCGAAGCCTTGGTGCCTCCGATGTTCACCTCTCTGCAGGTGAGGTGCCTTGGCTCAGGATAGATGGCAAGATGCGGCGCTGGGTCAACCCGCACAGCCCAGCCCATTTGCAAACCCTTCAAGCAAGGTCTTTGTTGGAACTTCTCGAGACGCTTCGCCCGGGTGGGGTGGGGGCGCAAACAAAGACCGTCTTTGCGTTCAACCATCTCGACTTCGCTGTCTCTCTTGAAGGGCTGGGCAGATTTCGCATCAATGCCTATTTGCAAGCGCGCGGCCCCGCCATGGCCTTGCGGCTGATCCCTGACACATTGCCAGATTTGAAAGCCCTCAGAGCGCCAGAATGCGTGGCTTCTTGGGGCCGGCATGCGCATGGCTTGGTTCTCATGACCGGGCCCACAGGCAGCGGCAAATCAACCCTGCTTGCAGCCTTGTTGCACGACATCAACCAGCATTGTGAAGGCCACCTGCTCACCCTCGAAGATCCCATCGAGTATGAGCATGCACCGCTTCAATGTTTGATCCATCAACGTGAAGTGGGGCGCGACACCCCCGACTTTGAGTCGGGTTTGCGGGCTGCACTGCGTGAAGACCCCGATGTGATTTTGGTGGGCGAGATGCGCGACGCCGCCACCATTCGCTTGGCACTCACAGCGGCCGAAACGGGTCATTTGGTGTTGTCCACCTTGCACACGGCCAGCGCACCCCAGGCCGTTGACCGTCTGGTGGATGCGTTTGGGTCTCACGAAAAAGAAGCGGTGCGCGCTTTGTTTGCTGAAAATCTGATTGCCGTTTTGGCGCAAACGCTGTGCCCTCAACTGGGCGGTGTGGGGCGTGTAGCAGCACATGAAATCATGGTGGGCACCCCGGCGGTTAAAAATCTCATCCGCGAGGGCAAGGTGAGTCAACTTTATTCAGCCCTTCAAACGGGACAAGCCGCTGGCATGCAAACGCTGGACCAAAGCCTCTTGCGCCACTTTCAGTCGGGTCAAATTTCGGCCGACACTTTGCGACTTTTAAGCAAGTTCCACCCAAAACCACAATCTGATGGACAATTGCCAGCTTGAACCATTTTCCAACTTCACACCACAGACAATCATGAGCAGCCTGAACGCAAAAACCTACGAATCCGCTCCTTCTCAACATGTGGCCTTTATTGGCCTAGGCGTCATGGGCTATCCCATGGCGGGTCACTTGGCCCGCGCTGGCCACGCAGTGACGGTCTACAACCGCAGCGCGGCCAAAGCAGCTGCATGGTGCCAAGAGTTTGCCGACAGTCGTCAACCTGCGCATGCCCCTACGCCCCGCGAAGCTGTGAAAGATGCCGACATCGTTTTTTGCTGCGTCGGCAACGATGAAGATTTGCGCGCTGTCGTACTCGGTGCAGACGGCGCTTTGGCTGGCATGAAAAAAGGCGCTACTTTGGTTGACCACACCACGGCCTCCGCCAATGTGGCGCGCGAGCTTTACGCTGCGGCCAAAGCGCTTGGCTTGAATTTCATTGACGCGCCCGTTTCGGGAGGTCAGGGCGGCGCTCAAAATGGTTTGCTCACCGTCATGTGTGGTGGTGATGCTGCCATTTTTGAAGCGACCAAGCCAACTGCCATGGCGTTCTCGCGCGCTTACACCTTGATGGGTGAGTCTGGCGCAGGTCAACTCACCAAAATGGTCAATCAAGTGTGCATTGCAGGCTTGGTGCAGGGTTTGTCAGAAGCCATTGCCTTTGGACAAAAAGCGGGCCTCGACATGAATCTGGTGTTGGATGTGATTGGCAAGGGCGCCGCACAAAGCTGGCAAATGGACAACCGCGGCAAAACCATGGTGGCCGATAAATTCGATTTTGGTTTTGCAGTCGATTGGATGCGCAAAGACTTGGGTCTGGTCATGGACGAAGCCAAGCGTAATGGTGCGCGTTTGCCCGTCACGGCCTTGGTCGATCAGTTTTATGCCGATGTGCAGCAAATGGGCGGCAAGCGCTGGGATACCTCCAGCCTGATCAAACGTCTGGGCTAAGCACGGCTCACAAGCGTCAAGAAAAAAGGGGCTCTGATTGAATCAGAGCCCCTTTTTCAATGGCGCAAAATGCTTTAAGGTTTGGGTTGTGCTTGAGAGGAAAAGGGCTGCGCGCTGATGCGTTTGAGTTCATCTTCGGTAATGATGTCAAAGACCCTGACCACTTTCACCACGCCACTCACACTGCCACTGCGTGCAATTTCTGAAGCGCGTTGCGCCTCACGGGAAGTGACGCGGCCCATCAAATAAACAATGCCGCGCTCCGCGATCACTTTGAACGCGTTGGATTGCAAATCTTTGGCATCTACCATCAAGGCTTTGATTTGACCTGTGGTGATG
>OFRD01000519.1_pt1 | contig 14870 bp, 13 predicted proteins | sample 1543041 | NCBI WGS metagenome assembly OFRD01 (sample SAMN07774234, study PRJEB24372) | wastewater metagenome | isolation source: Exp Tend CN 100WW | collected 2016-02
CTGATCTACATGTTCGGGTTAGTTTGGATAAAGTGCATAAGACCATTACTATTTCAGACAATGGGATTGGCTTAACGCAACAAGAAGCGATTGATCACCTTGGGACGATTGCGAAATCGGGTACCAAAGACTTTATGTCTAAATTGTCGGGTGATCAAAAAGCCGATGCGCAATTGATTGGTCAGTTTGGTGTCGGTTTTTATTCAGGTTTTATTGTTGCTGAAAAAATTACCGTTGAATCTCGTCATGCGGGTGTAGATGCCGCCGAAGCTGTACGTTGGATCAGTACGGGTACAGGTGATTTCGAAGTTGAGCAGATCAATAAGGCTTCACGTGGAACAGACATCATTTTGCATTTACGTGATGATGCAGTGGATTATTTAGAATCGTCTAAAGTGAAACAGATCATCAATAAGTATTCTGATCACATTAGCTTGCCGATTGAAATGCAAAAAGAAGTTTGGCAAGAAGATGCGGTTGCTGAAGGTGAAACTCCTCAAGGTGGTCAGATGGTCAAGACTGACGAGTGGGAAGCGATTAACTCAGCCAGTGCCCTTTGGACGCGTAATAAAAATGAGATCACTGATGAGCAGTACATTGAGTTCTATAAGAACTTAAGCCATGACTTTGATGCACCACTGGCATGGGCACATAATCGCGTTGAAGGGAGCACTGAATATACGCAATTGCTATATGTGCCAAGCAAAGCAGCACATAATCTGTTCACCCGTGAAGCGAAAGCGGGCATTAAACTGTATGTCAAACGCGTCTTCATTATGGATGAAGCGGATAATTTGATTCCGAATTATTTACGTTTTGTACAGGGTGTGGTGGATAGTGCTGATCTGCCATTAAACGTCAGTCGTGAACTGTTACAAGAAAGTCGTGATGTTAAAACCATTCGCGAAGGCAATACGCGCCGTATTTTGACCATGTTGGATGGTTTGGCTAAGTCGGAAGATGAACAAGATCAAGAGAAATTCAAACAGTTTTATGCTGAATTTGGTTCAGTGATGAAAGAAGGTTTGGGTGAAGACTTTGGAAATCGTGAACGTATTTTAAAACTTCTTCGTTTCTCGACCTCAAGCAATGATGATATTTCAACGTCATTGGCAGATTACAAAGCACGAATGAAAGAAGGGCAAAAAGCCATTTATTACGTGACCGCAGATAGTTTAAATGCAGCGAAAAACTCACCACAACTTGAATTGTTCAAGAAAAAAGACATTGAAGTGTTGTTGATGGCGGATCGTGTCGATGAATGGGCGATGGAATTCGTCAATGAATTCGATGGCACACCAATGCAGAACGTATCTAAGGGCGCAGTTGACCTAGGTGATTTGCAGGATGCTGAAGAGAAGAAAGCACTTGAAGCTGCGGCTGAACAATTCAAGCCTGTGGTCGATAAACTGTCTGATGCTTTAAAAACCAAAACCAAAGAAGTTCGTGTTACGACACGTTTGGTCGATTCTCCTGCATGTTTAGTCACCAGTGAAGGTGAGCTTTCTCCACAGTTGGTTCGTATGTTGAAACAAGCCGGTCAAGCAATTCCTGAAAGTAAACCGACTCTGGAAATTAACCCAGAACATCCATTGGTGAAAAAACTGGAAAGCTCGAACCAATTTGATGATTTAGCCCATGTGATTTTCGATCAAGCGGTGATTGCAGAAGGCGGCTTACCTGATGATCCCGCTGCATATGTCAAACGTATTAACAGCCTATTGTTGAAATAACTGAGATTTTTATCCTCAAAATGAAAAACCTCCTTCGGGAGGTTTTTTTATTCATCAATATTGTGGTTCACTCACTCGATTAAAATAAGGCTTCCAAACGGATCGAGGTGCTAATGAAATGACTACGGTCATCACGATGATCATTCATATAGTTTAAATTTCCTTGTACATAAAACCATTCACGCCATAAAGGTTGGCGCCAAGAAATGAAGGGGCCCCAACTATTTAAACGTAAATCTTTATTGTTTAAAAAACCACCAGCGTAAATACCATAACTAAAGCTATTTTCATGGAAAAATTGATGTTGTCTAAACAGGCTATTATCCCAAGTTAAATCATCATCTTGATTGTCAGAATAAGTGAGATTCAGTTGATTCGACAGGAATGCTTGATTTGGACGCGCATGGGTCAGCTCGATATTGGTTCTTAAATAATTTTTACTATCAATGCCATAACGATAAATTTGTTCAGTATGGAAACTAAAATCATTTTCTAATGCCCAATCTTTAGAGGCTTTTAGACGTAGATAAATATCATTGCCTGAACGTAGACCTAAATCTAAATCTGTTTCGAAGGGCAGGTGCTTAGAAAACTCTGACCAACGTAAGGCAAAAGAGCTGTTATTTTCTCGAGTACGTTGTCGGTCTAAGGTTTTGTCACTGCTGTTGCCTGGGTTTTCATTGGTAATGGCAACATTATTGTCGAGTTCATTGTCTAAGGAATCATCCCCGAAGACTAAACTGAGTTGACGCTCTAAAGTAGGTAGTTTAATTCTGCCTCGAATACGCGGTTTAATTTCATAACCATCGTATTTATTCCAACTGTTATCCACAATCACGCGTAATGTTGCAGAGGCTGGTTTTTCTGGATCTGTTTCGCCAAACCAATTGTCAATTTTATGCGAAGTATCATCCGCCCAGCTGCGAATTTGAAATTGTTTACGATCGACCCACGTCCGATCTGCCGTTTCGAGGATAGGGCGCACCATAAGTTCATCTGATTGCTGGGGTAAAAAGGTCGGTGCTGCATCAATCCAACTCGGCAGTTGATACAGCAAATTGAAGTTTTCATCCGTTGCTGGCAAAGGCCAGTTTTTTTGCTCCGTTACAGATTCTGTGACCGTTGCCCACGTTGAGCTATACGCCAGCCCCGATAAGAAGATGAATAAAAGTGGTTTTGATAAATTTATTTTAATGTGAGGCATATCCTTGCTCTTCTATTTTTGATCATTGAATAGTCTTGTAAAAAATGAGACTAAAAAGCAAGCGTTTGCTACAAAAATAGAACTTAATCTGAAAGATGTTTTTCAATGGCTTCATATAATTGATGGCAGTCAATTGGGGACTCTAACTGGGTCAGGATGGTTTGGATCAGCTGCCAACTTACGCCTTGATGACGGTCTAATAATAAATAAGGATAAGCAGATTCAGTTCGTGACAGATTTAAGCGCTTTTGCCCATGAATTAGACGAATTTTATGCCGCTCTTTTAATAACAATAATGGGGTTTGGATGTCTGCTGGGCTTTCCTCAAATTGGATAAATTTTTGTGCTTGGATCAGTTGTATGGGAATAAAAGGGGTATAGCTGTCAATATTCCAAATTAACGTGGCTTTTTGGCTATAGCTATCAAATAGCGTTTCAAGATGAGTAAAACTGTCCTGTAAATGATGCCAAAAAATTTCTTTAATCGCGGATGGCTGATGCTGATATGGATCAGTAAATAAATGGATTAAGCGAATGGCTTGCATTTGATTTTCTGTACCCAATAACACTAAATATTTAATAAAGCGACCTTGGGAATTGATTTGCTCGGCAAGATAAATCGGCAATTGTTGCCAATGCTGTACATTTGGGCCATACAATAATAAATCTACATGTTGTGAAATTTCAGGCGCATCGCGTATTTCTAAGCGATATAACGCTTGCTCAGATTTATTGGCATCGTCAAGATGGTGAATATGTGCAATATATTGCTTGAGTGCCAAGGTCTGTGGAACAGAATTTTTAGGTAACTTTTCAGCTAACTTGTTTTCTTGAGGGGTTAAAGTTGCCGATACAGGGGTTTCCTGTAACTGATCATTGCATACGGATGGTCGTTCTGGATGCAAAGCAGCATGTAGTTCATCGTGCTGTACTTTTGAATCTATAGCGATGATTTGCTGATCAGAATCAAGCGTTTCAATTGCTTGATTCAGACTATCGGGTATATCCGTCTGATTTTGCTCTGGTATGAAATCTATCAATAGATTCAAATCAGTCTCGGTCAATGCTTTCACCCGTTGATGTTCTAAAAGGGCATGTTGTTTTAATTCATGGTCGGTTTGTAAACAGCTATAGATTTGTTGTTGTGCCAGCATCCAGTGATAGATATTTTCTAAATAACCCCATTCACTCACTAAAGCTGTTCGGTTTGGCGTTGGAATTAACCAAATTTGCCAACCTTTTTGAGCATGATACAAAATAGCCCAACCCGCATCCGCATTTTGATAGAGTGCTTTTTCTAAAAGAGAGTCCTGTAGAAATACCCCACGAAAAGAAAGCTTATACAGGGTATTCGCAGCGAAATCATAGGCTGCTTTTTCAGGTTGAGTATGGGATTTAAACTTCAAAATTTGTTTTTGAAAAATGGGCTCATCACATAAGCCAAAAATTTCTGTTAAACGTGATTTCGATTTTGCGATTTCAAAGAAAGATAACGATCGATGTTCTAATCCATCAATTAAAATATTTAATTCTTTGATCAGCAGCGCTTTTTCTAAGGCATTCATCAACTGACCTCTAAAGATGTGTTTGTGCTTTTTCGAGATAACTGGCCAAGACAATATTGATGGCAAGTTCAAGTAATTTATATTCAGCAGACATCGGTTTAGGGTAGCGTTCAGCAAGCTCAATCAACTGGTCAATATTGATGGCTTGAGGAGGAATCTTACCTTGAATCAGTGCTTGAAGTTCTTGCATAAGAAAACATTTTCATTTGATGAAATGATGAAGGTCATGCTTTTGATTATATGGATTTAAAAATAAAAATCATGCAAAAAATTGTCATATTTTGAGATTCTTTAGACATAAAAAACAAAAATTGTAAATTTTGAACAATAAATATCCGATTTTTCGGTATGGCTGAAGAGATAAAATGCTGACTACGAGTTGAATTATTCGATGAATCGATTTAACTGAAGTTGAATTGGTGATTTTTATTGATGTGTTTTCTAAACAGCAGAGGCTTAATGCAGAAATAAAAAAACAGACCCATTACCTCAAGTCTGTTTTTTGAAAAGCAGAGGTACTTTAAGCGGCTTTTTTAGCTTCAGCTGCTCCTTGAGTCACAGTTTTAGCAGCAGGCACGTTTTGCTCTGCATTCACGCTTTCAACCGCTTTTTTTACAGGAAAATCGGGAATAAAAACAATTTGCGCAGATGCGTTTACAGAAATAGCCAAAACAGCGACAGCCACAAGAGATTTAATGATATTCATCATGATGTCCTTTAAAGGAGAAAAATGCCCAAATAAGATGGACGAAAGGGAGAGAGTACAAAAAATAGACTTCATGTGAATAGTAACAAAAAATAATCAATTTGGCTAAAAAATAGAAAGATAAAAGATGAATGGTGAGTTTAAATTATTATATAAATCATATATTTAGAGTTTTTGCTCTAAGACAGGTTGTGTTTTAACAAGCTGTCTTAACTGGTTTAAAAATATCAGTTTTTATGGCATTTGTTGTGGCATCTTTTCTCGTAAATTTTACCAGAAATACCGCCAATAATAGCGCCACTCAAAGTGCCAAATAGGGATAATATGCTACCAGCAACTGCACCAATGAATACGCCTTTTACCATAGGTGAAAAACATGATTTTGAGCATGAATGATGTTCAGAGGGAGAATCAACAGCAGAATTTTGAGTTTCAGTGTCCATATTGACCTCTTTTAAGTTAGATGGTTCAGAACTTGAATGTTCCACGTATTAGCCTAGCGAATTGTTCATGTCTGTGTGTCCAAGCCTTGTATAGATACGTTGTATTTTGTAAGACCCGAAGAATAAAACCTCGTATTGTTTCTCTCTGTAAGTTTTTGCGCTGTAATGTTAAAGTTGAATGTTTTGTTTAAAAAATAGCCTAGCATCAGGCTTCAAAAAAATAAAATTTGAGGTTCTAAAATGGCCATCGCTAAAGTCGTTGAAGTTAATTCGAGTAGCCAAAAAAGTTTTGAAGATGCCATTCAAACAGGAATTAGCAAGGTGACGGAAACGGTAAAAAATGTACAAGGTGCTTGGATTAATGAGCAAAAAGTGATTATTCAGGACAATAAAATTACCGAATATCGAGTTAATTTGAAAATTAGTTTTTTGGTCGACTAGATGGATCAATCAGAGCATAAAAAATCCCCGAATTCGGGGATTTTTTATGCTTAGTCATCTCAATCTATATCAAAAAAATAGCATTATTTTTCTGGAAGATCACAGGCATCATCTTTACAAACAGCTGCATCTTCAGCAGCAATAGGGGGTTGTTCTGGTGCTGCTAAAGCTTTCTCAAAGACTTGTAAAAAGACTTCGCGGGGTTGTGCGCCTGCTAAAGCAATACGTTGATCAAAGATAAAGAAAGGCACGCCGGTGACTTTTAATTGATCTTGAGCGACTTCTTCATCAAATTTAACGAAGTCAGCATATTCTTCTGAATCTAACACGTCCTCGACTTCAACAGGATTGAGTCCAATACGTGCAGCGACGTCTTCAATGGTTTCACGTTCACCAATTGATAAACCTTGCGTCATATAGCTATAGAAAAAGGCTTCTTTGGCTTCTGAGCCTAAACCTTTGCTTTGGGCTAAATGAATAATACGATGTGCATTGAAGGTGTTCCCTGAGTTGGCATTTTCCCAATTAAATTGGATTCCTTCCTCAGCAGCCATAGCGGCAATATTGCGTTGCATATCTTCAACATCGGCAACTGTGCGTCCGTATTTTTGCGCGAGGCGTTCAGAATTTGAAACTTCCTGACGAGTGGGTGCTTCTGGATCAAGTTCATAACTGTGCCAATGAACTTCAAGTTCTACACCCGCTTGTTTAGCTGCCGCTTCCAAACGTTTTTTACCAATATAACAAAATGGGCAAACCACATCTGACCAAATATCTACGCGCATGAGCAATCTCTTCTCTTTTCTTGCCTACATTGATGGGGGTGGCTGGCAAAATTTAAAGCATGAAAATTGAATTAAAAGCTCATTTGGTAGCAAAAATCGGCAGTCTTTTCGCTGAATAAATAACCAGTTGTATTCTGAATCGCGTTATCATATTGAAAAGTCAGTCTAAGGGAGTCTCGTATGCCAAAGATTTTTTTAATCTTAGCGTTAGCGACATGTACTGTATTTGGTTGGATGTTTTATCAGTATTCGGTACAACAAGACGAGTTAAGCCAAATTAAAGACTATCAAACGGTATTGTATGAAAAAGCCGAACTCATTTATCAGCAAGCCCAAGATTGGTCGAAACCGATTGATGTCAATGTGTCGGATAATCATTTGCAGGGCGATTATAAAGTGATGGCAGACTTTGTCCTGAGCGATATGATTCAAAATGCTGAAGCAAGAAATCAGTATTTACGTGAACTCAAAGCGCTGCATTGGGATCAGTTTTTAAATATTGATCGTTTAGAGAAAGATCGGAAACAGAATTTTATCGAAACTGAGCAAATGTTAAAACAAGTCCATCTTTTGACCGCTCAGTATCAACAACAAACCCAGCAACGTGAAGAAGATACTTTAGATCGAGCGAAGCATTTATCGATTAAAGCCAACTTGAGACATCAGTTGGCAGATAGCTTACGTGAAAGTCGGGACAGTGATCAAACCCATGCTTTATTTGCATTAGAGTTGCAGATATTAAGCAAAGCCGATGCTTTATTTGAGATTTTGAAAAACAATAAATGGCAGAAAAACAAGCAGACGTTTATGTTTTATGAAGATCAACCCTTAAAGCAATTTAATGCTTTATATGGAGAGATATTGCAGTTGAATGCAGAAATAGAAAAAATTAAAAAGCAAAATCGTAAAGCGATTGAACAGCGTTTATAGCATTTGAATTCGCTATGGTCTTGAATAGAGAGCCTGATTGAATTGAATCATCGAGGATCGAGATATAGGAAATTATGTCTTTAAAATGTGAATTTTAGCCATAAAAAAAGCGTACCGAAGTACGCTTTTTATATGAATTAATGATGCTGCTTAAGCAATTTTAGCTTCTGGTTGAGCAACAAGCATTTGACCTTGCTCTTCAAAGTTGACATGCCAAGACAATGCTTCACGAAGAAGGTGAGGGGTATGTCCGCCTTTTGCACAAGAACGATCAAAGTAGTCATTCAATGCATCACGGTACATTGGGTGTGCACAGTTGTCGATAATGGCACGCGCACGTTCACGTGGTGCTAAACCGCGTAAATCGGCAAGACCTTGCTCAGTCACAAGAATATCAACATCATGTTCAGAGTGATCGATATGCGAAGCCATTGGTACGATTGAAGAGATGTCGCCACCTTTTGCAATCGACTTGGTCACAAAAATAGCCAAGTGAGCATTACGCGCGAAGTCACCTGAACCACCAATACCGTTCATCATTTTAGTACCACAAACGTGAGTTGAGTTTACGTTGCCGTAAATATCAAATTCGAGTGCAGTGTTAATGCCGATAATACCTAAACGACGAACCAATTCAGGATGGTTCGAAATTTCTTGTGGGCGAAGCACCAATTTGTCTTTGTAGGCATCAAGGTTATTAAACACTTTTTCGCCATATTTAGCAGAAAGTGTAATTGAGCTACCTGAAGCAAATTTCATTTTGCCCGCATCAATCAATTCGAAAGTACAGTCTTGTAGTACTTCGGAATACATGACTAAATCTTCAAAGTTTGAGTCTTTAAGACCCGTCAATACGGCATTGGCAATAGAACCGATACCCGCTTGTAATGGACCTAAATTTTTCGGTAAACGACCTGCAGCAACTTCTTGTTCGAAGAAATTGATCAAGTGGTTTGCAATACCTTGAGTCTCATCATCTGGTTCAGTCACAGTTGATGGAGAATCATGGTATTCATTGTTAATCACGATACCGACAATTTTAGCAGGGTCGATATTGATGGCATGTGTACCAATACGTTCATCGACCTGAGTTAAAGGAATCGCTTGACGTGTTGGACGATAGCTAGGGATATAAATATCGTGTAGACCTTCAAAAGCAGGGCTTAAGTTGGTGTTGATTTCGACAATGACTTTTTCAGCAAAAATGGCAAAGCTTGCAGAGTTACCCACTGAAGTGGTTGGAATAATTCCGCCATCTTCAGTAATCGCAATGGCTTCAATGATGGCAACATCAGGTTTTTTAAGCTGAAGGTTACGCATTTGTTCAACTGTTTCAGACAAATGCTGATCGATGAACATTACTTCACCGTTGTTGATGGCTTTACGTAAAGTATTGTCGACTTGGAATGGTAAACGACGAGCAAGTACACCAGCTTCAGTCAATTGTTTGTCTAGGTCATTACCCAAACTTGCACCGGTAATTAACGTGATTTTTAAAGGATTTTCCTTTGCTTGTTTTACAAGTGCTAAAGGTACAGCTTTTGCTTCACCTGCACGAGTAAAACCACTCATCCCTACAGTCATACCATCTTGGATAAAAGTAGCAGCTTGTTCTGCACTCATGACTTTGTCATGAAGTGACGCTAAACGAATACGATCTAAAGACATGGTTTAAGCTCAATTCTTGTTCGAAACTGGGTAGATTGTACCGTCCTAAAAACAAATTGTGCATGCCTGTTAGGCTAAGGTCTAATTTTTTGAAAAAATGTGGGTATAACAATTTTTGATGATTTTTAATTGATTGATTTTAATGAGCTAAAAATCAACAGCTGCACAGCGAAATAAAACTGTTTGTTGTTTATTTGATCAGTATTAAAAGCGTTCACTGAATGTTTGTTTAATTTTTCCTAATGTCGTGCTGTGAATATTGTCCTCAATTTTCTCTTGAACAATCGGTAAAGAGATCAGGGCTTCCAACCCCCCTTCAGGACGATTATGCAGTGTGAGTTGCCCTTGGTGAATGTCAACAATACGTTTAACAATCGCTAAACCTAAACCACTGCCTTGTACGGTACGGGCTTCATTTCCTCGGACAAAGGGCTGCATTAAGTCTTCAATTTGATCCTCAGGAATCCCTTCACCATGGTCTGCAACACTAATAAAAATATGATCATTTTCAACTTTTGCTGACAATTCAATGGGTTCAGCGCCATAGCGTTTAGAGTTATTAATTAAGTTGCCAATCAGGCGTTTCAGCGAGAGACTTCGGGCTTGAATCACAGGAATATCTTCAGCTTTGAAACGAATATCTAAAGGTTTGAACTGCACCACTAATTCTTGTAACAACATATTAATGTCAGTGTCTTGTATTTCCTCATCTGAACCATCGCGCATGTAGGAGATAAACTGATTCAGAATGGCATCCATATCCTCGACATCATAAATTAAACCTTCTTTAAGAAAGTCGTCATCAGGCATCATTTCTGCACTTAAGCGAATACGGGTTAAGGGTGTGCGTAAGTCATGGGAAATGCCGGCCAGCATAATCCGGCGGTCGCGTTCAGCCTGATCTAAGGTATAGATCATATGATTAAAGGCTTGATTCACTTCGCGGATTTCTTGTGGCCCATGATTGGTTTCAAGATAAGGTGCGGAACCAGTTTTACTATAATTATTGGCAGCATTTTGCAAACGACGTAAAGGGCGGTTGAGCTGGCGCACCAGTGTTAAAATGATGGCAGCAGCAATCAGGGGCACACCCAGCAACCAGCCAAAGACCAGTTCAGGGCTATAGTTGGCATAGGTTTTCAAAGGTTCACGCACCCAGTGTCCATTCATTTCAGGGGTTTGAATCCAAATACGGGGACTAGGTTTAAATTGGAAATAGACCGTCACATTTTTAACTTTGAGTTCTTTGGCCAGCTTTTTTTCAATTTGATTGGTAAAAAATTCAGCAATGACTTTGTCGCGAACGCTAGGATATTCCTTGGGGTCGGTGATGTATTCAATACCGACACGATTTTTTAACCAAGTGTCGACATCGACTTCAGCATCATTATGGAAAATACGTAAATCGGGATTGTTAATGATTTCGAGTTCAACACCCAAATATTGGGCATGTTGCTGAATTTCTGGAAGGTAGAGGGTGCGCCAAAAGAACCACAACGACATAAATAAACTGAAAAATACAATGAATAACACCAGCACGGTGGTACGCATGGCAGCAGAACGAGGCTTTATTTTGTCCAAAAAACGTTCCGAACGTGTCCGTTTTTTTTCTGAATACGCTTCGTAATCGGTAAATTTCTGTGGGTCGATGGGTTCGAGTTTCACGCCTGATTCCTATGGTGAATTTGGGGCGAACAATTTAAGGGTAATAACGGAGTCTTCCCGCGTGTACGTTTATTGGAAGGAGCTCGTATTGTTCTTTTAAAAAAGAACCAAAAACTTTGCCATTCGCTGAACTCGCGCACTTCAATGCGAGCCTTTAATTGAGGGTTAGCTCAAACAGCAGCGAATGGCGTTAAGGGACAAATATATGGTTCATATTGTCAGATTTTTTTCTTATTCCGCGCCATCTGGAACAAAGACATAGCCGACACCCCAAACAGTTTGGATATAGCGCGCACGGGCTGGGTTTTCTTCAACCAGACGACGTAAACGTGATACTTGTACGTCAATTGAGCGTTCCATCGCACCCCATTCACGACCACGGGCCAAATTCATCAATTTGTCACGGGTAAGTGGTTCACGTGGATGTTGGACTAAGGCTTTCAGTACAGCGAATTCACCCGTGGTTAAGGTCACTACCTGACCTTCACGAGTCAGGGTACGTGTAGATAAATCCAGTGACCATGGGCCAAAACTGACCACTTCCATATGTTGGCTTGGCGCACCTGGAACTTCGCGGACTTGACGGCGTAGTACGGCACGAATACGTGCTAACAGTTCATTTGGATTAAAGGGTTTTGGTAGGTAGTCATCTGCACCGGCTTCAAGTCCTGCAATACGATCAGAATCACTGCCACGTGCAGTCAGCATAATGATAGGGGTGTCGATGTTCGATTGACGTAAACGACGACAAATACTCAGACCATCTTCAACAGGAAGCATGAAATCGAGCACGATGAGGGAGAAAAGTTCACGCTGTAACAAACGATCCATTTGTGTTGCATCGTGTGCCGTTTTCACTACGAAGCCTTTATCTTCCAGAAAGCGCTGTAATAACGTACGCAATCGCACATCATCATCCACAACGAGAATGCGTTCGACGCGATCAGTTTCGGTGTGTACTGGATCTGTTTTTTCAGCAGGTACAACTAAACTCATGATGTGCTCCTTTATTCTTTATTGTCATCGTAAACAAAAGTTCGGATAGCCTTGAGTATACGATTCATTTGTATCTGTTTACTATGCTCTAAAGCAACAAATATTGCAGATAAAATCAAGACATAGATACCAAATGTATACATCTAATTGGTCATTAATCTTGCTAAACATGCAGACTAAAAATGAACTTATCCCTTAATTTTGTAGCGAAGTATGAAAAAAACATGGATTGGCAATATTGACCACTTATGAATTTAATAAAAACAATTGTGGATTTTATGGTCTTGGTCTTTATAATCATGCCATTTAGTACTTATCCTTGTGGGATCAAACACGATGACTGACTTAGTTCAGCAGTTAGCAAAAGAAATTGCCGTACGTCCAAATCAAGTAGAAGCTGCCATCAAGCTGATTGATGAAGGTGCAAGCGTTCCTTTTATTGCACGTTACCGTAAAGAGGTAACTCAGGGCTTAGACGATACGCAGTTACGCCAACTCGACACGCGTTTATCGTATTTGCGCGATTTATTTGAACGCCGAGAAAAAGTTATTGAATCTCTGAAAGAACAAAATAAATTGTCAGATGATTTATTAACGCGTGTAAATGCTGCTGAAACAAAGAATGTTTTAGAAGAACTGTATGCACCGTATCGTCCAAAACGTACCAGTAAATCATTTAAAGCCAAAGAAGCAGGTTTAGCACCGATTGCGGCAAAAATCTTTGCAGAGCAAGTCGATCCAACTGAAGCTTTGGCTGGTTTTAGTCATGAAGATTATCCTGATGTTGAAAGCCAGCTGGATGCGATTCAGCATATTTTAATTGATGACTGGGCGCAGAACATTGCTTTAACCACAGAAATTAAAGCCACTTTTGCTAAAACAGCAGTTTTAAAAAGTACAGTGGCAAGTGATGAGAAAAAAGAAGTCGGTAAAAAATTCCGTGATTACTTCGATTTTTCTGAAAACTTTAATAAAGTGCCATCACATCGTTTATTGGCGATGTTACGTGGTCGTCAAGAAAATGTATTGAACTTAAAAGTAGATGGTGAAAATGATGCACCACTCAGCCGGATTGAAACTGAATATCATCTTGATTCAGTTCAACCCCAAGCACGTGCAGACTATTTAAAACAAACTGCAAAACTGTTTTGGCTAGGCAAAATTCGTCCACAAATCGAACATTCATTGTTAACCGAAAAACGTTTGATCGCTGAAGCTGAGGCGATGGATGTCTTTGCTGAAAATTTACGTCATTTATTGCTTTCAGCACCAGCGGGTTCTCGTTGTACCTTAGGTGTAGACCCCGGTATTCGTACTGGCGTGAAATTGGCTGTTGTCAATGCATCGGGTGATGTGGTTGCGCATAGCACGGTTTACCCATTTGCACCGAAAGAAGACAAAGCCGGTTCAATTGCTGAACTTGCGCGTTTGTGCCGTGAGTTTGATGTCGATTTAATTGCCATTGGTAATGGCACTGCAAGCCGTGAAACAGAAGCGGTGGTTGCAGAGATGATGACACAAAATCCTGATTTGAAATTGACACGTGTTTCAGTCAGTGAAGCAGGGGCATCGGTTTATTCAGCATCTGAATTGGCATCTGCTGAGCTGCCAGAATTAGACGTTTCTATTCGTGGTGCAGTTTCTATTGCACGTCGTTTACAAGATCCGCTTGCTGAGCTGGTGAAAATTGATCCGAAATCAATTGGTGTAGGTCAATATCAACATGACGTGAACCAAGCAGGACTTGCAAAAACGCTTGAAGCAGTGGTTGAAGACTGTGTGAACTCTGTCGGTGTGGATGTGAATACAGCCTCCGCTGCAATTTTGGGTTATATCGCAGGCTTAAATAAATCCATTGCACAGCAAATTGTAGAATACCGTAAAGACAATGGTCGTTTTGACAACCGTCAAGCATTGAAAAATGTGCCGCGTTTAGGCGAACGTACTTTTGAGCAAGCGGCAGGTTTCTTGCGTATTCAAGAAGGTTCGGAACCGCTTGATGCTTCAGCCGTTCACCCTGAAAGTTATGCTTTGGTGAGCAAAATTGTTGCTGCGAAAGCGACCACAGTAAAAGATATAATTGGTAATTCTGAAATCATTCGTCAAGTGAATGCAGAAGAGTTTGCCGATGACAAATTTGGTCTTCCAACCATTCAAGACGTATTAAACGAGCTGGATAAACCGGGTCGTGATCCACGTCCAGAATTCCGTACGGCAAAATTCCGTGAAGACATTACTGACGTATCACAATTGACTGAAGGCTTGCAGCTTGAAGGTGTGATTACCAATGTGACTAACTTTGGTGCTTTTGTCGATGTTGGTGTACACCAAGACGGTTTGGTGCATATTTCTGAATTGGCAAATGAATTTGTTGCGGATCCACATAAAGTCGTGAAACCGGGTCAAATTGTGCAAGTACGTGTCTTACAAGTTGATGCTGAACGTAATCGTGTGAACTTGTCGATGCGTCCTGAAGGTTCGGAAGCACCAGTAAAGGCACAGCGTCAACCACGTCGTGAGCAAAATACTCAAACTGAACCACGTGGTGAGCGTAAGCCGCAGGCTAAACGTCCGCAAACTGCACGTCCTCAAGGTGATCACTCACAAGCGAAGAAACCGCAATCGGCTAAACCACAAGAGCAAAAAATTGGTGGTTTAGGTGCATTGTTATTACAAGCAGGGATTAAAGGTTCTAAGTAATCTTTAAACGCTAAAAAAACCTCCCAATTGGGAG
>OFRD01000524.1_pt1 | contig 14812 bp, 12 predicted proteins | sample 1543041 | NCBI WGS metagenome assembly OFRD01 (sample SAMN07774234, study PRJEB24372) | wastewater metagenome | isolation source: Exp Tend CN 100WW | collected 2016-02
CGAGGCAAAACCATTTTAAAAATGGTAAGGTTTCTGCGATTAATTAATCAATAAAAGGTATTTGGCGAGTTTTGCGGTGAGGCGCACTGCGCCGCAAGATGCCTTTCTTGCGAAGCTTTGCTTCTCATTTGGGCTTATCCAAAGTAATAAATGAGCTTCAAGCATTTGATTTAAAAATATAAGACTCCGTCGTGAATAACTAAAAAGCTAAGGAGTTAATTGTAAAACCCCTTAACTGATCAGCATTACCTTTTCAGATCATTTTTTTATCGGGCTGATGCTATTTCGGGCTGATGTTTAAGCCGCTTTGAATCTTGGAAAGCGAAATACAATCGCTAAAATTGCAAAAATCGCCAATACCCAACAATAGTAAATATTACCGATCAGTTCTACGGGCGATAGTTTCGCAATAGAACATGCCAAGAGTAATTGAGCACCATAGGGAATCAAGCCCTGTACAATACAGGAAAATATATCCATTAAGGCCGCAGCACGTTTCGGATCTACACCGTATTCTTTTGCCACTTCACGTGCCATATCGCCCGATAAAATAATCGCAACGGTATTGTTGGCCACAAAAAGATTGGCGAATAGTACAAGGAAACTGATTCCCAATTCACCTGCACGTTGCCGTCCGACTTTCAGCAAACGGGTCACACTGTAAATGCGTTCGATTAACCATTGTAGCCCGCCTTCTTTTTGCATAAGGGCAGACAAACCACCTAAAAACATAGACAGTAATGCAACTTCAAACATACTCACAAAGCCATCATAGATGGATGTGTTGAGCTGTAATAAATCAAAATTTGGACGGACAACCAGACCAATCAAGCCTGAAAGTACGACCCCAAGGGTTAAAACGGCAAGGACGTGTAAACGTGAAAAAGCCAGTAAAAATACAGCCACATAAGGCAGAATGAGCCAGAGGTCATAATCTTTATATACAATATTTTGTGAAGTATGGCTGGTCAATACATAAATTAAAATGGTAATGATGGCCGCAGGGACTGCAATCCATACATTGACTTTGAACTTATCGCGAAGTTTTACTTTTTGACTGCTGGTGGCTGCAATGGTGGTGTCTGAAATCATGGATAAATTATCACCAAACATTGCCCCGCCCACCACTGCACCAATCGCATAAACAGCTTCAATATTAGTTACTTGTGCAAAACCGAAAGCAATCGGAGCACACGCTGCAATGGTGCCCATCGAAGTCCCCATTGCTGTTGCAATAAATGCTGAAATCACAAACAGCATAGGCAATACAAACGTAGGTGGAATAATCGAGAGCCCCAGTTGAACTGTGGCATCGACACTACCGATGGCACTGCTGGTACTGGCAAATGCACCTGCCAGCATAAACACCATAAACATCAAAACCAAGTTGGGATGACTGGCGCCTTTTAAGAACTCATCTATCGCTACATTTACTTTGCCACGATAAATTAACACTGTAAGAATAATAGCGGGCAGCACTGCCACAGGTGCTTTAACTTGATAAAAAGCAAACTCAGTACCAATCATGGAATGATAGATACCACTGCCTAAAAAAATGGCTAAAAATACAATAAGAGGTAGCAGTGCCAACGCACGCGCCTGCACTTTACCTTGGGAGTTGGGAGTCATATAAAATAGAAAAAAGGAAAATCGTGTGTAGTATAGTGCAGGTTTTGCTATTTCATAAAACATTAAATGTAAAAGCTAACTTAGTTATTTTTATCAAGTTTTTACCAATAAAAATAAGTTTATCTTAATGTTGGGTATTTTTTTAAATAGCAAAATTAGGCATCTTTGATCATTGAGAAAAAATCGTAAATATCAGTAAATGGTGTTCTCGGATTGTTCTGAAAAAATGAGATTGTCAGTCTAGTGTATCGTGAAGTTTTCAGACTCTATTCAATGAGTAAAAAATAGCGTTACAATGCGTTGTCTTGTGTTTCTACAAAGCCAACTCCTCAGTTTTAAAATAATTCAAGGAAAGCATACCCTTATGTCACGTTTAGCCACTCGTTTTGGACAGCTTAAATCTCAACAGCGTAAGGCGCTAGTTTCTTATGTGATGGCTGGTGACCCTCATCCGCAAGTAACGGTTCCATTGTTACACCAGATGGTTGAGGCAGGTGTAGATGTGATTGAGCTTGGTCTTCCATTTTCAGACCCTATGGCAGATGGTCCAGTGATTGCCCTTGCAGCAGAACGTGCATTGGCAGGCGGAACCAATACCTTAGATGCTTTGAATATGGTGAAAGAGTTCCGTCAAAAAGATACAGAAACACCCGTCGTTTTAATGGGTTATTTAAATCCAGTTGAAGTGATTGGTTATGAAAAATTTGTGTCTTATGCCAATGAATGCGGTGTAGATGGTTTACTTTTGGTGGATTTACCGCCTGAAGAAGCAAAAGATTTAGATGATGTGTTGAAAAAATTCAACATGGATCAAATTTTCTTACTTGCGCCAACATCTACCGATGAACGTATTCAATATGTGGCGAATCAAGCCAGTGGCTTTATTTACTATGTGTCCTTGAAAGGGGTAACGGGTGCTGCAACCTTAGATGTCTCTGAAGCTGCGACTCGTATCCAAAAAATTAAAGCTGTGACTGATATTCCTGTTGGTGTGGGTTTTGGTATTAGCGATGCGGCCTCTGCGAAAGCAATGGGTGTAGCGGCTGATGCGGTAATTGTTGGTAGTGCTTTTGTCAAACAATTTGCGAACTTAGCGCCAGAACAAGCTGTTGTCGAAACGGTTAATAAAGTCAAGGAGCTTCGAGCAGCGCTCGATGAGTTAGTATGAATCAAGAAGTGAAATCAGGCAAAATTCTGAGCCCAGCGACGCCGTGGACGGAACGTCATGTTCCGGGTATTCACACACCCGATGAGCAAACTGCACTCAAAGCAACGTTTACAGAACCAACCATCGAATGTCCTGAATGTCACGCACTGGTGACACGTACAGCGATATCATTTAACGCTTATGTTTGTCCGCAATGTGACGAACATTTGCGTATGAAAGCACGTGAACGTTTAACGTGGTTCTTTGACCAAGTTCAAAATGAATTGGGTCAAGAATTTGTTGCGAAAGATCCACTCAAGTTTGTGGACACCAAGCCATATCCAGCCCGTATGTCTGAAGCACAAAAGAAAACTGGTGAAACTGAAGCATTGGTGGTGATGCAAGGTGTGTTGAAAGGTATTCCTTTGGTTGCATGTGCATTTGAATTCGACTTTATGGGCGGTTCAATGGGTACGGTTGTGGGTGACCGTTTTGTACAGGCGGCTGAACGTGCGATTAAAGACAAACAACCATTAATCTGTTTCGCTGCATCGGGTGGCGCACGTATGCAAGAAGGCATGTTGTCACTCATGCAAATGGCACGGACTTCAGCAGCGATTCAACGTATGAAAGATGCAGGTTTACCGTATTTAGTGGTATTGACGCATCCAGTATATGGTGGTGTAACGGCTTCACTTGCGATGTTAGGTGATGTTCATATTGCTGAACCGAAAGCCATGATTGGTTTTGCGGGTAAACGTGTGATTGAGCAAACTGTACGTGAAACATTGGAAGAGCCATTCCAACGTGCTGAATACTTGCTTGATCATGGTGTAATCGATCAAATTGTTCATCGTCACGCATTACGTGATACTGTATATCGTATTGTCGCGAAACTGATGAATTTGCCTTGAACACAGCACCACTTGCAACAGACTCTTTAACTACATGGCTCAATTATTGGAGCCATGTTCACGTTACGGGCATTGATTTAGGTCTGGAACGTGTCATTCCTGTGGCTGAAAAGCTCGGGGTGACACAACCACAGGCAACAGTCCTGACCGTAGCGGGAACCAATGGTAAGGGTTCAACCACCACGACTTTAGCTGCCATTTTAAATGCACAAGGCTATCAAGTCGGTTTATATCAATCCCCACATATTTACCGTTTTAATGAACGGGTGAAGTTATCTGGGGTTGAAGTGGATGACCAGACTTTGGTGAATGCGTTTGTACAAGTGGATCAAGCACGTCGTGCCTGTGATTTAAGCTTATCGTTTTTTGAAGCAACTACTTTGGCTGCTTTTGTCATTTTTAAACATCAACAATGTGATGTTTGGGTTTTAGAAGTCGGTCTAGGTGGTCGCTTAGATGTGGTGAATGTCGTAGACCCAGATGTGGCTGTGATTACCAATATTGGTCTAGATCATATCGATTGGTTAGGCGACACGATTGAAAAAATTGCCTTCGAAAAAGCAGGCATTATTCGCCCGAATATTCCCGTAATTTTTGGGGGTTTACAACCACTGCCACAGGCGATTCAAAATAAAGTCGATGAATGTCAGGCGCAACTTTATGTGGCAGAGCGTGATTATTGTTATCAATATAGCGACGATGGTCAAACTTGGATGTTTGCATCCTCAGGTACAACCCTAAAACTTCCTCTCGGCTCTTTAGCATTAGAAAATATTTCAACGGCAGTTGCTGCCATTTTGCTCAGTGGTTTAACAGTTAGCCAAGCAGCGATTGCACAAGGCATTCAACAGGCACGACTAGCAGGTCGTTTTGAAATCTGTCAAATTCAAGATAAAACGGTTATTTTTGATGCGGGGCATAATCCGCATGGTGTTAAATTTTTGTTACAGCAGTTGCGAAAATACTTAGAATACAATAAACAGTACACAGAAGTGATCGGTGTTTTTTCAATGCTGGCAGATAAAGATATCAATTCTGTCGTAGAGTTATTGAAAGATACTGTTTTAACATGGAAAATTGCCCCCTTAACTGTTCCGCGAGCAGCTGAAAGAGCACAGCTTGATGAGGCATTACAGGGTGAAACAGTACAACACTTTGAAAGTGTTCAATTGGCTTTTAAATCAGCGCTGAATGAAACGAAAAATAATCAGCTGATCTTGGTATGTGGTTCATTTCATACCTTAGAAGCGGTATGGGAGTATTTGGAAGAATGTCAATGAATAGCACACAACGTTGGATGGGTGGCGTTGTTTTATTAGGTGGTGGTGTTTTATTGGCAGCATTGCTCCTGAAGGGTAAAGACGAAATAGATCAAAATGAATTTAAAACTCCAGAGCGTGCTTCCCAAGTCGAGCAGCAAAAGCCTGCTACAACTGGAGAAATGGTTCAGCTGCAACCTTTAACGGTTGATGTTGAAACCGAAAAACGTTTGCTTGAAGAACAACGTCGGGCACGTGAAAAAGCAGTTGCAGAACAAGAAGTACGTGCAGCAGAGTTTTTAGTCATGCAGCAACAAGCAGAAGCAGAAGCTGCACGTAAGGCAGCAGAAGAATATGCAGCTTTAAATGCGCATCGTACAGGCGCACAGCAAAGTTCGGATAATATTCCTCCTGAACTGATTGAAGATGAGAAAGTAAAACAAAAGCGTTTGGCTGAAGAGAAGCTCAGTGCTGAAAAAAAGTTACAACAGCAGAAAGTTCAACAACAAACTGATGCTGATAAAAAAATAGCTGAAGATAAACGTAAAGCTGAAGCCGAAAAAAAGTTAGCTGAAAAGAAAGTTGCTGAGAAAAAAGCAGCAGAGGATAAAGCGCAACAACAAGCTGAGGAAAAACGTAAAGCAGCTGAGAAGCAGGAAGCCACAAGAAAAGAAGCAGAAAAGAAAGAGGCTGAGAAAAAACAAGCACAAACCAAGCATGAGGCAGATTTAAAGAAAAAGGCTGAGGCTGAAAAAGCCCGCGATCTATTGGAAAATGGTGATAAACAATGGATGGTGCAAGTGGCATTGGCTGCAAATGAAGCCAATGCAGATGCAGTAGCATCTAAATTACGTGCCAAAGGTTATAAGGTCACCAAAAGCCCAACCTCGAAAGGGATTCGAATTATGGTCGGGCCTGCTAAAAATCGAGAGGTTGCAGATTCAGCACGGAAGAAAATTACCAGTGATACAAGCTTAGGCATGAAATCAGCATGGGTGATTGACTGGGTACCACTCGAAAAACGCTAAATTAAGCTGAAGTCAAAAATTAAGATGGATTCGACAGTTGTTGTCGAATCCATTTTATATTTTCAGGGCTAAATATTTTTTCGATATTCATCCAAACAGGGTGAAAGCCGTAACCACCATATTTCATTTCATTCAGTGCGTCTTCAGTTTGCCAATTTTCAAAAATAATGCGATACATGGCAACACTTGCACCCGTGCGGTCAGAGCCATGATAGCAATGAATCAATACTTTTTGATTGAGTTTTTGGGCTTGCTGAATGTGTTGCATCACCTGCAATAAATCGTCACGGTTCATTGCCCATGTATTAATTGGAATATGAATCAATTGAAAATCTGTAGTTGGCAGTACAGCTAAATCCGCATTTCTCGATCTTAAATTAATCACAGTATCAATATGCTGTGCCTTTAATTGTGGAATCAGTTCAGCATTGGGTTGTTCACTACGAAATAGCTGCTCACTAATTTGATAAAAATTATCGGGTTGATGAATTGCTTTACCCCAGTGTGGCGGGCGCTGTTCTGCCGCAATGGTGGGTGTGGTGATACATCCGACCAGACTGGAGCTACTGATGAAAATGGCAAGTAGAGTTCTTTTTATCATGCTCGATAGCGTTCCAATTCAACAGGATCATGTGCACAAATAATTTCGATATTTTTTTGGCTTTGTGCGAGTTGTTGGATTTTATGTAAGTTATCTAAACGCATCGAATTATTTTCAGCAAAAATACGTTCTAATTTAGCCAGCGTTCTGAGTTTATTTTGGGGATTTAGCTGTAGATGTGAAAAATAAGCATCGCCACAGAAGAACACCCAGCCATCTTGCTGCTTAATCGCAATGCCACAGTGACCCTTGCTATGACCCAATAATGGAATCATTAAAATTTCATCTTGAAATAAGCGAAATCCTTGCACTTGGTGCAGGTTAAACCATGCTTCACCTTGCTCTGGTTCGATGAAATTCCAGTAGCGGTGTTGTTTAAATTGTTGGGTTTTATAGCGCGCTTTATTTTTAAGTGAGAAAAAACTTTGTGTCGCATTATATTCCGTCGAGAGCACATGGACGGTGGCATGTGGAAAGTCTGAAATACCACCAGCATGATCAAAGTCAAGATGCGAAACCAAGATGTGTTTAACATCTTGAGGACTAAAGCCTAAGCGTTGAATTTGAGCAATGGCGGTCAGTTCTAAATCATGCTCTATACGTCCGAATCGTGCAGCGAAACTGCCTAAACGGGCTTGAGGATGTAGATGATCTTGGATGCCCAAGCCAGTATCAATCAGTACCAGTCCCTGATCTGTTTCAACAAGCAGACAGTGACAAACCACTTTGGCATGCAAGCCTTTTTGCCCAAAAAGCGGTGCACAAACAGGGCACATGGTGCCGCAATGTAAATGATGAATATTATAGATCACAGTCATTATTCTTAAAATTAAGTCAGCACATTTATAAACGGACTGTAAAATAAATACCAACTTGATTTTGTAATTCAATTCTTTAGCCAAATAAAAAGCCTGTCATAAGACAGGCTGTAGAACAATCAGGATTTAGCTCGTCATGTAAATCCTGTATGTGTTGCATGTGATGTTGGCTTTATTTTCTATGCTCCGTACTTCGTTTGTCTTACGAAAAATTAAAGCAGCATGTTTTTTATCCGAAATTACGCGCTTCGCTTGTCTTGCGACAAAATAAGACAGTGTCTTATTTTTTAACTCGAAGCATAGCTTCTCGTCTTGCGTTCGGGCAAGGCATGCCTTGCTGATCCTCACTCAGGTTGTGGGGTTAAACGCAAGTACGGTTTAACCGCTGTATAGCCTTTAGGGAAGCGTTGTTTGATTTCATCTTCATCTTTAAGTGAAGGCACAATCACCACATCATCACCGTGTTGCCAATTGGCAGGTGTGGCAACTTTATGCTGATCTGTCAGTTGTAACGAGTCTACGACACGTAAAATTTCATGGAAATTACGTCCTGTTGATGCTGGATAGGTAATGATTAAACGAACTTTTTTATTTGGATCAATAATCACTAAAGAACGTACAGTAAGCGTTTTACTGGCATTTGGGTGAATGAAATCGTATAGGGTTGAAACTTTACGGTCTTGATCTGCAAGAATGGGGAAATTTACCGTGGTACTTTGAGTTTTATTAATGTCGTTAATCCAACCGTGATGCGATTCAACATCATCGACAGACAGGGCGATGGCTTTCACCCCGCGTTTGCTAAATTCATCTTTCAGTTTTGCAGTAAATCCAAGTTCAGTGGTACATACAGGGGTATAATCAGCGGGATGGGAAAATAAAATCCCCCAATGATCACCCAAATACTCATAAAAATTAATCAAGCCTTCACTCGAGTCTTGCTCAAAATTCTGTGCAGTATCGCCTAAACGTAATGTCATTTTTATCGCCTCAAATTATTTGTTATGAACTTTGCTGAGATCGAATATGGCGCATTTCTTTTGCCAAGGAAAATAGCATTTTTATATTTCTTTATGCATATATTGAATATAGCAGCCGGATTTGATTTGTAAAAACTGTATAAATGACGAATTCTATGACTATATTGGTTGTTTAAAATTTGTTACATTGATTTCCCTTGGCTGTCACGTGCTAGAACGAGTGCGCAGAATTTTTTTATTGGTTTTGTCTAAAGCCCTTGTACTTCAAATTTCTAGCACCATAATAACGACTGAGAAAAAATTTATTCATTTGACAAGCAAGATTTAGAGAGTCTATTCATGTTGGCAAGTCTGATCGGAGGCATCTTCGGTACCAAAAATGAGCGCGAACTCAAACGCATGCGTAAAATCGTAGATAAGATTAATGCGCTCGAGCCGACGATATCTGCACTAAGCGATGCAGACTTATCTGCTAAAACTGAAGAATTCAAACAACGATATAACAAAGGCGAAAGTCTGGATAAATTATTGCCAGAAGCATTTGCTGTTTGTCGTGAAGCGGCAAAGCGAATCATGGGGATGCGCCACTACGATGTACAGTTGATTGGTGGTATTACTCTTCACGAAGGTAAAGTTGCAGAAATGCGTACCGGTGAAGGTAAAACCCTCATGGGAACGTTAGCGTGTTATCTGAATGCGATTAGCAGTCAAGGTGTACATGTCATCACGGTAAATGACTATTTGGCACAACGTGATGCCGAGCTAAACCGCCCATTATTTGAATTCTTAGGCTTAAGCATTGGTATTATTTACTCGATGCAGAATCCGACAGAAAAAGCTGAAGCCTATCGTGCTGATATTACCTATGGTACGAATAACGAATTCGGTTTTGACTACCTTCGTGACAACATGGTGTTCTCACTGGCTGAGAAAAAACAGCGTGGTCTTAGCTATGCCATTATCGATGAGGTCGATTCGATCTTAATTGATGAAGCACGTACACCCTTGATTATCTCGGGTCAAAGTGATGACTCTTCACAATTGTATGCTGCAATTAATAGTATTCCACCTAAACTTCGTGCACAGAAAGAAGAAAAAGTTGCCGATGGTGGACACTTCTGGATTGATGAAAAACAACGTTCAGTTGAAATGACTGAAGTTGGTTTTGAAACAGTGGAAGATGAACTGATTGGTATGGGGTTGTTGGCTGAAGGAGAAAGCCTCTATTCGGCAGCAAACTTAAACTTGGTTCATCATGTGACTGCGGCAATTCGTGCGCATTATCTATACCAACGCAATGTTCAATACATCATTCATGATGGTGAAGTGATTATTGTCGACGAGAACACTGGTCGTACTATGCCAGGTCGTCGTTGGTCAGAAGGTTTGCACCAAGCAGTTGAGGCCAAAGAAGGTTTAGAAATTCAACCTGAAAACCAGACATTGGCAACCACGACGTTCCAGAACTATTTCCGTCTTTATAAAAAGCTTTCTGGTATGACGGGTACAGCCGATACTGAAGCTGCGGAAATGAAAGAAATTTATGGTTTGGATGTGGTGTTAATTCCAACGCATCGACCAATGATTCGTAATGACATGAACGATTTAATTTATTTAAATCGTAATGGTAAATACGATGCCATCATTCAAGAAATTCAAAATATTCATGAAGCGGGTGTTGCGCCAATCTTGATTGGTACAGCGACCATTGAAGCCTCGGAAATTTTGTCTGATAAATTAAAAGAAGCGGGTATTATTCATGAAGTATTGAATGCGAAACAACATGAGCGTGAAGCCGATATTATTGCGCAAGCAGGTTCACCCAATGCGGTGACCATTGCCACCAATATGGCGGGTCGTGGTACCGATATTTTGCTTGGCGGTAACTGGAAAGCCAAACTTGCCAAAATTGAAAATTATACCACTGAAGATGAAGCTCGCTTAAAAGCTGAATGGGAACAGCACCATGAGATGGTGTTAAGTTCTGGTGGTTTACATATTATTGGTTCAGAACGTCACGAATCACGTCGTATTGATAACCAGTTGCGTGGTCGTGCCGGTCGTCAAGGTGACCCAGGTGTGTCACGTTTCTACTTGTCATTAGAAGATGACTTGATGCGTATCTTTGCCGGTGATCGTGTGGTCAGCATGATGCGTGCCATGGGTCTGCAAGAAGATGAAGCCATTGAACATAAAATGGTGTCACGTTCAATTGAAAATGCCCAACGTAAAGTAGAAGCACGTAACTTTGACATTCGTAAGAACTTGTTGAAATACGACGACGTCAATAACGAACAACGTAAGATCATTTATTCACAACGTGATGATGTGCTTGCTGAAAGTAGCTTGCAAGATTACATTGAAGAAATGCATCACGAAGTGATGAAAGGTGTAATTGAAAACTATATTCCACCTGAATCAATTCATGACCAATGGGATATTTCAGGTCTAGAACGTGCCTTACGTGATGACCTCGGTATTGATTTACCTGTGAACCAATGGTTGGAAGAAGATCGTCGTTTAGATGAAGAAGCCTTGGTTGCACGTATTTCTGATGAAATTGTGACTCGCTATCGTAATCGCCGTGAACAAATGGGTGCTGAATCTGCGGCCATGCTTGAACGTCACTTTATGCTCAGTGCTTTGGATCGTCATTGGAAAGACCATTTGGCAGCCATGGATTACTTGCGTCAAGGAATTCATTTACGTGGTTATGCACAAAAAAATCCAGAACAAGAGTATAAAAAAGAAGCATTTAACTTGTTCGTGAATATGCTGGCTGTGATTAAATCTGATGTGATTACCGATCTTTCACGTGTGCATGTGCCTACAGCTGAAGAACTCGCTGAAATGGAAGCACAGAAACAAGCACAAGCTGAAGCAATGAAATTGAGTCTTTCCCATGCCGAAGTGGATGGTTTGACAGGTGATATCACATTGTCAGAAGACAGCACTTTCCAATTTAGCGCTGTTGATGAACAAAACATCATTCCACCTTCAAGTCGTAATGCGGCTTGCCCATGTGGTTCAGGTCTAAAATACAAGCAATGTCACGGTAAAATTTAATTTTACCTTGATTACACAGCCACTTTAACGATTGCTCTGCTGGATTAAGCGACAATAATAAAGTGGCTTTTTTTATTCAATTTGGATATGCAATTTAGTTTTTCAATATGTGAATATGTTTGCAGAGAGCGAAATTAAATGGTATTTAGTTGCATATCTAACTCTGAAAAGCGGAAAGACAATGAAAAAAGTATTACAAACATTGATGATTGCAGCTTTAGCGCTTCCTACTTTGACTTTTGCAAATACGGCTCAAACCACCACTGTGGATAAAGTGCAAGCTGCTCGTGGGGCAACCACAGCTCAAGCAGTGGTTAAAGATGACAACATCACAGTAATGAGCCCGCGTACCGGGATTCGTTATACTTTTGCGAATCCGAATCAACGTCCAGTTATCTTAAAGACTACAGCAGTAACTGCTGCTAATGCAGCAAATGTAAATCGTATTGTGGCTTCTAATCCAGCATTATCCACAGCGAGTCAAGAAAAAGCGAAACAGGCATTATTGTCAGAATCTGCACAATTAGCTTCAAACTAAGCGCAGTTTCTTTTTTAGACCAGTCTTCGGACTGGTTTTTTTATGCTTTGAAAGTGCAATTCAATAAAAAATAAATCAAACAAAGTGTTCTGCTCGATTTTTTATTCAATTTCTACTAAGCTGTCATTTTATCACGCACTTATTTGGAAGTTTAAAAATGGCGGTGGGCGACGTAACAATGCCACAAATGCATGTGGTTAAAGGTGTAAAAATTGGTTCAGCTGAAGCTTATGTACGCTATCAGAACCGACGTGACCTTGTCATTTTTGAATTTGCAGAAGGTTCAAATGTTGCGGGTGTATTTACTCAAAATGCATTTTGTGCCGCGCCAGTCCATGTATGTAAAGCACATCTTCAGCTTGGTAATCCACGTTATTTAGTGATTAACACGGGCAATGCCAATGCGGGTACAGGCAAAATTGGCATGGCGAATGCTGAAGCAACCTGTGCAAAATTGGCTGAACTTGCAGGTGTATCTAAAACTGAAATTCTGCCTTTTTCAACTGGTGTGATTGGTGAACAGCTTCCTTTAGCGCGTTTATTGACAGGTTTACAACCTGCGCTCAATACACTAAAAGATGATGCTTGGTTAGATGCTGCGACTGGCATTATGACCACAGATACTTTGCCTAAAGGTGCGTCTGAACAATTTGAGTTGGATGGTATCCTCTATACCATGACTGGTATTTCTAAAGGCGCAGGCATGATTCGTCCGAATATGGCGACCATGTTGGGTTATGTAGCAACCGATGTCCCGATTAGTCGTGAATTGGTACAACAACTATTAAACACCACGGTGAATGTTTCATTTAATCGTATTACGATTGATGGTGACACCTCAACCAATGACTCCTGTATTTTTGTTGCTACAGGTCAAGCGGGCGGCACAGAAATTAAATCAGTAGCTGATGCTCGTTATACGGTGGTTCTTGATGTTCTCACCCGCGTGATGAAGCGTCTGGCACAACTGATTGTACGTGATGGGGAAGGTGCGACTAAATTTATGACTGTTGCCGTGGAAGGTGGAGCAGATACGCAAGAATGTTGTGATATTGCTTATAGCATTGCGCATTCACCCTTGGTTAAAACGGCTTTCTTTGCATCCGATCCTAACTGGGGACGTATCCTTGCAGCGATTGGTTACGCGGGTGTTAAAAATTTAGACGTTGAAAAAATCCAAGTTTGGTTGGATGATGTACAAATCTGTAAAGATGGTGGTGCAGCAGCGGACTATACGGAAGAAGCTGGCGCACGTGTCATGTCTCAAGCCGAAATCACTATTCGTGTCGATTTAGGGCGAGGACAGGCAAAAGATACGGTCTATACCTGTGATCTTTCTTATGACTATGTCAAGATTAACGCAGATTACCGTTCTTAAGTTTTGTTGAATGAAAGGCCTCCGTTGTGAGGCTTTTTTGTAATGAAAAGTTTTTAATGCTTGATCAAAAAAGCATGATGCCATTTTGATCAGTGAATTGAGTGTATTGCTTGTCCATGAACAGGCACTAAGGATAGAGAAGACGTTTTTATGAATGATGCGACCAATTTAATTGCCAATGAGGCTAAATCGATTGTGCAGGCGCATTTAGATCGTTTAGGCGAGCCTAAAGATATTCATTTGAGTGATGAGGTCAAACAGGAAAAATTTGCGCAAATTCTTGCAGAACTCAAAAAACGCGATGCTGTCCTTGTCGCACATTACTATTGCGATCCTGAAGTTCAAGAGTTGGCTGAACTGTCGGGTGGTTGTGTTTCAGACTCATTAGAAATGGCACGTTTTGGTCGTGATCATGAGGCTTCAACTTTAGTGGTTGCTGGTGTGAAATTTATGGGGGAGACCTCAAAAATTCTTTCTCCAGAAAAAACGGTGCTTATGCCAACTTTAGAAGCCACCTGTTCTTTAGATTTGGGTTGTCCTGTAGAGGAGTTCACAGCATTCTGTGATGCACATCCTGATTATACCGTTGTGGTTTATGCCAATACTTCTGCTGCGGTTAAAGCACGTGCGGATTGGGTGGTTACTTCAAGCTGTGCGGTTGAAATTATTGAACATCTAGATAGCTTGGGTGAAAAGATTATTTGGGCGCCAGATCAACATCTGGGGCGCTATATTCAAAAGAAAACGGGTGCGGACATGTTGCTTTGGGACGGTGCTTGCATTGTGCATGAGGAATTCCGTGCGCGTGGCATTGCCAATATGAAAGCATTGTATCCAGATGCAGCAGTATTGGTGCATCCAGAGTCTCCAGAGTCTGTGGTCGATGTTGCTGATGCTGTCGGTAGTACCTCTCAACTGATTAAAGCCGCGCAGACTTTACCAAATGAGCGTTTAATTGTGGCAACGGATCGTGGCATCTTCTACAAAATGCAACAAGCGGTGCCGCATAAGATTTTGATTGAAGCACCAACAGCAGGTGAGGGGGCAACTTGTCGCTCTTGTGCACATTGTCCTTGGATGGCAATGAATGAATTGGATGGGATTTTAGCGGTTTTACAAAACTCTGATCAAGAAATACACGTTGATCCAGCACTTGCAGAGCGAGCTAAATTACCGCTAGATCGTATGTTGAGCTTCAGTGCCAGTTGCGTCTTGTCGACGACACTCATGGTCATGGTGAAGCTGGTGTTGGAGGTGATGTCTATATTCGGGGAATTGGTCAGGGTGTAGTTAATGGCACCCTGGCCCAGGAAACGGATACGGTTGGCGGTAATGTCGTTATTGGCTCCTGTCAGGCTCAGGAAGTTGTTGCCCGTGACCACCAGCATACCAGTAGCGACGTTGTAGGTGGCGGAACTCACCGTTGGTGCCACCACGTTGGTAACGGTAACGTT
>OFRD01000525.1_pt1 | contig 14767 bp, 12 predicted proteins | sample 1543041 | NCBI WGS metagenome assembly OFRD01 (sample SAMN07774234, study PRJEB24372) | wastewater metagenome | isolation source: Exp Tend CN 100WW | collected 2016-02
ATGGGCTGCATCTACTCATGGACTCTACAGGCATGAAGTTTCTAGGTGAGGGCGAATGGAAACGCAAGAAACATGGACCTGAATATCGTCGCCAATGGCGTAAACTTCATATTGGTATAGATGCTAAAACCCTACAAATACGAGCAGTTCAGCTTACAACCAATAATGTCAGTGATTCACAGGTGCTTGGTGATTTACTTAATCAGATTCCACAAGATGAGCAGATTGACTCTGTTTATACCGATGGAGCTTATGACACCAAGCAATGCCGTCAGGTCATTGCAGATCGGCAAGCGCATGCGGTGATTCCACCTAGAAAAAATGCGAAACCATGGAAAGATACAAAGAGCAGCTCGCTAGATCGAAATGAATTACTTCGAACAGTTAATCTTGGAAGCAGTGCTTCTCAGGCAGGACACTATGGAAAAAATCAGGCTATCATCGGTGAAGTTTGGTTGAAACTAAGATGCACTGCATTAAATTATTAGGAGATAAACTCAGAGCAAGGCGTTTTGATAGCCAAGTCAATGAGATTCATGCACGTGTAGCAGTCCTCAACAGATTTACGGAATTAGGTCGACCACTTACCCAAATTACGCCTTAAATTTAGCTCAATTAGGGGCGCTTTGCATTTCAAATCTTTGTGCAACAAAGCCCTGTACAAGTACAATATAGCTTAAAATATTTAAAGCCAATCACTAAAAATCATGCCAAAGTAATACGGCACATTTTTAGAGACCTGTAGTTGCAAGTTTTACTCCAAATCCACAAAATAACAAACCAATAGATGCCACACTGATTGCAGTAATTTTATAACGATGATTAAAGTAGCTGGCTAATTTTACACCTGAAAAAATTAATAGAGATAAATAGCTCATACTTATGATTTGTAAGACAATCGCAAGAATAGTGAAACTGAGTGAAGGATAAGGATAATTTGGATCCACAAATTGTAGAAAAAAAGATAAGTAAAATAAAATTGCTTTTGGATTAATTAGGCTAATTAACAAGGCCGTTTGATATGGCTTGATACTTTCATTTTTAGTTGATTGATTGGCTATCAATTTAGAAATTCGAGGTTGTGGATGCCAAGTTCGATAAGCAGCAATCAAGAGTTTCACGCCAAGGTAACCTAAATATAGCGCTCCTATAAGCTTTAAAGCAGTAAATAACCACGGAAAAGTATGCAATAACGACGCTGCACCTAAAATGGTAAGAATAATTAAAATTAAATCACCACTAAAGACCCCAAAGGCTGCTAAATAACCAGTTTTAATACCGTAACGTGATGCAATAGACATGACATAAAGTGAGTTTGGCCCAGGTAATAATACAATTAAAGTCGTGCCAATAATAAAAGTTGTTAGATCAGTAATTCCAAGCAAAATAAACTCACAGACTTAAAAGCCGATTCGGCATAATGTTAACATTAATTAAAAAATTTATTAAACAAAGGATTAACATAAACCATTCATTAAATTAAATTTTTATCTAAATACCAGCAAGGATTTAGTCAAACAGTTGATCATCTTTAACTTCATTTAATGATTAAGTAAAAATGCGTTGATGGTAGATAACTCAATTACATTCCTATCAACGCTTATTAATTATAAAAACTAAATGCTACAACCATCAATACCGCAGCTTTGACCTTCAGTAGCCGTTATTTCACTCTGCTTTTCTGCCCATACCTGCTCTAAAACATTTAGAAAGGTTTCTACAGATTGAGCACCACTGATTGAATATTTATTGTTTATAACAAAAAGCGGAACGCCACTAGCACCTATTGCATGTGCATTTGCTTCATCTTGTAGAACACCTTGTTTAAACAAATCATTGCTAAAGACACTTTCCGTTTCCTCACGGGATAAGCCTACTTCAGTAGCAAGTTCAACCAACTCCTTACGATCAAATATAGACCGACCTTCTGTTACACTTGCCATGAATAACTTTTCAGCAAGCACCTCGCCTAAACCTTTTTGCTGTGCTAGCTTTACTACGGCATGTGCATCTAAAGTATCGCCAAAAAGCATAGTATCAAAGTTATAGATTAGTCCTTCCGACTCACCTGCACTCTTTACTTGGCTCATCATCGCTTCTGCACCATTTTTTCCTCCAAACTTTTTATACAATGCTGCTTTAAATGGCTCAGGCACATACTTATTAGCAAGGCGGTAGCTATGATATCGAACGATCACATGATCCTTGTGTTCAAAAGCATCCAATCCCTTTTCAAATCTTTTTTTAGCAATCCAGCACCACGGACAGATAAAATCTGACCATACATCAATGGTTATTTGTGGGAGTAGTGTTTTCATAAATACCTCAGTAATCTTGATTAGATGTTGTATGAGCAGAGATCTTTTAAGCCTAGCCATAAAAATGGCTAGGCAATCATCTGCTTACTTCACTTCATAATTCGGATAATCTGTATATCCTTTTTCTGGAGAACCACTCACACCGTAATACGTTGTGCGATCACTTTCTGCCAAAGGCCAATTATTCTGCATCCGCTCTACCAAATCTGGGTTAGCAATATAAGCAACACCGAAAGCAATTAAATCAACATCACCTTTTGCCAAAGCAGCTTCGGCACTTTGTCGATTAAACCCCCCAGCAGCAATAATTGTGCCCTGAAAAACTTTACGGAATAAAGTTTTAAAACTCTCAGCTTCAATAGGTGCTGTTTCATAAGTAGGTTGATAGTACAAATGAACGTATGCTAATTCACGTTGCCCAAGAGCCAATGCAATATTTTTCCACGTGTCAACTTCCCCTTCATAAGCTGCAAGGTCATAAATACGTCCAAATGGTGAAAGACGTACAGCAACTTTATCATTACCAATTTCTTGCGAGATAGCATCGATCGTTTCAAAAAGGAAACGTTGGCGATTTTCAACAGAGCCACCATATTCATCGGTACGGTTATTTAATTCAGTACTGAGGAACTGATCAAAGATAAATCCATTTGCGGCCATAATTTCTACGCCATCAAAACCAGCCTCTATAGCCAGTCGTGCAGATTTAACAAAATCATTAGTGACACGTTTAACTTCTTCAGTTTCTAGTGCTCTAGGAATGCTTGGTGTAACCGCACTAGGTTCTCCAGAATCAGAATACGCAAATACTGTAGTGTTAGTTGCTGGAATAGTTCCAGATGATACTGGTGCTTGATTTTCAGGTAGAACTGAAACATGTGACATTCGTCCCACATGCCAAAGTTGAGCAAAAATACGTCCACCTTTTGCATGAACTGCATCTGTAACTTTGCGCCATCCATGCATTTGCGCTTCATTATATAAACCTGGGGTATATAAATAACCACGCCCTTCTTCTGATACAGGTAAACCCTCAGTAATGATTAGACCCGCTGAAGCTCGTTGAGAGTAATAAAGTGCAACTAGCTCATCTGCCACATCATTTAATGTCCGAGTACGGGTCATTGGTGCCATTACTACACGGTTTTTTAATTGAATATCCGCCAAATTATGGGGAGTGAATAATTTATTCATCATATACCTCAAGAAAGATTTACAAATAATTTAAGCAATTTCTTTGACCACACTCATCAATCTGACAATGAATGACACAGGTCGATAACCTGTTTCTAAAAGATACAAAAATTCGTATTTTGTCATCCCTATTGCGCAACAGATAAGATAGTGACACTATATCAACCAACTAATAGGTAGGCAATAGTATTTTTAATATTTTATTCCTGAGTTTTACTTATTCATACTCAAAATCGATTAAATATTATTTAACTTATTTAGTGTTCGATATCTAACTGCGAAAAAAGGAAACCCTAAAATGCGTAAATTACTTACCTTTAATGAAGATAACTTTCACAACATTGGATGGAAAGAAGGTTTGGCTGTGGTACGTTTTCACGCACCTTGGTGCCCGCCTTGCCATAGTAGTGAAAATTTATTTAATGAATTTGCAGAACATATAGAGAGTAATGTAACTGTTGGAGTGGTCAATGTTGATCAATCACCAGTTTTAGCAAATCGTTATGAAATATGGGGTTTACCTTCTGTACTCATGTTTAAAGATGGACAATTAATTCAACGTATCGTAGGCGTAAAGCCCTTAACGGATTATCAAAACGCTTTAGAAGAGCTAATGAAATTAGATTCAAACGGTTTTGAAGATATTAATCAAGAAACAATAGGATCACTTTGTCTAACAAATTCCAGCAGCCATCCAGAATAATTTATTCAGATTAATTTCAAATGGTGCTTGACATTTTGAATTAGCCTATATAATCTACAAACCAACTAGTAGGTAGATTGAATTAAATAATCAATTATTGAGGTGTCCCATGAGTGAACAACAATTTAAAGGTCAAAAACTTCTCGTCATTGGTGGTACGAGTGGCATTGGTTTAGAAACAGCACAGAGAGTCGCTGAACAAGGCGGTACAGTCGTCATCGTCGGGAATCGTGTAGATAAAGCCGAAGCAGCGCGTAAACAATTAGTTGCTATAACAAGTGAAGATCAAGTCTTTGCACTAACAGCTGATTTATCAAATTTTGATAGCGTTCAAAATCTAATCAGTAAATTAAATAGTGAACATAAAGACATTAACTTATTAGTTAACTCAGCTGGAATTTTTTACCCTAAAAGTTTCCTAGACCACTCATTGAGTGACTATAACAATTTCCTCGATTTGAATCGCGCTTTCTTCTTTATTACTCAACAAGTTGCAGCATCAATAGTTGCGCAGAATAAAACTGGATCGATTGTAAATGTAACTGCCGTTGCTGCACGTCAGGCTATTGAAACTGTTACGGCATCGGCTTATTCAATGGCAAAAATGGGATTAGAGGCTATGACTCGGCATGTTGCAGCAGAACTTGCTGAACATGGCATTCGAGTAAACGCTGTTAGCCCTGGCATGGTAGAAACTCGTATTTTTGAACGATTTATCCCTAGTGATCAACTAGATAGTGCTTTGCAGGATTTCAATAGTTTTCATCCATTAGGAAGAAATGGAACTCCACGTGATGTCGCAGAAACTATTGTATTTCTCCTTTCGGATAAAACATCTTGGGTGACTGGATCAATTTGGGATGTAGATGGTGGTGTCATGGCATCACGAAAACTTGGTAAATAACGCTTAAAAATTGTAGAGGTACTGAAAATGAATGGTGAATGGACTAACAAATTATCTGCACTTGTTAAAAGCGTAGGTAACTTTGCAAAAACAAATAAACCTGTCGCTAATGCGTTTCACAACTTAGAAGTTGCGACACGAGAAAACAAAGTATTGGATGCAAAAACACATGAATTGATTTCTTTAGCAGTCGCAGTAACGACTCGCTGTGATGGTTGTTTAACGGCTCATGCTGCTGCTGCAAAAAAAGCTGGGGCAACAAAAGAAGAAGTCGCTGCTGCATTGGGAACTGCAATTGCTTTAAATGCTGGAGCAGCCTATGTCTACTCGGCAAGAACCTTAGACGCTTATGACGAGTTATAAATCATAGGGCTTGATTTTTATACAACTGTACTCACTTGGGTTATTCATTTACCCAAGTTATCTAAATTCAAATATAGAGATATTTTCATATGAAAAATACAATCAACGGTATTGATGTAGATGCTTTCCAACAGTTTGCGGAGGGCGTTAGCCAAAACCCTAATACATCAAAAGCTAGCTTTAATGTAGAAACTCGCTGGGCAGGTCAAACACGTTCTGTTTCAACGATTAAGTCCTATGAACTTTGTGGAAAAACATACGAGCGTAATTTCCATATTGCCGCAGATGAACCAACTGATATATTAGGAACTGATACAGCACCGAATCCACAAGAACTGTTAATGGCAGCTCTTAATGCTTGTATGACTGTTGGATATGTTGCAATTGCGGCATCAAAAGGAATCACTGTTAATAAATTAGAAATCAACACGACTGGTGAACTTGATTTACGTGGTTTTCTCGGTCTAGATGAAACAGTTAACCCAGGATATGATGAAATAGAATATAGCGTTTTTATTGATGCGGATGCTACGCCTGAGCAGCTAGAAGAGATTCACAATGCAGTGATTCAAACATCTCCGAATTTTGCGAATTTATCACGTGCAATTCGCATGAAACCTAAGCTTGTAGTCGTTCAAAAGTAAAGTAATAAGGGAGCATACGTACTAGCTGAGGTTTCTTTACTATCAGTGATATCATAGTATGCTCCCCCTCATATTTTCGTACAGGTAAAAGCCATTATGTCTATTGATACCAGAGCATCATTAATTAAATCGGCTGAGTATATGTTACGGTCTAAAGGCTATGCTGCATTTAGTTATGCTGATTTGGAAAAAGTGGTCGGAATCAAAAAAGCGAGTATTCATCACCATTTTCCAAAAAAAGAAGATCTTGGTGCAGTCATTATCGAGTCATATATACAGCAGTCTATTCTAGACTTCGAGAGAATAGAGCAAGATTTTCCGAATGCCTTTGGCCGTCTATGCGCATTCGCTTCTCTTTTTAGAGCAGCAATGTCAGATGGAATGCTGCCCTTATGTGGTGCGCTTGCAGCTGAAATGGCCGCATTACCAGATAAGTTACAAGTGCTGACTCGCCAATATTTTGAGATCCAATTAAAGTGGATTAAAAAAATTATTGATGAAGGAGTTGCATGCAGTGAATTATCTTCTAAAGGTGACACACACCAAAAAGCTTTTCAGATTTTAAGTTTATTGGAAGGCAGTAGTTTTGTTCGATGGGCTATGGATGACGGTACAGAACTAGATCCAGCTATTATTCGCAGTATTGTTAACGCCCTCTAAATCACTTTACATTTTAAGTAAACATAAACCTAATTATTTGAGGTTCATTCGCTTGTCATTCTTCGTAAGGCTGTCAATAAACAAAATAAGGCAGCCCAATACAATCGCGTTGTCGAACGGCTTTGTTGCACAAACCTAGCCTATAAGGTTTATTCAGTCCTATAATTTCAAAATGAATAAACCTACTCCTAAAACTTATCGTACAACCAACTGGTCTTCCTATAATCGCGCTCTCATTAATCGGGGGCAACATTTCCATTTGGTTTGATCCAAACACTCAGTGGTATGCACAACCACAAAACAAGCAAGGTCGAAATCAAACTTACTCCGATACGGCTATTCAATGCTGTTTAATGATCAAATCTTTATTTAGACTCTCTTTACGCATGGTCACGGGTTTTGTTCAAAGTCTGATTAAACTTTGTGGATTAAATTGGACCGCACCAGATTACAGTACGCTTTGTCGAAGACAAAAACATATTGATATTGCGATTAGCTATCAAAAAAGTAGTGATGGGCTACATCTACTTGTCGACTCAACTGGCTTAAAGTTTCTAGGTGAAGGTGAGTGGAAACGTAAGAAACATGGACCTGAATATCGTCGCCAATGGCGTAAGCTTCATATTGGCATCGATGCTGAAACCTTGCAAATACGTACAGTACAGCTTACTACAAATAATGTGAGCGATTCGCAAGTACTCGGTGATTTACTTGCTCAAATTCCCTTAGATGAACGAATTGATTCGGTCTATACCGATGGTGCTTATGACACGAAGCACTGCAGACAAGTCATTCTAGATCGAGATGCACATGCGCTCATTCCGCCAAGAAAAAATGCAAAACCATGGAAAGATCAGAAATTGAGATCTTTAGAGCGGAATGAGTTACTGAAAACAGTTAAACGTTTAGGAAGAACGCTTTGGAAAAAATGGTCTGGTTATCATCGTCGAAGTTTAGTTGAAACCAAGATGCATTGCATCAAACTATTAGGTGATAAATTAACAGCAAGGAGTTTTTCTAGTCAGGTGAATGAGATTCATGCACGCATAGCCGTATTGAACAAATTTACAGAATTAGGTCGTCCTCATACCCAAGTTGTCATTTGAATTCTGTTCAAATGAGCAGAGTGTTATCTTTTAAATCTATGTGCAACAAAGCCTATCCAAAGTTCAACCAGATCACAAAAGCTATCTTATTGGAACATCTAAATTACTCCCCTTGCAGAAAACTAAATAACATCCGAGATCAAAAATAGTAGATAAATATAATAGGATATCTACGCCAAAGTCTGTCGCAATACTCCTTTTATTACATGATAAAAATAGTATTTATCGGTAAACTAACCACAATTTGCTTCATATTTTAATAAGGTTCAAGATGACCCAGGTTCAATTGCAACAACTACAAAGACAGCTTTGGAATATTGCCAATGATTTACGTGGAAAAATGGGTGCTGATGAGTTTCGTGACTACATCCTTGGTTTCATTTTCTTCAAATATCTGTCTGAAAAAGCAATTACCTTTGCTAATGAGCTTCTGAAAGATGAAGGCATGGTGGAAAAGTACAATGAATTGGATGAAAGCAATCCTGACCATGCAGAACTGATCGAAGGCATCAAAGAAAACTCGGTAGATGAAGTGGGTTATGCCCTATCTCCTAGCCAACTTTTTCATAGCCTTGCAGAACGTGGCCGTCAAAATCAATTTATTCTGGATGACTTGGCCGAAACACTAAGAGCGATTGAACGTAGTACATTAGGTGCTGAGTCTGAAGATGACTTTGCTAACCTGTTTGAAGACCTTGATATCAACTCAACTAAGTTGGGTAACAACGCCAATGACCGTAATGAGTTAATCAGCAAAGTACTCACTCATCTGGACAATATTGATTTTGACTTGAGTAACTCAGAATCTGATGTTTTGGGTGATGCTTATGAATACCTGATTGGTGAATTTGCTTCTGGTGCAGGTAAAAAAGCAGGTGAATTCTATACCCCTCAAACTGTATCTACTCTCCTTGCCAAAATTGTCACACAAGGCAAAGAGCGCTTACGTTCTGTATATGATCCGACCTGTGGTTCAGGTTCTTTGCTATTACGTGTTAAACGTGAAGTCAAAGACGTAGATATGATCTTTGGTCAGGAGATGAACCGCACCACCTATAACTTGGCACGTATGAACATGATTTTGCATGATGTACATTTTGCCAAGTTTGATATCAAGCAAGAAGATACACTGACACGTCCTCAGCATATCGATATGCGCTTTGATGCAGTAGTGGCTAACCCTCCTTTCTCTGCAAAATGGTCAGCAGATCCTATTTACTTACAAGATGAGCGTTTCAGCCGTTATGGTAAGTTAGCCCCAAGTTCAAAAGCGGATATGGCTTTTGTTCAGCACATGCTTCATCAATTGGATGAGCAAGGCACAATGGCTGTTGTCCTTCCACATGGTGTATTGTTCCGTGGTTCAAGTGAAGGTGTCATTCGTCAGTACCTCATTGAGAAAATGAATGTGGTAGATACCATCATTGGTTTACCTGCCAATATCTTCTATGGCACATCTATTCCAACCTGTATCTTGGTGCTCAAGAAAAATCGTACCCATACAGGTGATATTCTGTTTATCGATGCTAGTAATGACTTTGAAAAGCAGAAGAACCAAAACAAGTTACTGCCTGAGCATTTGGATAAGATTATTGATGCCTTTACACAGCGTCAGAACATCGATAAATATGCCAAAGTTGCGACACTGCAAGAAGTCAAAGACAATGACTACAACCTGAATATTCCACGCTATGTTGATACTTTTGAAGCTGAAGATGAAATTGATCTGAATGCCATTGCTCAACAACTCAAAGACCTTGAACAAGCAAGCAAGAAAACAGATCAAGTGATTGCTGATTTCTGCAAAGAACTTGGTATCGACTCTCCTTTTTCGGAGGTGAAGTAATGGCTGTGCCAAAGTTACGATTCAAAGAGTTTGATGAGGATTGGTCAAATAAGAAAATTGAAAATATTGCATCGAAGGTTGGTAGTGGCAGTACTCCAAGAGGTGGTGCAGAAGCATATACCGATCATGGCGTTATATTTATAAGAAGCCAAAACGTTAATAATGATCGACTTCTTCTAGATGATGTCGCTTATATCCCTGAAGAAACTCATTTAAAAATGTCAGGAAGCAAAGTCATAGCAAATGATATTTTGCTCAATATCACTGGTGCTTCTATTGGTCGTAGTTGCGTTGTTCCGCACGATTTCACTGAAGCTAATGTAAATCAGCACGTCTGTATTATTCGTACACCCAATGATGACCCTATTTTTGTTCAATCATTTTTAAGTTCTGAAAATGGGCAAAATGCAATTCAGTCTAAGCAAGCCGGTGGTGGTAGAGAAGGTCTGAATTTTCAAGCTATTCGCTCAATTGATTTTCATTTTCCACCTTCAAAAGAAGAACAAACTAAAATCGCCTCTTTTCTTTCTGCCGTAGATGAAAAAATCAGTCAATTGACGCAAAAACACCAACTCCTCAGCCAATACAAACAAGGCATGATGCAGAAGCTGTTTAGTCAGCAGATTCGTTTCAAAGCGGATGATGGGAGTGAGTTTGAGGAGTGGGAGGAAACAATATTTGAAAAAATTGGTGTATTTTTGAAAGGAAAAGGCATCTCAAAGGCTGATATTGTGCCTGATGGAAAGATTCCTTGTATCCGATATGGAGAGCTGTACACCTATTACGGTGAAGTGATTTCTAAAATAATTTCATCAACAAATATCGAAGCTAAAAACTTAGTATTAAGTAAAGCAAATGATATTTTGATTCCTGCTTCAGGTGAAACACAGATTGATATTGCAACGGCTAGTTGCGTTCTACAGGATAATATTGCTCTATCTGGTGACCTAAATATATTTAGAACCAAAGAAAACGGTATATTTTTAAGTTATCTAATTCGTTCAAAATTGAAAATGCAAATTGCACAATTAGCTCAAGGTAATTCTGTAGTTCATTTATATGCAAGCCAATTAAAAGGAGTATCTTTTAGTTTACCTTGTCTTGAAGAACAAACAAAAATAGCTAACTTCCTTTCTGCGATTGACCAAAAAATTGAAGTCGTAGCTCAGCAAATTGAACAGGCCAAACAATGGAAAAAAGGCTTGTTGCAACAAATGTTTGTATAGGGGAAAACAATGACCCACGGAAAAAGTATCAAGCTGTTTTTGGTGGATGGTTCGATAAATGGCATCCTGACGGCTGAAATTATCAACTGGACAGGTCATGTTCTTTCAGCACCACGCACTAAACTCTTGGATCTCATCCAACGAGAAGAATGTGCCAGAACAGGTATCTATTTCCTTGTGGGTCAAGATCCCGAAGACTCATTACCAAGCGTCTATATTGGTGAATCAGATGATGTCGCTAACCGCTTGAAACAGCATAACCGTACCGAAGAAGCAGGTGGAAAGGACTTCTGGGAAAAAGTATGTCTGGTCACAGGTAAAGACCAGAACATCACCAAGACCCATATTAAGTATCTTGAGAGTCGCTTGATCGATATTGCGAAGCGTAGCGGACAATGCCTACTCAAAAATGGCACAGCACACCTCTACAACCGCCTACCTGAATCAGATACAGCGGATATGGAATACTTTTTGGAACAAATACAAGTAGTTCTTCCTGCCCTTGGGTATACATTCCTCAAGGAAATAAAATATCCAAGTGAACAGCCGAAAGTAAACAGTATTGCTCCTGCTTCAGTGGATACCTCCAACATAGAAGCAGATTTCTACCTATCCGCTAGAGACATTCAAGCCAAAGCAAAAATCATTGATGGTGAATTCTATGTACTCAAAGGTTCCCAAGTACGTAGAGATGTCAGTCAACCTACACACAACTACATGAAGAACCTTCGACCACAGTTGTTTGAAAATAACATCATTGATCCAAATACTTATACGTTCAATCAAGACTATTTATTTTCCAGTCCATCAGCAGCAGGTGCCGTCATCTTGGGAAGAGCATGTAATGGTCGTAAAGAATGGAAAGATTCGACCAACCATCTGACTTATGAAACATGGCAACAAAACCAAGTTGAGCGTGTAATTCAAGAATAAATGAAATTGTGGGGGTAAAGCGGTAAATGTCAGTACAAAGCGAAGAACAACTTGAAAGTGAATTGATTCAGCACTTAAAGACCTTAGGCTATCGTCAAGTTGATGTAAAAGATGAAAAGCAGCTCCTGATCAATCTCAAAACCCAGATTGAGCAAGCCAATGGGCTTTCTGTACTTTCTGAAAATGAATGGGGACAGATTCTCAATCATCTGAAAGCTGGTAATAGCTTCAATTGTGCCAAAGTGCTACGTCATCGCTTTCCAGTGACCTTTGACGATGGTTCAACACGACATATTGACTTTTTGTTCTCGGACGCAAGTAAGAACATTTACCAAGTAACAAATCAAATTGCGATTGATCATTCCAGTATCAATGGGCATACCAGTCGCTTTGACGTTACCCTGCTGATTAATGGCCTACCATTGGTTCAAATTGAACTGAAACGTGCCGGTGTAGAACTCCCTGAAGCATTCAATCAAACGCAGCGCTATGCCAAAGCAGCCTATGGCAGTGGTACAGGCTTATTCAACTATATTCAACTTTTTGTGATCAGTAATCGTGACCATACGCATTACTATGCCACAGGGACAAATAACTTCGAATTTACCTTTCCTTGGGCAAACTTTGACAACAAGCATGTCCACAAAATCGATGCTTTTGCAGATACCTTTCTGAACCACTCGCATATTACTCAGATGCTGACTGAATATATGGTGATTCTGGAGGCAGAAAAGCGCTTAATGGTACTTCGTCCCTACCAGATCTATGCAGTACAGCAAATTATTCAACGTGTACAAACATCCAAAACTCATGGCTATATTTGGCATACTACAGGTTCAGGTAAAACATTAACTTCATTCAAAGCCAGTCAATTGATCATGCGCTTGCCTGAAGTCGAAAAAGTGCTATTTGTCGTGGATCGTAGTGATCTGGACACGCAAACAGTGCGAGAGTTCAATGCTTTCAAAAAGGATAGTGTTGATACCACCAAGAATACCAATACTCTGGTCAATCAATTGGGTCAGAAACATGACAAGCTCATTGTAACGACCTTGCAGAAGCTCAATATTGCGATTAGTTCGGATCGCTATGCAGATAAAATTGCCTATCTGAAAGACAAGAAAGTCGTGATTATTTTTGATGAGTGTCATCGTAGTCAATTTGGTGATACGCATCGTAATATCAAACGCTTTTTCAACCATGCACAAATGTTTGGCTTTACCGGCACACCTATTTTTGAAACCAACAGCCAACTTAAAATTGATTCCAAGGCTGTGACCACCAATGCCCTATTTGATGAATGCCTGCATAAATATGTGATTACCGATGCAATCCGTGATGGCAATGTATTACCCTTCCAGATTAGCTACCTAGGTAAGTACACTGCAAACGGTATCGAAACCAGTCACAATTATGAAGAAGATGTTGAAGGTATAGACACCAAAGAACTGTTTGACAATCCAGAACGTCTGGAGATGATCACTCGCTATATTGTCGACAATCACCACATAAAAACCAAGAACCAGAACTTCACTGCTATGTTCTGTGTAAGTTCAGTCGATGTACTGAATCAATATTATGCGCTATTTGAAAAAGTACAGCACCAGAAGCAACAAGAGGCAGAAGACCAAGGCCGAATCTTTAAGCCTCTCACTGTGGCAACTATATTCTCCTTTGCAGCCAATGAAGAACTCAAAGTTGAAGATAGTAATGGTTTGATTGATGAAGAATCTGCTGATATTCCAACAAGAATCAGTCAATCCAATCGTGACAAGCTCGATGGCTATATTGCGAAATATAATGCTCAATTTGGACAGAATTTTAACTCAGGTGATGAGTTTTATGCCTATTACCGAGATATTGCCAATCGGGTACGCAAAAAAGAAATCGATATCCTCTTGGTCGTGAATATGTTCCTGACAGGTTTTGACTCAAAGACTTTGAATACCCTATATGTGGATAAGAACCTCAAATATCATGGTCTGATTCAAGCATTTTCACGCACCAATCGCATCCTGAATGCAGATAAGCCATTTGGTAACATTGTCTGCTTCCGTAATCTGAAACAAGCTACGGATAAAGCCCTAGCACTGTTTTCCAACAAGGCTGAAGCAGAGAAAATTGTATTGATTCCAAGCTTTGAAAGCATCAAGGAAAAATACAATGCTGCTGTAGCTGAATTACTTAAGATTGCCCCTGACCCAGACAAGGTGCTGGAACTACCCACAGAAGAGCAGCAATTGCAGTATGTGAAGGCTTTCCGTGAAGTCATGCGGATCAATGCACAACTGGAAAACTTTGTTGAATACGACCAGGATGACACAGACTTAAACAAGGCTGAATTTCAGAAGCATACCTCACAATATAAGTACCTCTATACCAATACTCGTGTCGTACAACCGAAAGACAAAGTTTCTGTACTGAATGATGTGAACTTCCAACTGGAACTCATTCACAAAGATACAATCAATGTCGGCTATATCCTGAATTTACTGCAATCTGCAGTCAACAACACCGATCAGAAACAAAAGCAAAAATATCGAGCACAGGTGCAAGATCTACTGGAAAATAATCATACGCTGTACGACAAACAGGAACTGATCCAAAAGTTTCTGGATGAAAATATTCCACGCATGATCACAGGGCAAAGTGTAGAAGAAGCATTTGCACAATTCTGGGATGTAGAAAAGGAACGAGCGATTGATGAGCTTTGTCAAAAAGAAGCAATCAAGCCTGAAGTGTTCAAACAAGTGATCGGTAAATATGAATACACCAAACGTCTGCCAAGTCGTGAAGATGTGACTGATCTACCTATTACTCGCCCCAAGATTTCAGAGCGTAAAACACTCATGAATACGCTAGTGGTCAAG
>OFRD01000526.1_pt1 | contig 14732 bp, 18 predicted proteins | sample 1543041 | NCBI WGS metagenome assembly OFRD01 (sample SAMN07774234, study PRJEB24372) | wastewater metagenome | isolation source: Exp Tend CN 100WW | collected 2016-02
GGTGACGATTTTGCGAGCGAAGCGAGCCATGAGGAACCCGGCGATACCCCCAACTCAGCCTGCGCACCCAAAAAACTCAGCCTTAGCCAGGCACCACAACTCAGCCCGCACCTTCCCGGAAATTGGGCATGAAAAAACCGCCGAGGTTTGCACCTGGGCGGTTTAGTTTTCGCGGACAGCGCACCCGTTTCAAACGGCAGCGAGGACAAAACCTCGCCGGGCTGTTGATCTGGTGGAGCGGATCAGGCTGCGGCGAGAGCCAAAGTCTTGACTTTGGCGCTCAGGCGGCTCTTGTCACGAGCAGCCTTGTTTTTGTGGAAGATGCCCTTGTCGGCAATGATGTCCACCACGGTTTGCATTTTGGCAAACAACTCTGTGGCTTTGGTCTTGTCGCCAGCTGCAACGGCTTTTTCGACGTTTTTCACAGCAGTGCGGTATTTGGAACGCAGCGAAGAATTCGCAGCGTTGATTTTGACGTCTTGGCGGACGCGTTTACGGCCGGAAGCAAGACGGGGGTTTTTCTTTTTTGGTTTAGCGGATGCCATATATAAGTTCTTTCAATGTCTGAGGATGATGTCCGGCGAACCCGGCATTCTAGCAGACGCATGGCCATTTGCGGGCAGTTGGCCCACTCAACCCGAAAGTGACCCCTTGCAAGGCCGCTACACTCGCCCACTGTGAGCCTCCTCCGTTCTGCCTCTGTTGTGTCGATTTTCACCCTGGCCTCCCGGGTGACGGGGCTCGTGCGCGAGTTGCTGATCGCCTCGGCTTTCGGGGCCAGTGCTTTGACCGATGCCTTCAATGTGGCTTTTCGGATTCCGAATTTGTTCCGTCGCCTGTTTGCCGAAGGGGCCTTCAGTCAGGCTTTTGTGCCTGTTTTGGCGGCCAACCGAGCCCAGCATGGTGACGAAGCCACCAAAGAAGTGATCGACAGCGTGGCCACAGCCTTGGCTTGGTCGGTTTTGGTGCTGTCGGTTTTAGGGGTGATGGCCTCGCCCTGGCTGGTCTGGGCATTGGCCAGTGGTTTGCAACAAGACCCCCGGGGCTATGCCTCGGCCGTCAACATGACGCGCTGGATGTTTCCTTACATCGCCTTCATGTCGATGGTGGCCTTGTCGGCTGGAATTTTGAACACCTGGAAACGCTTTGCTGTGCCAGCCGCTACGCCAGTTCTGTTGAACGTGAGCGTGATTGCAGCAGCCTGGCTTTTGTCGCCTTGGCTAGCCCGGCAAGGGTTTGAAGCCATCTATGCGCTGCCTGCGGGCGTCATGGTGGGTGGCTTTTTGCAACTGGCTGTGCAAATTCCGGCATTGCATCGTCTGGGTTTGTTGCCCCGGTTGGGTATGGGCCCCGCTGCTGTCAAAAAAGCCTGGACCAACCCGGCCACCCGCAACATCTTGCGCCTCATGGCACCGGCTTTGCTGGGCGTGGGCGTGGCCCAGATTTCCTTGCTCATCAACACGCAGATTGCTTCGCACCTGGCTCCGGGCAGTGTCAGTTGGCTGACCTATGCCGACCGACTGATGGAGTTCCCGACGGCCATGCTGGGCGTGGCGTTGGGTGTGGTGCTGATGCCGCAACTGGCCGCAGCCAAAGCCACAGGCGACAGCGAGCGCTACGCCGCCATGCTTGATTGGGGTTTGCGTCTGGTGGTGTTGTTGACCTTGCCCTGTGCGGCAGCTTTGCTGGTGTTCTCGCAACCGCTGGTGTCGGTGCTTTACCACTACGGCGCGTTCACTGACCGCGATGTCCAGCAGACCACTTTGGCCTTGACCGGCTATGGCGTGGGTTTGCTGGGTCTGGTGGCCATCAAGGTGCTGGCCCCTGGTTATTACGCCAGCCAGGACATCCGTACCCCGGTGCGCATTGCGGTGGTGGTGCTGGTGCTGACGCAAGTGTTCAACCTGCTGTTGGTGCCCTACTTGGCCCATGCCGGGCTGGCGTTGTCGATAGGTTTGGGGGCTTTGGTGAATGCGCTTTGGCTGTTGGTCGGCTTGTTGCGCCGGGGTAGCTACAAGCCGCAAGCCGGGTGGCTGCGCTTTGTGTTGCAGGTGCTGTTGGCCACGGGCTTGCTCACAGGTCTGCTGGGATACGCCGCGCACCACCTGCCTTGGGTGGCCATGCGCCAAGACGCTTGGCAGCGCATCGGGTGGATGGTCTTGACCCTGTTTGCATCTGCGCTTTTGTATTTTGGTGTTTTGTGGGTGACCGGCTTGCGGCTGAAGGCCTTTTTGAAGCGTTGAAGGCGCAGATTCATGAACCTCAACTTCGCCACACCGTCGCCTCTAGATTACTTTGCCAGTTTGGTGCAAAGCGATGCTGACTTTCCTGTGTTGGAGGCCGCTGCCAGTTTGGCTCAGGACGAGGAGCCCGCGCTGGATGTGCAGCAGGTGTTGGACGATGTGGCCCGTCTGCTTAAAAGAATCACAGCCCGTGTGCCCAACGATGCCGACGACCTGACGCGTTTGGCCATCTTGACCCAAGTGTTTTACAAAGAAATGGGTTTTGGCGTCAATGCCAACGATTACTACGCCCCAGAAAACAGTTATCTGAACGAAGTCTTGCGCACCCGGCGTGGTTTGCCGATTTCACTGGCCGTGATCTGGTTGGAGTTGGCCCAAGGCTTGGGTCTGCACGCGCAGGGCGTTTCGTTTCCGGGCCATTTTTTGGTCAAAGTCACGCTGCAAGGCGGCTTGGTGGTGCTGGACCCGTTGACAGGTGAGTCTTTGGGCATTGACAACCTGGCCGAACGCCTAGGGCCTTATCGCAGCGCAGAAGACAAGTCTTCTGCCGCTGATCTGGACGATGGCGAGACCCCCATGGGCCTGTATTTGCAGCCCTGTCCATCGCGTGATTTGCTGGCCCGCATGCTGCGCAACCTCAAAGAGGTTTTCCGTTCTCAACAAGACTGGCCACGCATGCTGAATGTGTTGGACAGGCTGGTCGTGCTCTTGCCTGCAATTTGGGCTGAGCGGCGTGACCGGGGCTTGGTGTTGGCCGAACTGGGCCGCAAGCACGAAGCTTTGCAAGACCTGCAGATGTATTTGCAAGCCGAGCCTTTGGCCCCAGATCAGGATGCGTTGAGAGACCGCATCAGCGAGCTCTCAAGCACCTGAGTTGTTGCCCTCTCAGGCCACCACGACCTGAGCGCCGCTGCCTTGAGGCGCGATTTGGCCGATGACGTACACCTGCTCACCCGCGGTACGCAAGCTTTGGGCGCAGGTTTCGGCGTCAGCAGCATCCACCACCACCACCATGCCGATGCCATTGTTGAAAGTGCGGTTCATCTCGGTGTCGTCGATGCCCGCTGTTTGTTGCAACCAGGCAAACAGTTCGGTCTGAGGCCAGCTGCCCTTTTGCAGGTGAGCGGCCAGGCCTTCGGGCAGCACACGGGGAATGTTTTCGAGCAAGCCGCCACCGGTGATGTGGGCCAGCGCCTTGATGCCCGAAGACGACTCGGGGTTCGTGGGATGGGCCGCCAACGCGGCCAATACGTTCAACACGTACAGGCGGGTTGGCTCCATCAAGGCTTGCTTGAAGGGCTTGCCATCCAACGTGGCCGGGGTGTTGCTGCCTGCGCGCTCGATGCACTTGCGCACCAAGCTAAAGCCGTTGGAGTGCACGCCGCTCGAAGCCAGCCCCAGCACCACGTCGCCTGCCTTGACGTTTTGGCCCGTGAGGATTTTTGATTTTTCGACCGCACCGACCGCAAAACCGGCCAGGTCGTATTCGCCAGCAGGGTACATGCCGGGCATCTCTGCCGTTTCGCCGCCGATCAAGGCGCAGCCTGACAGCTCGCAGCCTTTGGCAATGCCGCCCACCACCGCAGCGGCGGTGTCCACATCCAGCTTGCCGCAGGCAAAGTAGTCGAGGAAAAACAAGGGCTCGGCCCCTTGCACCAGCACGTCGTTCACGCTCATGGCCACCAGGTCGATGCCCACGGTGTCGTGCATATTCCATTCAAAGGCCAACTTGAGCTTGGTGCCCACACCATCGGTGCCGCTCACCAGCACGGGTTCTTGGTAGCGCTTGGGCACTTCAAACAGGGCGCCAAAACCGCCGATGCCCGCCAGCACGCCTTCGCGCATGGTTTTTTTGGCCAAAGGCTTGATGCGCTCGACCAAGGCGTCGCCCGCAACGATGTCGACACCGGCGTCTTTGTAGGAAAGTGGAGTTTGACTCATGGTTTTGGCCCGAAAGGGGCAGTAAATAAGGAACGGGGGGCCAATAAACGGGCTGGCAGACTAAAATCAGCGCTTATTTTAAGGGTTGACCCTGACCGATTTGGACAGCCCGCCGCAAAAGACGAGACCCCCTTGCAAGCACCCCTTCCATTTTTGATGACCCGTCTGGCCGCTTGGCTGGGGGTGGCCTTGGTCGTGGCCCTGGTTTTTTGGTTGCTGGCACCGGTCTTGGCCCCCTTTGTGGTTGCCGCCGTCATGGCCTATGTCTTGCACCCCTTGGTCCTCCGGCTGGAGGGCTTTTCAAAAGGCCGTTTGCCCCGAGCCCTGGCTGTTGTGTTGGTCGAAGCCTTGGCCATTTTGGCGCTGCTGGGCATCTTGTTGCTGTTGGTGCCCATCTTGGTCAGAGAGTGGCCCTTGCTGCAACAGCAACTGCCCGTCTTGTTGGACCGTTTGGGCGACGCCATTAACCCCTTGTTGACGCAGTTGGGTTTGAATGTGTCGCTTGATTTGCGTGACTTAAAAACCCAATTGGTGGCATATCTGAGTGCCAACCGCGAAGACTGGTGGGCACCGCTGATGTCTTCGCTCAAGCTTGGCGGCAGCGCGGCCTTGGCATTGATGGGCTACGCCGTGCTGGTGCCTGTGGCACTGTTCTATCTGCTGCATGACTGGACACGCTTGGTGAGCAGCGTGACCGAGTTGGTGCCGCCCGCCTGGCGTGCCACGTTTGACAGCTTCATGCAGGAAAGCGACTCTGTGCTGGGTGAATACCTGCGTGGGCAATTGGGGGTCATGCTGGCATTGGCGGTGTTTTACGCCGTGGGCTTGCGGCTGTTTGGTTTGGATTTGGCCCTGCCGATCGGCGTGTTCACGGGCTTGGCCGTGTTTGTGCCCTATCTGGGTTTTGGTTTGGGCTTGGTGCTGGCTTTGTTGGCGGGCCTGCTGCAATTTGCATCTGCCCAAGCGCTGGTCATGGTGGCCGTGGTGTTTGGCTTGGGTCAGCTGATCGAGAGTTTTGTGCTCACGCCCCGCCTGGTGGGTGAGCGCATTGGGCTGCACCCCTTGGCCGTCATTTTGGCCTTGATGGCCTTTGGTCAGGTGTTGGGCTTTGTGGGTGTCTTGATCGCGTTACCCGCCAGCGCTGTGTTGCTGGTGGCTCTGCGCCGCCTGCGCGTGCGTTATCTGCAAAGTGATCTGTACCAAAAAAGTGGTTCAGTGGATGCGGGTCCGGGGCCTGACTCGGCATGAAGCAACTGGCTTTGGACATCGGTCTGGCATCTACACCCACGCTGGACAATTTTTTCGCAGGGCCCAACGAGGCCGCAGTGGCGCACCTGCGTTTGTGGACCGCCTCCAACAGCCGTTCACCCGTGCCCAGTTACCTCTGGGGCGAGAGCGGTTCGGGGAAAACCCATTTGTTGCACGCGGTTCACCATGCCTTGAAAGAACAGGGTGCGCAAGTGGGTTGGCTCGATGCGCACACGCTGAACCCGCCCGAATTCAACGACGACTGGACGGCGGTGCTGATGGACGATGTGCATTTGTACAACACCGAACAGCAGCACACGGCGTTCAACTGGTTTGTGAATGCACTGACACCCCGTACAGGCTTGCCGCGTTGGGTGTTGGCTGCAGGCGCTTTGCCGCCAGCCGATCTGAAGCTGCGCGACGATCTGCGTTCGCGCCTCGGCTGGGGCCACATCGACGCCCTTCAGGTGCTGGATGAACCCGAGCGCCGGGCCGTGTTGCGCCAAGAAGCCGATGCCCGAGGCCTGTTTTTGAGCGATGACGTCATGTCTTACATGCTCAATCGCTTTTCGCGTGATCTGGGCAGTTTGATGCAATTGCTCGACAACCTTGACCAATACGCCTTGCAAACGCAGCGCGCCCTGACCATTCCCTTGGTGCGCGCCATGCTGGAGAACGAATGAAACTCGCCTTGTTTGACCTGGACCACACTTTGTTGCCGCTGGACTCGGACCACACTTGGGGCGTTTTCACGACCGAGATGGGCTGGAACGACCCCGCTGTGTTCAGCCAGCGCAATGACGAGTTTTATGCCCACTACCAGGCCGGCACGCTCGATATCCATGATTACGTGCGATTTGCCACCCGTGCCGCCCGCGAGCGCGGGGCGACCGCCGCAGCGCAAGCCCACGCACGCTACATGGACGATGTGATCCGGCCACGCATCACGCCCGAGGCGCTGGCGCTGGTACGATCGCACCAGCACGCAGGCGACACGGTCATGATCGTGACGGCCACCAACGAGTTTGTGACCCGCCCGATTGCCCAGGCTTTCGGGGTGAGCGAGCTGATTGCGGTGGAGCTTGAGCGCGATGCCACAGGCTGGATCACCGGCGAGATCCAGGGAACCCCTTCATTCCGCGAAGGTAAAGTCACCCGGGTCGCGCAGTGGCTAAGCCAGCAAGGCTTGGATTGGGGCGATGTGGAGATGACTTTCTACTCGGACTCCATGAACGACCTGCCGCTGCTGGAAAAAGCCCACCATCCGGTGGCAACGAACCCTGACGCTCGGTTGCGTCAACTGGCCACAGAACGTGGCTGGCGCATCCTCGAACTCTTTCAAGAATGATCAAACAATTCATCGACAAGCTGATGGGCAAAGCCCCCAAAAGCAACAAGCCCCATTTTGGCCGCCGCACAGAAGTGCCTGCATCGGTGCATGGCATCGACCCCAATTTGGTCGACGAACGCGCCATCCATGTGACGCGCACCCTGCAGCAAGCCGGGTTTGAGGCTTACATCGTGGGTGGCGCGGTGCGCGACTTGCTGCTGGGCTTGCGCCCCAAAGACTTTGATGTGGCCACTGACGCTACGCCCGAACAGGTCAAAAACCTGTTTCGCCGCGCGTTCATCATCGGACGCCGCTTTCGCATCGTGCACGTGGTGTACGGCCGGGGGCGTGACAACGAGGTGATCGAGGTCTCGACTTTTCGCGCTCACCTGGACAATGCGGCGGCCGAGCAAGTCAAAGGCAATGAACGGACCAGCAAACGCCAGCTCGAAGGCATGCAACACGCTGTGGACTCGACGGGCCGTGTTTTGCGGGACAACGTTTGGGGCCCGCAAGACGAAGACGCCACCCGCCGTGATTTCACCGTCAACGCCATGTACTACGACCCTGAGTCGCAGATCGTGGTGGATTACCACGGCGGTATTCCCGATGCCAAAAAGCGCGTTTTACGCATGATCGGTGACCCGGTGGCACGCTACCGCGAAGACCCGGTTCGCATCATCCGTGCTGTGCGTTTTGCCGCCAAGCTCAGCCCGTTGGGCTTCAAGCTCGAAGCCAAAACCGCCAAACCCCTGACGCAGTCGGCCACCTTGCTGGCCGATGTGCCGCAAAGCCGCTTGTTCGATGAGATGCTCAAACTGCTGCAAACCGGGCATGCCTTGGCCTCTATTGAGCAACTGAAAAAACTGGGCTTGGCCACGGGCATTTACCCCTTGCTCGACGTCGTGGTCGAGCGGGCTGAAAGTGCCTTTGTGCAAGTGGCATTGGCCGATACCGACCGCCGCGTGGGCGAGGGCAAACCTGTTGCGCCGAGCTTTTTGCTGGCCTGTGTCTTGTGGGCCGATGTGCGCGAAGGGTGGGCCAAACGCCTGGCCCGCAAAGAGCACCCGTATCCGGCTTTGCAAGATGCGATTGACGAGGTCTTTGATGCCCGCATTGGTGATGTGTCCGGTCGCGGCAAGTTGGCTGCTGACATGCGCGAAATCTGGATGATGCAACCGCGCTTTGAAAAGCGCGTGGGCAGCACGCCGTTTGGCTTGGTCGAGCAGCCGCGCTTTCGTGCTGGCTTTGACTTTTTGCGCTTGCGTGCCGACATCGAAGAGATTGATGTGCGCTTGGCCGACTGGTGGCAAGAATTCAGCATGGCCAGTGACGCCGAGCGCGAAGACTTGGTGCAAGCGGCCAAAGCCGAGCAAGCGGTTTCGCAAGCGGCCAAACCCCGTGCGCGCCGTGCGCCCAAGCCCGAAGGTGCTGCTGCACCACGACCCTCGGCAGGTCCAAGTGATGCGAGCCCTGCAGCACCCTCACCCGAGGTGGGTGATGACGACGCGCCCAAAAAACGGCGCCGCCGTCGTCGCAAGCCCGGTGCAGCGGGTGAGCAAGCTGGGGATTCGGGCAGCGCTGAATAAGCTTGCGCCTTCTTGCTGATGGAGGCCAACATGCGAGATCCCGTGATCGCTTACGTGGCGCTCGGGGCTAATTTGGGCGATGCCCTGCAGACGGTGTTGCACGCGCTGGATGCGCTGGCGATGTTGCCCGGCACGCGCGTCACAGGGCGCTCCCGACTTTACCGAACGGCCCCCTATGAAGCCCAGGGACCTGATTTCATCAACGCGGTGGCGCAGATCGAGACCCGTTTGAGCGCCCCTGCTTTGCTCGATGCCTTGCAGGCACTCGAACAGCTGGCCGGGCGTCAGCGGCCTTACGTCAATGCACCACGCACGCTGGATTTGGACCTGCTCATCTATGGCCAAGCCAGCATGAGCAGCCCGCGCTTGACTTTGCCGCACCCGCGCTGGCATGAGCGCGCATTTGTGCTGCGGCCCTTGGCCGACCTGGCGCCTGGCTGGGTGACAGCCGAAGATTGGGCACGCGTAGCAGATCAGACCATTGGTGTTTTGCCGGAGCCACCGCCATGACGGTCTTCACCAATTTGCCGATTTCCTTGCAGACGATTTTGCTTTTGCTGGCCAGCAACGTGTTCATGACCTTTGCCTGGTATGGCCACTTGCGCAACATGGCCACCGCGCCTTGGTATGCGGCTGCTTTGGTGAGCTGGGGCATTGCTTCAATGGAGTACATGTTCCAGGTCCCCGCCAACCGCATTGGTCATACACAATTCAGCGTGGGCCAGCTCAAGATCATGCAAGAGGTGATCACCTTGAGCGTTTTCGTGCCTTTTGCGATTTTTTACCTTAAAGAGCCATTCAAGCTGGATTACCTCTGGGCGGCCTTGTGCATGGTTGGTGCGGTTTATTTCATTTTCCGCAGCGCGTAAGTATTTCTCCGCTGGTCAATGCAGACTGAGCGGTTAAACTCGCCGCTGTCACAAAACCGTCACATTAGACACTTTCTCTTCATCAGGAGCTCACCATGCTGTTTGGCAAATTGCTGCCCAAAGAAGGCAACTTCTTCGAACTGTTCAACCAACATGCAGAGCGCATTGTTGAAGCGGCTCGGGCCTTCTCGAATCTGGTGGCCAATTACAACGATGTGCACTTGCGTGAAAAGTACAACCGCGATGTGGACAACGCCGAGCACGCTGCGGACCGCGTGACACAAGAAGTCAATCGCTTGATCCACACCACCTTCATCACGCCGATTGACCGTGAGCAGATCCATGCCCTGATCAATCTGATGGACGACGTGGCCGACTTGATTCAGGACTCGGCTGAAACCATGGCGCTGTATGACGTGCGTCACATGACCGAAGAAATCACACGCCTGACCGATTTGTCGGTCCGTTGCTGTGAGCGTGTGCAAGATGCGGTCAAGCTGTTGGCCCGCATTGGCGAGCCTGCGGTGGCCGAATCGGCGCTCAAAACTTGCGAGGAAATCGACCGTTTGGAGTCGGACGCTGACCGCGTGATGCGCAGCGCGATGAGCAAGCTGTTTCGTGACGAACCCGATGTGCGCGAAATCATCAAGCTCAAGGCCATTTACGAACTGCTGGAAACGATCACCGACAAGTGCGAAGACGTGGCCAATCAGATCGAGGGCATCGTCCTCGAGAATTCCTGATCTCCAACCGGACTCCTGACTATGGAAACCGTACAAGCCGCCTTGTGGGTGGTGATCTTGCTGGTCGCCCTGGCGCTGATTTTTGACTTCATGAACGGGTTTCATGATGCCGCCAACTCGATTGCGACCGTGGTTTCCACGGGCGTTCTCAAGCCGGCTCAAGCGGTGGTGTTCGCTGCCTTTTTCAACTTCGTCGCTATTTTCATCTTCCACCTCAGTGTGGCGGCCACCGTGGGCAAAGGCATTGTCCAGCCGGGCATTGTGGACACCCATGTGGTGTTTGGCGCCTTGGTGGGTGCCATCACCTGGAACGTCATCACCTGGTACTACGGCATACCCAGCAGCTCATCGCATGCACTGATTGGTGGCATTGTGGGCGCGGTCATTGCCAAGGCCGGGGCGGGTGCCTTGGTGTCCACGGGCATCATGAAAACGGTGGCCTTCATCTTTGTCTCGCCCTTGCTGGGGTTTTTGCTGGGTTCTTTGATGATGGTGGCGGTGGCGCACATCTTCAGGCGCGCCAGACCATCTCGGGTAGACAAGTGGTTCCGCCGTTTGCAGCTGGTTTCTGCTGGTGCTTACAGTTTGGGGCATGGCGGTAACGACGCTCAAAAAACCATCGGCATCATTTGGATGATGTTGATTGCCACAGGCTACGCCACCACAGCCGATGCCTCGCCGCCAGGCTGGGTCATTGTCAGTTGCTATCTGGCGATTGGCCTGGGCACCATGTTTGGGGGCTGGCGCATTGTCAAAACGATGGGTCAAAAAATCACCAAACTCAAACCAGTGGGTGGTTTTTGCGCCGAGACGGGCGGGGCCATGACCTTGTTCTTGGCCACTTCCTTGGGCATTCCGGTCTCGACCACCCACACCATCACGGGTGCGATTGTGGGTGTGGGCTCCACCCAACGCGCCAGCGCGGTGCGCTGGGGTGTGGCGGGCAACATCGTCTGGGCTTGGGTCTTGACCATCCCCGCCAGCGCTTTTGTGGCCGCTGTCGCTTATTGGGTCAGTTTCAGGGTTTTCGATTGAAACACTGAGCAGCTCAATCTGGTGTTATCAACCCGCATGGGGGAATCCATAAAAACCGCCTGAAGCGATTCAGGCGGTTTTTTTATTGGCTGATTTGTCGGGCCGCTTCAATTTGGTATTCGAAATACCGTTGAAAGCTGAAGGCCAGACTCGACATCAGCATGGCGGTGCCAATCAGCAGGGCGATGGCAATGCCGATGACCGTGCCCCAGTTCGTTTGCCCAGACGCGGCCAGTGCATCGGCTTCGGGGTTGAATTTGGCATTCCATTTTTCTGTTGACATCAGGCCATACACGATGGCATTCAAGGCGCAGCCCGCGATCGTGAAGCCCAACAAAGGAATCAACAACCAGCTCAGCGTGTCGTCCAGTCCCAGTTGCTGGACCCTCTCCAGCCCGTAAATCCCGAGTGCGGTCGGGATGGGCAGCAGCCACGCCAGCATGTCGGCAAAGCCGTAAAGATAAAAGCGGTGCAAGCCCAAAGGCCCACCCCAAAAAGCCAACCAGGTCGCGTTTGTTTTGTTTTTCATGGTGCCGATTATTGCGGAGCGGTGCTGTCGCCAGCGCCCAAAGGCTTTTCCATCATCACGACGTCAAGCCAGCGGTCGAATTTCCAGCCGCATGACTTGAGTACGCCCACATGGCTGAAGCCCAACGACGCGTGCACGCCAATCGATCCAGCATTGGCTGAGTCTCCAATGACGGCCAGAAACTTTCGCACGCCAACGCGTTCGGCCTGAGTGCACAACTCTGCCAGCAGAGCGCGGCCCATGCCTTTGCGGTGAGCGTCTGGGGCCATGTAAATGGAATCTTCGGCCGAAAACCTGTAAGCCGGGCGGGGCTTGAACCAGTTGCAATAGGCAAAGCCCATCACAAGACCCTCATCTTCGACCACCAAATAGGGCAATCCCTTGGCCAGCACATCGGCGCGTCGACTGGCCATGTCGGCCTCGCTTGGGGGATCGATCTCAAAGGTTCCGGTCCCCGTGAGCACATGGTGACGGTAAATGGCGGTGATGGCGGCGATATCTTCGTCGCGGGCAGGTCGGATCAGAGGCAAGGCAAGGCTCCCGTTGTATAATGGTGGGCTTTTCAGTGTGTCACTGGCCGGGTGGCCAGTTGCGTGTCTCAAACGCTGAAGGATACCGGGCATCTGGGCATTTGTTCCGAAGATACCCAACCACCCAAGGATAAATCATGGTTGTTATTCGTTTGAACCGCGGCGGCTCTAAAGCACGTCCTTTCTTCAACATCGTCGTTGCTGACAAGCGCGTGCGTCGCGATGGTCGCTTCCTCGAGCGCATCGGTTTCTACAACCCCACAGCCAAAGGCGGCGAAGAAGGTCTGCGCATTGCACAAGACCGTCTGACCTACTGGAAGAGCGTTGGTGCTCAGGCTTCCCCCACTGTGGAACGTCTGATCCGTCAAGCTGGCAAAGTCGCCGCCTGATCGGCTCGCCTTGGCCATGCGTCCCTCTTTGGAAACAGCCGCACTGCCGGCTGACGCCATCGAAATCGGGCGCATAGCCGATGCTTGGGGCATCAAAGGCTGGTTCAAGGTCTTGCCCCACAGCGCCTCGCCAGAGGCGCTTTTTTCTTCCAAGCGCTGGTTTTTGTTGCCGCCCGATCGGCCCATGAAACCCAAACGCGCAAGCGAGGCCGCAGCTGCCGCCTCTTTGCCGCAGGCCTGGACAGAGCCGTTGCTCCTGAATATCAAAGAAGTCAAAGACCATTCCAACACGGTGGTCGCTTGTGCCCACGATCTCAATGACCGCAATGCGGCCGAGGCCCTGCGTGGTGCGCGCATCTTTGTGCCCCGTTCAAGTTTTCCTACCGCGGGTGATGGCGAGTATTACTGGGTCGACCTGATCGGCCTGCAGGTGCTCAACCGCGAAGGCGTTGACCTCGGCCAGGTGCGGGACCTCATGTCTACCGGGCCTCAAACCGTGTTGGTCATTGAAGCGGCTCCAGAAGCCGAAGGTGGCAAACCTGTCGAGCGCATGATCCCCTTCGTGGCAGCGTTTGTGGATGGCGTCGACTTGCCGGGCAAGCGCATCACTGTTGACTGGCAGCCCGACTACTGAGCGGCTCCCGGCCGTGGAGGGCCATCCCCATGCGCTTTGACATCATCACCCTGTTTCCTGAACTGTTCGCGCCTCTGTTGACCAGCGGTATCACACGCCGTGCCTACGAAAGTGGCTTGGTTGATGTGCGTTTGTGGAACCCCCGCGACCATGCCGAAGGCAATTACCGCAGGGTGGACGATCGCTCTTTTGGCGGCGGTCCTGGCATGGTCATGTTGGCTGAGCCCCTGTTCAAGTGCCTCACGGCCATTCGTGCAGAGCGTCAAGAAGTCGCACCTGCGCCCTTGCTGCTGTTTTCCCCGATTGGTCAGGCCCTCAACCACACCGCCGTAGCGCAGTGGTCTGACAGCGCTGGTGCTGTGTTGTTGTGTGGCCGCTACGAAGGCGTCGACCAGCGTTTCATTGACCAGTATGTGGACCAGCAAATCAGCTTGGGAGACTTTGTGCTGTCGGGCGGGGAAATCGCAGCCATGGCTTTGCTGGACGCGGTGGCCCGATTGCAGCCGGGTGTGCTCAACGATGAAGGCAGCCACCAGCTGGACAGCTTCAATCCCGCACTGGATGGTTTGCTGGACAGTCCGCATTACACGAGGCCTGAGGTTTGGCAAAACCAATCCGTTCCGGCTGAGTTGATGTCAGGCCACCACGCACACATCGCACGTTGGCGACGCGAGCAAAGTCTTCGTTTGACGTCGTTGCATCGTCCGGAATTGCTGGAACAAGCCCGTTTGTTGGGCCAGTTGAGTCGCCAGGATGAGGCTTACCTCAAAACGAGCCAGAGCCGCGCGGATATCGAAAATCCCAGTCACGGTTCTAAAAAGCTATAATCAAAGGCTTTTCGATCCTCTACCCGCCGCGATTTGGCTCAGTCATGCATTTAGCATGGCCTTTACAGCACAGAACGCCCCTTGTGTAGCGAGGCATGATCGGACGGAGTTCAAAAATGAATTTGATTCAAACTCTTGAGCAGGAAGAAATTGCCCGTTTGGGTAAAGTGCTTCCTGAATTTGCCCCCGGCGACACCGTGATCGTCAGCGTCAACGTGGTTGAAGGCGCGCGCAAGCGCGTCCAAGCCTACGAAGGTGTTGTGATCGCCAAGCGTAACCGTGGTCTGAACAGCGGCTTCACCGTGCGCAAGATCTCCAGTGGCGAAGGCGTGGAACGTACGTTCCAGACCTACAGCCCTGTGATCGCTAGCATCGAAGTCAAGCGTCGTGGTGATGTTCGCCGCGCCAAGCTGTACTACCTGCGTGACCGCAGCGGCAAGTCGGCACGTATCAAAGAAAAGTTGCCACAGCGCAAAGCAGCACCCGCTGTCAAAGCGTAAAGCCTTTTCGGCCATGCGAAAAAACCGCCCGGGTTTACACCCAGGGCGGTTTTTTTATGGCCGGTTCTAAACCATGAGTCATGAAACCGTCAGGCCATGAAAAAAGGCCTTGCCGGTGAAGGCAAGACCTTTTCAAGGACCTTGAAGTCCAGGGCTTAGCCCTGGAACAGCATGATCAACCGCGTGTGATTTTCAACACACGGGTGCCGCCGCGTTTGCCCGCAGGGCCTTCGCCAGCTGCGGCGTGGGGTTTGAAGTTGCTGGCACCAAACTGCTTGGGGCCACGACCAAACTTGTCACCAGCAGCGCCAGCACCAGCGCCGCG
>OFRD01000528.1_pt1 | contig 14689 bp, 13 predicted proteins | sample 1543041 | NCBI WGS metagenome assembly OFRD01 (sample SAMN07774234, study PRJEB24372) | wastewater metagenome | isolation source: Exp Tend CN 100WW | collected 2016-02
AAAGTTCAACTGCATTAATCATAATAAATTTAGAGAGGGGGTAAAGGTCTTTTGATTACTTTGTAAGTATAGCACAATTAAAGGGCAAAAAGGTGCCCTGGTGGACACCTTCCCAACTGGACCATCAGCAGATTAGAGATACAAACTCACCAAGAACTTTTTTATTTGTTCTTTTGTTTTTCAGCATTTTTGTAAATGCAGATTTGATTGCAGCTTTACCAGATCCACTATCTACATTGAGGTCAGTATCACCATTCATACTGTTAGCAGAAAGAACAAAGAACTTATCAAAACCAGATTTATCAAATGATACAAATTTGTTTTTACGAAATTGTTCTTTGATTTTTTCATAAGGAATTGTAGGTGTTCCATATGAATGATAGCAACTATTAAGATCTTTTGTAGGAGCAATACGAAAATTGATGAGATTTACATTTGGGAATAAATCTTTGGTATAAGACATCAATACTTTTACATATTCTGGGAAGGAACTAGCATTATATGAAGGATACATACGACCTGTTTTACGATTACGAATTACAGTATTCCTAGCAAACCTATAACTCAAATACTCATAATTTGAAGAATCGTGCTTTCTAAGTACTGCATGAGGATTTACCCTACCTTCTCCATCAGTAAGAAATACCACATTTGCTTTTTGTATTTTGTAAGAAGCAAAGAATAGTGAAAGTAATGAATTGAGAGACATCATAGTTTCACCTAATGGAGTTCCAGAAAGATTGAGATGATTAGGAACATAACCACTTCTAGTTTGATATGCAGAACAAATTGCCCAGAAATGTAGCAATTGCTCATCCAATTCTCTATTACTTACTTTACCTGTAAAGATATTCATCATACGAAACTTATCATCAGGGCATAATACATTCTCCTTCTTCTCATAAATTGGAGTATGAGTAGGATCAAATTCTAGATATGCATTTGCATCTTCAGTAAAGGCATAAACCTCAAAAGGAATATTTACTTTACGGCAGAACCAAATCAAATTGAGAAGTTGTTTATAAGTATCCAGCAAATAATCAGCCATAGACCCAGACCAATCTAAAATAAATATCAACCCGTGATTTTTACCATCAGGTAATACTGATACTTTTTTGAATAAATCTTCATTATACTTATAAGTATGCAACACTGATGTATTCAATACGCCAGTTCTTGCAGTACTAGAACGAGCATATGCATCTGCTGATTTCTTACATTCAAATTCTTTTACAAGGTAGGAAACTTCTCTTTCTGCTGACTTCTTATACTCATTATAAGCATCTTTTTGATTACTCAAATAATCTTTAAAGATGCTTTCTGCATAATAACGACGACAAAGACGATGAATATACTCATTTGGAAGAATGAGTTTACTCATATCAAATTTTGGTAGTTCTACATATGAAGTTTCGTTGTAATCACTTTTTGGTTGATTAAGTTCTTTTGATTTTTCATCAAAAGATTTTGTAGTTTTTGATTCTAAGTCATCCAATTCATCATTCTTATCACCACCAAAACTATCAGGTTTGACTCCACCACCAGAAGATGATTGAGTTTTACTTTCAACAGTTGAGTCATCACTTCTACCATTATGGTCTTCCTGATTTGAATTCTCATTTTCTCCTTGAGTATCATCATCAGTTGGTGATGGTGCAGATTGTGAAGAAGAACTTGAATTTTCTTTATTATCACCACACAAAGAAGATTGCTTTTCTTCTTTCTTTTTCTTTGCATAAGCAACTAAATCTTGTGAGATTTCAAGTACATCAGTAAATGTTTCTGCACTACAAATACGAGAAATAAACTCATCTTCAACATCATTAAATGCAATTTGATGAAATGCACCAATCTTGAAGTAAAGATTAATACGGTCTATCAAAGATAATTCATTCAAATTTTCATCTTTTGTAGAGAAGAAATCATCTGCATTCAGTTCATTATATGCAGTATAAAAAGTTCTGGATGCACCAGGATACTTTTTCTTCATTAACTTCTCAACACGAGCATCTTCAACTATATTTACAACGTCGTGATAACCAATTAGATTCTCATAATCTTTGGTGTAATCAAGGTTATGAGAGAAGATTGCGTGTGATGTTTCGTGTAAAATCAACATTTGATATACTACATCACTTGCTTTTTTCCAATTAGGAAGAACTAATACACGATGCTCTACATCAAAACTCGCAGTATCTACATTTTTGTGTTCTACTATAATATTTTCTTGGGACAAGCAGCGGGCTAAAGAACCACGAACTTCGTGTGAAAGAGACATATAAGTGCTTTTGAACTTCCAGTATCATAGCAGGTCTTTGCTGGGTTCTGAGGAGGTCTTGGACCAGTTCCCGAAGTGTCCTCTAAGCTTCTTATTACAATCTCATCTCAAAACCCACAGAGTGATTATAAGGTATTTACACACTACTGTCAAGTATCATAAGACACAAAAAAAGAGAGTATAAGTACTCTCCATTCTAGTTGACTGCTCAGATTACCACCATTAGAGCAGGTCAGTTTCGTTCTCAGCGATACGAAGAATAAAACTGACTTTGATACTATAAGATACTTGAGGTCAGGTGTCAAGTGTTTCTGGTGTCTTATGAACCTATAAGATTACTGGGCGTCTTATGAAGGATATGCGATGATTACGATACCGGAACCACCGTTGCCTCCAAATGTGCTACCATTACCACCAGTACCGCCACCTCCGGATCCAGTGTTTTGTAAAGCATTGGTCCCATTTGTATTAACTACACCACCATTACCTGCGCCAGCATAAGGTCCACCAGGTCCACCACCAGAAGATGCTGTGCCCGGATTGTATAGTCCTCCTCCTCCACCACCGGCAACCCAATAAGAACCTGATGGTCCAGGAGCACCTACCGATGATATGGGATTGCGGAATGTTGACGGTAACTGAACTCCTATACCCCCAGGAGATGGAGATGGACCTGTTCCAGTAGTACCAGCACCACCACCGCCACCACCACCACCAGCTGGATACAGTGGACCGGTACTACCACCACCACCGGCAAAACCTTGTCCAGGAACTGCTGTTCCACCGGAAGATCCTCCGCCATTATTATGTGATCCGCCACCACCAGATCCACCAGGATTACCATTTCCAGCGTTTGTGGCACCATAACCACCACCAGTTACAGGAACAGATAAAGCACCACTTAATCCACCACCTGGACTACCCTGTTGTCCATTAGCACTCACACCACCGGCACCACCAGCAGTGACGGTTACGGTGACTGGACTTGTAGGACAAGTTGTTGATGCAGTTAGATATCCACCGGCACCACCACCACCTCCAGCATATCCACCAACATTCCCCGCACCACCTCCACCACCAGCAACAACAACATACTCTACTGATAATGATGACCCAGAAGTATTAGCAAAAGTTCCCGTACTCGTAAAGGTATGAATGGTCTTACCACCATAAAAACTAATAGCACCACCAGTTGCCTTTGCGGTTGCTGTGAGAGATGCGATTTGGTAGCGGACTACTACGATGCCGGAACCACCGTTTCCTCCTGGGTTTGCAGCAGACCAACCACCACCTCCACCACCAGAACCGGTTGAATATGTTGCTGAACTTCCTGGTGCATTTGCGCCTCCAGCACCACCACCTCCAGGTCCGCCACTACCTACAGTATTTCCTGGACCAGCACCACCTCCTCCTCCACCTGCTCTAGTTGTAGCAGTTCCATCTATGGACGAAGAAACACCATTACCGCCTGGACCTCCAGTGCTCCCATTTATAAAGTTAGAACCAAGACCACCAGCACCACCACCACCACCAGCAGGATATCCTGGTGCAGAGGTTGCAGCTTCTGACCCATACCCTCCACCAAATCCCTGATTTGCTGTACCAGATCCACCAGCACCAGTTGTGACTGAAGGAGATGGCGCAGCCGATGCACCACCACCACCTGAACCACCAGGACTTCCTGTAAGTGTTCCGGGTGTTCCGCCACCGCCACCACCTCCGGTAGAAGGTATTGTTGGTCCAAAAGAACTAGTTGCACCACTTGTACCACGAGCAACGACACCACCCGCACCACCAGCACCAATAGTGACTGTATACGCACCAGGAGAAGTTGATACTGGAAATGCAGAATCTAAAGTTCCTCCACCACCTTGAGTTGCACCGGGAACATTTGTTCTATAACCACCAGCTCCACCACCACCACCGGAACCAGTACCACCTAAAGGACCAGTAGCACCAAATCCTCCTGCACCACCACCAGCAACAACAAGGTACTCAACAGAACTTTGAGATGCTGGTGCTTTGGTTATACTCAAAGAACCAGATGAGGTAAAGATATGTGCTCTATAGATATCACTTCCACTTGTGTAATCACTTATGGTTCCACCAGTTGCCTCAATATATTGCTCTGCTCCTACACTTACCCATTCGGTTCCATTATATACCTGTACTTTTGCATTATTACTATTGAATATAATGGTTCCGGTTGCAGTACTGACACCAGCATTTCTTCCTATAGTTGTAGTAACACCTAAACCAACTGCATTATTCTTTATGAATGCCGAACCCACTGTGATACTTGATGTAGATGAAACTTTGATATTACCGGCAACATCAAGTTTTTCTTGAGGATTTGTGGTTCCAATACCAAGATTTCCACTTACATAAGCACCACCAGTAACTTGAAGTGGTTGTGATGCTGTTCCTGTTAAAGTTCCACTACCAACGGATATGTTATTTACAGTAACATTAATCGGGTCTTGGTATGCCATTCCACCAAGCATACCATTTTTAGGAACCTGACTAACTCCGTAACCAACTAATCTTTGAGACATTATTGATAACCAGCAAATACTCTATAAGGTGTTTTAGGAGAATCGATCTTATAAGACTGTAAATCTTCAGTGAGATATCCTATGATATTTATGTGATACCCATCCAACTTAACAGATTCTGTAATTGTGATTGAGTTTCCTTCTTCATCAATATCATAAACACCAGGAGTATAAATGTCTCCAATCACATCAACTGCGTGTGTATGAGTTGCTGTAATTACTTTGAGTTCTTCTGTTTCTGGGTTGGTGTATGTAAGGTTTGCTGCTTGGAGAACTGATAATGCAGTTTCTTGGTCTGGAAATTTTAAGTAGTTCATAGTGTGATTGTTTGTAGTTGGGTATTGGAGAGGCGTTTTGGGTAGTAGGTGAATCTTTTTAAAGTTCCATTTAGATGTGCAGCACTAGCCTCAACTCTTTTTCCAAGAAACATTTGACTGACAGTTGGAACATTTCCACTAGTATCCGTAGAAACTGTAGATCCATTGATAGATGCTGCAAAGTCATTTACTTTAACTCCAAAACTAACTTTATAATCTACATTAGTTGTAGTTGTTCCTCCCAGAGAAATTCCTGCAGCAGTGGCATTTGATGCTTGTGCCCATCCATATGCTGGATTATGTCCAAAAATTGCTAGGTAATTTTGATTATTTTCATATGCATAAAATGATGGATTATTGTATGAAGCATCTAATCCAAATAAGATATAATTTGTATAGAATGTACTCTCACTTTGATTGTACCAACTCGAAAAGTTAGTCCCAGTCATGCTCGCCACATCAGCAGAACGAGTGACTGTAGAACCACTGGTGGGTATGTAGGAGGTTGGGAATGCTCCTGCTTCTACTTGCAATCCAAATAACGTTACACCACTGCTTCCATCTCCAGTGTAAGAGCTTTGCTGGGGTGATGCACTATTGCTCATGAGAATATAAAGATTTCTGTTGGCAAGAGTATATGGATTTAAATAAATTCCGCACCTGTACCATCCATTTCCAAAATTAGTGATACTGGCTGTCTCGAAAAGTCCTCCAGAACCGCCAGTGTCTAAATATACAACAGTTCCAGATTGTAAATCAAAAATACATTCGGGGGAATCGGCTCCTGGGTAAGCACCAAGCGCCGCCCAAAAAACTAGATACCGTCTTCCAGCCGATTTTGCAAAAACAGAAATATGTCGATTGTAGTCTGTAGTAAATCCCCCGCCAAGAATGCTTAATCCATGTATATTATTTGCCGCAGTTTCTACCATGTTGTAAGATTCTGTTCCACCAGTTGGCGAAACTTGACTCGATGTCCATGTAATATTAGATCCGCCAGCCCAAGGATTGCTATTTGTAAATAAGTTTGTCCTCGCCTCCTCTACCAATAATCCCAAACTTTCACCAGTATAAGGGTCATGGTCGAAGCGGGCCTCGTTCACCGCAGCAGATGCAATAAGTCCAAAAGCATTCACATAAGTTGCAGTAGAAGCACGAGTAAATGTAATTCTACTATCTAATATTTTTGTCTGTGCAAATGCTAAATCTAATGTTGGACGAACACTTGGATACTCGGCATCATTATAAAAATCAAATGCGGTGACAACTCCAGAAACACGAGTATCACCTACGACTTGAAGCTTTGCTGTTGGATTTGTGGTTCCAACTCCAAGATTACCAGAAACATAAGCACCACCAGTAACTTGAAGTCTTTGTGATGCTGTTCCGGTTGATGTTGCTGTTCCTACTAATATAGGACCATTGGTGAATGTAGAAACACCAGTAGCAGTTAATGAATTAAGTGTTAGTCCGGTCGAATGTAATGTATTTCCCCCAACCTGAACTCCATTGGTGTGATGTAATGTAACTCCTGTTCCTACATTAAGTTGATTATTACTTCCGTCTAGTGTAATAGAACTTGTTCCAATCGTCAGGATACCAGTAATACGAGCATTACCAGTTACAACTAATTGAGTTGTTCCACCACCTATAACAGTATTACCGAGTGTAGAAACACCAGTTACATTAATACCACCAGAACTCACTGTAACTGTTGTTAATGTAGGACTAGTAGCAAATACAGCAGCACCAGAACCAGTCTCATCCGTGAGTGCTGCAGATAGATTAGCAGAACTAAAGGAACCTAATGATGTTGTGGTATTATTAGATGTAATTGCACCAGTTAAGTTGGGAATATTAGTTGTTGATGTTGCAGTACCGGTTAATGATGCCGTAATACTTCCAGTGACTACAAGATTCTCAAGAGTAACAGTTCCTGTACTTCCAATACCAGCAGCAGCAATCTTGGTAAATGCCATCTATAACGACTTTTTCTTTTATTTATCTAACTAACATATCCCAAGAGGTTACAGTTCTTTCCTTACCACTTGCATTTGATTGTGCATAATGTAGTAATACACTCGGGTAAATATACATTACTCCTTCTTTTGGATCAGGAGCAAATGAAAGTTGTGTTGTATCACTTACTGGATCATTCCAGGGACCTACAAATACTGTTGGTTTATGAACTTTCTCATCATAATCCAGGTATAATAATCCACTATAAGAATGTGACCGATGATTATGAACTCCTTGATAGTTCTCTTTCTTATATTTAATGGTCCAGATATCAGTAACTTTATATTCTGTGATATCAGATTCCTTACGAAACTGCTGAAGTTCATCATCAAAAATATTCTCAAAGTCAAGAGCATAGCTCTTACCATCTTTTTGACGATCAGTATAAAACTCTTGTAGTCCCTTCTTCTCAAAGTTTCCCCTTTCAAGTTTTTTATAAAGTGCTTTCTTTTTTCGGTCCCAGTCTTCTACCTCATAACGATAGATGGGAACAAAGAACAGTGGGTGTATCATCTGGTTGCGTCAAAAGCACAATGCACATATGGCCCATTAGCGTCTATGTAATGAAGAAAAATTTGATGATGGTGCTGCTCTATTTCTTTACCTTTTATCTTTGCTATTTTCTTTTCCAACCAGGAATCCTCATCAGGCATTGCATCTCTCCAGTGTTCTCTTTCACATCCCTTATAAATCACGGCATCACCATTATTCATCTCAACATAAGACTCACTACCATCAGGTCTCTCAAACCAAATCGGCCAAGGATTTTTGAGTGTTGTACTGATTTGTAATGATACACTTACCTCACAGGCAGGTCTATCGCTATGACGAAAAAGTTGTTGATTTGGAAAATAAAAGCGATCATAAAAATATGTTGGATGTAAATCCATTTCTAATATATCCTCAATTCTTTTCTTCACAAGAAAATGAAGTTCTCGATAAGTAGGAATATTATAACGCGCTAATGAACCATTTACCTGTGATTCCATCGGTAAGTGTTCATACTTATCCATTCTGTTATTATAATAAGTAATCTGCCCTCGTTCTTGTGGTAAAGGAACATATAAGTTTTCTGGGTCTGCTATCAATCCAGGAACTAATAGATATCCATTCTTCTCAAAGGACTCATTCTTTGACATCTTACGAGGAGGTGTTACACAACGCTGATATCCTTCTTGATAAACACCACCAGTTGATTTATATTCTTTCATTTTATGCCTCCTATTCAGCGGAAACGCGGACCACATACCCAACCCACAAGACTCTTACGCAGTCCAGACTTAACTTTACGAACTCGGTGTGGTGTGCGTGAGTCAAAGATAATCATAGTGCCTCTTTGTTTTGGTGCAAAATAAGTCTTACGACTATTATCCATAAACTGAACTTCACCACCAGTATAATCCTCTGGATCCGACAGTTGTAATGAGAATGAAAGTTTTCTTACATATTCACCCTGAAGTGTTACAAGGTCTTGAGAAATATTGGTGCCTGAACTTATAATCTGTTGAGGTTTATATGCAGTATCAATACCAGCATCAATGTGCCAATCATAAAACTGTCCTGCACCATATTGAGTATATTGAGTACTTTCTCCATCAATTGCAGTAATATCATAACAGAAGTTTTCTCTGTTTGCTCGCTGAATATAATGCCATAAAAAACCACCAGTCCAGTGTGTTGTAGGAATCCAGGCATTTTTACTATCACGAATGACCTTATCTATTGAGTCTCCGTGTAGTCTAGACTCTTGTGCGATTGGGTCAAACTTTTGGATATCTTTTTCTAATATTTCAATTATATCTTTAGGTAAATCTGTTAAGTGCCATACTGTGGTAAAAGCCATATGTTAATGATGTGTTCAAGAGTATTATATATGAGATTTGAGATTACGTCAAGTTGATTCTGGTTTTGGATACTTTGCTTTGACTGCATCAATCATCTGGACCCACTTACCATTTCCCAAGTTTCCGGACTTTATATCATCATATAAGAGATTTAGTTGGTCTTTCCAGTTTCCATATTCTGCTTCACGATTACGAGAATACAAATAGTAGTTATAAGTATCTACATCTTCTTGTATTTGTTTCTGTATTTCTTCCCATTCAGGTGGTTCAGTATAATCTGGGTCTTCGTATCTTGTAAAGGTGCTATTAGATAAGTCCCATTTAGCATTAGGTCTCAAATATTTGATAGCAGTATCAATACCTGGTAATCTTGGAGTATTATTCATAATGATTTAGTCTTCTTCTGGTGTTTCTCGGGTTTCTAATACCCATCCGGTGGTATTATCTGCCTGATATGCTTCTTCGTCCCATCTATAAGAAGATAGTGCCGTTGTTTGTGCTTCGGTGAGTTCTGGTGCTGGACCAAGTGGTGATTCCCAGTCAGCAGTTGCTTCTACAAGGACCCAACTCGGAAATGGTTTTGGTGCGATAAAGGCATCAAGTGCGGCATTATAAGAATAACCAGTCCCGGCATATCTTACTCTCATATTATTATTATAAGAAGTCTGTTTCCAATTACCACCTAAAAGTTTTTTACAGAATGCAATACCTAAAATCTCATCTTCTTGTCCGGTAAAAGGATCAGTGATGTCTTCGTTTGATACTACAATAACTTGTGTAACGATGTTGTTTTCGTCAAGTTTAGCAAAATGAGCCAAGTTTTTTTCCTCCTAATATGAATGATTATGAATGTGAAAGTATTTATTATACCACAAAGTCCTAAAAAAGCAAGTATGGGCGTCTTATGAAGGATATGCGATGATTACGATGCCGAAACCACCGGAACCACCAGCCGCGCCACCAGCAGCAGCAATCTTGGTAAATGCCATTTTTAGTTATTCTCGGCGGATGCTTCGTCTGCTCTTCTTCTCCAAGGAGTTACAGGAGAATCTCTATAATACTTTAATGGATCTAAAACCTTATCCATCTCAACTTCAAGTGTTGCCTGATGTTCTTGTTGTTTTGTAAGCAAGGAATCTTGAGGTATCCAACCTATTACTTGCTCTTCTGTTAAATCATCCCAGAGTGTGAAGTCTTCAATTTGGGAAGTTTGAAAAGAAACATTAAAATGACTAAAACAAGAAATTGATTTATCTTCTCTTACCGTAGTCGCAATACCAACGGCAGCAGGAATATCATAAACAGGAGTTGTAACTTCTCTATGAGTAATCGTACCAATCGCAACTTGTTCTGTTGCCTCACGATAAACAATTCCATCAACAACTGTGGTTCCGTAACTTACTGGTGAAACATCACGATTATAAACAATGTCTTCTACGAGTGATGTAGAAACACCAATCTGCTCTGGATATTGAGTAAAGGTAGTATCATATTCGTGTATGAAATCAATCTTACTATTAACATAAACCTGTGCCTCATATGCAACATTATGATATTCTCCCACCTTACCAATAATTGATAAGTTTGGAATTGTAATGTCGTGAGTAATATTAGATGTCGTTATAATCATCGGTCTTTTTAGTTATTTAGTTACTTACTATTAGCAGTGGTAAATGGACTTTCCATCCAACAGGCAAAAATATAAGTTCCACCAGAAGCATTATATGAAACATTACTGTCACGACATTTAAATCCATTAGATAAGATATCTACAAAATTTGGTATACCTTGATCTTCTATATCAGATAAATTGGCAAATAATCTTCTATTTGCAACATTAACGGAATCTCTTGAACTATCAATTATTGGCCAATTTTGAGTGCTATCTGTTCTTTTAATCATAACGAAAGCAGGACGACCTCCTGTGTATATGAACGGTCCGTCAGCACTTCCGTTTCCTGTATAACTTCCAAATTTACTGAAACCTTCAATTTCTGCCCAACAGTAAGCAATATAAGGTAATCCAGAACCATTGATAGTATTTGCACTCCCTCTATAAAATACAGAAGATGTTGGTGCTGCAACAGAATCAGTCGTACCACCATTTGTTAGATTTAAAAACGAGAATGTTTGAGTACCTGTAACATTTGTATGAACTACCCAATTATCCGTAGTGTTCCTTGATTTTGTAATCATAAATTTTACTGTTTTATTAAGTCCATGCCCAACAGTTGCTCCAATTGTTTCATTACCAGTATAAGACACAATACTAAACCCAGCATCTTGATTCACACTGACCACAGAGGTTATTGAGCCGTTAGTGTTTGTTGATGTGGTGCCTGCTCCTGCTTTCCAACACCAGGCGACATAATTAGCACTTTCATTCCAAGCAGTAGCATTATTAGCACCAAGATTAAATCCATCATTAGCAAATGATGTAAAGTTGTTAGTTTCATTTCCTTCAATATCTGTTGTATTTGTTTCTAATACAAACCCAGCACCCCTAACAGAATCTACAAGTTTATGATCTCCAGTAGATACATCTCTTCTTTTTATCCAAACCAAGTCAGGAGTAAATCCAACCCCAACAATATTTCTTGAACCACCATCACCAGTATAAAGCACAGTCTTAAAGTGCTTACCAGGATCGGAGATCGCAGGGGTGGGGAGGTTGTCCTCACATAAGGCTAGGAAACCACTTGGAGGTTGGTATTTGAAGAGTCCTTTATTATTGCTGTCTGTGTAAGTTCCTGCTGTTGTGTTTCCAGAGAATGTTGGGTTTTGACCGAAATTATAAGAACAGGAGTTATATTGTAGTTGTGATGGGGATACAAAAGAATCTGTTCCAATTCCAGAACAAACAATGTTTATATTTGAAAATGCTTCATTTGTTGCATTTGACGGATTTCCACTTGCAAACCAAGTTCCATTTTTCCCCCACCAAATCTTTCCATTGCCCTTATCTAATGCGACCATTCCTACATCATATTGAGAAAATCCTGTCCCATAAGAATCAAAACTTCCATTATTTCTCTTATTTCCATTATTATCGTACATTCCCCAAGAATCCAAAGTTTCTCCTAAATAAAATGCTCCCATTGAACGACCAATTGCAACAATGCCGTGATGATTTGTAATTGTTGCTGCTGTTGGACAAAACTCCCAATACCATTTACCAGTTGAAACTCCTACGGTTGAACGAATTGCGTAATTTCCAGTATTAGTCGCAGTTGATAAGTTTCCATCAGTTTGTGTTCCCGTATTTCTTGCTCTATCTAAAGGATTCCAAGTAGCAAAGTTATTCGCAGGGGAGTCGGGCACTGCTCTCCAAGTCGCAATACCTACGGGGGTGTAGGGTCTCGGCACATCAAACCCACCTTTGTATTTTGCGACACCTTTGTAGATACGGAGGTCTTGTAAGTAACCAGGAAATGCCTCTGTATTGCCGGTTGGAAATTGTCCAATACCAAATAAAGTTCTTGTTGGGGTTTTAGTGTAATTTGTATTAATTCCAACAGCAACTCCATTTACATATAAAGTTAAGTTATTACTCTTTCTTACTGCTGCAAAGTGTGTCCATTGGTTTGTTTTTATAGTGCCATTTGCTGTTTGGACATCATAAGCATTAGAATAGACAGCAAGAGTACCATTTGCATCGCATCCTACATACCAACCATCTACATATCCACCATTGTCTGGACGAGTTGTAATAAAAGTAAGATAATTATAAATTTGTGTGGGAAAAATCCATCCTTCTACCGTCCAATCACCAGAACCAAAATTTACAGCAGAACTATCTCCAGTTAATTTGGTAGTTCCTGCATTATTAGCATTATTAAAAAATGCTGCACTTCCATAATAACTTGCGGTGCTTGCAATGCTTACACCAGCATTTGTCAAAGAAACAGCACTCCCACTACCTTTAATCGCAGCACTATAATCACCAAACCCACTCTGCAATCCACCAGACACAAAAGGTAGAGCAAGAACCAGATACTGCTTAAATGGGTCGTCCCTCAACGCCCCGGTATAATCCCCCACACCATCAATACGACTTCTTGGTTGGGGGAGATTTTCTTGGAGTTTGATAATGCTGTTAGGTTCGCAGTGAAAATCAGCACCGAAGTTATTACTATCATTCATAGGCAAATAAAACCCATTGACTCCAAACCCACCATTATTATTAATCGCAGTCTTGATGACTCTTGGTGTTTTTGGAACCCACTGTCCTGGACGGAAATCAGTTGATTGTGTAGAACCGGCAGAGACATAACCCTTTCCTACCTTATAGAAACCAAACACATCTGGTGTGAGTGCCTGACCGTCTATGAAGAAATAATCACATAGTTCTCCTTTACCATAAAGGTTTGTATCACCGCTTCTAAAAATTTCAAAGGCTCTAGTTGTATCTATTTTAAAATCAAAATTTTGTGGAAATGTTCCGTATGTGTCTGAATAATTTGTTATTTTAATGCCGTTTATATAATAAGAAAGTCTATCACCAGCATCAACTGCTGGACTATTAAATACAAAAAGATGATGAGACCAAGCAGAAAAATCCCGTTCAGAAAGATTCCAATATCTTGAATAATCCGTTACACCACTATCTACTTGATAAACAAGAGCTGCTTGTGAACCAGAACCACCTATTCTTATAGTTAAAAAATTAGAACCATTTGTAAATGTATCACAAGGCGAATTTGCAATAGAATTATCATTTAACTTTGCCCATAATGAAATGGTAAAAACTCTACGATTACCAGTGCTTGTAGGAGTTCTTTTTAAATATTCGTTCGCCATAATATCTTACCTCTTAACCTAAAATAACTGAACCAGATGGGAAATAATCTGTGATTATCTCCACCCAGTTTGTCCCATTATAAATCTCAAAGGCACCATTACCACTATTCCAACGAGTATAACCTGCTTGTGATACATAAGGTCTTTGTGATGTAAGTCCCACAGGAATACCTAATGCCCCAGAATTAAATGATAGATTAGTAACTCCGGTATCATTTACATCTAATAAAGGTAGTCCTTGATTATTATTAACAGAGAATAAACTTCCGGTATTTAATTCACTAAATGCCGCAACAGATGTTGTAGATGCAGCACCAGTGAGTTCAATAGTTCCATATTGAGTTGGAAGTGCAACTACCGTAATCGTAGAAGAACTTCCAACCGTTGCGCCAATAAAGGTAATATTTGGATTTACCGTAGAAGAACCTTTACTGGGAGTGATTAAGATGTCCTTATCGTTTAATGCCATCTACTTATACCTCTGTACTGGTATTTAGTTTCATAATATCCCTTTGCAGTTGCTCGTTAATCTCATCCCAAGTTGGTGGTTGAGTATTATAAGGACACTCCCAATGAGTAAATGTAGTATTATAAAGTGCAAACTCTGCATCTGGGCGAAGTTTCTTAATCGCAATATCAACTCCAAATAATCCTGTATATTCTTCCATTATGGTATAAAGAAATCAGTTCCTGTGGTTGTGAATTTATGTAGGGTGTATCCTGGGCGAGATGTTGTATCTACCGTCCCCCCTATCCCTCTTTGTGGTCCTTGATAGGCGATGATGATAATACCCGAACCACCTGCTCCTCCAGTTCCATCATTTCCACCCCCACCACCACCACCACCTGTATTTGCAGTTCCAGAAGTTCCATTTC
>OFRD01000532.1_pt1 | contig 14609 bp, 13 predicted proteins | sample 1543041 | NCBI WGS metagenome assembly OFRD01 (sample SAMN07774234, study PRJEB24372) | wastewater metagenome | isolation source: Exp Tend CN 100WW | collected 2016-02
TGCAAGAGTTGTTAAATGGGCCGGGACTCTTAAGCCAACAGTATTTTGGCCGCCAGTTATAAAGTCCTTCGCTATTTCACTTCTTTCTAAAATTAAAGTCATTGGTCCTGGCCAATATTCCTTTGCTAACTTCAACGCATAATCTGGAATATTGATTGCCCATTTATTTAAATAATCTATCGATCCGATATGCACAATCACTGGGTGATCTTGCGGTCTTCCTTTAACTGAATAAATTCTTGCCACCGCTGCTTCGTTTTCCGCATCGGCAGCCAATCCATAAACGGTCTCGGTCGGAATACCAACTAACGCTCCACCAATAAGTGCCTTGGCAGCGCTAGTAATAGCGCCTTTATTTGGGTTGGTTATGGCGAACATACCCAGAATTCTCTCATTAAAAGTTGTTAAATTATCATCAAAATCCCCGCAGTTAGCGGGGATTTTTTTATTGCACTATTGAAGAATTAAACAGGTTCGATAGCGATAAACAATTAAATTTAATTAATCAAAAATCTTTTCAGCCGCTTGAAAAGGTAAAGAAATAACATCAATGGCGACCGCAAATGGCAGTAAAACCAATTTTTCTAAGGGATTCATTTTTGAACTTGATTTATAACTTTCTTGATTGTTGGTATAGATCGTCACTTGATAAGGTTTGCTTAATGCTTTTAGCGAAGCAATATTATTCGCAACAGGGTAGACCACGCCTGCTAATTTTAAATTAAAGCAAAAGCGTTGAGCATTCATACGTCTATCACTTGAAGTTGAACATTCCTCTGCACCATTTTCGATAAAAAATGCTAAATCCTTTTTGCTAATATCTTCTTGTAACTTGACATAAGATAAAGGCAGGATTCCTGAAAAATGACCATCATTTTTTTCAGAGAAAAATTGTAGCTCTTTGGTTATTTGGATATTGCTAGGATCAAGTTTACTGATTAAGTTGACAAACTGTGCACCACCTTGAGTCAGAATATAGCTATTTTTTTGTCCAGCAATGACTAAACTATTTTGCGGTAAATTGGCTGTTGTTTGAGCAGGCTTGCCAAAAGCAACCACAGTATCTTCAACCAGTGTGACTTTGTTGGTTCTGGTGTAAGTTTGAGTGTCTTTTTTAATTAAAGTTGAAGTTGCACATCCTGTGAGGATTGTTGCAATGATGCCTAAGCTAATCGTTGTCTTTGCGAGTGATATAAACATCCATTTACTCCCAGTATTTTGAATATTAAATAGTAATAAATACTTATAAAAATCTTGATAGAACAATAATAAACAATCCCCACAAAAGCGAGGATGTTTACAAAAAATATTAAATATTCCAAATGTTTAAATCAGATTGAGACTGCATTTTTTTAATTTGACGGTAATTCTATAATGCTATTTATTGTTTGAGGTAGCGTTCAAAAATTGTAGAAAAATCATAGTTTTCAATTTGCTTACGACGTTTAGTCAGATTTTCTTCAACTTGAAGTGTGGTTTGGCAAATAATGTCGGGTAAGTTAAGTACAACTTGTTCAGGCAGCTCACGCAGAGAAAACATATTATTCACGGCTTGTTGGGTTTGCATCAGTGTTGATGTTTGACGTTCAATTTCTTTGCATGCCTCGCCAATACTAAATAGTGCCTTATATAAATCACGGACTTTCTCAATTTGTGATTTTTCAATATCAATTGAATAAGTTGCTGTTCCAAGTTGGAACTTGAGTTCAACGTCCCGATCAATCGTACCCGCCGTTTCAAGTAACACTCGACTGATCTGATAATGTTTATATGGATAGCGATTTAAAGTCCGTTTTTTACTCACCGCACTAGTACCATCAAGATGAATAAAAGCAGTATTGGTAAAACAATATTCATCTGTTTTAGCTTTGATTAGAAAAAATATTTTTTCATTGTCTTCATGAAAAATATAGTCATCTATATCAGTCTTATCATAATCTCTCGGTTCAATAATTTTACCGATATCACTTGTTCCCATTAAATCGGCTGCCATATTTTTAAACATTGTTAGAACCTTATTATTTGTTGAAATCGTGATAATAATTTGCTACATGTTGTTCTGTCTAGTTCATATTTTTGAATTTAAAGCTTTTCAATAAAAGATCGAGACTTCATTTTATGCAATAAAAAAATCCCCGCCAAAGCGAGGATTTTTATCTCAAACGATTTAAGAATTAAACACGTTCGATAATAGTTGCGATACCTTGACCAAGACCAATACACATAGTCGCAAGACCAATTTGCGTATCTTGCTGTTCCATTACGTTAAGCAATGTCGTGGTGATACGTGCACCAGAACAACCCAATGGGTGACCCAGTGCAATTGCGCCACCGTTTAAGTTGATCAGGTCTTGTTTTTCATAAATGCCTAAGCCTTTCATGACAGACAAGCCTTGTGCAGCAAATGCTTCATTCAATTCAAATGTTTGAATGTCGCTAATGCTTAAACCAGCGCGTTTAAGTGCTTTTTGCGTTGCTGGAACTGGACCGTAACCCATGATTGCAGCATCACAACCTGCAACCGCCATAGAGCGAATTACAGCACGTGGCTTAAGACCTAATGCTTGAGCACGTTCAGCAGACATCAGCAACATTGCAGAAGCACCATCAGACAAAGCTGAAGATGTTGCCGCAGTTACCGTACCGCCTTTCGGGTCAAATACAGGACGTAACGATTTGAATGATTCAAGGTTGGCATCTGGACGAATTACTTCGTCGATGTCACAGAGGATTTTGAAGCCATTTTGATCATGACCTTCAACACCCACGATTTCATTATTGAAACGACCTTCTTGTGTAGCAGCCCAAGCACGGCGGTGTGATTCAACACCAAACGCATCTTGTTCTTCACGCGAAATGCCATTCATGCGACCTAACATTTCAGCGGTTAAGCCCATCATGTTCGACGCTTTTGCATAATGCTTAGATGCTTCAGGATTCAAGTCGATGCCATGCATCATATTGACGTGACCCATGTGCTCTACACCACCGATGATGAACACATCACCTTGGTTAGTCGCAATTTGCGCCGCAGCAGTATGAATAGACTGCATAGATGAACCACAAAGACGGTTAACAGTTTGACCTGCAACAGTTTTTGGTAAGTCAGCCAATAATGCAATGTTACGACCAATGTTCATACCTTGTTCTAAGGTTTGGTTAACACAACCCCAGATCAAGTCTTCAACTTCGTTTACATCAAACTGGTTACGAGCAACTAAAGCACGAACCAATTCAGCAGATAAGCTGTCAGCACGTACATTGCGGAACATACCGTTTTTGGTTTTACCCATTGCTGAACGTACGCCATCAACGATGACAACGTCACGTGGATTTAAAGTAGCCATTCACGTTGCTCCTTAACCGTAGAATTTTTTGTTGTTAGCAGCCATGTCACGCAACATTTGTGGCGCTTCATAAGCTTTACCTAAGTGTGCATATTTGTCGCAAAGTGCTACGTATTCAGCTACACCCGTTTGGTCGATGTAACGGCATGGGCCACCACGGAATGGAGGGAAACCTACACCCATGATCATTGCCATATCCGCTTCAGAAGCAGTCGCTACAATGTTGTCTTCTAGGCAACGAACAGTTTCGTTACAGAAAGTCAGCATCATACGATCAATGATTTCTTGTGCATCAAACTCGTGTTTTTCAGTGGTCGCCATAGATGCAACAAGCTCATAAGCTGTTGGATCAATGGTTTTCGCTTTCTTGCCTTTACGATCAAGCTCGTATTTGTAGAAACCAACGTCATTCTTTTGACCAAGACGTTTGTTTTCGTACATGATTTCAATCGCGCCTTTGTAGTCAGGCTTCATGCGGTCAGGGAAACCTTCCGCCATGACTTCAGCACCATGAACACCTGTATCAATACCGACAACGTCAATAAGATAAGCAGGGCCCATTGGCCAGCCGAATTTTTCCATGACTTTGTCGACTTGTTGGAAGTCAGCACCATCTTTAAGAAGAAGGTCAAATGCACCAAAGTAAGGGAACAAGACACGGTTGACTAGGAAGCCTGGGCAGTCGTTGACTACGATTGGTGTTTTACCCATTTTCTGAGCAAGAACAACAGTCGTCGCAATCGCTTCATCAGACGTTTTCTCACCACGGATCACTTCAACCAAAGGCATCATGTGAACTGGGTTAAAGAAGTGCATACCGACAAAGTTTTCAGGACGTTGTAGCGATTCAGCTAAACGTGTGATTGAAATGGTCGACGTATTTGATGCAATGATGGTGTTTTCACGCACTGATTTTTCAGTATCCGCAAGCACAGCCGCTTTGATTTTTGGATTTTCAGTGACCGCTTCAATCACGATATCCACTTCTTTAAACTCATCTAAGCTTAAAGTTGGACGAATGCGCGCAAGGGTTTCACCCATTTTTGCAGCAGTCATCTTTTTGCGTTCAACTTGTTTGGTCAACAATTTGTTCGCTTCAGACATACCCAGTGCAAGTTGTGGATTACCAATGTCTTTCATGATGATTGGTGTGCCTTTGCTTGCCGCTTGGTAAGCAATACCGCCACCCATAATACCTGCGCCCAATACCGCTGCTAGGTTGACAGGATGCGCACCTTTCTCATGTTTTTTCGAGGTTTTTTTCACAATTTGGTCATTGATGAATAAACCAATCAATGCGCCTGCTTGTGGTGTTACCGCAGCTTTAGCAAAACCTTCAGCTTCAATTTTTAAGGCTTCGTTACGTGGAAGGCTTGCACCTGCTTGTAAAGAATCCAATAATAATTTTGGCGCTGGGTATTGAGCTGGGTTTGCTTTTGCAAGCACCATACCTTTAGAAGAGTTAAACGCCATCATTTGTTCGATTGGGCTTAACTTCACAGGATCAAGTTTTTCTTGGCGTTTTGCTTTCCAGTCTACGCGACCAGCAAGCGCTTGTTTAACCAAGTCAATTGCAGCATCTTTAAGTTTGTCCGCAGCAACAACCGCATCAACCGCACCATCTTTCAGTGCCGCAGCAGGTTTTTTAGGATTAGCCATCGCCATCCATTCAACTGCATTGTCAATACCAATGACACGGCTTAAACGAACCGTACCACCGAAACCAGGGTAGATCCCGAGTTTGATTTCAGGCAGACCGACTTGAGCGGCATCAGACATGACACGGTAGTCACATACTAAGCACATTTCAAAACCGCCACCCAATGCCATACCATTGATTGCAGCAACTTTAGGAAGCTCTAAATCTTCAAAGCTGTTGAAGATTTCGTGAACAGGCATTGCCCATTCCACAATTGCTTTTTCGCCCTGAGCAAAGTTTTCACCAAATTCAGTGATGTCTGCACCAACGATAAATGTTGATTTACCGCTGGTCACGATTAAACCTTTAATGTCGCTATTTGCTTTTACAGCATCAATAGCGGCTTTAAAATCTTCAATGGTTGCACGGTTAAATTTGTTGACCGACTCACCTTGTAAGTCAAAGCGGAATTCTGCAATTCCGTCCGAAAGCATTTGGACGGTAATGGCATTGCCAGCGTGGATCATGCCTGATCTCCTTTATTTTGGAGGACTTCTTAAGTTGATGTTTTGAAGTATGGACGCAGTTTTCACGTACATTAAACTTCGCTAATCTTACGATAACTATATCTAAAAAGAACATAACAAGTTGTATCAAGCCGTGACGCAAGGGTCATCAATTTTTTTTCAATAATCCCATATGTTTAACAGTTCATTTTTGGATATATTTTATTGCAATGTTATAAAACTTTTGTTTCAGTTCACATTTTTTACTTTTTAAGCCTGTTATATATTGGGTGATTGAGTTTAATTTCAAGCTGTTTTTATCTTGGTTTTTAGTCAAAAAAGTCAATTGCCCTTTTGAAAGAGCATGGCGTGATGCATGTTTCGCTGTAGGATCCAGCTTGGTGTACGTGCATTTTCCAGATTGCAATTTAAAGAAAAAATTTAAATCCATAAAATAAATAGGTCTTTTATGTTTCATCGACTTTGCTTTGTGTAAGATATCAGCATAACCAAGGAAGCCCTATGCAAAAGTTTCGTTCAAAAATAGATTGGTGGATTTTAGCTTTTTTTATTGCGATGTCTGGTCTGTTGCTACAGCTAGTGTTGACCATGTATGCAAAGGGGACGCTCAGTCAAAACCTATTATTTGCGGTGGTCTATGCGTTAACGATTGTGTTGATTTGGTGGCCTGTGCTGAATACCCGATATGTGATTGATAAAGACACATTGGTCATTACCTGTTTATTTTTTAAATGGAAGATTCCGCTATCCAATATTCAAAAAGTGACAAAAACAGACTTTTCCATTTCATCGCCAGCGTTGTCTTTAGATCGTTTGCGGATTGATTATTTAAAAGATGGGCAAACAAAATTTATTTTGCTTTCACCGCGAAATAAAGAGGCTTTTTGCCAAGCGCTTAATGTCACGCTGCAATAATTTTTATTTCACTTCAATAAAACTAGATTTACCGATTTAAAGCTTGAAAAAGCCTGTAAAAGCATCACATCATGTCATGTCTATTTAGATTATAGGTTTGTCGTGAACGAAAACGCACGTGACAATATTGAAAAGATTTTAGCCAATATGACGACCTTGCCCGGTGTTTATCGCATGCTCGGCAAAGACGGTGAATTGCTGTATGTCGGCAAAGCAAAAAATCTGAAAAACCGCGTGTCGAGCTACTTTGTAAAAACCATCGAGCATCCCAAAACTCAGGCCTTGGTGGCACGTATTTATGACATTGAAACGCTGATTGTTCGTTCCGAAACTGAAGCCTTATTGCTTGAACAAAACCTGATTAAGCTGCATCGTCCGCCTTATAATATTATGCTGCGCGATGATAAATCCTACGTTTATATTTTTATTTCCAGTGACAAACCCTATCCCCGAATTGCCAGTGGGCGGGGGAAAGGTAAACATCAGCAAGGGAAGTTTTTTGGCCCTTATCCAAGTGCCTATAATGCCCGCGATACCTTGTTGGTTTTACAAAAACTCTTTAACGTGCGCCAATGTGAAAACAGCTATTTTTCCCAGCGTAAACGCCCATGTTTGCAGTATCAAATTAAACGCTGTACTGCACCGTGCGTCGGCTTGATTTCGCCAGAAGATTATCAGCAAGATGTCCAAAATTCGATTCGCTTTTTACAAGGTGATACCAAAGAACTCAATCAAGAGTGGATTGCCAAAATGGAAGCTGCTGCTGAAGCTTTGGAGTTTGAAAAAGCAGTATTTTACCGTGATCGTATGGCATTGCTACGTGATGTGCAGTCACAACAAGCGATTTATACAGTCAAAGGGGAAGCCGATATTCTGGCGATTGCCTATCATGCAGGGGTGACCTGTGTGCAGATTATGTATGTCCGCAATGGCAAAATGCTCGGTGGGAAAAGCTATTTCCCTGATATGTTGGGCGATGATTTAGGACAAATGTTATCGGACTTTATGGCGAACTTTTATTTTCAGGTGGCCGATGAAGTTCCCAATGAGTTGATTATCAATACCGAATTGCCAAACAGCAAAGAATTAGAACAGGCGCTGCAACAAGAATTTTCCAAGAAAGTGCAGATTAAGCACAAGGTACGCGAAACCCGTGCCGAGTGGCTTGAGCTGGCCAATATGAATGTTCAACATGCCATTAAAGGGCAATTGGCCAACCATTTTGAACTCAATGAACGTTTTCATCAGCTTGAGCAAGTGGTCGGGCGACCGATTGACCGAATTGAATGTTTTGATATCTCACATACCATGGGTGAAGCCACCATTGCCTCTTGTGTCGTATTCGATGCAGGCGGTGCACGTAAACGTGATTATCGTCAATTTTCCATTGAGGATATTACCGGTGGTGATGATTATGCAGCCATGCGTCAAGCCCTGACGCGTCGTTATAAAAAAGCCATGTTGCCTGATTTACTCTTGATTGATGGTGGTAAAGGTCAATTGCACATGGCCATGCAAGTGATGCAAGAACTTGGATTAGATGCATTTATGGTGGGGGTGTCTAAAGGCGAAGGGCGCAAACCAGGATTGGAAACCTTACATTTCACCGATGGCACAAAAATTCAATTACCCGAAGACCATAAAGCCTTGCATTTGATTCAACAGGTGCGTGATGAAGCCCATCGTTTTGCCATTACCAAACATCGTGCCAAACGTGATAAAAAACGTGGTGGTTCAGTCTTGGAAGCCATTCCGGGATTAGGGCCGAAACGTCGCCGTGATTTATTGACTCATTTTGGTGGCATTCAAGGCGTGCTGAAAGCTTCAGAAAAAGAACTCATGCTGGTATCTGGACTGGGTGAAGTGATGGCCAGAACCATTTATAAAATTTTGCATGAAGCCATTTAGGGCAGATTAGCAAAAATGCTCACTGACGCATGAGTCATTGATCATTCACAACACTACAAAATCAGTGAAAGATAGCGTAAAGCAAAAACGATAAAGGACAAAGCATGTCATTGCGCCAATTATTCACAGAAATTGAACAAGATGAGTGGGTCAATATCCCGCAAGGTTGGTTACAAGGACGCACTATTTATGGGGGTTTAGTGGCAGGGATGATGATGCAAAAGGCTTTGGTAACCATCGCTGATCCAGCAAAACGCTTACTCAGTACCAGTGTTACTTTTGTCGGTCCAGTACAAGAACGTAAGGCACGACTCACGGCTGAAATTTTAAGACAAGGCAAGTCAGTCACCACCATTGAAGTGCGTTTATGGCAAGATGATGCAGTACAAAGTATTTTAATTGCCAGTTTTGGTACACAGCGTGAATCAAGCATTCAAGTAAAACAAGAGCGAACAGCGCCCATCTATCCAGAGCCACAAAGCCTCGCTAAACTTCCTCAGCATGCCGCGATGCCACAGTGTTATCAACAATTTGATGTGTGCTGGGCAGAAGGCAATTATCCTTGTACTGCCAGTGCGAAACCTGATTTTGGTGGCTGGTTCCGTTTTAATCCAGCTCAGCATGAAAATGATCACTTGACGGTTGCAGAACTGATGACCTTACTGGATATCTGGCCACCGGGGGTATTGCCGATGTTTCAAACACTGGCACCTGCCAGTTCCCTGACATGGCATGTGACTTATGTTCATCCAGTACAGCACCAATTATACGATTGGTTTAAATATAAAGTATTTACTGACTATGCGGCAGAAGGTTATTCCACCGAATATGCACATCTGTGGGATGCGGAAAATAGATTGATTGCAATTTCTAGGCAGACAGTTACCGTGTTTGCCTAGTGACACTGTATAGCAATTCGTATAAAGTGAGTCTGAATTAACGATGAATCAATTCTCAGAATATGTGTGGTTTTTCATCGTACATAAAGGGGAAAATTGGCGGTGTCTATGACTACAGGTCGAATCCTGAATATTCCAAATATCTTGACTTTGGCGCGTATAGCTTTAATACCCGTTTTTTTGTTGGTGGCTTATTGGCCACCAATAATCGGTGCTGCTGAGCAAGACAGTAACATGACTCGTCACATGATTTTAACGGCTATTTTTGTGGTTGCTGCCATAACGGATTGGTTCGACGGGTATTTGGCGCGTTCACTCAATCAAACATCCGCATTTGGTCGTTTTCTTGACCCTGTGGCAGATAAGCTTATGGTCGCAGCTGCACTGATTGTTTTGGTGCAATGGCAACCCAGTATTTCGATGGCATTTGCCGCAATTGTGATTATTTCACGTGAAATCACGGTTTCTGCTTTGCGTGAATGGATGGCAGAACTCGGTGCGCGTACCAGTGTTGCAGTATCGACTGTGGGTAAATATAAAACGGCTTTTCAGATGATTGCAATTTCAGTGTTCTTGTTGAATTGGCAACCGCTTGAAACCTTGGCTTATCTTTTGCTCTATACCGCGGTAATTCTAACTTTGTGGTCAATGTTTATTTATTTAAAAGCCGCATGGCCTTACCTTAAACAGCCTTAAGTTGCGCTTGAAGAATTCAGTCAAAACGCCTCTATGAAGGCGTTTTTTATTTCAATGGATTGGTTTTAAAAATCATCAAAAAAATGCGAGACAAAAAAAATCCTAGATTTTGGGGGAAACCTAGGATTGAAATCGAAAATACTTGTATTTTTATAAGATGTTTAACCATCTTCTTGGGATTGAGTATAAGAGAATGAGTTTCTAGAATCATGTAGGTTATTGTGTTGTAATGTATCGTTTTATTTAAAAATGTAGTTTCGGTTTACAGTTATTTCTAAATGTTAAAAAATGACTGAAACATCGTCATGCTTTTTGGGTTCTAACCAGTGAACTGTTGCGCTTAAAAACAAAATTTCGTGCAAATAGAGAACAAAAAAGCCCCATTTAAAGGGGCTTTTTATTTAAAGCGATATGAATATCGCTTTAAATCTTAAATTGTAGACACTTTACGAATCAAAGCCAGTGCACCGTGCTAGTCTTACAGAAAAATAAGGCCATACCTTATTTTTCGGCAGTCCAACCTTCAGCTTTTTCCACAGACTCATCATTGCTAAAGAATTTTTCGCGTTGTTCTTCTAAAAACTTCTTCGCATCTGCTTCAAACACATTTAAACGTTTTTCATTGATTAACGTCGTTTGGTGCTTTAGCCATTCTTGCCAAGCTTGTTTAGATACAGTTTCAAAAAATTCTTGACCTTTTGCACCCGGAAAAGGTGCAAAGTCTAAGCCTTCCATTTCTGTTTGATATTTACGGCAAAAAACCTGTCGAGACATCTCTCATTCTTCCTTAAGCGTAAAGTTTTTCTAAGCGAGTATAAGCACGTGCAATCGCAGCTTCTACTTGAGCAGGTGCAGTCCCGCCAATGTGATTACGTGCATTGACAGAAGCTTCGAGCGTGAGGGCTTTTTCAAAAACATCTTCAGAAATTAAATCTGAGAATTGTTGTAATTGTTCAAGCGTAAGTTCAGATAAATCTTTAGACTCTTGAACACCCAGTGCGACCGCTTTACCGACAATCTCATGGGCATCACGAAATGCCACGCCATTCTTAACCAAATAATCGGCCAGATCGGTTGCGGTTGAGAAACCACGCAGTGCAGCTTCACGCATAATTTCAATGTTGGGTACAAGCGCAGGAATCATGTCTGCAAATGCCATCAGTGAACCACGAACGGTATCAATGGCATCAAATAACGGTTCTTTATCTTCTTGATTGTCTTTGTTATACGCCAAAGGCTGACCTTTCATCAGGGTTAAAAGACTCATTAAGTCGCCATAGACGCGACCTGTTTTACCTCGAATGAGTTCTGGAACATCTGGGTTTTTCTTCTGCGGCATAATGGAAGAGCCCGTGCAGAAACGGTCAGGAATATTGACAAATTTGAACTGTGCAGAAGTCCAAAGAATCATTTCTTCCGACATACGCGACAAGTGCATCATGATAAGTGATGCAGCCGCATTGAATTCAATGCCAAAGTCACGATCAGAAACCGCATCCAGCGAGTTTTCACACACGGCTTCAAAACCTAACAGTTCCGCAGTGTATTCACGTTCAATTGGATAGGTTGTGCCTGCAAGTGCCGCAGAACCTAAAGGTAAGCGATTGACACGTTTACGACAGTCAATCAAACGCTCAGAGTCACGCACTAACATTTCAAACCATGCCATTAAGTGATGACCAAAAGTCACAGGCTGTGCTGTTTGTAAATGGGTGAAGCCCGGCATAATGGTGGTGGTGTTTTTAGCCGCTAAGCCCAAAATGCCTTTTTGTAATTTTTCCAGTAATGTTAAAATCGCGTCAATTTCGTCACGCACGTATAAACGAATATCGGTTGCGACTTGGTCGTTACGGCTACGACCAGTATGTAATTTTTTACCTGTGATCCCAATACGTTGAGTCAGACGAGACTCAATGTTCATGTGTACATCTTCTAAATCAATGCGCCATTCAAAGTTACCTGCTTCAATGTCTGCCTGAATTGCCGTTAAGCCGGTGATGATGTCGTCACGTTCTTGCTCAGTCAGTACGCCCACTTTTGCGAGCATAGTTGCATGTGCAATAGAACCTGCAATATCTTGTTTATAAAAGCGTTGGTCAAATTGTACAGATGCTGTAAATTCAGCAACAAAAGCGTCAGTAGCTTCAGAGAAACGACCGCCCCACATACCCGAAGTTTGGGTTTGTGACGGATTTGAGGAATTAGAAGATGTGGTCATGTCGGCTCAATAAGATAAAAAGCATTAGAACTAAGAACAGTATAACAAATTCAGGTTCACTTGCCGAAGGACAAGATGACCAAACTTTTGCTCATACAAAGGGAAATAAGACATACGCCTATTTTTTTACGAAAATCGGGCGTTGGCAACATTTAATCGAATTATTTATTGCCAGTAATATTTTGGCGATGATTTTAGCTTTAGCAGAAGCGCAATCATGGGGCGCTTTAAGTGTAGACCGATTGCTGCAATATATGTTGTTTATCAATTGGATTTTACTGTGTTTTGTCGCATTGATTGAACGATTTCAGAAAAAATTTCAGCATTTAAGTTTTGCACAAGCGTTATGTACTGGCTTTATTCTGTTGCAAGTTATTTTGTTGCTGACCACTGTTGCACTCAATGGCTTGATTTATTTCGGACAAAATTTTCACTTGCATCATTTAACAGCAGATATTTTATTTGATGGTGTGATGTTACATTTGGGCTATGGGGCGCTGATTGGGACATTTTGTTTTCGCTATTTGTATTTGCGCGAGCAATGGGCACGACAACAAAATAGTGAACTCAATGCACGTGTTCAAGCCATGCAAGCCCGTATCCATCCACATTTTCTGTTTAACAGTTTAAATAGTGTGATTAGTTTAATTAGCATCGACCCCGATAAAGCGGAGCAAATGTTACTGAATTTATCACGGTTATTTCGTGCAAGTTTTCAAGAGCTTAAACTGGTCAGATTAAGAGATGAGATTGAACTGTGTCAGCGTTATTTAGCCATTGAACAGATTCGATTAGGTGATCGATTGCAAGTAGAATGGAAATATGATGAGGAAGTTCTCTTTTCTCATATACAAATTCCGTTATTAACTTTACAACCTTTAGTTGAAAATAGTATTTTTCATGGAGTTGAAAAATTCTTAACAAAGAGTACGATAAGTATATTGGTCGAAATATTGCAAAATCAAGTCAATATAGTCATTACTAACCCTTACACACAGGATAAAATAACATTACGACAAGGAAATGGAATTGCGGTTGATAATGTAAAACAGCGTCTACAAGCTTATTATGGACGCGGTGTGGTTTTTCAGACCTATGCAGGGAAGGGCATATTTACCACAGTTGTGCAATATCGATATAAATAAGAAATCATAGTTAACCTATAAAAAAAATGATGTTGACTGGGAAAGGAGGAGAAATGGACATCCTAATTTGTGATGATGAACCTCTCGCAGTAGAGCGCTTATCACGTTTAGTCACTCAACTAGGGCATCAAGTCGTTGCAACAGCCACACATGGTCAGCAGGCGCTTGATCTGGCTCAATTTCACGAGCCAGATGTTGTACTTTTAGATATTCAAATGCCTGAAATGGATGGCTTGAGTTGTGCACAGTATTTGCGTCAGCTTGATTTTATGCCCGCCATTATCTTTTGTACTGCTTATGACGAACATGCTTTAGATGCATTTAAGTCACATGCAGAGGGCTACTTATTAAAACCCGTGATGCAGCAGGAATTGCAACAGGTTTTAGATCATTTAACAAAACTGACTCAAGCACAAATGAGCACGTTAAAACAAAAAGAAGATATGGACGAATTAAACATAAAACGCCATCAAATCGTGGCGAAAACCTACCGAGGTGTAGAGTTAGTACCTGTAGAAAATATTTATTATTTTTTAGCAGATCAAAAATATGTCACGGTACGGCATAAGAATGGCAATTTACTGATTGATGAAACCTTAAAAGACTTAGAAAATGAATTTGGCGATCAATTTATTCGTATTCATCGAAATGCCTTGGTTTCAGTACATTTTTTGGATGGGCTTGAAGTGATTAGTTCAGGACAGTATCAAGTTCGTTGTCGTGAATTGGAGGAGCGTTTGGCCGTCAGCAGGCGTCATTTACCGCATTTAAGAGAGCGAATACAGAAAATGTAAATCTGAGTTTCATCATTTTGCTGACAACAAGTGCGCAAATTTACTTGCATTTTTAAGTCAGCACGTTAAGTTTAGAACAACGCACTTATTGACTGTTTCTAAAATTTATGAAAATTTTGAAGATTGCAACTCGACAAAGCCCGCTTGCCTTATGGCAAGCCGAACATATTCGTGCCCGTTTAGAGGCAATGCATGCTGATCTTAAAGTTGAGTTGGTGACCTTCGTGACGCAAGGTGACAAAATCTTAGATACGCCTTTGGCCAAAATTGGCGGCAAAGGTTTGTTTGTGAAAGAGTTAGAAGAAGCATTACTTGATGGTCGTGCTGACTTAGCCGTGCATTCCATGAAAGATGTGCCTATGGCATTGCCTGAAGGATTAACGCTTGCGGTGATTTGTGAACGAGAAGATCCGTTGGATGCTTTTGTTTCAAATACATATAACAGTTTTGCTGAATTGCCTCATGGGGCAAAAGTTGGTACTTCAAGTCTGCGTCGTAAATGCCAGATTTTAAAACAGCGT
>OFRD01000535.1_pt1 | contig 14600 bp, 24 predicted proteins | sample 1543041 | NCBI WGS metagenome assembly OFRD01 (sample SAMN07774234, study PRJEB24372) | wastewater metagenome | isolation source: Exp Tend CN 100WW | collected 2016-02
CGGCCGCCTTTTCCGTTTCTGGGGAGATCCCGACATGACTTTCCGTCGCAAACCTTCCGACAAGCCTCGCCGCGATGTCGCCGCCGAGATCACGAACCTGATCATCGAGAAACTCGAAGCCGGCGTGCTGCCGTGGTCTCGCCCGTGGGGCCTGACCGGTGCCGGCGGTCGACCGCTGCGACATTGCGGAACGCCGTACACCGGAATCAACAACCTCTACCTCTGGGCGATCGGCGACGCCTGCGGCTACTCGGCGCGAACCTGGATGACCTACCGTCAGGCCGAGGAGCTGGGTGGCCAGGTCCGCCGTGGCGAACACGGCTCGCACAGCGTCTACTTCTCGAGCTTCTCCAAGACCGAGACAGACCGGGTGACCGGCGAAGAGGCGAACAAGAGCGTTCGCTTCCTGCGCTCGTACACCGTCTTCAACGTCGACCAGATCGACGGACTACCGGTCTATTACTATCCGGTCTCTGCTCCGCCCGAACCGCGGATCGAAAGCGTGCATCGGGCCGCTATCGACGGGTTCTTCGACGCTCTGCCCGCTACCGTACGCCATGGCGGGGATCAGGCGTTCTTCTCGCCGATCGGCGACTACATCCAGATGCCGCATCGAACGATGTTCCGCTCGGACGATCACTATGCCAGCACGCTCGGTCACGAGTACGTGCACTATTCGGGCGCCCAATCGCGGCTCGACCGAGAGTTCGGCAAGAAGTTCGGCGACCAAGCCTACGCGTTCGAGGAACTTGTCGCATCGATTGGTCAGTGCCTCATCTGTGCCGACCTCGGCTTGCCGGGCGAGCTGCACGACAATCACGCCAGCTACATCGACCACTGGCTGCGTATCCTCAAAGGGGATTCGAGCGCGATCATCAAAGCCGCGTCCAAAGCAGAGCAGGCCGTCACCTGGCTCAAGAACGCTGCTGGCGAAGGGGCCGACGCCCGCAACATGCAAGCCCTCGCGGCATGACCGCGCAACCTCTCAGGAGCCCTCGACATGCACATCGAGCTGCGAAAGCTGAAGATCATCGCTGCACTCTCCGAGGAGACAGCCTGCTACACCGCGGAGGTCTGGGTGGATGGGCAGCGCGCCTTCCTCGCCTCGAACCATGGCCACGGCGCAGCCGACATGTTTCACCCGGTCGGTCAGGTCAGCGAAGCCAACGTCGACGCGTGGCTTGCCGACAATCGCGCGCCCACGCGCATCGGCGACACGGTGTTGAAACACACGCTGGAGTTCGAGGTCGCCGCGTTGATGACCCGGATCGAGGAGACGAAGCGGCTGCGGCGCGCCTTCCGCACCAAGCTGGTCGTTATCGAGGCCGGTAAGGTCTGGTCATACCCGCTGAAGGGCCGATCGGTCGCGGCTGTGGCATCGGCTGTCCAGCGGCAAAAGCCCGCCGCGCGGGTCGTGAACGACGATGAAGCCGCCCTGGAAGCAGCGATCACGATCATGATCGCTGCCGACGAGCTCAACAACGGGCCGTGACATACAATGTTCTGGCCCTGCTCGCGTCGGGTCCGCCCGACGCGGAATGGGAGGCTGAGAAGGCGGGCTGGCGCGCCCAGGTCATGGGCAATCTGGTCTGCTGCTACCGTGCCGGCAGCCGCCGTGCCAGCGCTTGGCACCGCGGCTTCGACGCCGCCCGCCGTTCCAGCGATCCGCTGGGCCTTATGCTGTGAAAGGCATGAACACTTGCATCAGGCTCGATAGGAGGTGACCCATGCTAGCCCTTCGCTTCGCTACCCACTTCATGACGAACAGGCCTGTCGACCGCGACACGCGTCGAGCTCGGCTGCTCGCTGCTCGCCGTTATCCAGTCGGCAGCGTGCCACGACGCGGCATCCTTGGCGGTCACTGGGATGGTGGATCCGTCGTCGGTGCGTTTCGATTGGGGCGCGGAGCCTTCCGCTCGGAGTGATGTAGCAACTGCTACGCCACCCCCACGCATCCTTGATCTCCCGGAGCAGACATGACGACTCGTCTCGAACAGATGACACGGGCGCTGTCGCTCTACGACGCAGCTGGCGACGGTGCGTCCAGCGCCGCCTGTCTCCTGCAGGGTGCGATCGATTCAGAACGCGGTTTGCGTCCCTTGCAGCCTGGCGAGGAGATTGATGCAGCTCTCCTTGACGAGGTCGCCGACAGCCTTGAGGCGCGGCCGAACATCCAGTCGGAGTAGAGGGAAGGGGGAGCGAGATTTCGAGCGCAATTGGGCGCTCGGGAGACCTCAGAGATGCCCTACGACGTCGCTTTCCGTCATCAGCAGGCGCTTGATCCCAGCGCGCTGACGACAATCGTCGCCGCCCTCCATGCCGTCACCACCGCGATCGACGACTGCCGAAACGCCGGCGTGCCGTTCGATGCCGATCCCGGCGTGCTGCTTCTCGCCCGTCACCTGGGCCACATAGCCGGTGCGGGCTCGGACGACACACTCCTCAGGCGTCGTTGCGAAGACAAGATCGCCGAATTGAAGCAACACCCGGCGCTCGCCACACTCGCTATTCGGGGGGTCGCGTACGACGAGGCCGCCAAGAACCTCTTCCATGTTGAGGGACGAGCTGCCCTGTACCGCCTGGCTGTCGCACTGGGGCTGAGGGAGGGCGACTTCGACCTACGATCGAACCGTGGCCATGTCTCGCAATCGGGCGAGATCACGCTGCAGACCGACGAGGTCCGGGTGCAACTCTCGCTTACCGCACTCGGTCCAGGCCACGAGGTGAACTACCGCCGCGTCCGCGGCCGTCACGATCACCTGGGCGATCGCGCCCGTTACGCCATGGCCCGCGAGCTCCTCGCGACCGAAAACTTCGCCGGACGGCTTCGTCGAGAACTGCGGCTGACGCCGATGGTACAGGCCCAAGCGCTTCTCGCCGGTTGATCGATCCTGCCCCCCACATCCCTTCCGAAAGGATCACTCCATGGGTTGGCTCAGCATGCCAATGTCGTCGATGGCCCCCCACTCGACGCCCAAGGCCTACCTCGACGCACAGTTCACATTCGATCGACGCGATACGGAAGGTAAGGGCAGGGCGCTGCGTGTCGTCGCCTCGTCGTGCCTCCGCAACAAGGTCTGGTACGCAGCCGTGACCCCCAGCAAGGACGGCATCGACGAGCCCACCGTCGCCGTGGTCTGCCTCGTCACCTGGAACCCCCGCGCGAAAGACGGCTACGTCTTTGCGTATAAGAATAGTGCGCCGTTGTGGCGCTGAAAGGAGTATCAGTAATGATGAGGTAAGTTGAGGAAACCTCTGCCCGCCAAGCTAACCTTGGGTTCGAAAGACCTGAAATCCGGAAACGGACAGGGGACAATAGCATGCTTGGAGTAAGGCCGAATGCGTTCCAGTCGTAAAGGAGCGATGCCGGTCAGGGCAAGACGCGTAAGGTGAAAGCTACACTGCTTAAATCCCAGTCTGCAGCGTTTTATATAGCGGAAGCTGGCGAAAGCGACTGACACGCCAGTCCCGGACGATGGCAAGAGTCTCATGTCTTGGCTCTTTGCTCCTCAGCCCGTCCGGCGCGCCTCTCGTCGAGGGGTTTAGTGGATGAACGGGACACCTAACCGCGTCGTATCTCCGATCAGTGTAACTACGGGATGCCCTAAACAGGCGGCTTCGGCCGACCTGCATGGGTACGGAGCCGCCATAGTACTCAAACGCCCGGGGTAATGCCTGGGACAGCTTCCCAGTCGGGGAGACGGTGCATCCGCATAAGGAACGGGCGACCGGGCCGAAAGCGGAGACCGCCGGGGGAAGGGCGGCAGTTGCGATACTTCAACCGAAATCATGGGGTGTGCTGATGCTACCTGAAACTGTGATGGCCCGGTTGGAGGCCATTCCGACGCTGGCAGCGTCGGGCAAACGAGTAAATGGGCTTCATCGTCTGATGGGGTCTCGGCTTCTCTGGGAGCAGGGACTCAAGAAGATCGTCTCCAATCGGGGGACGATGACGCCGGGTGTCGATGGCGAGACCTTCGCGGACTTCGGTCCGGAAGACCTCGACCCATTGATCGCCAGTGTGGTGGCTGGAGCCTACAAACCGAAACCAGTGCGTCGGGTATTCATCCCGAAAGGCAAGGGTAAGCGGCGTCCGCTGGGGATACCCACGCGCGACGACCGCCTCGTCCAGGAGGTGGCGCGCCAACTCCTCGAAAGGATCTATGAGCCGGTGTTCTCGAACGCCTCGCATGGGTTCCGGCCGAGGAGATCGTGTCACACGGCGCTTGAACACGTTAAAGCCGTCTGGACGGGCGTGAAATGGCTTGTTGACGTGGATGTCGCTGGGTTCTTCGAGAACATTGACCATGACGTCCTGCTCAAGCTGTTGCGGAAACGGATCAACGATGAAAAGTTCGTTGGCCTGATCGGTGACATGCTGAAGGCGGGCGTCATGGAGGGGCGGACGCATAATCCGACCTACAGCGGCACTCCACAGGGCGGGATCGTGTCTCCAATCTTGGCAAACATCTACCTGCATGAGCTCGATGAGTTCATCGCAGGCCGGATAGCCGCCTTCGAGAAGGGAAAGGTCCGTGCCACGAACCCGGAGTACGGGAGAGTGGCAGCACGCATCGCTAAAAGGCGAGCGCGGCTCAAGCGTCTACAGGCCAGCGATAACGCTGACTTGGCAGCGATCGAGGTCTTAATCTTCGAGATCAAAGCTTTGTCGAAACAGATGCGTACCTTGCCGTCGCGAGACGCCATGGACGCCGGATATCGCCGACTTCGCTACTGCCGGTATGCTGATGATTTCCTTATCGGTGTGATCGGTAGCAAAGACGATGCACGACGTATCTTCGCGGAGGTTGGGTCGTTCCTGACCACCGAGTTGGCACTGAGCGTATCCGAGGAGAAAAGCGGTATTCGAAAGGCGAGCGATGGAGCTGCCTTCCTCGGTTACGAGGTGCGAACCTATACGGGACGTCAATGGACAGTGCGGAGCCAGCGCGGCTCGCAGCACTTCAGCCGTCGGCCTCCGTCAGAGGTGATGCAACTCAGCGTTCCTTGGGAGAAGGTTTTCGGGTTTGCCGCAAGGAAGGGGTATGGTGACATGGCTGTATTGAAGGCCAAGCATCGGAACATCCTTCTTAGCTGTAGCGATGTCGAGATCGTCCTTGCATATAATGCCGAACTACGGGGGTTTGCGAATTATTACGCCTTGGCGAGGGACGTGAAGCAAAAGCTCAACAGGCTAGAGTTCATCCAACGCTGGAGTATGTTCAAAACCATGGCCAGCAAGCACAAGAGTAGCGTACGTGCTGTTGCCGCCCGTATGAGGTCGGGGCAGGAATATCGCGTCGACTATTTGGTCGACGGCCAGCCTCGGTCGGTTAAGGTCTGGAAGCTGATGTATTTGGACCGTGGGTGGGTAGATAAGGCCAAGGTGGATATCCCACCGCGGACTCAAATCTATTCCCATTCACGGACGGATTGGGTCGATCGTCAGAACGCCAAGCAATGCTCGGCGTGCGGGCGGACGGACCGTCCGTGTCAGGTTCATCACGTCGAAGGGTTGGCCGATATTGCACAACGTGGTTTCGCTGCGGAGATGAAGGCTGCGCGGTCACGCAGGACGAGAGTCCTGTGCGACCTGTGTCATGTTGACCTACACCGTGGACGCTTGTCCGATACCCGGAACATGAATGGTATTATCGCAGCGGAGAGCCGTATGCAGTGAAAGCTGCACGTACGGTTCGGCGGGGGGGTCAGGGCTGACTCTTTGAGCAGCACCAACCCTACCCGACTGGATGAATCGATGGGTCCGTGCGAGGACAACTGCCCGGCCCATATTCTCGATCTTCTGACCCCGACCGACAAGGAATATGCGATCGACTGGCGCCGGCGCTGCCGCGCCAACCTTGAACGGCGTACCCGCAAAATCGAAGATGGCGACCGCATCAAGCTGGCCTCGCCGCTCACCTTCACGGACGGCCATGTCGGCGAGGAATTCATCGTCGTAAAGCGCGGGCGACGGCTAAGCTTCCGCGACCCTGAGACCCGCATCGGTTACGCAATTAGCCGCTTCATGCAGCGGGAGTGGACGATCGTGCCGGTCACGAAGGTCCACAAGACGATATTTGCCTGAGGCCGCGCGCCCGGGCCATGATGTCCGTGAAAAGGATTTCGACATGTTTGCCCCAGCACCCCGGCTGTCGCCCAAGCGCTACCTCCTGTGCAGCCGCGAGAATGCGCAGCGTGTCGCGGCTCGGCTGTTCGACGCGCAACCTGGCCGCGTCAGCATCATTCGGACAGGCAACCCGCTGCAGCCGTTTCATGTCTCCACCGCCCCTTCGCGCGACGCGCATGTCGAGGTCGAGATCGTGTCATGATGCGGACGATATTCCTCGCCGCCCTCGCGCTCGCTTCCTGTGGAGCCTCACCTGAAGTCGATAACGATCGGAGCTTCAACGCCCGGGCACGGGCGCTCGATGGTGACACTGTCGCCGTCGACTTCCGCCTCCTCGGCGTTGACGCGTTCGAGCGCCGGCAGCTGTGCGAGCGCCGCGGTGCATGCTGGCAATGCGGCAAGGCCGCGCAGGATTATGCCGCGAACCTGCTCCGGTCGAAGACAGCCCAGATCAGGCTTACCCCTTCGACGACCTATGGTCGGCCGGTGGCGACGGTGACCGTGGGTGGCGCTGATCTCGGCGAACGCCTGATACGCGCCGGTCTCGGTATCCCCGAGGCCCAGTATCTTCGCAGCGATCCCGGCCGTGCCGCCCGCTACGCCACCGCCTTCTCGCTGGCCAAGGCCGCGAAGGCTGGGGCTCTCGCCGGACGGTGGATCGAACCTTCCAAATGGCGGCGAGGAGAGCGTCTCCAGTGCGAGGGACGCTCCCGTTGAGCGTTAGCCTTAGGCCGTAAGCGAGGGATCTGCCCACCAGGACGGACCCTGCTCGAAATCCGCGTCTAGCCTGACGAGCGGGCCATCCGGAGCATCCGCGACATAGGGCTTCGTGAGCGGCATGCACCGACCCTTCATCCGCCGCATCTCGCCGGCCACGCGCCCACGGCGCTCGAGCATATCCTCCAGCCACTCAAGATCGTCGAGCATGTCGACCACCCCTCGGCCAGCGAGACAGAAATAGATGCAGCGCTGAAAATCGTCGGCGCCATCGTTGGCGAGGATCGCGGTCAACTTCCGCTTGGCCGACACGTCCCCCTCGTGCGTCCAGGCGATCGCCTCCCGAAGTTCGCGCACCGAGTAATACGCGTCCTCGACGTCCATGCCGATGGCGGCGTTCGCGAGCATACGACGGGTCGGTCGGTTGTCGGCATCCAAAGCGGCATCGCGCAGGGTAATGTCGAGATCGAACCGGTCGTGGAAAATGGTTTTCTTCATCGCAAGTCTCCAGCACGCGGGAACGTACCGTGAACATGCGCGCCGGTCAAGCCGGTCATGAACCACCGGGGAAGGTCTTCACCATGCAGATCGACATCATCGTCGGGCTCCCGCATCTCAACGAGGGTCCGATCCTCCAACGGGCGCGGACGCTACGCACCACAGCCCTGATTTCAGCGAACGGCCTGTCGCGCTGGTCTGACAAGCGCGGCTGGCGCGAGTGGATCGGCTGGCGGACGACTCAGCTTCGCAACGCAAAGGGGCTGGCTGGGCTCTGCCTGGACTCCGCCGGCTTCGTGGCCGCCTCGCGTTACGGCGGATTCCCCTGGACGATTGCCGATTATGTTGCCCTCGCCGCCGCCCACCCGTTCTTGTGGTGGGCGAGCGCCGACTATTGCGTCGAACCCGAGATCGCAGGCGATCGCGAAGAGGTGACCGACCGCATCTCGCGTACCATACGGGCAAACCGTGATTGCCGGAGACTGGCCGACGATCACGGCATCGCCAATGCGATGATGCCGGTCATCCAAGGCCGAACTCCAAGCGACTATGAGCGCTGTGCTGACGCACTGAGCGGAATCATCGGGCCGTCCGGCTTGCTTGGCGTCGGAAGCATGTGCAGGCGTGACATCCACGGGCCCGAGGGTCTGATCGCCGTGATCGACCATCTCGACCGAGTCCTGCCCGCGGGGGTCCGGCTCCATGCTTTTGGGGTGAAGGGGACGGCGCTGCCGTTCCTTTTGCCATACAGTCACCGCGTCGCGTCGATCGATAGCCAGGCCTATGGCGTCGCTGCCCGACGCGCTGCCATCGGCCGCGCTGTCCCCAAGACGGATGTGCTCGTCGCTGATCATCTGGAACGCTGGGTCGGTGCCCAACGCGCTCGGTTGGCCCGGCGGCCCCACCAGCTTCCTCAGGTTCGGCTCACGCCTCACGATCCTGTGTCAGTCGATCCCTGGGAAGTTGCCATCGCGCAAGCCCGCGAAGAGATCCGCGACCTGATCGAGGCCGGAGAGCTCGACCATGACGAGCTGACCTCCCCGTGGATCGAGCAATGGGCGGCCGACATCTATCGGGACAGGCTCGCAGCCTGAGTGAGGGGAGGGGGAGCAAAGGGCTGACGAGGGGCGGGTCCAAGCCGCTCCCCAGCGCCGAGGAGCCCCCCAATGCTGCAATCCGCCATCACCAATGACCTCCGTCCGCTGATCGGCGAACTCCGGTGAGCGCCCGGTCGACCAAGGCCGAGGTGCGGAACCCAATCCTGACCCTCCCGGCCGTAGCGCGTCTACGGGCGCTTAGCCCCGAGGCGCGCGTCGCACTCCAGGAGATCCTGCTCGACATCCAGCACGATGCGCGCCTGCGCGCCGAAAAGAGCTGGCGAAGCCGCAAACCGCCGGTCGCGGCCTACTGGGCTGCCTGTGGCGTCTACGCCGGACACATAGCGCGCACGATCGGACCGGGCCCCGCCCGAGGGCTTCGTGCGGGAGGCATCCCATTATCAAACGAGGGGTCCATCACATGCTGATCGAACTGCGCAAGCTCCGGATCATCAAGGCGCTCTCGGAAGAGACGCCCTGCTACACTGCGGAAATATGGATCGACGGCGCGCTCGCCTTCCATGCCAGCAATCGCGGTCATGGCGGTGCCGACGATTATCGTCAGGTCGGCGCAATCACCGAAGCCGAAGCCAACAGCTGGCTCCGCGCCAATAGACCGCAGCGCTCGTCCCACGGCATGACGTTCGACCCCGATCTGGAGCATGAGGTCGCAACGCTGATGGACCAGGCCGAGCAGCACGCCCTGCTCCAGCGTCGCCTGCGAACCCACATCGTCACGATCGAGGACGGAGCTGTCTACACCTACCCAATGAAGGGCCGACCCGCCGCTGTGATCGCAGCCGCTGTTCGTGCGAAAAAACCGAACATCGAGATCGTCAACGAGACCGGTCAAGCCGGGCTGACGCGTGCCGTCCAGCTCATGCTCGCGGCCGCACGGGACGCCGAAGACCCGTGACGGGCAAAGGCGCGGCTTTGCTGGCCGAGGGCCAGCGATCCCGCGGAAGAGAGGAGGGGGAGGGAACGGGCGAGCGGATTTGCGCTCGAGACCGGAGGGCCACCCCATGCATTACGATGTCGCCATGCGCCACCAGCAGGCGCTCGACCCGAGCGCGCTGACCACCATCGCCACGACGCTCCACGCGATCGAAGCCGCCATCACCGATTGCCGCAATGCCGGCAAGGACAGCGAAACCGATCCGGCTGTTGTCCTCCTCGCGCGGCATCTGGGCACGGTCTGCGCGCGCGCCGCGGACGACACGGTCCTGCGTCGGACGTGCCTTGATGAAATCGCCGACATCCGGCGGCACCCCGCCCTGCGCACGCTCGCCTATCGGGGCGTCAGCTATGATGAGGCGGCCAAGCGCGTCTTCCATGCCGAAGGCCGCGCCGCCATGCGGCGCCTGGCCGAGGCCCTGGAACTTGACGACGGAAGCTTCGACATCCGTTCGAACAAGGCGGGACCCGCGATCTCGGGCGAAATCACGCTCCACGGCGACGAAGTCTGGGTGCAGCTCTCGCTCAGCTGCATGGGACCCGACCACGAAGTCCTGTTTCGACACGTGCGCGACCGGAGCGATCATATCGGTGATCGCAATCGGTGGGCCTCGATCAATGAACTGCTCGCGCCCGATCGCTTCGCTGCGCGAATCCGCCGCGAATTGCGCCTCACTGCTCCTGCCGGCCAATCCGCGCGCCTCTTTGCCTGATCCAGTGACCAGGAGAATGCCAATGTCTGACCTCCCTTTGGCGCGGCCCGGTCGGCCAATGCCGCCGCCCCTGCCGGGCCTGCCTGAACTCGCCATCGGCCCGGAGATCATCGGTGCCATCCAGCGCGACGCATGGATCGTCTTCAACCTCTCGGGCGGCAAGGACTCGAGTGCGGCCATGTTCACGGTCAATCTCCTCCTCGATCGTCTTGGTCATCCTCGCGCGCGACGTATGGCGATCCACGCCGATCTTGGTCGAGCCGAATGGGCCTCCACGCCGGCAACGATCGAGCGCATCGCGGCGCAGGCCGGTATGCAGCTGACCGTCGTCCGTCGTGCCGCCGGCGATCTCGTGGACCGCTGGATCCAGCGGTTCGAGAATGCCAAGCGTCGCTACGCGGCACTCGAGACATATAACCTCATCGGTCCCTGGTCGTCCGCCTCGCTGCGCTTCTGCCAGTCAGTGATGAAAGCGGCCGTGATCGGGCCTGCGATCGCGCGGATCCTGTCGGGAGAACGGATTATCTCGGTGCTTGGCCTGCGCCGCGACGAAAGCCACACCCGCGCAGCGATTCCAGCGGCGAAGGCCGATCAGCGTTACGCCAAGGCCGGGAACCGGCGGGGCACGGTCATGTTGCTTTGGAATCCGCTGGCTGACTGGACGGCGGACGACGTGTACCGCGCGCATGACCAACTCGGCATTCCGTTGCACGAGGCCTATACCATTTGGGGCTCGACGCGCTTGTCGTGTCGCTACTGCATCTTTGCGTCGTTGCATGACCTGCAGGCCTCGTCCGCCGCACCGCTGAACCATGAGGTTTATCGGGTGCTGGCGGAGATCGAGGCCCGTTCGACCTTTCCTTTCCAACCGACGCGCTGGCTGGCGGATGTAGCCCCACATTTGTTGGGGACCTCGCTGGCGGCAGACATCGTCCGTGCCAAAGCGGACCAGGCGGAGCGGCGACGGATCGAAGCCGCGATGCCGTCTTCGTTGCGCTACGTTGCCGGTTGGCCGCCGCGCGTGCCAACACGCACCGAGGCCGAGGACATAGCTGCGGCGCGCCGTCCAATCCTCGCGCGGCACTGTCTCGACGACCGCTACCCGTCGGGCGCCACCGTCATGACGCGCTTTGCCGAGCTCATCGAGACGGCGGCACAAAAGAGGGCAGCATGACGACGATCGTCGCCCGCTTTGGCCGGTACATCGTCTCGACCGCCGTCGCCGAAATCCCGCCTCTTGGCTGGCGCTTCTGGACTCTTGCCGGCTTCCCCGGCGATCCGGTCGATCCGCGCCCCTACGCCGGCACACGCTGCCTGCCGCTCGCCCTTGTCGACCTGAACGGCGATGCACGTTGGCTTTGCGCTATGGAGCACGATCGCTCCTTTCGGCTGTTTGCCAGCCACGATCTCTTCCCATGCGCCGATCAGGACGGCGCCGCCGCCTTCGCGGGCGAGATTCTCGCCAACCATGCGCGGCAACCCAAGCTGCTCTGATCGGACCTCGTTATGGACACCACCCGAAGCCAACGCTGGCGGGAGCGTCGCGCGCTGTGGGCGCGCGACCTCACTGTCATTGATCCGAAAGCCTATACCGTCGATGTCGTCGAGCACGGCGTTGCTCGCAAGTTTATCGCAGAGCACCATTATCTCCCAAGCTTTCCCGCCGCGCGGCTCGCCGTTGGCCTATTCGGCCGCAACGCCATGCTCGAAGGCGTCGCCGTGTTCGCCGTGCCCGCGACGGACGCCGTCATCACCCGCCATACCGGTTTCGACGATCCGGGGCGGGGATGCGTGCTCGCCCGTCTCATTCTCACCGATACGGTGCCCCAGAATGGCGAGAGCTTCTTCGTCGCCCGGGCCTTCCGACACCTGCGGCGCGAGCGACCGGGCATCGAGGCCGTGGTCTCTTATAGCGATCCTGGCGCCGGTCATATCGGACGTGTCTATTGTGCTCTGTCGGCGGCGCACCGGGCCGTCACGCGACCGCGTACGGTGCTGCGCGCCAAGGGGGTCACGATTTCGGGTCGAACGCTCTCGAAAATCCGGCTCGGCGAACAGGGTCATGTCGGTGCGGTGGAGCAACTCGTGGCACTGGGTTTGCCTCGGCCGAACCTGTTCGAAGGGCCGACCGCGTGGCTCTGGCGTCTCGAGCGAGACCGCCATCTCATTCGCCACCGGCAGGCGGGTCTCTACGCCTATTGTTTCGAACTGACGCGCGAAGCGCGGCGCCGAGGCCGCGCACTGCCCCGTCTACCCTATCCCAAAGCGCTGCCGCTCACCCAGCCGATGCTGCCGCTCCTTTCGCCGATGGAGATCTGACATGGCCGATATCACGACCTTGCCCCTGATGACGGCCGCCGATGCCGAGAGCATCGGCTTCGCGCGGTTCAACGATGTCCCGACCCTACCGATCGACATCCCCGATGGGAATTTCACGATCAGCGCGAAGACCACCGATGGACGACGCATCACCTTTTTCTTCGGGGAGCATCGCACCGGTGCCCCTCCGAGTTTCGTCGATATCCAATTCCATGATCATGGCGCCACCATACCGAACGCCGACGGCGGTCGATCGCCGGTGTTCGACATGCTGACCATCGGCCTGCGCGGGCGGCAGGTATTCGACAGCCGCAAGAGCGCCATCGACGACAAACCTTCGATCGCCGTGATCCTCATCGGCGAGCCGCGCCCGTCTGGTTCACCCGCTGGGGACGACTAGCCATGGCTGTTTATGTCGCGCGTTATACACGCCTTCACCCATGCTTGTGGGCGCCTTACTCGATGACGGCGTATCCGCACGGATTCCACAATTGGCCAGACGGGCTCGCCGATCCGGTCTGGACGCCTAATGCTCGCATAGTAACCTCAGCGGGTGCAGCATCCAGGCCGCTCGCCGATTGCGCAACGCTCGATGCCGCCATCGAAGAATGCTGGGTCCATTTCGCGACTCTCGATCAGGAGCTCCAACCGTGCTGAGCGCATCTCAGCGCCCATGCGCGCCAAGAAAGAGGAGAGGGATTTCGACGACGCGCGGCGGTACGCCGCTCTTCAAGAAAGGAACGCTTGATGCGGATTGTACGCGGCGACTTGCTCCACCTTGCCCGTCAGGGCGATTTCGATGTCATCATCCACGGGTGCAACTGCCAGTGCGCGATGGGCAAGGGCATCGCGCTCGCCATCAAGCAGCAGTTTCCGGCAGCCTACGCGGCCGATCTCGCAACGGCGAAAGGCAGCGCCGCCAAGCTAGGAACCTATTCGTCGGCCTCCCTCGAAACCGACGCCGGCACGCTTACCATCGTCAACGCCTACACGCAGTTTCACTGGAACGGGCCGGGCGTGAAGGTCGACTATGACGCGATCCACCGTGTCATGCGCGCGATCGCGCATGACTTCGCCACTGCTCGGATCGGCTATCCGAAAATCGGCGCTGGTCTGGCCGGCGGCGACTGGTCGGTCATCAGCGCGATCTTCGACACCGAGCTGGAAGGCCTGGATCACACCTATGTCGATTTCGCCGGCTGAAGCGCCGGACTGAGGGGAGGGGGGCCGAAAGGCAGGCGCATTGCCACCTTTAAAGCCCGAGGCCTTACGATGTCATTCCTTCCGACCGCCCTGCAGAGGCAGGCCGACTATCTCAACATCGCCGAACCGCCGCCGGTCGTTCTTGCATATGGCATCGGTGTTGATTCCACAGCGTTGCTCATCGAACTCGAAGCGCGCGGCGAAGCCCCCGATCTCGTGCTGACCGCCGATCCGGGCGCCGAGAAGCCCGCAACCTACGAGTACCAGAAGCTCATCGCATCGTGGATGGCGGCGCGGCAGATTCGGTACGAGGTGGTTCGCTACGTGCCGCGGCGCTTCAAGCACTGGCCACCTTATTATTCGATCCTCGAAAACGTCCTTACCAATGCGACGCTGCCAAGCATCAGCCTGGGTCGGCACAGTTGTTCGTTAGGTCCGGCTTCAGAGACTGTCTCTTTTGCTCGCGATGAGTGACGGGCCGACCGCCGCGCTAACCCAAAGAGCTGGCGGTGGTCGGCCCGTCACTCGCGTCGCGCAGCGACGCCTGATTGCCGGATGAATCCGCTTGGACTCAATTACCGCACTTCATTCGCGAGCAGATCATTTCAGGATCGATTTCACTGGCGAAACAAAGCCTGGGCTTGTAGAAGACCGGAGAACAAAAGGGGGCCTTATGGCGCGGCGCGTTTTCTTCAGTTTCCACTTCGCGAACGATTTTTGGCGCACCCAGCAAGTGCGTAACATCGGTGCTCTTGAAGGGCAGACTCTTTGCACCGCGAATGCGTGGGAAGAGGTCAAGCGGAAGGGCAAGGCCTCCATCGAAGAATGGATCGATGACAACATGTACGGCAAGAGCTGTGTGGTGGTGCTTGTCGGTTCTGAAACAGCGAGCCGCCCTTGGGTAGTCCGCGAGATCGTTAAAGGCTGGGATGCCGGCAAAGGAGTGGTCGGCATTCGGATAAACAAACT
>OFRD01000536.1_pt1 | contig 14586 bp, 13 predicted proteins | sample 1543041 | NCBI WGS metagenome assembly OFRD01 (sample SAMN07774234, study PRJEB24372) | wastewater metagenome | isolation source: Exp Tend CN 100WW | collected 2016-02
TATCAGGATGGTGACCAGGAAGGTGTACTTGCGGCCGATGCGGTCGCCGAGGCTGCCGAAGAAGGCCGCACCGAACGGACGCACGAAGAAGCCGGCGGCAAACGCCAGCAAGGCGAAGATCATGCCCGTGGTCTCATTGACGCCACTGAAGAACTGCTTGGCAATGATGGCGGCGAGCGAGCCGTACAGGAAGAAGTCATACCACTCGAAGACCGTGCCGAGGCTCGAGGCGAAGATGACTTTCTTGTGGCCCTTGGTCAGGGTGCCCGCCGCATTGTGCGGGCTTGATGCAGTGCTGGACATGGGACGTTTTCCCTCTGTAGATGCCGACCTGGATCGGTGGGTGCCGACCGTTGGTCGGCACACAATTCGGTAGGTGCCGACCGTGACCGGCACTCAATCTCGGTAGGTGCCGGCCGCTGGCCGGCACGCTCTTAGAAGCTGTACTTCGTGGTGAACTGCAATCGGGTGATGTCACCCTTGTTGCCGTTCTCCACTTCGCGACGGCCATACATCAGCTCTGCACCGATATCGACCTTGGGCAGCGGCGAATAGAAGATGTTGCCGCGGATGCTCTGCACGCTCTTGGTCACCAGCGGGCCGAGGATGCTGTCGTTGTCGTAGTCGCTGCGCGCGTAGATCAGGTTGGTGCGCAGCTTCGGCGAGAACGCATGCCGCCAGCCCACGTAGCCGGCAAGCACGCCGGTCGGGTTGAGCTCGTCGCGGGCAACGTCGTAGGCACTATCGGCGGTGATGCCCAGGCCGATGTAGCGGGCGATGCCTTCGCCGCCGGTCAGCTGGTAGTGCAGCGAATCGCTGTCGCCCATCACCCACTTGCCGCCCAGGGTCAGGCCGCCGGCCACCTTGTCGGCCTTGGCGCCGGTGGCCTGGTTGTCGACCTTCAGCTGGCGGATGATGCCGCCGACACCGAAGGTGCCCCAGTCGCCCTTCCAGCCATAGCGCATGGTCAGATCAGGCAGGCTGCCACGATCGGAGTTGGCGCTGGCGTTGGTCCAGGCGCCGGTGACCGGGTTGCGGGTACCGGTGAGGGTGGTGGTTTCCGGGTTTTCCAGCGCGACGCTGAAGCCACCCTGGGTGTAGCGCACCTGCGCCTGGCGCACGAAGATCACGCCGTCGGTGGGACCGACGAAGTCGACCGCTTCCGGCAGTGCGGCCGCGTCCATGAAGTTGGACCAGGTCTGGCCGGCCATCCAGTTGTTCCAGTACATGTAGGCGTGGCGCAGGGTCACACCGTAGGTATTGGTCGCGGTCTGGTTGCCCAGCGAGTTGCCGAAGAAGTCCATCTCGAAGAACGCACCGGCCTTGTTGCCCGATTCGCTCACGTTGTCGATGCCCAGGTTGAAGCGCGAGAACTTGGCGTGGGCGTTGAAATCGGTACCCGAACGCTTGCCGCTGCCGCCGGCGCCTTCCACCGGGGTCTGGCCCGGCAGGTACAGCGAGCGGCCGGTGGCGTCGTCGGCCAGCTGGCCATCGCTGGTCTGGGTGGCGAGGAAATCGGCCTTGATGAAGCCGCCGATCTTGACCGTGGTACCCGGTGCGGCGCCCGGGGTGATGGTGGTGACCTGGATCGGCTGCTTGCCGGCCGGCACCGAGGCGACCGGCTTCTGCTCGGCCTGCACCGTGCGGACTTCGGTCACCGCCTGCTGGGTCTGGCTGATCTGGGTCTGTTGTTGTTGCTGCGAAGACAGCAGCAGCTGGACCTGGCGTTCCAGTTCGGCAACGCGTGCTTCCAGCGCTTTCTCTTTGGCGGTCTCAGCGAACGCCATGCCCGGTGCGACCAGGGCGACCAACAGGCAGGCCGCCAAAGGTTTGCGCACGGCTTTCAACGTACGGTGGCTCATGTTGCCCTCTCTCCCAAGTGGCAAGGTGATGCCGCGCGTGGGGCACGGTCGAGCCGAGACTGCGGGGCGATTATGTATAGCGGCTATTCGCCATTGGTCGAACCCGGCCCTGCTGGGCGCTCACTTTCGACCATGGTCTAACCAGAGTGGTGACGCGGCCGGGGGTGGATGGGGCAAACTGAAGGGGATCGGTCGCTGCGATGCTGCGACCGCACATACAAAGTCAACGTGCAAGTGAGGGTGCCATGGCTGATATCTACCCCGTCGATCCGCAGTTCGCCGCCAAGGCACGCATCGACAAGACGTCGTACGAACAGCAGTACCAGGCTTCGGTGACCGACCCGGATGGTTTCTGGGGCAAGGCCGCCGAGCGCCTGGAGTGGATGCGCAAGCCGACGAAGATCAAGAACGTCAGCTACGACCTGTCCGATTTCCACATCAAGTGGTTCGAAGATGGCGAGCTCAATGCCAGTGTGAACTGCCTGGACCGCCAGCTGGAGAAGCGTGGCGACAAGACCGCCCTGCTGTTCGAGCCGGATGGCCCGGATGCACCGGCCCAGCACGTGACCTATCGCGAGCTGTACGAGCGCACCTGCCGCCTCGGCAATGCGCTGCGCAACCTCGGGGTCAAGAAGGGCGATCGGGTCACCATCTACCTGCCGATGATCGTCGACGCCGCCGTGGCCATGCTGGCCTGTGCGCGCATCGGTGCGATCCACTCGGTAGTGTTCGGTGGCTTCGCACCGAACTCGATCGCCGACCGCGTCAGCGACTGCCAGAGCAAGCTGATCATCACCGCCGACGAGGGCCTGCGCGGTGGCCGCAGGATTCCGCTGAAGGCCAACGTCGATGCTGCGCTGAAGCTGCCCGGCACCAATACCGTGGAAACCGTGCTGGTGGTGCGTCACACCGGCGGCGCGGTCGACATGCAGGCGCCGCGCGACCGCTGGTTCCACGATGTGGTGGACAGCCAGCCGGCCACCTGCGAGCCGGAACGCATGAACGCGGAAGACCCGCTGTTCATCCTCTACACCTCCGGTTCCACCGGCAAGCCGAAGGGCGTGCTGCACACCACCGGCGGCTACCTGCTGTACGCGGCGTACACCCATGAAGCGGTGTTCGACCTGCGCGAGGACGACATCTACTGGTGCACCGCCGACGTCGGCTGGGTCACCGGCCACAGCTACATCGTGTACGGCCCGCTGGCCAACGGCGCGACCTCGCTGATGTTCGAAGGCGTGCCGAACTACCCCGACACCTCGCGCTTCTGGAACGTCATCGACAAGCACAAGGTGAGCATCTTCTACACCGCCCCGACCGCCATCCGCGCACTGATGCGCGAAGGCGAAGAGCCGGTGAAGAAGACCTCGCGCGCGTCGCTGCGCCTGCTCGGCAGCGTCGGCGAGCCGATCAATCCGGAAGCCTGGCGCTGGTACTACGAAGTGGTCGGCGACAGCCGCTGCCCGATCGTCGATACCTGGTGGCAGACCGAAACCGGCGGCATCCTGATCTCGCCGCTGGCCGGCGCGATGGACCTCAAGCCGGGCTCGGCCACCCTGCCCTTCTTCGGCGTGCAGCCGGCGCTGGTCAATGCCGATGGCGAGATCCAGGACGGCCCGACCGAGGGCAACCTGATCATCCGTGATTCCTGGCCGGGCCAGATGCGCACGGTGTACGGCGACCACCAGCGTTTCATCGATACCTATTTCCGCACCTACCCGGGCAGCTACTTCACCGGCGACGGTTGCCGCCGCGACGAAGATGGCTACTACTGGATCACAGGCCGCGTGGACGATGTGATCAACGTGTCCGGCCACCGCATCGGCACCGCCGAAGTGGAAAGCGCGCTGGTCTCGCACCCGAAGGTGGCGGAAGCGGCCGTGGTCGGCTTCCCGCACGACGTGAAGGGCCAGGGCATCTACGCCTACGTCACCCTGGTGGCCGAAGAGGCTCCGAGCGACGAGCTGCAGAAGGAACTGGTCGCCTGGGTACGCAAGGAGATCGGCCCGATCGCCACGCCGGACCACCTGCAGTGGGCGCCGGGCCTGCCGAAGACCCGCTCGGGCAAGATCATGCGCCGCATCCTGCGCAAGATCGCCGAGAACGCACCGGACCAGCTTGGCGACACCTCGACCCTGGCCGATCCATCGGTGGTGGCGTCGCTGGTGGACGAGCGCAAGGTGCGCTGATGGCGTGACCGCAGGCGCAGGACGCGCCAGGGACGTGGCCGGGAGGAGGGACCCGGCCGTGTCCGACCCGTCCTGCACCTGCCATCACGTCGCTCTTTTTCCTGATCGATAAGCTCGACCCATGACCACCCTCCTGATTGCCGATGACCACCCGCTGTTCCGCGAAGCCCTGCGTGGGGCGGTACAGCGGGTCATCCCCGGCGTGCAGCTGTTCGAAGCCGACAGCGTGGAAGCGCTGTACGCGCTGGCCGACCAGCACAACGACGCCGACCTGGTCCTGATGGATCTCAACATGCCCGGTGCGCAGGGTTTCAACGCGCTGGTGCACATGCGCTCGCTGCATCCGCAGCTGCCGGTGGTGGTGGTGTCCGCGCGCGAAGAAGCCACGGTGATGCGCCGCGCGCTCGACCACGGCGCGCTGGGCTTCATTCCGAAGTCTGCGGATTCGGACACCATCGGCCACGCGCTGGGCACCATCCTCGATGGCGAGACCTGGGCACCGCCGGAAGCGCACAACGTGCCGCCCACCGGCAGCGAGGAACGCGAAGTCGGCCAGCGCCTGCGCGAGCTGACCCCGCAGCAGTTCCGCGTTTTGCAGATGCTCGGCGCCGGCCGCTTGAACAAGCAGATCGCCTACGACCTCAACGTGTCCGAAGCGACGATCAAGGCCCACGTCACCGCCATCCTGCGCAAGCTGGGCGTCACCAACCGCACCCAGGCCGTGCTGATGGCCGGCAAGCTGGCGATCGACGACGACGCCATCGTGCTGCCGCCGGAAGAAGACTGAAGGTAGTGCCGGCCGCTGGCCGGCATTGGCCTGAAGCCGCCTGAAATCGCTTCGGTAGGTGCCAGGCTTGCTTGGCACTTTTGCCCAGCCCCGCCGATGACGCAATCAGCTCTGGCGGGATGATGGATTCGGTCTCAAGCTGGAAGTTCCAACTTCCCGCCCGGAACGATGGACACCTGGACACTGATCGATACCGACGGCTTGAAGATTGGTGTAGTCCAGTGCTTCCGATATGAATCCTGGCGCGTGAGTGGCAGGTTCATGCCTGATCTCGGCTATTCAAGGTACCAGCGGCTCTTCGCCGATCTTGAATATGCAGCCAATGAGCAGTTGTTCACCCATGTCGACGATCTCGAGAGAAGCATCGCTGCATTGCGCATTCGTGCAGTGGGGCCCAGCGGGGAGGACGATCCGCAGCGGGTTGCGAATCTGCAGATCATGCGTGACTGGTGTCAGTTCCAGATCAGTTCAATGACCCGCCCAGCCGTTGAGCAACCTCTCGCCCTGCCCTCAACAGAATCGAAAGTATCCGCACGTTGATCGCTTTCGTTCGCGAAGGCTGTCCGGATGGTCCCAGGCCTCCAGGCATGGCACAGCACCATCAGGCACTGCTCCGGTAGGTGCCAAGCTTGCTTGGCACGCTTTTGATGGTGCACCTGCCGGCCAGCGGCCGGCACTACCAGGTACCGCTGCGCTCTCGATATAGCCATCGCTATACAAACCAGCCCTGCCTGCGCGTTTCGCTGGAAATGCGCCGCGCGTGAATCGCGATGCTAAGCTGCGCGTCCCCTTGGGGAGTAGCCGGATTCCTACGCAGGAATCGTCCACGTCAACATACTCGGCCAGTGCGCCGTGGCGTGGACAACCATGATGGTTGGCGAGACCAGCGGCCCGCGCGCGCAACGTCAGGTTGGGCGCGAGCGCAGGCCGTGCGTCCGTCCTAGCCCGACCTCAGCCGCCGCCCATGTCCCCCATTTCGATCCTCCTGATCGGCTTTGCCATGTCCACCGATGCCTTCGCCGCTGCAATCGGCAAGGGCGCGGCCATGCGCAAGCCGGTGTTCCGCGACGCACTGCGTGCCGGCATCATCTTCGGTGTCATCGAGGCGATCACGCCCATCATCGGCTGGCTGCTCGGCCGCGCCGCCCTGCAGTACGTCGAAGCCTTCGACCACTGGATCGCCTTCGGCCTGCTCGGCGCACTGGGCATCCACATGATCTACAATGGCCTGCGCCCGGACAGTGCCGACGAGGACGAAGACCCCTCACAGCACCACGGGTTCTGGAAGCTGGCGCTGACCGGTTTCGCCACCAGCATCGACGCGATGGCGGTGGGTATCGGCCTGGCTTTCATGGACGTGCATATCGGCGTGATGGCAGTGGTCATCGGCCTGTGCACGCTGACCATGGTCACTGTCGGCATCATGCTCGGCCGCGTGCTGGGCAGCATGGTCGGCAAGCGTGCCGAGATCATCGGCGGCGTGATCCTGGTGATCATCGGCGCGACGATCCTGTACGAACACCTGCACGGCGTGGGGTAACTTGCCGGAGGCGACCGATTGCGTGGTTGCCGGCCAGCGGCCGGCACTACCAGTGCATCACATCCACGCATGGCGTGGATCTACTGCCAAGCGGCCGTCACTACTGCGCATCGCGCAGCGCGCCCAGGAAGGCGCGCAGCGAGGCCGGCTTGATCGGCTTGGTCAGCACGCGGTAGCCGCGTTCGCGCGCCATCCGCTTCAGCTCGTCGCGACCATCGGCGGTCAGCAGTGCGCCCGGCAGCGGGTAACCGGCCGCCTCGCGCAGCGCTACCAGCGCATCCAGGCCGTCCATGCGGTCGTGCAGGTGGTAATCCACCAGCATCACCTGCGGGCGCTCGGCAATCTTCTCCAGCGCCTGGTCGAGGCCGTGCGCCTTTTCCAGCTTTGGCAAGGCCATGATGCCCGCATTGCAGATGAGCGCGTCCAGTTTGATCCCCTGATGAATAACCGCAGCAACACAAGCCCGGACACTGGCTGGGTCTGTTAATTCGCACGCCAGTGGCACAGTCGTACCGCTCACACCGGCGCACGCGGTTCGGGCCTTCTCAACAGTCCGTGCAGTGCCGACCACGCGGGCCCCGCGCAGAGCTAACACGCGCAGTGCCTCCAAACCCAGGCCGGAGTTGCAGCCTGTCACCAAGACAGTCTTGCCTGCCAGTGACAGCCCGGCTGTCACTTCTTCTGCAGTGGAGCCGTAGCCAAAGCCACTGGGACCGTTGGCCAAAAAGTACTGAATTAGGGACATTGCAACCTCCGTATGCTGCGCTAATCGAAAAACTTAGGCACTCGCTCGAGCTTATCGAACCACATCAAATTTGCCAAGCTGGGAGAGCTCATTACGAAATACCGCAACATCACCACCAGCGCACTGCCCGGTACGGCATGGTTTGCGATCCCACGCCCGCCTTCCGCCCAGAATTAAATGATTAACAAATCTTAAACAAGCCTTAATTGTGCCATAACCGAGAGTTCGTAAACTTCCAGCGCTCGAAAAAAACTTTAGGAGAAAAAAAATGAAGCGTTCAACTCATGTCTTAGTTTATTTAGTTCTGATGCTGGCAATTGCAACTCCGTACCGGATTGCAGCGGCTGAAGAAGCTGCGCCCCCGGCCGGATTCACAAACTACACCGTGGTCGCTGGCGACAGCCTTGCAAAAATTGCCGATAAAACCGGCACCTCACTTGAGAAGCTCAAAGAGGTAAACCCGGCCCTCAAGACCGATGTCTTGCGCGTGGGGCAGGTTCTGTTGGCGCCTGGTTTCGCGGCGTCCACCACAACCACAACCGCCTACGCGCGCCCGGCCGGCCTGCCAGCCGGCTCGATTTCAGTGAATGGCGCTGGTGCCACATTCCCGGCACCCATCTATGCCGCCTGGACATACGCCTACCTCACAGTTGATCCAGTGGCTGCAATCAACTACCAGCCCAACGGGTCGGGAGCCGGCAAGAAGGCAATCATAGACCGCACCGTGGACTTTGGCGGTTCGGACTCCCTGCTAAAGTCCTCCGAATATGAAAAGGGCGGCGACCTGCAGATGTTTCCGATGGTAGCTGGAGCAGTGGTCCCGGTATTCAACCTGACGGATGAGAAGGGCAAAGTGATCTCCAACCTCGTGCTCAACCGCCAGACGCTGGCCGATATCTTCCTGGGAAAAATCTCCCAGTGGAATGATAAGGCCCTCGTGGCGCTCAACCCCAAGGTGACGCTACCCAACAAGCCCATCACGACCGCACACCGGTCAGACGGCTCGGGTACCACAGAGATCTTCACACTAGCACTGTCTTCATTCAGCGATGAGTGGAAGAAGAAGGTGGGCGGAGCTGCCACAGTGCAATGGCCAAACGGCCTAGGTGGCCCAGGCAATGCCGGGGTAGCAGCGGCGGTCAAAAACACACCCTCATCGATCGGGTATGTTGAGCTATCGTACGCCCTTGAAAACAAAATCCCCTTTGCATTAATGGTCAACAAGGCTGGAGTTACGGTAAAAGCTTCTGCCAAATCACTGCAGTCCGCTATGTCCGACTTTTCGGGCAAGTTCGACAAAAACCTGACGGTCACCCTGGTGGATGCGCCCGGCCGGATCAGCTGGCCAATCGCCGGCTACACCTATGCGATCGTGCACACTAAAACAATGACCGACTGCAACAAAGCAGCCACGATGCTTGGCTACTTCAAATGGGCCCTCACCTCCAAAGAGGCGGGCGCCATGGCATCCAATCTGGGCTACGCAGTATTGCCCGGTGAGGTGCGCAGCCAGACGCTTGCGAAACTTGCCGAAGTCACGTGCAACGGCTTGCGCGTAATGCCGTAAGCACGAAACTCGGCCTAGCCGGTATTACCAACAGGTACAGCGCCCAAAGCGCTGTACCTGTTGCTTTTCAGCCGGTGCCAATGGCACTACCCGCGCGCAGGACTGGAAACGACTCACTTGCGGACTGCCGCACGCGATGGAAAGAGCCACTTGAGCCGGTTATCGGTAGCACCTTGCTTCACTTCCTACTAAGCCGGAATGCCCTGTGGGGTAAACTCACCGTCGGCGACCACATTACCCTCTAACCAATGCTGCACTCCAGAATTTCCTCCAAAACCACGCCAAGCGTCTTTGGCAGGCTGCAAAAATCTCTTAAGCATGGTGACCGGCTTTGGAATGCCGGGACCGCAGCACTCGCAGTGCTTGTTTTGGTGTTGGTAACTTCGATTGGGGGAATGCTGTGGGTCAGTTCCCAAGCTGCCCGCGAACAATTTGGCTTGCGGTTCGTGCTGCCCACGGCAGAGTATGCGTGGAACCCAGTTACTGAAAACTTTCAAGCCTGGCCGTTTATTTACGGCACCCTGATGACATCTATGTTTGCACTTGTGCTTGCGGTGCCAGTCAGCCTCGGCGTGGCCATCTTCCTCGCGGAGCTGAGCCCGGATTGGCTGCGCGCTCCTGTGGGTTGGATGATTGAATTGCTTGCGGCAATTCCAAGTGTGATCTATGGCTTGTGGGGAATCTACATTTTCCTGCCGGCAGTCGTCCGGCCCTTTGGCGTGTTTCTTGGCGCGCTGGGCAGCGTGCCTGGCATGCAATTAATTTTTGCGGGCCCAATGCCGGAAAGCGGCTCCAGTCTCTTGGCCGCCAGCATCGTGCTGGCCATCATGATCACGCCAACAATTACCGCAATTACGCGGGATGTGCTTCTCGCAATTTCCGCTGATCAGCGCGAAGCTTCATTGGCACTCGGGGCCACGCGCGCAGAAACGATTCTGCGGGTGCTGGTGCCCTATGGCGGATCTGGAATTCTGGGGGCAATCGTGCTGGGCTTGGGACGAGCGTTGGGGGAAACCATGGCCGTGACCATGGTGATCGGAAACAGCCTGATGGGCTCGTACTCAATTCTGCAGCCGGGGTACAGCATGGCGAGCGTGGTGGCCAGCCAGTTTCTAGAGGCCACGGAAGAGCTTCATGTTACAGCGTTGATTGAAGTTGGGCTGGTTTTGTTCTTTATCACCCTGCTGTTAAACATCTTCGCACGCTGGCTGGTGAGCCGGATTGATCGCAGAAACGCGCGAACGGCTGCTGTTTGATGAACACCGCCACTGCAGCCACGAGCGGAAGCGCGCAAGTTTTGCCTGCGCGCCGTTTCATCCGGGCTAAATCGGGTCTTGCCAGCCGCCACGCCACGGATATTGCCCTGCAAGCGGTGGCGGTTCTGATGACAGTGCTCGCCCTCATCCCACTTGTGTGGATCGTTGGCTATGTCATCTATCAAGGCGGCAAATCCATCAATCTGGAGCTATTCACCGAAATGCCACGGCCCGCCGGCATGTTAGGGGGCGGCGTACTGCACTCCATTCAAGGCACCATCATTCTGACGTTGCTTGCTTCCGCCTTTGCGATTCCCCCCGGAATATTCGCCGCATTCTATGTGGTGTATTGGCCTAACACTCCGCTTGGTGTGGCAGTGCGCTTTGCCACCGATGTGCTCTCAGGTGTGCCATCCATCGTGATCGGATTGTTCTGTTACGCGCTGCTGGTAAAGACAACCGGGCACTACTCGGCGCTGGCCGGCGGTGTTGCAATGGCAATTCTGATGCTGCCAACCATCATCCGCACTACCGAAGAGATGCTCAAGCTTGTTCCCAGAACACTGTACGAGGCGTCAGCGGCGCTCGGCGCACCGGAGTGGAAAACCTCTCTGAGTGTCATGCTGCCCACGGCCTTGAGTGGCATTGCCACCGGTATCATCTTGGGCGTTGCCCGCGCAGCCGGCGAAACCGCGCCCTTGTTGTTCACCGCACTTGGAAACGATCGCTTTAACGCCGTGCAGATGTACCGCGGCAGCCGCGCGCTGGGTGCCAGTGTGCCGCAGGCATTGTTTGATGTAATCAACCAGCCGGTAGACTCGCTGCCGCTAACTCTCTATAAGTACGCCTCCCATCCCTCGCCCGACCGGGTAGAACAGGCATGGGCTACGGCATTTGTGCTGCTAGTGCTGGTGCTGGCAATCAATGTAGCAGCGCGACTCTGGGTGGCGCGCCAAACCGCCAAGCAAAGGGGAAGGTAATGAGCAACAACGATCTACCGCAAGCTGTGCCGGAACCGGCTACCCCAGCGACCCCGGCGGAAGTGCTTGAAATCAAAATTGAAATTTCCAACCTTGCGGTGTACTACGGCTCGTTCCGGGCTGTAGTCGGCGTCACAATGTTTGCCCCGCAGCACCAAATTACAGCGATTATCGGCCCGTCGGGGTGCGGTAAATCCACGCTACTGCGTTCACTGAACCGTATGAACGACCTGGTCGCAAAAAGCCGCGTTGAAGGCCAGGTGCGCTTGGATGGCGCAGACATCTACGCCCCGGCTGTGGATGTGGTGGATATTCGCCGGCGGGTTGGCATGGTGTTCCAACGCCCCAATCCCTTTTCAAAAAGCGTGTACGAAAACGTTAGCTACGGACCGCGCTTATATGGGATCAAGCGGCGCAACGATCTAGACGAGATTGTAGAACAAAGCCTGCGGCAGGCATTTTTGTGGGAAGAAGTGAAGGACAAACTGCACCAGTCCGGCACTGCCCTGTCCGGCGGCCAACAACAGCGCTTGTGTATCGCCCGCGCACTTGCCGTCGAGCCGGAAGTGATCCTGATGGATGAACCGTGCTCAGCCCTCGACCCGATTGCAACACTTAAGATCGAGGAGTTGATGCAGGAGCTCAAGTCCCGCTATACCATTGTCATCGTTACCCATAACATGCAGCAAGCAGCGCGCGTCTCAGACCACACTGCCATGATGATGCTGGCCGAAGATGGCAGCCGCGCCGGAACCATGATTGAGTTTGCAGTAACCAATATCATCTTCACCAACCCGAAAGACCAGCGCACACAAGACTACGTCGAAGGCCGCTTCGGGTAGCCGGGTTCGGTGGAGGCGCGTGAGCACGCCACCCGCCCACCCATATAATATCTTTTTATCAGCGGCGCTCGAGAGCCCGCATTAGCTGCTTAATACCTCCTACACAATTCCGGCGTGCGCCTCGTAACCACACACATCAGAACCGCGCTGCTGCGTTGAATTGGTCGAAGACGAAGGGAAGTGCCAGAAACCAGAACCTAAATTGAGTCCTGAATGAGTCCCCAAGTCCAAATTCAAACGGAGCGCTTCATGCTGCGCGACCTCGGCCCGTCTGACGTCACACAACGGTATCTAGAATGGTTGGGCGAACCTGAAGCCCAAAAGAATATTACGGCAACAACCGCCAGCCTTTCAGCCTTAATGCAGTATGTGGTGGAACGAACAGGCCGCACCGATGTTTTGTTTCTGGGTATTTTCGACGCGCTTAACGGTGTGCATATTGGGAACATAAAGTACGAGCCGGTAAATTCTGCACTTGGCTACGCCATAGTGGGCGTGTTAATTGGTGACGTGGCCTATCGGGGCCGCGGCGTGGCGACCGAAGTACTTCGCGCCAGCACTGCATGGCTGAAAGCCAACCGTCAAATCCATCAATTTCTATTGGGCTTATGGCGGGCCAACCACGCCGCGGTGCGTGCCTACGAAAAATGTGGATTTGTGATGGCGGAATCTCCGCTGCTTCCAAACCGCCCACCCGAATCACCAGTAATGATCCTAAACTTATAGAGGCTTACGGTGCTTTACCACTGTTTACCTTCAGGGTGCTGCAGCAGGCACCATCACTATTGGGGCCACCAGACTATCCGCCATTCGCAATATAGCGCGCGGGACTCTAAGCCAGCAATTGCACCCTGCAACGCCCTCAGCCTGCGGTACAATTTCAGAAATAAATTCGGCGGATGCCATTCCGTGCCGCGCCCTAGCTGACTAACCACAACTATTGGAAGCCACCCATGACCGAAATTGACCCCCAACTGCTGCGCGAGCTTGATGCAGACCGCCCCGCCACAGCGCCGGGATTGCTTAGCAATGTGGAGAAGGACCGCCACATTGAGCGCGCCTTTGTGGGCATGTACCGCTGGTATCTCTCGCGCTCGCAAAAAACCCGCAATTGGAATCCCGACACAAGCTTTGACTGGCGCGCCCTGCGCTCCAACCATTCAGACCGGCTCAACAACATTGTTGAGGGCTTCTTTGCCGTCGAGCAATATGTGCCCGATTACGTAAGCGCGCTGCTGCGCGTCATCCGCCGCAGCCATGGGCGCTCGCACTTTCACATTCGCTGGGGCGCGGAAGAAGAAAAGCACTCCGACATGTGGCACAACGCGCTGCTCTTCCTGCGCTTTCGCACGCCGCAATGGATCGAAGACTTTAAGCAGGCGCTGCGCGCCCGCACCTGGGAGCTGCCGTGGGACAACCCCATGCACATGATTTTTTACACCGTGGTGCAGGAGCGCGCGACACAGGTGAACTACCTCAACACGGCCTTGATCGCTGCCGGAAAAAGCCTGCTGGCGCATTATCGCGGCGACGCCGACCCGGTGCTGGAAGAAGCTGCGCGCACGATTGCAGTGGATGAGGCCGCGCATTACAGCTTCTTCCTTGAGGGCGCGCGCCTGTATCTTTACTACTACCCGGCGCAGGCCCTCGAAGCGCTGGCGGATGTCATCAAGTACTTTTCCATGCCCGCCGCCAGCCTGATCCCCAACTATGCAAACTTTAGCGAGATTGTCGCGGCTGACTGTGTTTACGGCCCGCGCCAGCACCTGCGCGATGTGCTTGATGTGGCTCTCGAAAACTTAAATGTCCGCGGCCGGCGTGCGCTTGCCGAAGGCATCCGCCTAACGCGCCGCGTGCCGCATCCTGACGGTACTACGCACGATACCGCCATCTTTGATGTGCTGGATTGTGCAGCGGTGCGCGAGAAGGTGCTGCGCCTGTACGGGCGCATCGCAGAGTTTGAAAAGTCAGTTGGGTTCGATCTGGTTGACCCGGTTCCACTCGCTCCGGCGATGTGAACTGCGCTTTGTCAACACAGGTGGCTGCCGAGTGTTAGCAGCTGCCGCACACCAGCCGCTGCCCGATTCGCGCTCTAATCATTGCGGCACAGCCACCATTCCAGCACAAGCCTGTTCCCAGCAACCGTGCTGAATTAATTCTCAGTTACTGCACCCGGGCTGCGCGGCGGCGCAACCTTGCCCGCATCGATTGCCGCAATGCGCCCCCAGTTCCGGTTGTGATAAATCAGCGGCGCCAGCCCGTCACCACACTCCGTGGCAAGCACCTCCCCCACAATAATGGAGTGATCGCCACCGGCATAAACTTGCCAGACACGGCAATCCAGCCAGGCCAGCGTGTTGGGCAGCAACGGACTGCCGGTGATTGCAGTTAGCGTATCGACGCCCTCGAAGCGGTCCGTGAGGCCCGCCACCATGCCGGCAAAACGCATGCCATACTCCAGCTGTTGCTGCGCCAGCAGATTCACCGCAAATACGCCGCTTGCACAGATGGCCGCATGCACATCAAGTTTGCAGTCAACGCAAATTGACACCAACGGCGGGCTCAAGCTGACACTGTTGAAGGCGCTCACCGTGAGGCCCTGCCGGTGGCCAGCGTGCATTGTAGTTACAACCGTTACGCCGCTGGCGAACTGGGCCAGCGACTGCTTGAACGCCTGTTGCGTCACAGTCATCGGAGCGCTCCGCACAAATCTGTTAAGTGGTATTTATTCATCAATTTTCCCGCGCGGTGAATTCGTTTGCGGCCGCATCAAATCATAACAAAGTTGCACGCACTGCATGGCCGTTGCGACTCGCGC
>OFRD01000537.1_pt1 | contig 14581 bp, 10 predicted proteins | sample 1543041 | NCBI WGS metagenome assembly OFRD01 (sample SAMN07774234, study PRJEB24372) | wastewater metagenome | isolation source: Exp Tend CN 100WW | collected 2016-02
CGTCACCGGCAAAGCGGGGTTTGTAATGGTCTTCAATGGCGGTGGCAATCTCTTCACCCAGGCCATCGTGGCGCGCGTAGTAGCCGCCCATGATGCCTTGCAGCTCGGGGAATTCGCCCACCATGTCGGTCAGCAGATCGGTCTTGGCCAGTTGCGCCGCCGTGTTGACGGACGCGGCCAGCTCGGCGCCGCCGAGTTGCTGGCCAATGGCTTTCGCAATCGCCTGCACCCGCGCCATGCGCTCGCCCTGCGTGCCCAGCTTGTTGTGGTACACGACCTTGTCCAGGCCATCCACGCGCGAGGCCAGCGTCTTCTTGCGGTCCTGGTCGAAGAAGAACTTGGCATCGGCCAGACGCGGGCGCACCACGCGCTCGTTGCCGCCAATCACCGCGCTGGCATCGGCCGGGCTGATGTTGCTGACCACCAGAAACTTGTTGCTCAGCTTGCCCGCAGCGTCGAGCAGCGGGAAGTACTTCTGGTTCGCCTTCATGGTCAGAATCAGGCATTCCTGCGGCACGTCGAGGAACTGGGCTTCGAATTCGCACACCAGCACGTTCGGGCGCTCGACCAGGCCGGTGACTTCGTCCAGCAAGGCCTCGTCTTCAATCGCACGGCAACCGCCGCCAACCTGGGCGGCGGCAGCCGCCAGCTGGCGCGCGATCTCAGCGCGGCGCTCGGCAAAGCTGGCAATCACGGCACCGTCGCTAGCGAGCGTGGCGGCATAGCTGTCGGCATGATCCAGCACCACGGGCGACACTTTGGCTTCAAAGCGGTGGCCTTGCGTGCTGTTGCCTGCGGTCAGGCCCAGCACTTTGACCGGCACCACGGTGCTGCCGTGCAGCGCGATCAAGCTGTGCGCCGGGCGCACAAAATGCACGCTGCTCCAGCCGGGCAGCTCGCAGTCGCGGGCCAGCTGGTAGCTCATGACCTTGGGGATCGGCAGCTTGGCAATCGCCTCTTCCAGCGCTTTTTGCAGGCCGGTGTCGAGCGTGGCGCCGGTGACCAGGTTGTCATAAAACAGGGCTTCGGCCTTGCCATCGGGCGCGCGCTTGAGGGCGGCCACGGCGGCGGCGGGGTCGCTCACATCAGCCCCCAGTGCCTGCAGCTTCTTGATCAAAGCCGGGGTGGCGTTGCCGGCGGCGTCCAGGCCGACCGTCACCGGCATGAGCTTTTGCTGCACCGCTTTGTCGGCGGCTTTGAGCCAGACATGGGTGACGTGCGCGGCCAGGCGGCGTGGCGAGGCGTAGGCCGTGACGGCGGAATCGGCATTGGCCAGCCCGAGGGCTTTGAGTTGCTCAAACAGCACGCCGGCAAAGGCGTCGCCCAGCTTCTTGAGCGCCTTCGGCGGCAGCTCTTCCACAAACAATTCAACGAGAAGATTTTTGGTTGTCATTTTTTACTTTCGTCCTGCGTTCAGGCGGCCTTTTTCGGCATCTGGGCCACCCACTCGCGCGGGGCCATCGGGAAGCCCAGGCGCTCGCGGCTTTCAAGGTAGCTTTGTGCGACGGCGCGCGACACGTTGCGGATGCGGCCCATGTAGGCGGCGCGCTCGGTCACGCTGATGGCGCCCCGGGCGTCCAGCAGGTTGAAGCTGTGCGCGGCTTTGAGCACCTGCTCGTAGGCGGGCAGCGCGAGTTGCTGCTCGATCAGGTTTTTGGCCTGTTTTTCGTGCGCGGTGAAGGCGGTGAACAAAAAGTCCACATCGCTGTGCTCAAAGTTGTAAGCCGACTGCTCTTTTTCGTTTTGCAGGTAGACGTCGCCATAACTCATGGTGTCGGTCCACTTCAGGTTGTAGACGCTGTCCACGCCCTGCAGGTACATGGCCAGGCGCTCCAGGCCGTAGGTGATTTCGCCGGTGATGGGCTTGCAGTCAATGCCGCCGACTTGCTGGAAGTAGGTGAACTGGGTCACTTCCATGCCGTTGAGCCAGACTTCCCAGCCCAGGCCCCAGGCGCCGAGCGTGGGGTTTTCCCAGTCGTCTTCCACAAAGCGGATGTCGTTCTTTTTCAGATCGAAGCCGAGGGCTTCGAGCGAGCCAAGGTAGAGCTCCAGAATGTTGGACGGGGCGGGCTTGAGCACCACCTGGTACTGGTAGTAGTGCTGCAGGCGGTTCGGGTTTTCGCCATAGCGGCCGTCTTTGGGGCGGCGGCTGGGCTGCACGTAGGCGGCTTTCCAGGGCTCGGGGCCGAGGGCGCGCAAAAAGGTCGCCGTGTGCGAGGTGCCGGCACCGACTTCCATGTCGTAGGGTTGCAACAACGCGCAGCCCTGGGCGTCCCAGTAGGACTGCAGTTTCAAAATAATTTGCTGGAAGGTCAACATGACTTGGGGGGCCTCGACGGGCGACGCCCTGGGTTTTTTGATAACAAACACGTGATACACGTGTAACACCGTGATTTTACGGGCTTCAAAGCGGTCAGCGCCGCCCGGCACCCGCACGCAGACTAGCGTTTTCGCAAGCTGCGGCGTGATGCCAGCAGCACCAGCCCCCCGGCCAGCAGCCAGAACGGCCACAAACCAAGCCGCGCCACCCACCAGGCGTAGGGCGTGATGCCGGTGCGGCCCTCGACCTCACCCTCCAGCACGCCCCGCGTATGGCGTGGCAAGCTGCTCACGACGCGCGCGCGGTGATCCACGAGGGCGGTGACGCCAGTGTTGGTGGCCAGCACAAACGGGCGCCCAAACTCCAGCGCCCGCATGCGGGCAATCTGCAGGTGCTGGTCCATCGCCAGGCTGTTGCCAAACCAGGCCAGATTGCTGATGTTGACAAAGATGGTGGGCGCCTGCGCCGGGTCCAGAAAATTGGCCGCCAGCTCTTCGCCAAACAAATCTTCATAACAAATATTGGGTGCCAGACGCTGCCCTTGCCAGACAAAAGGCGGCTGCCGCAGCGCACCTCGGTTGAAGTCACCCAGCGGGATGTTCATCAGCGCGGTGAACCACTTGAACAGCGGCGGAATGAACTCGCCAAACGGCACCAGATGCTGCTTGTCGTACTGCCAGGGCGGCGTCTGCCCGGGCTGCAGGCCGACGACCGAATTGGTATAGCCCTTTTGGTAGTCGCCCAGGGGCGTGCCGATCAGCGCCGCCTGCTCGCCGCTGGCAAAGCGCTGTTGCAGCGCTTGCCAATATGCGGGCGGCAACTGCTGCGGCAGCACGGGAATGGCCGTTTCCGGCGCAATGACCAAGGCGGTTCGGCTGCGCTGCAACTGCTCGGCGTACCACTGCAGGGCCAGCGGTACGCCGGAACCGGCCTCGAACTTTTCGTCCTGCGGAATGTTGCCCTGCAGCAGGGTGACGCCCAGGCGGCCGGTGGAGTTCGACTGCTCGCTCGACCCCAGCAGGGTGCGATTCGCCAGCGTCGGCACGGCCAACAGCCCGAGCACCAGCAACAGCAGCCCGGCCTGCGCACGCGCGGTGTGGCCAGAGGCTGTCGACCACAGCATGGCCAGCAGCAGTGCCAACCCGGCGCAGAGTGCGCACAAGCCATAGACCCCCAGCCACGGCGCCAGCGCCGCCAGCGGCCCCTCGACATGGGCATAACCGGCAGCACCCCAGCCAAAACCGGTCAACCAGTTGCCGCGAGCCAACTCGGCCAGCAACCAGAGCGCTGCAAAAACAATAGCACGCCACGCCCTGTTGACGGGGGCCAGAACCACAAATAAGCCACAAACAGCGGCATAAAGCAGCGCCAGCAGGCCCGCCAGCAGCAGCACTGCCAGAGCCGCCAGCAGCGCGGGCAGCCCACCATAAGTGTGCATGGCAACAAAGGTCCAACCAAACGAACCGGTGAGCCAGGCGGTGCTGAACAACCCGCCCCACAGCGCGGCCAGCCGCCAGCGCCGGGCGTCATGCGTCTGCGAGTTGTCGCTTTGACACTGATTCAACAGCCACGCCAGCGTCCCCAGGGCCAGCAACTGCAGCCACCACACCGGCTGACCCTGCTGCCAGTCAGGCAGCAGCCCGGCCAATGCACCCGGCAGGGCCAGCGGCCAAGCCAGACTGGCGGCATGGGCGGCACCGGCGATCACGGCCAGCGCCGCATGCAGCCAGGTGAAGCCGCTTGGCAACGCCGCCAGCCAGCGCACGCCGCGCGACGGCGCCCTAAACAGATTCATCCGTGACCGGTGACACCTTGAACCACTTGACCGCACCGCCTTTGGTGTGCAGCACGACAAAGTTCAAGCCGGCCAGGGTGTGATGCTCGCCGCGCTTGGGCACATGGCCCATTTCGTGGGCAATCAGGCCGCCAATGGTGTCGAATTCGTCGTCCGGGTCGGTGCTGGCCAGCGTGACGGCGAAGGCATCATTGACGCGGTCAATCGGCGTCTCGCCGCTGACGCGGTAGCTGCGGTCGGCCAGGCCAAAAATGTCGCCTTCGTCTTCGGCAATGTCGAACTCGTCTTCGATCTCGCCCACGATTTGTTCCAGCACATCTTCAATCGTGATCAGGCCCGCGACCCGGCCAAACTCGTCAATCACAATCGCCAGGTGGTTGCGGTTGCCCTGGAACTCGCGCAGCAAGTCGTTGAGGCCCTTGCTTTCCGGCACAAACACCGCCGGGCGCAGCAGGGCCCGGATATTGAGTTCGGGCGCGCGCTGGAGCTTGAGCAAGTCCTTGGCCATCAGGATGCCGATGATGTTCTCGCGCTCGCCCTCAAACACCGGAAAGCGCGAGTGCGCCGTGTCGATCACCCCGTGCATCAGGATGTCGTAGGGCTCACTGATGTTGACCATGTCCATCTGGGTGGCGGGCACCATCACATCGCCGGCCGTCATGTCGGCCATGCGGATCACGCCTTCGAGCATGGCGCGCGATTCGGCGCCAATGATGTGGTTTTCTTCCGCCTCGGCCAGCGTTTCGATCAGCTCGGCGGTGGAGTCTGGCCCCGGGTGAATGAACTCGGCCAGTTTTTGCAGGAAAGTGCGCTTGTCTTCCCGGTCAGGAAGTCGCGGGGGATGGGGGTCTGACACAGCCAGAGGAGCAGGACATGCGGTTGTTGTTGAACCCCTAGGATACCGGATTAACGTGACCCCTTTATGTCGAACCAGAAGATAGCGTTACTTCAGGGGCATTTTCTGGGCCTGTGGCACGTCCTGGCGCAGTGTCTGCATGCCGCCCAGCATATCCCGGAAATGCTTGACCTGCACCTTGATGCGGTAGTCGGCCTGGGCCACATGCTCCTGCACCAGCTCGGTGAGCCGGGTGTCGATCGTGGCGGGCATCAGGCGCAAATGGGCCTCGGAGTCGGCCCCATCGCGCTCGACAGCCGCGCCCGCATTGCGGGCAATTTTGAGCATGGCGGCGTTTTCGCTGAGGGCGTGAATCATCATCATGCTCACGCCGTCGTTGCGGGCGTGCATGGCGGCCCGGTCAAACAGGCGCGCACCGTAGCCCCGGCCACGCGCCGACTTGGCCACCGAGACGCCAAATTCGGCGCAGGCTTCGAGCTTTTTGTTGGCCGAGAATGCCAGGTGCGCCATGGCGATCAGCTCAAGCCGCCGGTTGTAAATGCCAAAGATTTCGTCCCGCTCGAAATTCAGGCTGTCGGCATAGCGTTGCACTTGCTCGTCCTTGGCCATGAAACCAAAGCGCAGGTAACGGTCATGCGGCTCCAGCGCCATCAAATGACGCGCGATGCGTTCGCGGTGGTTGACGCCGAGCGAACGAATCGGTACCAGCACCGACGATTTGCGGTGTACGGGCGCCTCATCAGCGGGCCGGATTGCATTATTCAAAGTCTTTATTTCAGCCATGACGGCAACTATAAGGGTTTTCCCTAGACGCTCCCACCCAAAGGGAATCTCGGGGCGCTGGCTTGTGGCAGCAATACATCAGCAGCTTCAGCACGCGTCCGACGCTCACCCCATGAGGCGTTTGCCCCGTGACAGGTCAACGCCCAACTGCTTCAACTTGCGGTAGAGGTGGGTTCGTTCCAGCCCTGTTTTCTCCGCCACCCGGGTCATGGAGCCATTCTCCTGGGTGAGGTGGTACTCAAAGTAAGCCTTCTCGAATTCATCGCGGGACTCCCGCAGGGGCTTGTCAAACATGAAGGTTTGCTGGAATGGCCGCACCACGTCCACCGGAGCCGCCAACGCCGCCTCCAGGACAAGGGGCGCCACCAGCTCGGGAGCGACGGTGGGGCGAAGGGTGCCGCGTGTCAAGCCCTGCTCCACCGCTTTGAGCAATTTTTGCAGGGTGATGGGTTTTTCCAGGAACGCCAGGGCGCCAATCTTGGTCGCCTCCACGGCGGTATCAATGGTGGCATGCCCGCTCATCATGATGACGGGCATGGTCAGCGTCCCGGCGGCGGCCCACTCCTTGAGCAGCGTCACGCCGTCGGTGTCGGGCATCCAGATGTCGAGCAGCACCAGATCGGGCCGCTCACGCAAACGGGCGGCCCGGGCTTGCGTGGCGTTTTCGGCCACTTCGACACTGTGGCCCTCATCGCTCAGAATTTCACACAGCAGATCGCGGATGCCGAGTTCGTCGTCAACCACCAGTATGTTGGCCATTTTTATGTGTATCCCTTGGGTAGGCGTAGATCGCCCGGCTAGGCCGGGGCGACACTCTCGATGGCGAATGATAACGACACTTGGGCGCCGATCACCTGCCCCGCTGCGACGCGGTTGGCAATGTCGACGCGGGTGCCATGTTCATCGGCGATTTTCTTGACCACCGCCAGCCCGAGGCCCGTCCCCTTGGTTTTGGTGGTGACGTAAGGCTCAAACGCACGTTTGAGGATGTGTTCCGGGAACCCGGTGCCGCTGTCGATCACCGTCAGGCGCACACGGCCGGTATTCTCCAGCCATTGGGTTTTGAGGATAACGCCCGGTTCAGCGCCCCTGCGGCCCGCCGTTTCAGTGGCATCCAGCGCGTTTTGCAACAGGTTGTGCAACACCTGGCGCAGCTGCTGGACGTCCCCACGTATGTTCGGGCTGCGCGGATCCAGCTCCAGCTGCACCACTTCGCTGGCATACAGCTGCAGCACCTCTGCCACCAGCACATTCAAATCCAGCGGCTTGAGTTCCGCAGCTGGCAGCCGGGCATAGTCGCGAAATTCATTCACCAGGCGCTTCATGGCCTCGACCTGATCGACGATGGTTTTGACCGATTTGGTGAGCAGGGCCTGCTCGGGCGGTGCCACCTTGCCCGTCAACTTCATTTCCAGTCGCTCGGCGGATAACTGGATCGGCGTCAGCGGATTCTTGATTTCGTGCGCCAGCCGCCGGGCCACTTCGCCCCAGGCCTGCGAGCGCTGGGCGGACACGATCTCGGAGATATCATCAAAGACCAATAGCCGGTGAGCCCCCGGTAACTCTGCGCCACGCGCTACCAAAATGATAGCTTCATCAGCCTGCCGACCGGTCAGCGCCGCCGCCGCATTGCCCAGCTCAAAGGACTGCTGCCAATGATCCAGGCAATGTTCATGGCGCGTTCCCAGAAACGAATCGAACTGGGCTTGAATACTCGCCCCAAAGGTTTCCAGGCCCTCAATGTCGGCCAGGCAACGTCCCTCGTAGGCAGCCAGCGGCACGCGCAGAATGCGGGTGGCGCCCGGATTGGACGACTGGATGAGCCCTTGCGCATCCAGCACCATGACGCCGGCCGTGAGGTTGTCAAGAATGGTCTGCAAATTGGCGCGCGCCGCGCTCACCTGCGCCATGCTGCCTTGAACCGACAGGCGGGCATCCGCCAGTTGCTGCGTCATGTTGGCAAAGGAGCGGGTCAAGCCATCGAGTTCGTCGCGTCCCTGCAGAGAGGCTTTCGGCGTCAGATCCCCTGCCGCCACCTGGCGCACGCCGTCGGCCAGCAGCAACAGGGGACGCGCAATCTGGTTGCCCAGGACCACCGCCAGCAGCACGGCACCAAACACGGCCAGAAACAGGCTGAGCGTCAGTGTGCCGATGTACATGTGGCGCAGCCCATCACGCGCCAAGGCACGCTCCTGGTACTCGCGGTTGGCCTCGGTCACGGCCAGCGCATTGGCCACCAGCGAGTCCGGCAAGGTTTGCGTCACCAGCAGAAAACGGGGTTCGGCCAGCAATCCCAGACTGCTGCTGGCCACCAGCACCAGCGCCTTGAGGTGGGCCTTGCCCGCCACACCGGGCACGGCATCGTCGAGTCCTTCATTCCAGGTGACGAAGCGCTGGGCCCGCGCATTGCGGAACTGCTGCTGACTGGGCCGCTCCGGATTGAGCTGGTAGCGGGATTGGCCGGCGGCCGAAATCAGCTGCCCCGAGGCACTCCAGAGGATCAGATCACTCGCCCCCAGCTGCTCGCGGGCGCGCTCCAGCGGCAAACCGACACTGCTGTTGGGGGTATCCACCAGCTGGGAAGCGGAAGCCCGTGCCTTGCCGGCCAGGTCGCTGGACAGGGTTTCCAGCGTGACACGCCCGAGATTGAGGCCCGCCTCCAGCGCGCCCTCCACCTTGACGTCAAACCAGCTTTCAATCGAGCGCGAAACGAACTGGTAGGACACGACATAAATCAGCACCCCCGGGGCAAACCCGGCCAGCGCAAAAATGGCGGCCAGTTTGACCAGCAGGCGGCTGCCAAATTTCCCCTGGCGCAGCCGCCGCATCAGGCGGTAGGCAATCCACACAATGGCCAGCAGCAGCAAGCCTGCCACCACCACATTGAGCGCAAAAAGACGGGCGTAGTTGCGCTCGTATAAGTCCCGGTTATTGGTGGCCTGTGTCAGCAAAAACAGCAGCACCAGGCCGACCGCCACCATGCTGGCCAGACCGATGCTCACGGTCCAGCGCAGGGCACGGGAATTGCGCAGGGAAAAACGCCCGACCAGCTCGTGCGCCATCCCGGCGGCGCTCACTTGACACCCTCCAGGAGCAGCGGGCGGCGCGTGGCCACCGCAATGTCCCAGTCTGTTTGCCCCAGCATGCCGATCTGCAAGGGGCGCGGCAGCTGCGACACATCCAGCCGGAAGCGGAATTCGACGAGGTGGCGCTGCTCCAGATCCAGCTCGGCAACGTCGGCAATTTTCCAGCGCGACAGACGCTGTACCGCCGCCAGGGCGTCGGCCAAAGTCTCGAAATTCTGGTTCAGGGCAACGCCCAGCCCGGCCGGGGTGATCAGACCGGAAGAGACATTCAGCCGCCAGCGGCGCGTCAGCGGATGGTAGGCCAGCCGCATATGGCGCTCGGCACTCCCTACCCGCCGGTTCATCCAGTACCAGCGTTCGCGCAAGACCTCGGCCTCGGCCACAAAGATGACAGCAACGCCCTTGAGCAAAGCGTCCTCCACCGTCGACGGCAATTCAAACTTGACCGTGGTGCTCAGCAACAGTGCATCACTGGTTCGCTCAAGCCGCAGCTGGGAAATTTCAGTCAGCGGGGCCTCTGCGTGCGCCGGTTCTGGCAAGCACCAGAACAGGCAGACGCAGGCCAGCAGCCCGAGCAGGTCAAGCCGCGTTTTTCTCGAGCAGTGCGTAATAAAAGCCGTCATGGTCATACGCCAGATTGTCCGGGACAGCATCACCCGTTACGCTGCTATGCGGCATTAAATGCCCCGGTGACGCCAGCAAAGTGGCTTCGGTGTTGTGCTTTAGAAACAGTTGAATCTGATCCACCCCCTCGGCCTTGAAAACCGAGCAGGTGCAGTACAGCAAACGCCCGCCCGGTTTCAGCAAGGGCCACAGGGTCTTGAGCAAGCGGGCTTGAATCTGCGCCAGCTGGGCAATATCCGTCTCCCGTCGCAACCAGCGCACATCGGGGTGGCGCCGCACGATACCGGAGGCCGAGCACGGCGCATCCAGCAAGATGGCATCAAATGGCTGGCCGTCCCACCACGCGGACGGGTGCGCCGCATCGGCCGCCAGCACCTTGGCCTGCAAACCAAGCCGCTGCAGGGTCTGGTTAATTTTCTGGCAGCGCACGGGATCAATGTCCAGCGCGGTCACCTGGCAATCCGCCATCTCCAGCAGATGCGCCGTTTTGCCACCCGGCGCCGCACAGGCATCCAGCACCTGCAACGGGCCCGTTGCCGACAAGCCCGACAACAGCAGCGGAGCGGCCAGCTGGGCGGCCGCATCCTGCACCGAAACCATCCCGACAGAAAAGCCCGGTAACTCCTGCACCGGTTTGGCCTGCGCCAGCGTCACGCCGCAGTCACCGGCAGTTACCGCCTGCAAGCCGACCTCCTGGAGGGTCTGCAAATAGGCCGCCACATTGGTCTGGCGGGCATTCGTTCGCAGGGTCATCGGCGCCTGGCGGTTGTTGGCGGCCAGAATCGCCTGCCAGTGCTGCGGCCATTCTTTTTTCAGTCGCGTAATCCACCATAGGGGTGATTCCAGCGTGCCACGGGGTTCTGATCGGTACTGGCCACCAAGGCCTCGCGCTCCCGCAGGAAGCGGCGCAAGCAGGCATTGATAAAGCTGGCCTGGGCACTGGTTGCCGCACTGCGTTTGGCGGCCTCCACCGCCTGATTGACCAGCGTGAACACCTCGTACGGGGCATCTTCCGCGCGCCAGGCCAGTGCCAGGGCGGCACACAGCAGCGCATCGGCCGGCGGCGGCGGCGTGCGGTTGGCGAGGAGCTGGCGCAGTGCTTCGGCGCGCCCGAGTGAGCGCAGCACCTGAAAGCTCAGCGCCTGGACGCCCGGGCGCAAGTCAGCTGGCACATCGGCCAGGGCCGCGGTGCCGGACACGCCAGCGCGGATGGCCTGCAACACGGTCGCCACCGCCTGCAATTGCCGCCATAAGGGAATTTTCTGTTCGTTTGCATCCATCATCAAACCTATATCGGCTGTGCCGACTTGAAGCCAAGCACCCAGGCCAGCAAAAGCGCCGGGAACTGCTGGATGGCTTCGTTGTAATTGACTACCCGTTGGTTGAACTCGGTTCGCGCCATGGCCGTCTGCGCGCTGACCTGCTCCCATTGCAAGGAAGAAGCGTGCGGCAAGACCGCCCCGGCCAGACCAGCGGGCAAGTCCCGCAAGCGGGCCCAGGCCAGGAACAGGGTCTCAAGCGCGGCACGCAGTGCCTTCATCGTTACGCCATTGAAAGGATGCGCATGAGCGACTTTCAACGCGGCGGCACACTGATCGGCAGCCGCCAGCAGCCCGGCCCAGGCGGCAGAAACATCGTCGTGTGCGGCTGCCGCAGCAGCAGGGGCATGGCTTCTTGCAGCATCAGAAGCATTGATTTTTACCAGCGCCACGTATTGGTGCAAGAAACCCGCCAGAGCGGCAAAGGACTGCAAGCCCTGCGCGCGCAAGCGCACCAGACGGTTGTAGGCGCCCATCGCCCAGAATAACAACAGCGCCAGGCCAAGCCAGACGATGACTGAATCACTCATGCCTTTCCCTCTCTAGACGCCACGCGGCAAACCTTCATGATCAACAACGAAAAACGCCTCAAGCCCCCATGAAAAGGGCGTGAGGCGCTATCATTTAAGTAGCAAGTCGAGAATTACTCGGCTGCTGCTCCTTCGTTCTCATCGCTCACCTCGGCATCACCTGCCAATTCGGCAGCTTCGGCTTCGGCAATCGCACGACGCTCGGCATCGTCCATGTTCTCGCGCACCACGCGGGCTTCGTGATAAGCCAAACCGGAACCGGCTGGAATCAAGCGACCCACGATGACGTTTTCCTTCAAACCGCGCAATTCGTCGCGCTTGCCCATGATGGCGGCTTCGGTCAACACGCGGGTGGTTTCCTGGAAGGAAGCCGCGCTGATGAAGCTGTCGGTGGACAAGGAGGCCTTGGTAATACCCAGCAGCAGATTGGTGAAACGTGCGGGGATCTTGCCTTCGGCGCGCAGGGCGTCGTTGGTGTTGAGCATCTCCGAGCGCTCCACTTGTTCACCGTTGATGTAGGTGGAGTCACCCGCATTCTCAACCACCACGCGACGCAGCATCTGACGAACAATCACTTCAATGTGCTTGTCGTTGATCTTCACGCCTTGCAAGCGGTACACGTCCTGCACTTCGTCCACGATGTAACGAGCCAGTTCTTCCGAACCGAGCAGACGCAAGATGTCTTGCGGATCCGCTGGGCCGTCGACCACGCTTTCGCCCTTGTTGACCACCTGGCCTTCGTGCACGATGATGCTCTTTTCCTTGGGCACGAGCTCTTCCCAGACCGAACCTTCTGGATCCGTGATCTGCAGACGAACCTTGCCTTTGGTCTCTTTACCGAAGGACACGGTACCGGTCATTTCAGCCAGCACACCCTTGTCTTTGGGTGAACGGGCTTCGAACAACTCGGCCACACGGGGCAAACCGCCGGTAATGTCGCGCGTCTTCTGGCCTTCAATTGGAATACGGGCCAGCACTTCGCCGGGGCCCACGTCCTGACCGTCACGCACCTGAACCAAAGCGCCAATCGGGAAGCCGATCGTCACCGAGTGGTCAGTACCTGGAATCTTGACCTCGTTGCCGGATGCATCAATCAGCTTGACTTGCGGACGGATCACCTTGGCAGAACCACGGCGTTTCGGATCGATCACGACCATGGTGGACAGGCCGGTGACCTCGTCCACCTGTTTCGCGACCGTCAGGCCTTCTTCCACATTCTCGAACTGGGCCTTGCCCGCGAATTCGGTAATGATGGGGCGAGTCAACGGATCCCAGTTGGCCAGAATCGTGCCCGACTTGATGGTCTGGTCAGCGGTCACGGCCAACACGGCGCCATACGGTACTTTGTGACGCTCACGCTCACGACCATGCTCGTCATGAATAACAATCTCGCCGGAGCGGGAAATGACCACCTGCTCTTTTTTGCCATTCGTCACATAGCGCATCGTGGCATTGAAGCCGATGTTACCGTTGGACTTGGCTTCGACGCTGGAAGCAATGGCAGCACGCGATGCGGCACCACCGATGTGGAAGGTACGCATCGTCAACTGGGTGCCGGGCTCACCAATGGATTGCGCTGCAATCACACCGACGGCTTCACCGCCGTTGACCAGGCCACCACGGCCCAGATCGCGGCCATAGCACTTGGCGCAAATGCCAAAACGGGTTTCGCAAGTCAGTGCGGTGCGCACTTTAACTTCATCCACACCGACGATTTCGAGTTCGTCAATCAGGTCTTCGTCCAGCATGGAGCCAGCGGTGGCCACCACGGAGCGGTTCTCGGGGTGCAGGATGTCATCCGCTGCAGTACGACCCAGAATACGGTCGCGCAGGGACTCAATCACTTCACCGCCTTCGACGATGGCGCGCATCAGGTAACCCGCGTGTGTACCGCAATCCTGCTCGGTCACGACCAGATCCTGCGTCACATCGACCAGACGACGCGTCAGATAACCCGAGTTCGCCGTCTTCAAGGCCGTATCCGCCAGACCCTTACGCGCACCGTGGGTGGAGATGAAGTACTCCAACACGTTCAGACCTTCGCGGAAGTTCGCGGTAATGGGCGTCTCAATGATGGAGCCATCCGGCTTGGCCATCAAACCGCGCATACCCGCCACCTGGCGAATCTGGGCGGCAGAACCCCGGGCGCCGGAGTCAGCCATCATGTAGATGGAGTTGAACGACTCTTGCTGCACCTGGTTGCCATGGCGATCGGTCACGATTTCCTTGGACAACTGGGCCATCATGACCTTGGAGACTTCGTCACCGGCCTTGCCCCAGATATCCACCACCTTGTTGTAGCGCTCACCCGAGGTCACCAGACCCGAGGTGTACTGCTGGGCGATTTCCTTGACCTCTTTGTTGGCCCGGTCAATGATGCCCAGCTTCTCGGTCGGCACCAGCATGTCCTCAATACAGATCGAGATACCGGCCTTGGTTGCCAGGCGGAAACCATACTGCAACAATTTGTCGGCAAACACCACGGTCTCTTTGAGACCGCACTTGCGGAACGACACGTTGATGAGCTTGGAAATTTCTTTCTTCTTCAACGCCTTGTTGATGTTCGAGAATGGCAAGCCTTTGGGCAAGATTTCCGACAGCAAAGCACGGCCCGCCGTGGTTTCCCACAACTTGGTCGATGGCACCAGTTCGCCGGTCTGCTTGTCTTTGGTGTATTCCGTCAGACGCACATTGATGCGCGCTGCCAGTTCCACTTCACCCGCATCGAAGGCGCGCTGCACTTCACCGGTATCGGCAAAAATCAGGCCCTCGCCCTTGCCATTGATGCGATCCCGGGTTGTGTAATACAAACCGAGCACCACGTCTTGCGATGGCACGATGGAGGGTTCGCCATTGGAGGGGAACAGCACGTTATTCGACGCCAGCATCAAGGTGCGGCATTCGACTTGCGCTTCGACGGACAGTGGCACGTGAACGGCCATCTGGTCACCGTCAAAGTCGGCATTGAAAGCGGAACACACCAGCGGGTGCAGTTGAATCGCTTTGCCTTCAATCAGGATCGGCTCAAAGGCCTGGATACCCAAACGGTGCAGCGTAGGCGCACGGTTCAGCATCACGGGGTGCTCTTTGATGACCTCTTCCAAGATGTCCCACACCACGGGGGTGCCGGCTTCGACTTCTTTCTTGGCGGCCTTGATGGTGGTCGCGATGCCCATGGCTTCGAGACGCGCAAAGATGAAGGGCTTGAACAACTCGATGGCCATCAACTTAGGCAAACCGCACTGGTGCAGCTTGAGGGTTGGGCCCA
>OFRD01000538.1_pt1 | contig 14580 bp, 15 predicted proteins | sample 1543041 | NCBI WGS metagenome assembly OFRD01 (sample SAMN07774234, study PRJEB24372) | wastewater metagenome | isolation source: Exp Tend CN 100WW | collected 2016-02
AACATCAGATGCCCCGGCGATCGTAACGATGGCAGAGCTAACAGCCCCTGCAGTTAAAGATTCAGCCGTACTAATGGTTTCACCACGAGCACGTAAGTCTTCAACTACTTGCGCGGCAAGGCTGATGATTTCGATAGGTAACGACATGCTCTTCTTTCCTAACCCTTAGTGAACGCTGATTTTACATAGTAAGCCCCGGTAACGATAGTCAAAGTCACCGCTATATACATAAACCCATCACGGAACCAGTAGAGCGAGGAGCTCAGGGGCAAGACATAGAAGCCCACTCCAAAGTTTTGCATCGTAGCCTTGATCTTGCCACCCTTGTTGGCGGCAATGACTCCTCGATTGATAGTCATCAAACGAAAAATCGTAATTCCTATCTCTCGAGCCAAGATAACAATGGTGATCCACCATGGCATCCGCCCAAGAATTGATAGGGAAATCATGGCAGTGCCGATCATTACCTTGTCAGCAACTGGATCTAGAAATTTGCCAAACTCAGTAATGGTGTTACGACTACGTGCTAAGTTGCCATCTAGAACATCGCTCAATCCAAGAATGAAAAAGACACACCAGGAAATGTACTGCCACGTTGGATCATCGCCACCATTTTTAAAAAGTGTATAAGCGCCAACTGGCACAAGTAGCAAACGCATGACGGTTATAAAGTTGGGAGTAACAAATCCTGGCAACTTCATAGAGGTTTTGCCACCAAATCAGCACCCATGGAATCAATGACCATAGCATCTACATACTGGCCCGCTTTAAAATCTGTCCCGATAAAAGTAGTGGTTCCATCCACTTCTGGACCTTGGTGGGCTGCGCGACCTTCTTGTAGTTCGGTATCTTCGATCAAAACTCGGATAGTTTCACCTATGCGCGCTTGTGCCCGCAGTGAAACCATCTCATCAGCCAAAGAAGAAAGTGTTTCCACGCGCTGGGCTATAACTTCTTCATCAATCTTGCCATCAATTTTTAGCGCTTCGGTGTTATCTTCATCAGAGTAACCAAAGATTCCCACTGCGTCTAACTTAGCCTCAGTGATGAACCTTGCTAACTCATCAAAATCCTCTTGTGTCTCACCTGGGAAGCCCACAATAAAGTTAGAGCGAATTCCAGCCTCGGGAGATAAAACTCGGATTTGATTGATTAAATGCAGGAACTTTTCATTATCGCCAAAGCGGCGCATTCGGCGCAGCACTGTTGGCGATGAGTGTTGAAAAGATAGATCAAAATAAGGAGCCGTCTTTGGCGTTGCAATCATCGCTTGAATCAAAGTTGGCCGCATCTCTGCAGGCTGCAGGTATGAAAGTCGCACTCGCTCCACTCCTTCGATAGCTGCAATCTCAGGCAGCATCTTCTCCATCAACTGAAGATCACCTAAATCTTTTCCATAGGAGGTTGTATTTTCACTGACTAAGAAGAGCTCTGTTACTCCATTGGCAACTAGCCAACGTGCCTCATCCAAGATCTCATGGGGGCGACGTGAAATAAATGAGCCTCTGAAATATGGAATTGCGCAGAAAGAGCAACGACGATCACAGCCAGATGCAATTTTAAGTGGCGCCCATGGCGCATCACCTAAGCGCTTGCGGGAGAACTCAGTGCTCTCGCGCGTCTCAGCGCGATCAGCTGGAGCAATAGGCAAGAGAGCGCGACGATCACGTGGAATATGAGGCGTATGTGAATTACCTGCAACGATTGATTGCAACCGTGCAGAGATATCTTGATAGTCATCAAAGCTTAAGATCGCATCTGTGTCAGGTAGGGCTTCTGCTAACTCATTGCCGTAACGCTCAGCCATGCATCCCACCGCAACCACTGCTCGCGTCTGGCCATGTCCTTTAAGTGAGTTTGCCTCTAATAAGGCATCGATAGAATCTTTTTTAGCTGATTCAATAAATCCACATGTATTTACTAAGGCAACTTCAGCTGATTCAACATCATCAACTAAGGTCCAACCATCGGCTGCTAAACGACCAGCCAACTCCTCTGAATCAACTTCATTTCGAGAGCACCCTAAAGTGACAACTGCTACGGTGCGCTTCATTTGGCAAATCTTAGCGTGTTATGAATCGACTCCATACGACACGCTAACTACCTCACCATCAACGCCTATCGATGGAACGTTCTTGCCATTTACTTTCAGATCAACTCCCCCAGCATTTCCAACCTTGAAGTTAAGTTGTGAATCTGAGGAAAATGACTTAACTGCCCCACGTGATACTTGACCACTAAAGAGAGTTCTGCCTGCAGCATCAGAGACAAAGAGCCATGACTTAGCACGGGCAGCCTCAATGATTACTTCAACACCGCTTCCAGTTGAGAAAGTACTTTGAGCAGAAGGTTCTGCCGATGGTGATTCAGCAGCTGTTGGTGATGCACTTGCAGTAGGCGCTGCACCGACCACATCATTTGTATTGATATTTGAAATTACTACTTGGGCAATACCAACTACAAAAAGTGAAGCTACAGAGATTATCACAAGGACTTTCCAAGAAACTTTGCGTGCATCTGATGGTAAACGCATAACGCTATTTTCAATCAGCAAATCTTTCATTGAGCGGGTTTCACCGCCTTGTTCTTCTTCATAGAGGCGGATGAACTCTTTTTGATCAGCTTTCAATATTGAGGCGATGTTGCGCACGTGGCCACGAGCATAGGTTTCGCCGCCGCAGTGGGAAAAATTATTTTTTTCTATTTCACTCAAAACGCTGAGTCGAATATTGGTTTTGGCAGCCAAATCTTCAAGTGAAAGGCCCGCGTCTTTACGCGCCTTAGCAATCAAAGATCCAAGTGACATCGTGACTGGTCCTTAAGGGAAATTACTTTTAATAATGAGAGGCCTAGTCTAGAACTAGGGCAGACCCCGTGGCTATAGAGCGGTGTGAGAACAGGGGGTGAAATCTGTGTTAACCCCCAGGAAAGGTTGTGTTAGTAATCCCGCAACGTTGCAATTACCGAGTCAAGTTCATCTGGCTTAACCAAAACTGCTCTGGCCTTGGATCCTTCAGATGGTCCAACAATTCCCCGAGACTCCATCAGATCCATCAGACGTCCAGCTTTAGCAAAACCAATTCGCAACTTTCTTTGCAGCATCGATGTTGAGCCAAATTGTGTGCCAACAACAAGTTCAACTGCTTGGCACAAAATATCTAGATCATCGCCAATTTCCTTATCAACCATTTTCATCTGGTTGACAGGTGCAGTTACATCTTCACGATATCTAGGTTTTAACTGCTTTTTAACATGTGTTGTAACCGCTTCAATTTCACGCTCTGAAACATATGCACCTTGAATACGAACTGCTCGGCTAGCTCCCATAGGAATAAAGAGAGCATCACCTTGTCCAACAAGTTTTTCAGCACCTGGGCTATCTAAAATAACTCGGCTATCTGCCAAAGAACTCGTGGCAAATGAGAGCCTGGAAGGAACGTTTGCCTTAATTAGGCCAGTAACAACATCCACCTAGGGGCGCTGGGTGGCAAGGACTAAGTGAATGCCAGCTGATCTAGCTAGCTGTGTAATGCGCACAACTGATTCTTCCACTTCCTTGGCTGCCACAATCATCAAATCTGCAAGCTCATCAATGATGACAAGTAGGTATGGATAAGGCTCAACTGTGCGATCACTTCCAGGAGGCACGATTACCTTGCCGGCACGAACGGCCTTATTAAAATCATCTATGTGTCTAAAACCAAAAGTTGAAAGATCTTCATAGCGCAAATCCATCTCGCGCACTACCCAAGTCAGCGCATCAGCAGCCTTTTTTGGATTAGTAATAATGGGTGTAATTAAATGTGGAATGCCCTCATAGGCAGTGAGTTCAACGCGCTTGGGATCGATGAGAACTAAGCGAACTTCATCCGGTGTGGCACGCACTAAAATCGAAGTAATCATGGCGTTAATCATTGAAGATTTACCAGCACCGGTCGCGCCCGCAACTAATAAATGAGGCATTTTTGCAAGGTTTGCACATACAAAGTTGCCTTCAACATCTTTTCCAAGTGCAACCAACATGGGGTGGTGATCTTGACCGGCAACAGATGAGCGCAAAACATCGCCTAGTGCAACGATTTCACGATCTGCATTTGGGATTTCAATTCCCACCGCTGATTTACCTGGAATTGGCGAAAGAATTCGCACATCACCACTGGCAACGGCATAAGAAATATTCTTAGAAAGGGCGGTAATGCGCTCGACTTTCACGGCATTTCCTAGCTCAACTTCATAGCGCGTAACCGTTGGCCCGCGCATAAAGCCAGTTACTAGCGCATCGATTTCAAACTGTGCAAAGACTTCTGTCAGTGCTGCAACTACTAATTCATTAGCTTTGCTCTTAGCTTTGGCGGCAGGTCCAGTGCGCAGCAAATCGGCGGGCGGTAGTTCATATGTTGAATCAGGGGTGAGTAAGAGTTGTTCAGGTCGCCTCGTAACTGTTTGTGCAGTTACTACCGGAGATATCGGAATCGGAACAGTGAACTCTTCATCAAAGCTCTCTTCATCTAGCTCCTCATCTTCTTCCACTGGTTCATTCCAGCCAGCAACAATCGGTGTTTCAAAAGGTGGAGTATCTGTGATTTCGAAACCTTCAACCTTGATGGGTCTTTCAGGTCGCTTGGACCATAACCAACTAATGCTGGATGTGAAACGATCTAGAAGTTGTGAAACCGGTGTTGCAGTTACAACAAGTAAACCAAAAATGAAAATGATGATTAATACTGGATAGGTCAGCACTGAAGTCATCAATGAAACCAACGGCGTGGTTACTGCATAACCAATCCAGCCGCCTCCTTCACGCATTGCCGTGGCACCTGTGCCAACAGAACCGTTGAGCAAATGCGAAATACCAGTTGACGAAAGAAGTAGCGCCAAAGTACCAACTACTACGCGCCCTAAAGTAGCTTTGTCCTCAGGGCTTCTGAATAGTTTAAAAGCAAAATAAATCAAAACAATGGGTGTGGCAAAACCGATGCGACCAAAGCCACCATAAACAAATGCATAGACCGCACGACCCACAATATTGTCGGCATGAAACCATGTTCCGGCCGTTGCAACCAGTGCGAGAATAAGAATGAGAAAGGCCATTCCATCGCGTTGATGTGCTGGATCTAAATCACGAGCACCACGTGCAATGAAGCGAACTGAGTTACCAAGAATTTTTGCGATGAATCGCCAGATTCCAGCTAAGCCTCTTCCGAGCGCACCACCTACTGCGCCGCTTTTAGATTTAGATTTTTTCTTAGCCACACTCCTCATCGTAAAGGATGAGTAATTTCTTAGCGCCTAGGCGCGCCGTTCTTAAACTTCAATAACAACAGGGACAATCATCGGCTTTCGGCGATGTTCTCCCCCAACCCATCCACCAACGGTCTTTCGGACAATCTGCGAAAGCTGATGTGTTCCATTAATTCCTTCGGCAACAGCTGCAGCCAATGCCTTCTCAATCTTTAATTTCACATCATCAAAGAGCGCCATATCTTCATTGAAACCACGTGCATGGATATCAGGTCCGGCAACGATCTTTCCACTCTGTGAATCAATCACCACAATGACTGAAATGAATCCCTCTTCACCAAGAATGCGACGATCCTTCAGTGATGTCTCTGTGATGTCTCCAATACTTTGTCCATCAACATAAACAAATCCACATGGCACAGCGCCAACAACTTGTGCTTCATGATCAATTAAATCGACAACAACGCCATTTTCAATAATCAATGCATTTGATCGTGGTACTCCGGCTTGAATAGCAAGCTCTGCGTTTGCTTTCATGTGGCGCCATTCACCATGGATAGGCATGACATAGCGCGGCTTAACAATGTTGTAGCAATAAAGAAGCTCGCCTGCAGCTGCATGTCCTGAAACATGGACCATTGCATTAGCTTTGTGAACAACTTTGGCACCAAAACGAGTGAGCTCGTTAATGACCCTAAAGACGGAATTTTCATTTCCAGGAATCAATGAGGAAGCCAATATAATTGTGTCGCCTTCGCCCACACGGATCTGATGGTCACCATTTGCCATTCGAGATAGCGCGGCCATCGGTTCACCTTGAGAGCCTGTGCAAATCAAAACAACATTGTCATCGAAGGAGTCAAGATCCTTTGCATCCATAAGGATTCCAGGTGGAACTGTTAGGTAACCCATATCTTGCGCAATCTTCATATTGCGAACCATGGAGCGTCCAATAAAGATTACTTTTCTATTGTGTATTAACGCTGTGTCTATCACCTGCTGAACGCGGTGCACATGGGATGAAAATGAAGCAACAATTACCCGGCGCTTAGTTGAACCGATAACGCGATTGAGTGCGGGCATAATTTCGCGCTCAGATGGCGTAAAGCCTGGAATGTCAGCGTTCGTTGAATCAACCATAAATAGATCAACGCCTTCTTCACCCAAACGAGCAAAAGTGCGCAGATCTGTAATGCGACCATCGAGTGGAAGTTGATCCATCTTAAAATCACCCGTTGCCAGAACTCGGCCAGCATCAGTGTTGATAACAACTGCTAATGCATCTGGAATCGAGTGGTTTACGGCAACAAATTCAAGTTCAAAAGGTCCAACATCTTCATGTCCACCTTCACGAACTTCGCGTGTGAGTGGAGAAATTCTGTGCTCCTTTAGCTTTGCTGTGACAAGGGCCAGCGTCAGTGCTGACCCGTAAATGGCAATGTCTCCACGTTCGCGAAGTAGATAAGGAAGCGCACCAATATGGTCTTCATGGCCGTGGGTTAAAAAGACTCCAACAACATCATCTAAACGATCACGGATATATGAGAAATCGGGAAGAATTAAATCGATTCCTGGCTGTGTATCTTCAGGAAATAAAACACCACAGTCAACAATGAGTAGCTTTCCTTTAGTTTCGAATACGGTCATATTTCGACCGATTTCACCTAAGCCGCCTAGAGCGACAATGCGCAATCCCCCCTTTACTAAAGGTGAGGGTAATCCGAGATCTGGGTGAGGATGATTCATTATTTAATTGCTACGCCACCTGCGCGTAGGTCGTCACGCAACTGCGCAACTTGCGCATCTGTTGCATCGACTAAAGGAAGACGGGTATATCCACCAGGCAGACCCATTAGTGTCAGTGCAGCTTTAGTCATGATGGCACCTTGTGTGCGGAACGTTCCAGTAAATACTGGGAGTAATTGCTGATGAATTTCTAGTGCACGAGCAGGATTGCCTGCAAACCAAGCGTTAAGCATCTCTTTTAGCTCAGATCCGACTGTATGACCACACACTGAAACAAAACCCACTGCTCCCACAGATAGAAGTGGCAAGTTAAGGATGTCATCACCTGAATACACAGGGATTCCACAGCGCTTGATTACCCAAGACGTTGCTGCAACGTTTCCTTTAGCATCTTTAAGGGCAACAATTGAAGGGTGTTCAAAGAGTTCAACGATTGTGTCAGATTCAATCTCTACTCCTGTGCGACCAGGAATGTCATAGAGCATCATTGGTAAACCAGTTGCATTAGCCATTGCCAAGAAGTGAGCCTTGATACCAGCCTGTGGTGGCTTGTTGTAATAAGGAGTAACTACCAAAATTCCATCAGCACCAGCTGCTTCGCTGCGCTTGGCTTGATTGATTGAATAATCAGTTTCATTATCGCCAGCACCTGAAACAACTTTGATATTGGAGCCAACTACACGCTTAACAACTTTAATAATCTCCTCTTTTTCAGAGGATTTAGTCGTAGGAGCTTCACCAGTTGTGCCATTAACGACAATGCCATCATGACCGCTTTTAACAAGATGTTCAGCGATCTTCTCAATGCCATCCCAATCAATGGAGCCATCTTTTTTAAATGGCGTGACCATTGCGGTCAACATGCGGCCGAATGGCGCTGGCGTACTCATGCGGGCAACTCTACCCGTTTTATGGGGCGATGCGACCAGACTTTTCGAAGGCCCCGTATGTAAGCGGCATTAATTTTGCGAATTCGGCTTCCATTTTCTCGGCCACCATCTCAATTTCGCGCTGGGGATAACTAGGAAAATGGGAGCCCTCGCGCGCTGTACGCAACGATAAAAAGTTCATTAATGCGCGTGCATTCATTGATACATACATCGATGAGTATGTTGCAACGGGCAGAACTACGCGAGCAACTTCGCGTGCAATACCAGCATCGAGCATTTTTTGATAACTATCATAGGCAACGATGTATGCATCCTTCATTACCTTTACTGATAGCTCGAACTGCTCTTTCGTACCATCTTCAAATGTATAGGCGCCAGTCTTGCCCACTTGTAGTAACTTGCGAGATTTAGATGGGATATAGAAAACTGGTTTTAATTCGCGATAACGACCACTCTCTTCATTATATGAAGCGATGCGATGGCGCATAAATTCGCGGAAGACAAAGATGGGAGCTGAGATAAAGAATGTCATTGAGGTGTGCTCAAAGGGAGATCCATGGCGCTCACGTGCGAGGTAGTTAATTAATCCGGCAGAGCGAGCTGGGTCTTCACCAATCTCTTCCATTGACTGTTCACCAGCAGTTGAAACACGTGCTGCCCAGATTACGTCGGCATCACTTGCACTGGATTTTACTAATTCAACGGTTACATCGTCTCTAAATATGATTTCCTCAGGCATGGCCACACCCTATAAGGGGCCGGGTTTGAGTCTTTGGATATCTACGGCAGAATGTCTGCGTGTCCAGAATTGAATCCACCACATTTCGTGATTCGCTGAGCGTTTCCATCACAGTTGGGGCCTATGGAACTGCTTTCGGAGCTGCTGCGGTAGCAAATGGCTTTTCAGTTCTACAAACGTGCTTGTTATCACTTCTAACATTTTCTGGTGCATCACAGTTCGCAGTTATCGGAGTTCTCGGTGCTGGGGGTAGTGCATTAAGTGGAATTGCAACTGCATCTCTGCTTGGAATTCGAAATGGTGTGTATGGCGTGATAATGGCGCCAAGGTTAAAAGTAAAAGGATTTAAAAGAGTCGTTGCTGCTCAAATCACAATTGATGAATCAACTGCCGTTGCATTAGGTCAGGAAGTTCGCGGAGAAAAAGCTATGCGCCAAGGTTTTTGGCTCACCGGTTTTGGTGTATTCCTATTCTGGAACTTATTCACATTAGCTGGGGCCCTTGGCGCGCAAGCCATGGGAGATATTCGCGCATGGGGTCTAGATTCGGCAGTTCCAGCCGCGTTCTTAGGTCTTGTATGGCCACGCCTAAAAACTAATCGTGATCGAGTGCTAGCCGTTGGCTGCATGATCTTTGCTCTAGCCATGACACCGATTTTGCCGGCGGGGCTGCCAATCATTGCAACTGCATTTATTGCCATAGCGGTTGGATTGCGCAAATGAACTCATTTTGGATAGCAACGATAGGCACGAGCGTTATTGCTTTTACCCTTAAATACGCTGGTCACAATGTGCCAGAGAGAATTTTTGCCCACCCTAAAGTGCAATCAATAAACGCTTTAATTCCTATTGCACTACTGAGTGCTCTGGTTGCCGTGCAAACCTTTACCGAAAAATCACAGCTTATGATTGATCATCGCTTGGCAGGCGTATCGGCAGCGGTTTTGGCTCTTTGCCTCAAGGCACCATTTCCAGTTGTAGTAATAAGTGCAGCTTTCACATCAGCTGCTATCTATAACTGGTTCTAGATAATTTGAAGAGCTTGAAGCTTTGCCTTCAAGTCATTATCTGATGGCTCAGTTAAGTGAGTGCCATCAGAGAAAGTAATAACTGGGATAGAGCGCATTCCACCGTTAATTTTGAGAACTACCGCTTCTGCCGCAGAATCTGACTCAATATCAATAAGTGTGTATTCCACATTTAACTCTTCAAATAGACGCTTTGAACGGCGGCAATCTCCGCACCAGTCAGCGCTATACATTGTGATTTGATTTTTTGACATGTGAATCTCCCTCTACATGAACTTATCTAGGCCATGTGTCAGGCCTGGATGTGAAACTACATTTCTAATACCAAGGATTACTCCCGGCATAAATCCTGCTCGATCAAGTGAATCGTGACGAATCGTTAAGGTCTCCCCTAGTCCACCAAGGATTACTTCTTGGTGTGCAACTAATCCTCGTGCGCGCACTGAGTGCACTGGAATATCTCCCACTTTTGAACCGCGAGCACCATCAAGTGCAGTCGTCGTAGCATCAGGTTGAGCACCAAGACCTGCCTCTTTGCGTGCCTTGCTCATGAGCTCTGCGGTGCGAGATGCCGTGCCACTTGGCGCATCTACTTTAAGAGGATGATGAAGTTCAATAATTTCAGCCGATTCAAAATAACGTGCTGCTTTTTCAGCAAACTCCATCATCAGAACTGCGCCAATTGCAAAGTTAGGTGCAATCAAAACACCCACAGAGGGATTAGAAGCTAGCCAACCTTTAACTTTTGCAAGCTTGGCATTATCAAAGCCGGTTGTGCCCACAACAACATTTATTCCATTATTAATCAAAAATTCAAGGTTTGCCATGACGCTATCTGGTGTAGTGAAATCAACAACTACTTTTGCGCCAGAATCCTTTAACTGTTCAAGTGAATCACCCAGATCTAGCGCTGCGACAAGGCTCAAGCCCTCAGTGGATTCAACGGCCTTGACGACCTCTGAACCCATGCGACCTTTTGCGCCTAGGACTGCAACGTTAATCATTTCAACACCTTTTCAAATTTCGACGTGTTCTTAAATGGACCCACAAGTGCAAGCGTAGGCGTTTTAGTCAAAAAGGCGCTAGCAATTTCCTGTATGTCCTGCTCATTTACGCGTGAGATTGATTTCAAAATATCGTCAAAGCCCGTAACTTGGCCATAAACAATCTCATTCTTACCAATTCTAAACATGCGCGAGCCTGAGTCCTCTTGGCTCAAAACCAGAGAACCACGAACGGCGCCCTTAGCCCGCTCAATCTCTTCATGTGTCATTCCATTATCAACAACATCAGCTAGGACTTCGCGGATAATCTCCACAACTTCAATAGCTTTTGCTGGATTACAACCTGCATAGAAACCGATTTGGCCACTTCCTGCATATTGCTGGGCAAAGGCGTAGACCGAGTATGCAAGACCACGCTTTTCACGGATCTCTTGGAATAAGCGTGATGACATTCCACCACCGAGAGCTGATGCTAAAACACCCATTGCAAAGCGACGATCATCTGCTCGAGCAACGCCTTCCATGCCATAGAACATGTGTGCTTGCTCAGTTTTACGAGAAATCAAACCAACGCTCTGTTGCTTAACTTTCTTATCTTGTGCATTTGAGCGAAGAACTGGCGCACCCATGACATCTAGAAAACCATCAACTGAAAGGGCTGCTTCAACCATAGCAACAACTTTTTTGTGCTTAATGTTTCCAGCAACTGCAACTACCAAATCCTGTGGCAGGTAGCGCTTCTTGTAATAGTTATTGACTGTACTGCGAGACATGCCCTTAATAGAGGCAACGGTTCCCAAAATCGGACGCCCTAGTGGAGTGTCACCGTAGTAAGTCTCGGCATAGAGATCATGGACTAAATCACTTGGATCATCATCGCGCATCGCGATTTCTTCTAAAACAACCTTGCGCTCTGCATCAACATCGAGGGCTGAGACAACCGAGGATGTAATGAGATCTGAAATCACATCGATTGCCATTGGTAAATCTGTATCAATCACACGTGCATAGAAGCAGGTGTATTCCTTTGACGTGAAGGCATTCATCTCGCCACCGACTGATTCAATCGATGATGAGATTTCAAGTGCAGTGCGTCGCTCAGTACCTTTGAAGAGTAAATGCTCTAGAAAGTGAGAAGCCCCAGCAGTTGCCGGGGATTCATCACGAGATCCAATATTTACCCAGATACCAATTGCGGCACTGCGCACCGAAGAAACTTCTTCAGTAACGATGCGCAGACCGCTAGGTAAAACTGAACGACGTACGCTCATTTATTCTGCAGAACCAGTTGTTCCATCTTCAAGAACTGGAACCAAAGACAACTTGCCCTTTGGATCAATCTCGCCGATTTCAACTTGAACCTTGTCTCCAACCTTCATGACTTCTTCCAAGTTTTCAATGCGCTTTCCGCCATGCATCTTGCGAATCTGAGATACGTGGAGCAAGCCATCTTTACCTGGCATCAATGAGATGAAAGCACCAAATGCTGCAAGCTTTACAACGGTACCGAGGTAGCGCTCTCCAACTTCTGGCATTTGTGGGTTAGCAATTGCATTGATTTGAGCACGTGCAGCTTCAGCTGATGGACCATCAACTGCGCCGATATAGATCGTGCCGTCATCTTCAATTGAAATATCTGCGCCAGTTTCTTCTTGAATCTGGTTAATAATCTTGCCCTTAGGCCCAATTACTGCACCGATCTGATCAACTGGAATCTTCACAGAGATAATGCGTGGAGCAAATGGGCTCATCTCATCTGGGCCATCAATTGCTTCATTCATTACATCTAAAATCGCAAGACGCGCTTCCTTAGCTTGGTGCAGTGCACCAGCTAGAACTGAAGCAGGAATTCCATCTAGCTTTGTATCTAGCTGCAACGCTGTAACGAAGTCCTTTGTTCCAGCGACTTTAAAGTCCATATCGCCAAATGCATCTTCTGCACCAAGGATGTCTGTGAGTGCTACGTACTCGACCTTGCCATCGACAGTGTCAGAGATAAGACCCATTGCAATACCTGCAACTGGTGCGCGTAGTGGAACGCCTGCGTTATAGAGCGCAAGAGTTGATGCACACACAGATCCCATAGATGTTGATCCATTTGAACCAAGTGCTTCAGAGACCTGACGGATTGCGTAAGGGAACTCTTCGCGTGTTGGAAGTACTGGAATCAAAGCACGCTCTGCAAGTGCACCGTGGCCGATTTCGCGACGCTTAGGTGTACCAACACGACCTGTTTCACCAGTTGAATATGGTGGGAAGTTGTAGTTGTGCATATAACGCTTATGGTTTTCAGGATTCAACGTATCTAGCTGTTGTTCCATCTTGAGCATGTTAAGAGTTGTGATTCCAAGAATCTGTGTCTCTCCACGTTCAAAGATTGCTGAACCGTGAACTCGAGGAATTACTTCAACCTCTGCAGATAGTGCACGGATATCGCGCAATCCACGTCCATCGATACGGATCTTGTCACGCAAAACGCGCTGGCGAACAAGCTTCTTAGTTAATGAACGAAACGCTGCAGGAACTTCCTTTTCGCGGCCTTCAAAGGCAGTAGAGACTGATTCCTTAGTTGATGCAGAAATCTCATCAATCTTTGTTTCGCGTTCTTGCTTTCCAGAAATTGTTAGTGCCTTAGCAAGATCTTTTCCGGCTGCTTTTTCAACAGCTGCGAATACATCATCTTGGTAATCAAGAAAGACTGGGAACTCAGCAGTTGGCTTTGCAGCCACCTTTGCAAGCTTTGACTGTGCTTGGCAGAGAATCTTGATAAATGGCTTTGCAGCATCGAGACCTTGTGCAACAACTTCCTCATTAGGAGTTGGTGCTCCGCCCTTGATGAGCTCAATTGTCTTTGTTGTGGCTTCTGCTTCAACCATCATGATTGCAACGTCGCCATCATCGCTAATGCGACCAGCAACAACCATGTCAAAGACTGCGTTTGCAACCTGTGAGTGGTTAGGGAATGCAACCCACTGACCATCAATCAAAGCAACGCGAACGCCACCGATTGGGCCAGAGAAAGGCAAACCTGCAAGTTGTGTTGACATTGAAGCAGCATTAATCGCGATCACGTCATACATGTGGTCTGGATCAAGTGCCATTACTGTCACAACGATTTGAACTTCATTACGAAGTCCCTTAACAAATGATGGACGCAATGGACGGTCGATTAAACGACAGGTAAGAATTGCATCTTCTGATGGACGACCTTCACGACGGAAGAATGATCCTGGAATACGACCAACTGCATACATCTTCTCTTCAACATCAACTGTTAAAGGAAAGAAATCAAATTGATCTTTAGGAGTCTTTGATGCAGTTGTAGCTGAGAAGATCATTGTTTGATCATCTAGGAATACTGCTGCTGCTCCTGCTGCTTGACGCGCTAGGCGTCCTGTTTCAAAACGAATCTCTCGTTTTCCAAATTTTCCGTTATCAATAACTGCAACGGCTGACTGAACCTCTTGACCCTCCATGGGTCCTCCTTTATTACTATGGACGCGACTCATTGCAAGTCACATCGTGGTTACTACCCACTTAAAGGAGAAATGAATCTTCGATCGAAGTTCACGCACATTAATTTGTGCGGAAACCACTACCGAGGACCATTTGCCGTGAAGTGGTGTAGGTATTACTCAATTAGCGGCGAATACCGAGCTTCTCGATAATCACGCGGTAACGGTTGATATCTGTCTTAGCAAGATATTGAAGAATGCGACGACGACGACCAACTAGCAACAACAGACCACGACGGTTGTGGTGATCATGTGGGTTGGTTTTTAAATGTAATGTGATTTCTTCAATACGCTTAGATAGCAAAGCGACCTGAGCTTCAGGACTTCCCGTGTCAGTAGGAGTAGATCCGAACTGCGCGACAATTTGCTTTGTTACTTCTGGTGTTAGTGCCATTCTTTAGTACTCCTTGGTTTCTTA
>OFRD01000539.1_pt1 | contig 14556 bp, 9 predicted proteins | sample 1543041 | NCBI WGS metagenome assembly OFRD01 (sample SAMN07774234, study PRJEB24372) | wastewater metagenome | isolation source: Exp Tend CN 100WW | collected 2016-02
GCAGGCGCGGCACGATGCCGGTGGCCACCACGACATCATCAAAACCCTGTGCCAGCAAGGCCTCACGGGTCACGCGCTGCTGGAGCCGCAGCTTGACCCCGGTGACCTCCAGGCGGCGGGCAAAGTAGCGCAGGGTCTGGGCAAACTCCTCCTTGCCCGGCACCCGCATGGCGACGTTGAACTGGCCGCCGACCCGGTCGCTGCTGTCAAACAGGGTCACATCGTGGCCGCACTCGGCGGCCACGGTGGCGGCCGATAAACCCGCAGGCCCGGCACCCACCACCGCCACTTTTTTGCGCTTGGCGGCCTGGCGGTACACCAGTTCGGTCTCGTGACCGGCGCGGGGGTTGACCAGACAACTGGCGCGCTTGTTGGCAAAGGTGTGATCCAGGCAGGCCTGGTTGCAGGCAATGCAGGTGTTGATTTCATCGGCCCGGCCTTGCGCGACCTTGTTCACCCATTGCGCATCGGCCAGAAAGGGCCGCGCCATGGACACCATGTCGGCATCGCCGCGCGCCAGAATGGCTTCGGCCTCATCGGGCATGTTGATGCGGTTGCTGGCCACCACCGGCACCTTGACGGCCGCCTTCAGGCGTGCGGCCAGCGTGGCAAACGCGGCACGCGGCACCGAGGTCACGATGGTGGGCACCCGGGCCTCGTGCCAGCCAATGCCGGTGTTGAAGAGCGTGACACCGGCCGCCTCCAGCGCCTGCGCCACCGCCACCACCTCGTCCCAGCTGTTGCCGCCTTCCACCAGATCGAGCAGGGAGTGGCGGTACATGAGGATGAAGTTCGGCCCCACCGCCGCGCGCACCTGGCGCACGATGTCCACCGCCAGACGCATGCGGTTTTCAATGGCGCCGCCCCAGGCGTCGGTGCGCTGGTTGGTGCGGGCGCACAGAAACTGGTTCAGCAGGTAGCCCTCCGAGCCCATGATCTCCACGCCGTCGTAGCCCGCCTTTTGCGCCAGCCGCGCGCAGCGCACATAGTCGGCCACGGTTTGGGCAATGCCACGGGCGCTCAGGGCCCTGGGCTTGAAGGGGGAAATTGGTGACTTCTTCTCCGATGCCGACACCACAAAGGGCTGGTAGCCATAGCGCCCGGCGTGCAGGATCTGCATCACAATTTTGCCGCCTTCTTCATGCACGGCCTGGGTCACCAGGCGGTGGTTGCGCACATCCAGCGCATGGTTCAGCGTGCCGCCAAAGGGCAGCAACCAGCCCTGGCGGTTGGGCGAAATCCCCCCGGTCACCATCAGGCCGACGCCGCCCTTGGCCCGCTCGCGGAAATAGGCCGCCAGTTTGGGGTAGTTGTAGAAGCGGTCTTCCAGCCCGGTGTGCATGGAGCCCATGACCACGCGGTTGCGCAGCGTGGTAAAGCCCAGATCAAGAGGGGCCAGAAGGTGGGGGTGCGCGGCAGTGGACATGGTCAAAAAAGGGGAAGTTGAAACCAGTGCGCACTATAAACGAACGACCGTGCTAAAAACTGTTGTCAGGGCATCAGCCCCAGCCCGATGACGCGAACCTTGTCGCGGAATTTGCTCAGGTGCTCGGTGCGGATCACCAGTGTTTTGGGCCCGGCGCGCAGGCACAGGGCGCTGGTTTCCTTGTGCGTGGCCACGGTGTCGGCGGTTTCGGCATCGCGGCACTCGATCAGCACGGCACTGGCACCGGTCTTGAGCGCCTGGCCGTCATGGGCGCAGCGCTGCAAAAAGGAGCCAACCAGCTCGGGCAAGGGCAGGTCGTCGTGGCTTTCCAGAAAGTGCTTGAGCGCACCGATGTCATGGCCTTTTTCGATGGCGGCCAGCGACTTTTGCCGATCCAGCTGCCAGCTGCCTGGCTGCACCGGCTCCGCCCAGGTGTCGAGCAGCATCGCGTCTTCGGCACGCAGGGTGCCGTTCACCACATGAATCTGCAGGCTGGGCATGATCGAGAGGGCAATATTGCTGGCTTGGACGACCGGCTGATAGGTGTCCCGCAGCCCCAGCACATAAGCCCCCAGCGCGGTGATCCGGAAGCTGTCGAGCCCGTCATAGCGGCTCAAAAAGTCCAGGTCATCCGCACCCCACATGTCTCGGAAATCATCCTGCGCGTTGACCGGATCCACGTAGGCCAGGTCGATCAGGCCGAGCGTGGCGGCGTATTCAAACAGCACGGCCGAGATGTAGCGCTCTTGCAAGATGTTCCAGTCATGGGAGCCGTCATAGCCCAGGCTGCCGTAATTGCGATCGAACAGGTACAGCTTCCAGGGGTCGTGGGCCACCACAAAGAGCCGGTTGGAGGCCCGCATGAAGCGAGAAAAGTTGGCCAGCGTGACCCAGCGCCCGACCGGGCAGGCCCGCAAGGCGTCATCGATCGCAGCGCGCCGGGGCGCCACGGCACTCATCACGCGCCCCGTGCCGCTTTGCCCCTTGATCACGTCGATGCGGCTGAATTCATCCAGCAGTGGGGTTTTGAGCCACTTGCGCCACAGGGTGCGCAGCACATCGGCGGGGGGCGCACTCAGGGCTTTGACCCCCGCCGGGCTGAGGGTCAGGCGCGTGCCGGTGCGCACCGCCAGGGCCCCGGCCTGCAGCAGCAGGGGCCAGGCAAAGGCCTTGATGGGGCCAATCACCTGATCCCACTTTTCTTTTTTCTCGACCACGGGGTAGTAGTCGCCCCCCACCAGCTTGCCGGACAGCACCTGCAGCGTGCTGCTGGCGGGCAAGGCCGTTTTCTCGCTGACCAGAATGCGCGTCTGCTCCAGGGTGCGCAGCATGATGCCCAGCTCCTGCAAGGCTTCGCGCTCGGTCAGGCGCACGACCAGGTCTTCCAGTTCTTGCGGTGTGTCCGAGCTGTCCAGACACAAGGCAGGTGGCGGGGGCACAAATGCCAGCAAGCTGGCGCGCAGATCGGACGGCAGCACATAGCGCTGCTCAGCCCGCGCGTGGTGGATGAACAAGGCCAAAGCTGTTTTTTTTCGGCTGCTGCCATAGGTTCGTGTCTTGTCCCCGGCGACTTCAAACGCGGGCTCGTGCCGGTACTTGGCTTGAAAGCGCTGCGGCGAATGCTCGCCTTGCGGATGGTGCACGGCCTCGGCCACGGCGGCGGATTGCATGGCATCGAGTTGCGACCAGATCGGCTTCAGTCCGGTGCCCAGCATGGCGCTGGTGATGCGCTCGATCAACTCATCCTTGCGGCCAGCGGCGCTCGCTTGCGGCACGTGGCCGATCAAATCTTTTAATTCTGGAACGGTCAGGCTTTGCAGCGCTTCCTGGAGGGTGATGGACATGGTGAAGTTGCTTGAACGTAAAAGGAATGGTCTGCTTATTAAATTGGCTTCCAGCCCTCGTGGAATATGCGTGGATAGCTATTGAAATGATAGTGGGTCAGCTGGTGCTGGCGCGATGGGTGGAGGCTCGCTTGCGTGGCCTTCAGTCATCGAGTTTCTTCAAATCCCGGTAGAAATTTTCATGCGGGCCGAAGGTGAGCAACTTCAGGCAAGCATCATCAAGCACGCGGTAGGCCAGCAGACACTGCAGGTTTGACAGGCGGAACTTGTAAACCCGTACCCCGACAAAATCGCCGACCTTGGATTCGCCAATTTCCGGGTCGGTTTTGATCGCGCGCACCGCGTTGTCCAGCTCGGTTTTTTGCTGTGGATGGAGTTTCTTCGTGGCCCGCACGAAGGTGGCTGTAACGAGTAGTTTCATCAGCCGAACTGGTATTCGCCGACCACATCGTCCTGATCTGCTGCCAGAATTTCGCGGATCATGGAAAACGGCAGATCGGGGTTTTCTTCCGCAATTTTCCCGATCTGAGACCAATATTCGATCTGCTTCGGAACTGAACGATGCTGCACGCCGCCATAGCGACGCGCCTGGTCAACCAGAGTTTCAGAAAGTTTGACGTTGACGGACATGACACTCTCCAAGTGGATAGGGTGCCATTTTAGATTAAAAGGTTCCTTTTTGGAGCTTTTTGCCTCTAGTTCCCCGGCGCTTCGTCCATCCCCAGCGTACTGACGCCCACCCCGTTGTCGTACTCGCGGTAGCGCCATTTGCCGTCCACCTGGATCACCTCTTCCGGTGCGCTGCGTGTGATTTCGGGCTGGCCCGCCAAGGCCTGGCGCATGCTGTCGATCCAGATTGGCAGGGCCAGGGTGGCGCCAAACTCGCGGTTGCCCAGGGACTTGGGGTCGTCGTAACCCATCCAGGCGACGGACACGATCTGGTTGGCATACCCGGCAAACCAGCCATCGACGGCGTCGCTGGTGGTGCCGGTTTTGCCGGCCAGGTCGCGGCGGCCCAGTTTCTGGGTCGCCATGGCGCCGGTGCCGCTGCGCGTGACTTCGCGCAGCATGCTGTCCATGACGAAGGCGTTGCGCGCATCCAATACCCGCGAAGTCTCCGGCGGCTGGGCCGGTTTGTTGGCTTCAAACAGCACCTTGCCCCGGGCGTCGGTGACGCTTTGAATCAGCCAGGGGCTGACCTGGTAGCCGCCGTTGGCAAACACGCCGTAGGCGGCCGCCAGTTGCAGCGGCGTGACGGAGCCGGTGCCCAGCGCCAGCGTCAGGTTGAGCGGGTGTTTGTCGCCGTCAAAGCCAAAGCGGGGTAAAAAGTCGCGCCCGTAACTGGCGCCAATGGCTTGCAAAATGCGCACCGAGACCACGTTTTTGGACTGCGCCAGCGCGCTTTGCATGCTGGTGGGGCCGTCGTATTTGTCGTCGTCATTGCGCGGATCCCATTTCAGCGTGTCATTGGTGCTGGCCGACAGCGGAATGTCGTTGATCAGGGTGGCCGGCGCAAAGCCTTTGTCCAGCGCCGCCGAGTAAATGAACGGTTTGATCGACGAGCCAGGCTGGCGCCAGGCGCTGGTGACGTGGTTGAAGTTTTTGCGGTTGAAGTCAAAGCCGCCCACCAGTGCGCGGTAGGCGCCGGTCTGGGCATTGAGCGAGACATAGGCCGCCTCCACCTCGGGCAGCTGGGTGATGGCCCAGCCCTGTTTGTCGTCCTGCATGACGCGGATCAGGGCGCCCGGGCGCAGCTTCAACGCCGCCGGGGCATTGGCCTGCAGGGCCGGGGCGGCCAGGCGCAAACCGTCGCCGCTGAGCTGGATGGATTCGCCGCTGGCCAACTCGGCGCTGAGCAGGCGGGGTGACACCTGGGTCAGCACCGCAGGCAGCAAGCGGTCGCTGGCGGGGTGTTTTTGCAGCAGCTCGTCGATGGCGTCGTCGCGCGCGTCGGCGTCGGCGGGCAGCTCAATAAAGGCTTCCGGGCCCCGGTAGCCGTGGCGCTGGTCGTAGGCCATGACGTTGCGCCGCACCGCCTCGTAGGCCGCTTCCTGCTCGACTTTGTTGAGTGTGGTGACCACCTTCAGCCCCAATGTGTAAGTCTCCTCCTGGTACTGCGCAAAGATGCTTTGGCGCACCATTTCGGCCACATAGGCGGCATGGGTTTCAAACTGGGGGGTAGTGCCCACCTGCAGCGGCTCGCTGCTGGCCTGCGCCAACTGCGCCTCGCTGATGTAACCCAGCCGCAGCATGCTTTTGAGCACCAGCAACTGGCGCTGCTTGGCACGCTGCGGGTGCACGGCGGGGTTGTGCCGGGACGGATTCTGCGGCACCCCGGCCAGCATCGCTGCTTCGGCCAGGCTGAGGTCTTTGAGGGACTTGCCAAAGTAGCTGCGCGCGGCGCTGGCAAAGCCGTAGCTGCGCTGGCCGAGGTAAATCTGGTTCATGTAGAGCTCCAGAATCTGGTCCTTGCTCAGGGTCGCTTCGATGCGGTAGGCCAGCATCGCTTCTTTGAGCTTGCGCGACAGCGTGCGCTCCTGGGTGAGGAAGAAGTTGCGTGCCACCTGCATGGTAATGGTCGAGGCGCCCTGCTTGACGCCGCCGCTCAGGTCGGACACCAGGGCGCGTGCGACACCGATCAAGTCCACCCCGCCGTGGCTGTAAAAACGCGCGTCTTCAATCGACAGCAGCGCATTTTTCATGAGTTCGGGCGTGTCTTTGATGGCCACAAACTCGCGGCGCTCCTTGCCAAATTCACCAATCAGAACGTTATCGGCGGTGTAGATGCGCAGCGGCAGCTTGGGCTGGTAGTCGGTCACGGCATCCAGCGCGGGCAGCGTGGGCGCCAGCACAAAGTAGGCGTAGCCGAAGACGGCGCCACAGGCCAGCGCGAGCAGGGCCACGAGGCCAAGAATCCATTTCATGGTGTTTTGTCAGGCAAGTTCAAAACACGGACTCTAACCGTTCACGCGGCACGCCATGGACTGCTGCCTCGATGGAAGAGCTGAGCGCCACCGTGAGCCGAAACGCCGACAGTGCCGCTCAGGCGAATCAACTGGCCACACAAGCCGCCAGGGTGGCACGCCAAGGCGGTGACGTGGTCGCTCAGGCGGTCGAGACGATGAAGGGCATCAGCGAAAGCTCGAAAAAGATCTCCGACATTCTCGGCGTCATCAACGGCATTGCCTTTCAGACCAATATTCTGGCGCTCAATGCGGCGGTGGAGGCTGCACGTGCCGGCGAGGAGGGGCGCGGCTTTGCCGTGGTGGCCAGTGAAGTGCGCAGTCTGGCCGGGCGTTCGGCCGAGGCCGCCAAGGAGATCAAGCTCTTGATTGACGCCAGTGTGGCGCGGGTGGAGCAAGGTTCGGTGCAGGTCAACCAGGCGGGCAGCACCATGATCGAGGTGGTGGACTCCATCAAACGCGTCACCGACTTGATGGGGGAGATCAGTGCGGCGAGCTCCGAGCAAAGTGCCGGTGTATCGCAGGTGGGGGAGGCGGTGATCCAGATGGACCACGCCACGCAGCAAAATGCGGCGCTGGTCGAGGAGATGGCGGCCGCCGCCAGCAGCCTGAAAACACAGGCGCAGGAGCTGGTGCAGGTGGTGTCTGTCTTCACGCTGGTGCCTGGCAGCCAGGGCGCGCTGCGGTCTTCGGCCCAGAGGGTGACGGACGCCCCGGTGCACAACGTGACCGAGCGGCGCAGCTCGCTGCATGTCAAAAACGTGATCCGGCCGAAGTTTGGCGCCGAGGCCAAGCTCGAATTCAAGCCCCAGGCCGCAGGGCCCAGCGGCGCCACAGCCGCCAGAACCGGCACCGATGATCAGTGGACGACCTTCTGAGTGCAGTCGGAATGCCGGTATGCAATCCGCGCATAATGTCGGCCCATGGAAACCAAATGGCTTGAAGATTTTGTCTCTCTCGCTGAAACGCGCAGTTTCAGCCGCTCCGCCCAGTTGCGCCACGTCACCCAGCCTGCGTTTTCGCGGCGCATCCAGTCGCTGGAGGCCTGGGCGGGCACCGATCTGGTGAACCGCAGCAGCTACCCGACGCGGCTCACGCCTGCCGGGGAAACGCTGTACAGCCAGTCGCTGGAAGTGTTGCAGGCGCTGCAAACCACGCGCGCCATGCTGCGCGGCCACACCACGGCGGGGCAGGATGTGATCGAATTTGCCGTGCCGCACACGCTGGCATTTACCTTTTTTCCGGCCTGGGTGTCGGCCCTGCGCGACCAGTTCGGGCCGATCAAAAGCCGCCTGATTGCACTCAATGTGCATGACGCCGTCATGCGCCTGGTGGAGGGCAGTTGCGACTTGCTGGTGGCCTACCACCATCCGTCACAACCCTATCAGCTCGATGCTGACCGCTATGAGATGGTGGTGCTGGCCGAAGAAGTGCTGGCGCCTTATGCCAAGCCGGACGAAAACGGGGCGCCGCTCTTCACGCTGCCGGGGCGTGCGGGCCAGCCTCTGCCGTATCTGGCCTATGCGCCAGGGGCCTATCTGGGTCAGATGGTGGAGCTGATTCTTAAACAGTCGGGTGCGGCCATTCACTTTGACCGGGTCTATGAAACCGACATGGCCGAAGGCCTGAAGGCGATGGCGCTGGAAGGGCATGGCGTGGCCTTTTTGCCTTACAGCGCGGTCAAGAAAGATCTGCGCGCCAAAAAGCTGGTGAGCGCCTTGCCGCCTGAAATGCAGAGTCTGCACATCACCATGGAGGTACGGGCCTACCGCGAACGGCCCTCGGGTAACGCCGCGCCGGGCTTCAAGCGCAAGGCGCAAGCCCTGTGGGACTATTTGCGGGTCGCCTGAGCATGAGCAGCATCCCGCCGCCTGACGGGGTCACGGCGCCAGCGGTGCTGGCAGCGGCCATTCTGGAGCATGCCGGATTTGCGATCATCACCACCGACACGAGTGGGCTGATCACGGCGTTCAACCGGATGGCGGAGCAGCTGCTGGGCTACGCGGCGGCCGATGTGGTGGGCAAGGCCAGCCCGGGTATGTTTCATCTGGAGGCCGAGGTCGTTGCGCGGGCTGGTGAGTTCTCGCGTCAGCTGGGGATCGACATGGCACCCGGTTTTGACGTGTTCGTGGCCAAGACGCGGCTCAATCTGCCCAACGAACACGAGTGGACTTATGTGCGCCGCGATGGCAGCGGTTTCCCGGTGTTGCTGTCGGTCACGGCATTGCGCGATGGGGCCGGGACGGTGATCGGGTTTCTCGGCATGGCGGTGGATTTGAGCGCGCGCAAACGGGCCGAACAAGCGGCGCGCAACAGCGAGCAGCGTTATCAACAGGTCTTCGATGAAAACCCGACCCCGATGCTGGTTTATGACGTGACTAACCTTGAAATCGTGGCCGCCAACGATGCCTTGCTGACGCTTTATGGCTATCGCCACGACGTGCTGCTGGGCCAGCCGCTGTCGATGCTTTATCCGCCCAGCGAGCACGAGGCCCTGCGCCAGCAGGTCGACCATATTTCACGCCGCGATAACGCGCCGCTGCGCCGCCGCTGGAAAAACTGCAAACGTGATGGCGCGCCGTTACTGGTCGATGTGGTGTCGCGCTGGCAATCCTTTGACGAGCGGATGACGCGTCTGGTGGTGTTCAACGACGTGACCGACCGGGTGGCGGCCGAGACCCAGCTGCAAGACCAGCAGCATTTCATGCAAAGCTTGCTGGAGGCCCTGCCAACGCCGATTTTTTACAAGGACAGTGCCGGGCGCTACCTCGGGGCCAATCAGGCGTTTTACGATCTTCTGGGCGTCACGCCCGCGCAGTATGTGGGCAAAACAGTGGAGGAGTTGTCCCCGCCCGCCCTGGCTGCACGCTACCGTGCGGCCGATGAGGCCTTGTTTGGCCAGCCCGATCAGACGCAAAGCTACGAGGCCCAAGTTCGATCCGGAAGCGGCGAGATGCGTGACGTGGTGTTCGTCAAGGCGGTGTTTCGCGATCACCAGAATCAGGTGGCGGGCCTGATCGGTGCCATTCTGGACATGACCGAGCGCCACCGGGCCGAGCAAGCGGTGCAGGAAAGCGAGGCCCGGCTGGCGCAAATTCTGCACAACAGCCCGCTGCCGGTGTTTGTGATCGATGAAGAGCACCGCATCGTGATCTGGAACCCGGCCTGCGAACGTATTTTTGGCATGCCCGCCGATCAGCTGCTGGGCAGCCGGGATGCCTGGCGCGCGTTTTACCCGTCGGCGCGGCCGGTGATGGCCGACATCATTCTGGATGGCGGGCAGGAAAACGAGGTGGCCAATTACTACCAGGACGCCTACCGGCGCTCCTCGTTCAATCCGGACGCCTTCGAGGCGGAAGGTTTCTTCCCCCAGATGGACGAAGGCCGTGGGCGCTGGCTCTACTTCACCGCCTCCCCCTTGCGCGACGGCACCGGCAAGGTGGTGGGTGCCATCGAGACACTGGTGGATATCTCCGAGCGCAAAACGGCGGAGGCGCAGACGCGCCAGCTCACCGCCGAGCTGGAGCAGCGGGTCGTCTTGCGCACCCGGGAGCTGGCGACCGCCAACGACGACCTGAAGCGCGCCATGGGGCAACTGGTGCAGACCGAGAAACTGGCCTCGCTCGGCAATCTGGTGGCCGGGGTTGCGCATGAACTCAACACCCCGCTGGGCAACATGCTGACGGTGGCGACCACGCTGCACCAATGCGTGCTGGAGTTTGATGCGAGCGTGGCCTCTGGTGGCTTGCGCCGCTCCGTGCTGGCCGACTTTGTCAACCGCTCGCTGGAGGCCACGCGCCTGCTGGAGCGCAGCGCGGAGCGGGCGAGCGAGCTGATCAGCCACTTCAAGCAGGTGGCGGTGGACCAGACCAGCGTGCGCCGACGCAAGTTTGATCTGGCCAAGGTGGTGGAGGAAACCCTGTTCACCCTGCGCCCGACGCTGGGCAAGATGACACACCAGCTGGTGACCGATATTGCGCCGGGCATCGTGATGGACAGTTATCCCGGGCCGCTGGAGCAGGTGTTGATCAATTTCGTCACCAACAGCCTGGTACACGGCTTTGAGGGTCGCAGCCACGGCACGATGCACATCCAGGCGTACCAAGCGGGAGATCGGCTGATCCTGGTTTACCGCGATGACGGGGCTGGCATGGCGGCGGCGGCGGTGAGTCACGCTTTTGACCCCTTCTTCACCACCCGCCTGGGGAAAGGCGGGAGTGGCCTGGGGCTTTATATTGTGTATAACATGGTGACGGCCGTGCTGGGCGGGCGCATTGAACTGCGCAGCCAGCCACAGGCGGGGGTTGAGTTTGTGATCAGCCTGCCGCTGGTGGTCAGTACGCGGCCTGTTTCGGGAGTGATCGAATGAGCCAAATTGATGATCTGATTCCCTTGCTTGATGATGAAGCCGAGGTCGCGCACGGGGCCAGTGCGCCGGTCTGGCGTCTGCTGGTGATTGACGATGACGAAACCGTTCACACCGCCACCGCCTATGCCCTGAACCAGGTGCTGGTGCTGGGGCGCGCACTGGAAATCAGGCATGCCTACTCCGCTGCGCAGGCGAAAGAACTGCTGCGCCAGGATGCTGATTTCGCCATGATTTTGCTCGACGTGGTGATGGAAACCGAAGATGCCGGCCTGCTGCTGGTCAGCTTTATCCGCGAAGAGCTGGGGCTGGAGCAGGTGCGCATCATCCTGCGCACCGGGCAGCCGGGCTATGCCCCCGAACTCGGCATTTTCAACCGTTACGACATCAATGATTACCGCACCAAGGCCGATCTCACGCAGACCCGTTTGATCACCAGCATCACCTCGGCGCTGCGCTCGTACCACCAGATTTGCAGCATCGCAGAAAACCGCGCCGGGCTGGAACTGATCGTCCATGCAACGGCCGACCTGATGGAGCGGCGCACCATGGGCAGTTTTGCCGAGGGCGTCCTGACGCAGGTCGCTGCCCTGCTGCGGCAACCCGTGGAGGGTGTTTTTTGCGTCCAGCACAGGGCTGGCGTGGATGCGCGAGAGAAGGCCGTCGGCTTGTTGGTCGCGGGCGCCAGCGGGAGATTTTCCGGGACGCTGGAGCAGCCTCTGGAGAGGCTGGGCGAGCCCCAGATGATGGCGGCCATCGAGGCCTGCCGGGCCGCGCAGGCGCACCGGTTTGAGGAGCGCATGGCGCTGCTCTATCTGAAGAGCGCAGAAGAGGCGGGGGTGCTGCTCGTCAAGACCGGCGAGCCGCTGACCCCGGTGGCTGGCGCGTTGCTGGCGGTGTTCGCGGCCAACATGGCAGCCTGCTTCAGCAATGTACGCTTGATCGAACGCCTCCACTTTGAGGCCTATCACGATGGCTTGACGGGGCTGCAGAACCGCAGCGGCTTCATTGCCGAGCTCGATCGCATGGCCGCGCTGGAAACGCCAGCCGTGGTGGCGCTGTTTGACCTCCAGCACTTCTCCGACCTGAATGATGGTCTGGGTCATGAGGTCGGCAGCGCCCTGTTGCTCGCCATTGCGCAGCATCTCCAGCGCAGGCTGGGGGCGCACTGCCGGGTGGCGCGGGTCGCCTCCGACGTGTTCGGCCTGATCGGGCCGGAGCAGCACGTCAATCCGGAGGTGCTGTTCGAGCTGTTTGCCCAGCCTTTTCTGGTGGATGAATACCAATTGCCTGTCAGCATCGGGGCTGGCTTCTGCCGCTTGCTGGGCAACGAGCGCTCCGGCCTGGTGCTGCTCAAGCGCGCCAATATTGCGCTCAACCGTGCCAAGCGCAGCCTGTATGCCGACTACGAATATTTTGTACCGGACATGGAAAACGGCACGCGCTGGCGCCTTGAAATCATCCACCACCTGCGCGACAGTTTTCGCGCTGGCGCCCTGGAAGTCTGGTACCAGCCGCAGGTGGCGCTGGAAGGCGGGCGCATGGTGGGCATGGAAGCCTTGCTGCGCTGGCCGGACGGGGCGGGTCAATTCATCCAGCCGCCCGATATCTTTATCCCGCTGGCCGAATACTCCGGGCTGATCATTGAGATGGGGGCCTGGGTGCTGGCGCAGGCATGCCGCGCTTTTGCCGAATTGCGTCAGTTGCCCCATGCGCCCCGGCACGTCGCCGTCAATGTCAGCATGCCGCAGTTTCGCAATCACAAATTTGCCGCCCAGGTGGCACAGGTGATGGCCGATTACGGTCTGGCGCCCGGCGAGCTGGAACTGGAAGTGACCGAGAGCGTGGCGATGGATGAGCCCAAGGTGGTGGTCAGCAGCCTGCAGGCGCTCAAGGCGGCAGGCGCGCGCATTGCCATTGACGATTTCGGCACCGGCTACTCCTCTTTGTCGCATTTGCGCGAGCTGCCGGTGGACTGCATCAAGATCGACCGCGCCTTTGTCACCGAAATCACCGCCGGTCAGGGCGGCATGTTTGCCGAAACCATTGTCAGGCTGGGGCACAACCTGGGCGTCAGCATTCTGGCGGAGGGGGTCGAGACTCCCGAGCAAGCTGGCTTTCTGCGCGGCCTGGGCTGCGATCTGGCGCAGGGCTATCTGTTTGCCAAACCCATGCCCCTGGCCGAGTTGATGACGTGGCTGCGTACCCCTCGGGCCTGATTTGGGACAATACCGGCCATGACCAACACATCCACCCCTTCCATTACCCTGACCCGCCCCGACGACTGGCATTTGCACGTGCGCGATGGCGAGGCCCTTCACACCGTGGTGCCGCACACCGCTGCCCAGTTTGGCCGCGCCGTCATCATGCCGAATCTGCGCCCGCCGGTCACCAGCACCGAAGCGGCGCTGGCCTACAAAGCCCGCATCCAGGCGGCCGTGCCCGTCGGCGTGGCCTTTGAGCCCTTGATGACGCTCTACCTGACCGACTTGCTGCCCGCCGCCGAAATTGAAAAGGCGCACGCCGCCGGTGTGGTCGCCGTCAAGCTCTACCCCGCTGGCGCCACCACCAACAGCGACGCCGGTGTCACCGACCTGCGCAAAACCTACGCCACGCTCGAAGCGATGCAGCGCGTGGGCATGCCGCTGCTGGTGCATGGCGAAGTCACCTCGCCCGAGATTGACCTGTTTGACCGCGAAGCCGTGTTCATCGACACCCAGCTCATCCCGCTGCGCCGCGACTTTCCCGAACTCAAAATCGTGTTCGAGCACATCACCACCCAAGAAGCCGCGCAGTACGTGGCCGAGGCCGACCGTTTTACCGCCGCCAGCGTCACCGCGCACCATTTGCTCTACAACCGCAACGCCATCTTCACCGGCGGCATCCGCCCGCATTACTACTGCCTGCCCGTGCTCAAGCGTGAAACGCACCGCCTGGCCCTGGTGGCAGCGGCCACCAGCGGCTCCAACAAGTTCTTTTTGGGCACCGACAGCGCACCGCACCCCGCGCACCTGAAAGAACACGCCAGCGGTTGTGCCGGTTGCTACACCGCCCACGCCGCCATGGAGCTGTATGCAGAGGCGTTTGACGCCGCAGGCGCGCTCGACAAGCTGGAAGCCTTTGCCAGCTTCAACGGGGCCGACTTTTACGGTCTGCCGCGCAACAGCGGCAGCATCACCCTCCAGCGCGAGTCGTGGACGACCCCTGAGAGCTTTGCCTTTGGCGAAGCCGCCCTGAAACCGCTGCGCGCCGGGGAAGCCCTGCCGTGGAAGCTGGTCAGCTAAGCCATTCGCCACCTGCCCGCCTTGCGGCACACCCACCCGGAATTGCCATGAACGTCTTTTTGATTGATGCCGACAACCTGAACTCGGGCGCCTGGGTGGACGAGGCGTTTCGCGTGCTGGAGGCGTCGGAAGGCGTCATGCCGGTGCGCCGCGCCTACGGCAGCGCCGAGAACCTGCGGGGCCTGAGTGAGGCGCTGCGGGCGTGGGCGGTGCGTCCTTTTCTCAACCTCTCCCTGACAAAAAACACCACCGACATGGCGCTCGCCGTCGATGCCATGGAGCTGGCCTGCCAGACCCCGGCGCCCAGAATAGTCGTTATCGGCTCCGGTGATGCCGACTTTGTGCCGCTGGTGGTGCGCCTGCGCGAGCGCGGCATCCGCATGGTGTGCGTGTCAGAGCGCGGCAAGATGGGGCGTGAAGCCGTGTCCGCCTACGACCGCGTGATTCTGGTCGGGCAGGAGCAGGCGCTGCACGAGGCCTCCCTGGCCACCGCGAGCGAGGCTCCCGCAGCCGCTGCGCCCGCCGGACGACGTGCGCCCGCCAGGAAAGCCGCCGCGAAAAAAGCCCCGGCGGCTAAAGCGCCAGCCGCCAAAGCCCCGGCTGCCAAAACAGCGGCCAAAAAGGTCGCCGCTAAAAAGGTGGCACGCAAAACGCCAGCGGCCAAAAAAGCGCC
>OFRD01000546.1_pt1 | contig 14462 bp, 13 predicted proteins | sample 1543041 | NCBI WGS metagenome assembly OFRD01 (sample SAMN07774234, study PRJEB24372) | wastewater metagenome | isolation source: Exp Tend CN 100WW | collected 2016-02
CTCAGTCGGTCAACGCTTCGATACGGCTCGCGGGCAAAACCAACATGAATGTCGAGCCTTTGCCCACTTCGCTCTGGATACGCAACTCACCGCCATGGCGTTGAACCACATGCTTGGCAATGGCCAGCCCCAAACCTGTGCCACCTGTTTCGCGTGATCGGCTGCGGTCTACGCGATAAAACCGCTCTGACAAGCGCGGCAAATGCTCAGGCGAAATCCCTGGCCCAGTGTCGCTCACCGAAAAAATGGCCCCGTCCGTCGTGCGGGACCAAGCCACACGAATCACACCGCCGGCTGGGGTGTAGCGGATGGCATTGCTCACCAAATTAGACATGGCACTGAGCAATTCAGACTGCACACCCAACAAGGCCCAACGCGGTGCAGGCTCAAACACCAAATCGTGAACCGGCCCGCGTTCCTCCCCATCGTGCCCGGACAACACGCTGGACAGCGCCACCGCATCAGCGGCCAAGCGGCTCATCAAGCCAGGCAAGTCCACCTTTTCGTACAAACCCGGTGGCAAACTGCCTTCGAGCTGTGACAAGGTCAACAAATCGGCCACCAGGCTTTGCATGCGTTCTGCTTGCACAGCCATCAGTTGCAAATAGCGCTGTTTTTCTGCGTCTTCCAAGGGAATGGATTGCAGGGTTTCAACAAAACCGCTCAGTACCGTCAAGGGTGTTCGAATCTCGTGCGACACATTCGCCACAAAATCACGGCGCATGGCATCGGCCAGCGTCACGGAGGTGATGTCGCGGGTCAGCAACAACAGCTGCCCCTCGCCATAGGCATGCAACTGCACCGACAACTTGGGGGTTTGTGCCAAGGAACTGGCTCGACCATCCATGACCACGTCCGAGTCGTGCACATCCAGGGCGAAATACTTGGAAAAAATCGGGTCGCGCACCAAGTGAACGATGTGCTGGTTCAAATCCCGTCGGGCATCCAGACCCAAGTGGCTCGATGCGGTGGAATTGCACCACTCAATGCGGCCCTGGGCATCCAGCAAAGTCACCCCGTTGGGAGAGGCTTGAATGGCTTGCAAGAAATACTGCAAACGCTGCTCTGCGGCTGCTGCCTGCTTTTCGCGTTGCCTCAACAAGCGTTGAATGCGGTGGGCGATCTCAGACCAAACACCTGTCCAAGGCAACGGCGTATGCAGGTCAGCTTGGGACAACCACCGTTCAATGCGGTAGGTTTTCCAGATCAAAAAGACCGCCAAAACCAACGCCGCCAGCAAAGCCGCCATAGCGGCCTCAGTCAAGCCAGTCCACCACCAGACCGGCAGGGCGACGACGGCGGTCCCCAAAAAAAGCTCAAGCAATGAGACGAGCATTCAAATACAAAGTTATGTCGAAGGTGAACCGGTCATGCGGTACCCGGCACCGCGAACGGTTTCGATCATACTGCCCGCCTCGCCCAAGGATTCTCGCAAGCGCTTGACGTGCACATCCACCGTGCGCTCTTCGATGTAAACGTGATCACCCCAGATTTTGTCCAGCAACATACCGCGCGTGTGCACACGCTCCGGGTGCCGCATCAGGTATTGCAAGAGCTTGAATTCGGTGGGGCCGACCTTGATGGGCTTGTCTTGCCAGCTCACGCGGTAAGTGTCCGCATCCAATTGCAAATCACCGAGCACGACGGCCCCGCCCACAGATTCAGGCACCCGACGGCGCAACACAGCGCGAATTCGGGCCAGCAATTCGCGCGGCGAAAACGGCTTGACGATGTAGTCGTCGGCGCCAGCGTCCAGGCCCGCCACACGATCGGCTTCGTCGCCTCGCGCTGTGAGCATGAGAATCGGGACGGCCTTGGTCCGTGCGGATGCGCGCCAGCGTCGGGCCAATGCCAAACCACTTTCACCGGGCAGCATCCAGTCCAGCAAAATCACATCGGGCAAGATGTCGTCCAATTCGCGCTGAGCCGATTCTGAGTCCATGGCCCACACGGGTTGAAAACCGTTGTGGCGCAAGTTCACAGAAATCAGCTCGGCGATCGCGGACTCATCCTCCACGATCAGAATTCTGGGCAGACTTCTCATTTGACCGCTTTTTCAATGTCCGTCAATGCGGTGTGGCGCACATCGGCACCCTTGACCACGTAAATCACAAACTCGGCAATGTTCTTGGCGTGATCGCCAATGCGCTCGATCGCCTTGGCCACGAACAACAGATCCAGACTGGCCGAAATGGTGCGCGGATCTTCCATCATGTAAGTGATCAACTTGCGCACAAAGCCGTTGAATTCGGCGTCGATCAAATCGTCTTCTTTCAGGATGACCAGCGCGGTGTTGACATCCAGACGCGCAAAGGCGTCCAGCGCTTTGCGCAGCAAGCCCGATGCCAAATCCGAAGCAATTCTCAACTCGGATGAAGGCAGGTTGCGTGGGCTGCCTTGTTCCAGAATTTGCTTGACCATGCGGGCAATGCGCTCGGCTTCGTCACCCGCGCGTTCGAGGTTGCCTGTGATCTTAGAGATCGCCATCAACAAGCGCAGATCGCGTGCGGTGGGCTGGCGACGGGCAATGATGGAAGCCAACTCGGCGTCAATTTCGACCTCGAGGGTGTTGACTTGCTTTTCAGTGGCAATGACCTGGTTGGCGACTTCCATGTTGAACTGGGCCAGGGAGTAGACGGCATGGCGCGTTTGCGACTCCACCAAACCACCGAGCTCCAGAACGCGCGATGACACGTTGGTCAAATCGGCATCGAATTGGCTAGAAATGTGTTTTTCCATGGTGCTTCTCCTGATCAGCCAAAACGGCCAGTGATGTAGTCTTCGGTCTCTTGACGGGCGGGCTTCATGAAGATCTGTTCGGTTTGACCGAACTCGACCAACTCGCCCAAATACATGTACGCCGTGAAATCCGACACACGGGCCGCTTGTTGCATGTTGTGCGTGACGATGGCCACGGTATGGTCTTTCTTCAACTCACTGACCAGCTCTTCGACTTTGGCCGTCGAGATGGGGTCCAGCGCAGAAGTGGGCTCGTCCAGCAAAATCACAGCAGGCTTGACGGCCACACTGCGGGCAATGCACAGACGCTGCTGCTGACCACCCGACAACGACAAACCGCTTTGGCCCAGCTTGTCTTTGACTTCGTTCCAGATGGCCGCCTTGGTCAAAGCCCATTCCACACGCTCGTCCATGTCGGCACGGCCCAACTTTTCATACAAGCGAATGCCAAAGGCAATGTTGTCGTAGATGGACATCGGGAAGGGTGTCGGCTTTTGAAACACCATGCCAACACGGGCACGCAGCAAGTTCAGGTCTTGCTTGGCATCCAAGATGTTTTGCCCATCAAAATTGATCTCGCCTTCGGCACGCTGACCGGGGTACAGGCTGTACATGCGGTTGAGTGTGCGCAGCAAAGTGGATTTGCCACAGCCCGAAGGACCGATGAAGGCCGTGACCTTGTTCTCGGCAATATCGAGGTTGACGTTTTTCAGGCCTTTGAAGGTTCCGTAGAAAAAATTCAAATTGCGAATTTGAATTGCACTTTTCAAAGGCAGCGGTTGAGTTACAGGCATGTGGGTCCCATCATTCAAAAATTAGGCTTGGGCTTTATCGCGGAAGAATGCGCGAGCCAAAATGTTCAAGATCAAAACGGTCAAGGTCACCAGCAAGGCACCCGCCCAAGCCAGACGAATCCAGTTGTCGTAGGGGCTCATGGCAAATTGGAAAATCACCACAGGCAGGTTGGCCATGGGCTTGCTCATGTCGGCATTGAAGAACTGGTTGTTCAGCGCCGTGAACAGCAAAGGTGCGGTTTCGCCACTGATGCGCGCAACGGCCAACAACAAGCCAGTGATCACGCCGCTCTTGGCCGCACGCAAGGTCACCGAGAGTGACACTTTCCAGCGCGGTGCACCCAGTGCAAAAGCGGCCTCACGCAAATTACCAGGCACCAGGCGCAGCATGTTTTCAGTGGTCCGCATGATCACCGGCACGGCAATCAGGGTCAAAGCCAAGCTGCCGGCGTAGCCAGAAAACGAGCCCAAAGTGGCCACCGCAATCGCGTAGACAAACAAGCCGATCACGATGGACGGCGCCGACAACATGATGTCTGTGACAAAACGGGTCAGCTCGGCAGTTTTGCTCTGGTCGCCGTATTCGGTCAGGTAAATACCCGCCAAAATGCCAACGGGCGTAGCCACCAGCACGGTGAGTCCGACCATCATCAAGCTGCCGACAATGGCGTTGCGCAAGCCACCGCCTTCGGTGCCGGGAGCTGGCGTGTCTTGGGTCAGCAAGTTCAAATCCAGGGCGGCGAAACCGTTGGAAAACAACACCGCCAAAATCCACAACAAGACCGTCAGGCCCAAACCCATGGCGACCATGGAAGTCACCATGCCCCAGGCATTGGCCAGACGGCGACGGCGGTACAAACCTTCATTCATGTTCATCGCCATGTCAGAACCCCTTGGCTTTTTCAGCCCGGTTGATCATGATTTTGGCAGCCGCCAAAACCACGAAAGTGATCACAAACAGCAAGAAGCCGAGCGCAAAAAGAGAAGAAATATGGAGGTCATCGGCTTCACCAAACTCGTTGGCGAGCGTGGAAGCGATGGAGGTGCCTGGCGAAAACAAGGACGTGGGCATGCGGTTGGCGTTGCCAATCACAAAGGTCACCGCCATGGTTTCACCCAATGCACGGCCCAAGCCCAGCATGATGCCGCCGATCACACCTTTTTGGGTGTACGGCAGCACGATTTTGCGCACGACCTCCCAAGTGGTGCAACCCAGCCCATAGGCCGACTCGCGCAGGATGGGCGGTGTGATTTCGAACACATCGCGCATCACGGCGGCCACAAATGGCAAGACCATGAAGGCCAGCACAATGCCGGCCGCCATGATGCCCATGCCGTTGGGGGCGCCACCAAACAGGAAACCGATCAGGGGCATGCCCCCCAACAAATCGCGCAGGGGCACCTGAACGTAATCGGCAAACAAGGGGGCGAAAACGAACAGGCCGAACATGCCATAAATGATGGACGGCACGGCCGCCAGCAACTCGATGGCAGTGCCCAAGGGGCGACGCAACCAAACAGGGCAGGTTTCGGTCAGAAAAACCGCAATGCCGAAGGCCAAGGGCACCGCCACCAGCATGGCAATGCCTGCGCTGGCCAGTGTGCCCACGATGGCAATCGCTGCACCAAATTCTGCGTTGATGATGTCCCATTCAACGTACCAAATGAAGTGGGTGCCGAACTTGGCAAATGTGGGCCACGCATTGATGAACAAGGACACGATGATCCCCGCCAAAGCCACCAGAACCAACAAAGAGAACAGCTGTGTCAGGCGGTGAAACACCATGTCTTGCAGCCGCTGCCGCTTGACCACGGCCTGCATATTGCTTGCGCTGTCTGCACCGGAAAGGGGGGTTTGCATGTCTTGGCCCATCAAACAAATCTCATCCAATTAAAAAAATGATCCGCCGGTCGCTGGATAACAACCGACGGATGGCAGGCATGGGCCTGGATTACTTCTGAATTTGTGACCAGACTTTGGAACGGATCTGATCGGTCAAGCTGTCAGGCAATGCCACATAGTCCAGGTCAGCGGCCATTTTCTTGCCATTTTTGAAGGCGTAGTCAAAGAACTTCAGGGCTTCGGCAGAGGCCGCTTTGTCTGCGGGGTTCTTGTACATCAAGATGAACGAAGCCGTGCTGACAGGCCAGCTGGTCGCACCTTTGGCGTTGACCATGGACACGCCCATGCCCGGCACGCTGAACCAGTCGGCGCTGGCAGCAGCCGCTGCGAATGTCAAATCGTCTGGGCTGACGTATTTGCCATCGGCGTTTTGAATTTGCATGAATGTCATCTTGTTCTTCTTGACATAGGCGTATTCCACGTAACCCAAAGAGCCTTTAACGCGGTTCACGTTGGCAGCCACACCTTCGTTGCCCTTGCCGCCGACCGATGTCGGGGCTGGCCACTTGACCGCAGCACCCTTGCCCACCGAGTCAGCCCAGTCTTTGCTGACGGCGCTCAGGTAATCGGTCCAGTTGAAGGTGGTGCCCGAACCGTCGGCACGGTGCACGATGGTGATGGTTTCGTTGGGCAGGTTTTTGCCAGGGTTCAAAGCCGCAAACTTGGGGTCGTTCCACTTGCTGATCTTGCCCATGAACATCTCGGCCATCACAGGACCGGTCACGCGCAGTTCACCTGGCTTGAAACCGTCCAGGTTGATCACAGGAACAGTGCCGCCGATGATGGCCGGAAACTGGACCATGCCGTCTTTGTCGAGGTCTTCACCTTTGACGGGCGCGTCGGTCGCACCGAAAGTCACGGTTTTGGCACGGATTTGCTTGATGCCGCCGGATGAGCCGATGGATTGGTAGTTCATGCCAGTGCCAGTGGCGGCTTTGTAGCCTTCGGCCCACTTGGCGTAGATGGGGAATGGGAATGTGGCACCAGCGCCGGTGATGTCGGCGGCAAAGCTGGCAGCAGCAACAGCGCTCAGGCCAATGGCGGCCACAAATGATTTCAATTTCAACATGTCAACTCCTGTTCAGGGGTGAAAATTCTAGATATCACCCACAAGGCTTTCGTGGGGACTGATGCAACTTTAGCGGTGTATTGTGACAATACTGTGTCAAAAATCACATTAACGGACCGGAACACCTCGGTTGAAGCGGGTCAAATGAACATTTTTCTGGCCCACATTAGCGCCTGGTCGACGTGCCAGCGGCTGGTCGGCTTACCCCAGCTGACCAGGCGCACAGACCTCAAAATGGAACAGCCCATCGCCCAGTCAATCCAATGGCATGGGGGTGTTTTCATGTGCGCGCACCCACAACGGGCAACGCGCACATGAGTCGATTTACAGGCCGATCAAGCCACCATCTTGGCGGGTGATGACGATGGTGGCTGAGCGTGGACGACCCTGGGGACCGACACCCTGATTGCCAGGCCAAGTGCTCTGGAGCGCTTCGCCGGACGACAAGGGCTTGGACAACTCGCCTGGGTGCTGGATGTTCACAAACAAGGTGCGGCCATCGGCGGTTTCGGTGATGCCCGTGACTTCTGCGCCTTTGGGGGCCACCAAGAAGCGGCGCAATTTGGCCTCACCCAAAGCAGCGCCCAAGAAAGTTTCTTGGGTGCCTGTTTGCTCAACACCACCCACCACCATCTTGTTTTTGACCGTGACCTTGCCACCGTCGCCCACCTGACCAGGAATGGCGGCCAGCATCATGCAGTTGGTTTCGTCGGTGAAGGCACCATCGTCTGTCTGGATCCAGCAGATGCCGGTGGCTTTGCTGAACCACAAGCCGTCAGGCGACGAAAACGCATTCTTGGCGGTCAGGCCCGACAAGTTGGCATCGCCCGAATCTTCTTCAGCGCCAAACAAAAAGATGTCCCAGGCAAATGTCTTGGCGGTGCTGGTGTGGCCAGCCTCTTTGAAACGGATGATGTGACCGTTGGGGTTACCAGCCACTTTTTTGCCGTCCAAGTCCATGTAGGCGCGGGGGTTGGCCGAGTCCACCTTGGTGGGCGTGCGGTTGGCGGCGCTGTTGTTGGTCAGCGCGAAATAGATTTCGCCATTGCGGTGGTTGACTGCGCCCCACTCTGGACGGTCCATCTTGGTGGCCCCCACCGCGTCCGCGGCATGGCGGGCGTTGATCAACACATCGGCCTGATTGGCAAATTGATAAGGCACGTGCTGAGCAACGCGCGGGTCAGCGATGTTCAGCTCCAGCCATTCACCCTGGCCGCTCGCGTCAAAACGTGCGGCGTACAACTTGCCTTCGCTCAGGTATTTGTCGCCGGCCAGCATGCCGCCACCCACATCACGCGGGTCCCACACGGCAGCGGTCACAAACTTGTAGATGTACTCGTTGCGCGAGTCACAGCCCATGTAAAACGCGAGCGGTTCGCCCGCCTTGGGCACGCCACACACAGCGGCTTCGTGTGCAAAGCGGCCCATGGCCGTGCGCTTGGCAGGGGTGGAATTGGGCGCCAGCGGGTCGATCTCGACGATGAAACCAAAGGTGTTGGCTTCGTTGCGGAAATCTTTCTCGGCATTGGCACCCAAGGCCGCCAAGTTCCAACGGGTAAAGCGGTCGTCCGTGGTCGACACGGTGTGCCAGCCTTGGCTGGCGGCTTTTTTGGCCCCCGCAGCAGGTGCCGCTGCAGCCACGCCGTAGCGTTTGCGCGATGCCACTTCCTTGGCAGACAATGCCGCGCCTGCGCCGGTGGTCTGGAAGTAATAGGCCCAGTTTTCCTCGCAACCCAGATAAGTGCCCCATGGGGTTTTGCCATGGCCGCAGTTATTGAGCGTGCCACGGGCCATGGCCCCTGCTGTGTCCCAGCGGCTGACCATGAAGTTGCGAACGTGTTCGATGTGCGCACGGGGGCCGCTGACGCGCACGGGGGTTTGCGCCGTGATGCGGCGGTTCAGCGCCGAGTCTTGCTTGATGCGCCAGCCTTGCGGAGTCTTGACAATTTCGACCACCGAAACGCCATGAAGGTTGATCTCCTTGAGCACTTCCAACTCGGGGCGGGTGCCCAAATCCCATTCGCCAAACTGGTCGAATTTTTTGCCGCTGACGTTGTTGGACGTCTGGCCATTGGGGTGCAGAAAATGCGAGTCGGCCGAGCTTTCGTGGTTGACGCACAGCACGGCGCGGCCGGTTTCTTTGTCGGAATAACGGCCATTCGCATCGATGTAATAAATGTCCATGCCATCGTGGTGATCGCCAACACGGCGTGACCAGTCGTCCGATTCGAGGCCTCGGTTGGAGTAAGCGGCCAGAGCCGAGTCCAGTGCATCACCCGTGGCGTGCAACACGCTGTACTGGTAGCCCGGGGGCAGCATCACGTTGTCGAGCAGGCTTTTTTCTACCGCTGCAAAACCCAAGGCACTGGGCGCAGCGGCCATGCCAGAAGTCAGGGTTGCGCAGCCGGGCAACATGGCCAGACCGGCCAATCCCAAACCACCGCGCAACAGGCCACGGCGCATGGGGTTTTGCAAGGACTGGGCCAATACGTCCTGAAAATGAAGGTTGTCAGAGGTGTTGCAAACAGGGTCAAAGTCGTGGTTGGACATGAAAAGCTCCAGTTAGAAAAGCTTGATTTCATGGTTTTACTGTGACGGCATCATGGCTTTATTTTGACAATTTGAAGACACCCAAAGGGCAGAGGCGCTGAAAAGGTGCCGAACAAGTACCCAACAGGTGCGTCATGGCATCGTCATAAACACATGACAAAATTCAAAGAGAACATTTCCAGAATCATTGAAAGATCAAGCATGAAAGTCGGTATCAACGGCATGGGCCGCATTGGCCGTTTGGCCCTGCGTGCGGCCATGGGCGCTGCCGAGCGCCAGCAAGATGACCCCCGCGCAGGCAACCGCCTGGAGGTGGTGCACCTGAACGAACTCAAAGGTGGCGCAGCGGCCACAGCGCATTTGCTGGCCTTTGACAGCGTGCAGGGCAAGTGGCGCGAGCGCATCGAAGCCGAAGGCGAGAGCCAGATCCACATCGGCGAGCGCACCCTGGGCTTTTCATCACACGCGAACCCGGCCGACATTCCCTGGGGCGACATGGGTGTGGACCTGGTGCTCGAATGCACAGGCAAATTTTTGACCCCAGAAACCATTCAGGGGCACCTGGACCGAGGCGCCAAACGTGTCATCGTGGCCGCCCCCGTGAAGGTGGGCGATGTGTTGAACATCGTGGTGGGCATCAACCACACCCAATACAACCCCGCCAAAGACCGCATCGTCACAGCGGCCTCTTGCACCACCAACTGCCTGGCTCCGGTGGTCAAAGTGGTGCACGAAGCCATTGGCATTCGGCACGGACAAATCACCACCATCCACGACCCCACCAACACCAACTTGGTGGTCGATGCGCCGCACAAAGACCTGCGCCGCGCCCGCAGCGCCATGACCAGCCTGGCCCCCACCACCACAGGCAGCGCCACGGCCATTGCCCTGATCTACCCTGAACTCAAGGGCAAACTCAACGGCCACGCCGTGCGTGCCCCAGTGCTCAACGCTTCGCTGACCGATTGCGTGTTCGAAATGAAGCGTGAGACCAGCGCCGAAGAAGTCAACGCCTTGTTTGCCGCTGCAGCGCAAGGCCCGTTGGCGGGCATTTTGGGCTACGAAGCCCGCCCCTTGGTCAGCGTCGATTACGCCCGCGACACACGCAGCGCCATCGTCGACGCGCTGTCCACCCTGGTGACCGATGGCACGATGCTCAAGGTCTATGCCTGGTACGACAACGAGATGGGCTACGCCTGCCGCATGGTGGACTTGGCCTGCCACATGAACGAAGTCGGCCTCTGATATGAACGCAGCTGAACGCCATTACGGCATCGTGACGGCCGCTTATTGGGGCTTTACCCTCACCGACGGCGCTTTGCGCATGTTGGTGCTGCTGCATTTTTACAAGCTGGGGTACTCGCCTTTCACGCTGGCCTTTTTGTTCTTGCTGTACGAAGCTGCAGGCGTATTGGCCAACCTGATCGGCGGCTGGCTGGCCACACGTTATGGCATTGCCCGCATGCTCACGGTGGGCTTGGTCACGCAAATCATCGGCTTTGGCTTGCTGTCAGCACTGCAACCCGACTGGACAGCCAGCATGTCGGTGGCATGGGTCGTGTTGTCGCAAGGGGTGTGCGGTGTGGCCAAAGACCTGACCAAGACCGCCAGCAAGTCGGCCATCAAGATCACACAAGCGCAAGCCAAAGACACGGGCAACGGCCAGTTGTTCAAATGGGTGGCCTGGTTCACCGGCAGCAAAAATGCCATGAAAGGTTTTGGCTTTTTTCTGGGCGGTTTGCTGCTGGAAACGTTGGGGTTTCAAGGCTCTCTGTGGGCGATGTCGGGCCTGTTGGCTTTGGTGCTGATAGGGGTGGTGACCAGCTTGCCACCCATGATGGGCAAGAGCAAACCTTCCAGTTCGGCACGAGAATTGTTTGCCAAAAATGACGGCATCAACGCGCTGGCGGCTGCTCGCGTGGTCTTGTTTGGCGCACGCGATGTGTGGTTTGTGGTGGGTGTGCCCGTATTTTTGTATTCCGTGGGCTGGACCTTCACCATGGTGGGTGGCTTTTTGGCGGCCTGGACCATTGGCTATGGCCTGGTGCAGGCGCTGGCGCCACAACTGGTGCGGCGCAGCGCCGATGGCCTGAGCCGTGAGGTGCCCGCAGCGCGTTGGTGGTCGGCTGTGCTCACGCTCATTCCGCTGGGGATTGCCGCCGCCTTGTGGCTGCAAGCACCCCATTTGCAGTGGTGGGTGGTGGGCGGCCTGAGCCTTTTCGGTTTTGCTTTTGCCATCAACTCGTCTGTCCACAGCTACCTGATCTTGGCCTATGCGGGCTCAGAAAAAGCCGCCGAAGATGTGGGCTTTTATTACGCCGCCAATGCGCTCGGACGCTTCATGGGCACGCTGCTGTCGGGCCTGCTGTACCAATGGGGCGGTCTGCTGTATGCCTTGTTGGGCTCGGCACTCATGCTGCTGGTGTGCTGGCTCACCACCTTGCGCTTGCCTATGGGCTTGCGGGTGCAAGGCGCACCTTCTGAGCCATCGGGTGCGCCATGAACGCCAACGCGCTGTTGAGCACCATGGACGAAGAACTGGCCGTCAAGGCCCTGGCAGCTTTGGCACAAAGCTCGCGCCTGCGTGTGTTCCGGGCCATCGTGGGTGCGGGCCTTGAAGGCATGCAGCCGGGCCAGTTGTCTCAAACGCTGGACATACCGGCCAACACCCTGTCCTTCCACCTCAAGGAACTTCACCACGCTGGCTTGGTCAGCGTGCAACGCGAAGGGCGATTTTTGCGTTACTGCGCCGACATGCCCGCCATGCAAAGCTTGGTCGGTTTTTTGACCGACCACTGCTGCCAAGGTATGCCCTGTGCCGAGATGCGTCTGGCAGCTTGTGGACAGCACAACGGCTGAACATCGGACGCGGCGCTGCAAACCCCCTTGGTGCCTGCGGCCCTTATCGGCCTGGGTTTCGATTTGAGCTGCTTTGTCATCAAGTCGACACACGTTCGTCACATAATCTGAAACTTCTTTTGCCCACGTCGCTCTCCCCCCATGCAAACCAAGTCTCTCTTCGCCGCCATTGATCTGGGCTCCAACAGTTTTCGGCTCGAAATCGGCCAAATGGATGCGGGTCAGTTGCGGCGCGTGGAGTACATCAAAGAGACCGTTCGGCAAGGCAACGGTCTGGATGCCGATCGCAACCTGACCGATGAAGCCATGGAACGGGGCTGGGACTGCCTGGCCCGTTTCGGCGAACGCATTGCGGGTTTCAGGCCCAGCCAGGTGCGTGCAGTGGCCACCCAAACCCTGCGCGAAGCGCGTAACCGCGACGTTTTTTTGGCCAAAGCCAAACGCATACTGGGCTTTCCAATTGAAGTGATTGCGGGCAAAGAAGAAGCCCGTCTGATCTATCTGGGCGTCTCGCACTTGCTGCCACAGTCGCCTGAACGGCGCTTGGTGGTGGACATTGGGGGTCGATCCACCGAAATGATTTTGGGCCAGAACGAAAGCGCCAACACCCTGGAGTCTTACCGCGTGGGCAGTGTGGCGTGGTCGATGAAGTTTTTTCCAGAGGGTGTGTGGACCGCATCGGCCTTCAAGTCTGCCGAAATCGCAGCCAAAGCGGTGCTGGACGAAGCCTTGACCTTTTTCAACCGCAGCCACTGGGACAAGTGCTACGGCTCGTCGGGCACGGTGGGGGCGGTGTCCGATGTCTTGACCGCTTCAGGCTGGCCTGAGGGCAAAATCACCCGCGAAGGTCTGGCCTGGCTGAAAGACCGTTTGCTCAAAGCCCACAAGCCGGACAACCTTCGGCTCGAAGGCGTCAAGGAAGACCGCAAGCCCGTCATTGGCGGTGGGCTGGCCGTCTTGCAAGCGGTATTTGACTTGCTGCAAATCGATGAAATGCAAGCCGCCCAAGGCGCGCTCAGGCATGGTGCGCTGTACGACCTGATCGACCGCGAAGGCACACAAGACGTTCGCTCTTCGATGGTCGATTGGCTGGCACAGCGCTTTGGCACCGACAAACTGCAAGCCGAACGGGTGTCCCGAACTGCCCAACATGTGCTGGCAGCCCTGATTCCAGACACCGCGGACACACCCGCCGGCGAGCGTCAGCGCTATTTGCAAAAACTGCATTGGGCTTGCCAGTTGCACGAAACCGGCCTGCGCATCTCGCACAGCGATTACCACAAGCATGGTGCTTACATTCTGGACAACACCGACCTGCCCGGCTTCACCCTGGACGAGTTGCACCGACTGAGCCAATTGGTGCTGGGCCACCGGGGAAAATTGCGCAAACTCGAAGTCAACATGGTGGACGCCAGCTTTGTGCAACAGCTCATGGCCCTGCGGCTGGCGGTCATCTTGTGCCATGCACGAAGGGACCCGGACTTGTCGGGTCTGAACATCGACTGCGACCCACTGCGCCGCAGCGCTCGTCTGCGCATCAGCCAAAGCTGGGCCGAACTGTGGCCTCAGTCAGCCCACCTTTTGCGTGAAGAAAAAACCGCTTGGCAAAAAACAGACTGGGCGTTTCAGGTTCAAACAGATTGAACGGCTGGCTTGTGATTTTTTAATCAACGGTATAAACTGTATACACCGTTAATTTCAAAAACTCATTGACCATGAACTCACCTTCCGCCACATCCGCCCCAGCCACACCTTCGGCCAACGCCGCCAACGCCCCCGTGACCAGCAAAGCCACTGCGCCAGCAAGCAAGAAAACCGCCGTCCCGGCAAGCGCTACGCCCACCAAGGCAGCCCCCAAAACCCGGCGCACGCAGTCCGCGTCCGTGAAGCCAGCGGCCAAGCCCACAGTCAAGCCCACCGTCAAGTCCAGTGTGAAACCTGCTGTGAAACCTGCCGTCAAGCCAAAGGCCGTCAAAAAGGCCAAGCCTCTCGCCAAATCGCCTGCAACAGCGCCAGCAAAATCGCCCGCCAAATCGGCTAAAACAGTGTCGCCAAAGCCAAGCACCAAGCCCACAGTGAACAAGCAAGCAACAAGCCCCACCAAGCCATTGAAAGACAAAAAAGTCAAAGTCGTGCGTGACAGCTTCACCATCCCAAAAACCGAGCTGCTGCAAATCGGCGAGATGAAAAAGCGTGCTTTGACGCTGGGCGTTGGCGTCAAGAAAAGCGAGTTGATTCGTGCGGGCTTGAGCGCACTCAGCGGCATGACCGACGTCGCCTTCAAAAAGGCCCTGGCCAGCGTTCCGACCATCAAGACCGGTCGCCCCGCCAAAGACTGACGCAGGCTAGAGTTTTTCCGGAGAGGTCACGGCCAAAAGCACTGTTTGGTCGAGGCCTTCTCGGCTGCGTCGACGCAACCACCAAACAGCCCCTTTGCGGATGGCGCAAGCGTCATCCGGCATGCGCAAAAGCTGGGCAATCACGCCGCCCAATGCGGGCTGATGCCCCACCAGCAGCACCGGGTACTTGGCATCGGGCCAACCTGCGG
>OFRD01000547.1_pt1 | contig 14440 bp, 12 predicted proteins | sample 1543041 | NCBI WGS metagenome assembly OFRD01 (sample SAMN07774234, study PRJEB24372) | wastewater metagenome | isolation source: Exp Tend CN 100WW | collected 2016-02
CACTGATTTAGGGTAGAGGGATGTCTACCATTGAGAACGCCTTGGTGAGAGCCCTGCATTCGGCGGGGGTTGATCCCGAAGGGGCGATCATCGAAATAACCACGCCGGCTCGTCCTGAACACGGCGATGCGGCTACCAACATTGCGTTGCAAGTAGCCAAGAAGGGTGGAGTTCCACCACGCGATTTAGCCGAAAAGATTGCCGAGGCGTTAAGAGAAGATGCCTCAGATTTGTTTACGCGTGTTGAAGTTGCCGGCCCTGGTTTTCTTAACTTCTTTTTTTCTCCGAGCCATTGGCACGAAGTATTACGGGCCGTTTTATTAGCCGAGGGCCGGTATGGCCATAGCGATTTATTAAGGGGGCAAAAAATAAACCTCGAGTTTGTTTCGGCTAATCCCACCGGACCACTCCATGCCGGGGGTGGCCGTTGGGTGGCGGTAGGCGATGCACTAGCAAATCTTTTAGCTTCGCAGGGTGCTGAGGTGCATCGAGAATATTATCTAAACGATTTAGGTGCCCAATTAGAAAAATTTGGCGAATCGCTATTAGCTCGCTACGAAGATCGCGAGCCACCAGAAGATGGTTACCAAGGCGACTACGTCATCGAGATGGCACGCCGCATGAGGGCTGATATTGGGAACGAAGTAACTCAAGAGCAAGCACGCGAGTGGGGCTATAGAGATGTAGTCGAACATTTGCGTGATGATTTGGGTCGCATTGGCGTGGTATTCGATACCTGGTTTTCGGAGCGCACTCTTCATGAGCGCGGCGATACCGAAAAAGTTTTAGAAACCCTTAGATCCAAGGGGGCAACCTTTATCGCTGATGGGGCCGAGTGGCTGCGTACTAGTGATTTTGGCGACCAGCGAGATCGAGTGTTGATTAAATCCGATGGTTCTACTACTTATCTATGTAACGACTTGGCCTATCACCAGGACAAAGTCGCACGGGGTTGGAATTACCTAATCGACATATGGGGCGCCGACCATCACGGACAAGTAAAGAGTTTACAGGCTGGTCTAGAAGCTCTCGGTCAACCAGCCGACCAGCCCGAAGTACTACTCGGGCAATTAGTGAAGTTGGTGCGGGGGGGTGAGCCAGTTCGCTTATCTAAACGTGCCGGCGATGTAATCACTCTGGCTGACATTCTTGACGAAGTGGATGCTGATGTTGCTCGACTTACATTTTTGTTGCAAGGGATTGATTCTCCTCAGACATTTGATCTTGATGTCGTAACCGCGCAATCAGCCGAAAATCCGGTTTATTACGTTCAGTATGCGCATGCCCGCATCGCTTCGATTGGACGCCGAGCCGAGAGCGAAGGGATTAAGCGGATTCCTTTTCTTGATGTGAACCTTTCTCCGTTAAGCGATGCCCACGAACTCGATTTATTGCGCTCGTTGGCTGAACTGCCGGCAGTTCTGAGCGAAGCTGCTCAATTGCGGGCACCTCATCGAGTGACTACTTGGGTTCGTGACTTGGCTGCTCGCTTTCATGCTTTTTATCGTGCGTGTCGAGTAATCACCGACGATGTGGCATTAACTCAAGCTCGCCTCGCGCTGGCGGAGGCAACACGAATTGGACTTAAAAATGGGCTTGATATTTTAGGAGTAAAGGCTCCTGACGCAATGCATCGTTCTGAGCGTGAAGACGGGGATGATCTATGAGTTCATCTGATCCACTCGATATCTCTCTCGTTCCTAAAGGACTGTTAGAACTTAATTTTTCCGCGCTGGCTCAAGAGTTCAATACACCCTTATTCATTTATGACGAAGATGAATTGCGGCGCCGGTGTCGTGAGTACACCGCAAATTTCCCCACGGTGGTCTACGCCGGAAAAGCCTTTTTGTGCAAGGCGATGGTGCAACTTATTGCCGAAGAGGGGCTTTCACTTGATTGCGCTACTGGAGGAGAACTTCATGTGGCTCTTACGGCAGGAATGCCAGCATCAAGAATTGTGTTTCACGGAAATAATAAATCATTGGCCGAACTTTCAATGGCTGTAGATGCTGGAGTTGGGCATGTAGTTGTTGATTCGTTTGACGAAATTGAGCGATTGGGCGCTATTGCCGTTGAGCAAAAAAAAGTCGTTCCCGTATTGGTTCGAGTCACTCCAGGAGTTGAAGCCCACACTCATGAGTTTATTGAAACAGGTACCGAGATTTCTAAGTTTGGTTTTACTATCAGTGAGGGAGTTGCGATTAATGCATTAAATCGAGTTCATGAAAACCCTAGCCTTGATCTACGCGGCGTTCACTGCCATATCGGCTCCCAAATTTATCGGCTCGATGCATTTAGCCGAGCCATTAATCGATTGGCCGAGTTGGCTTTGGCGGCGCGCAACCAATACGGAATTATTTTTTCTATCCTTAATCTTGGTGGAGGCTTAGGGGCGCGGTATCTATCTGAAGATCCTCAAATTTCTATTACTGCATATTCTCAGGTGTTGCACGATTCCGTAGCCACTGCGTGGGGAGCATCCGATCTTGGCGATATTCCCGCAATCATGGTTGAGCCTGGTCGCTCCATCGCCGCCCCGAGCGCGATCACCTTGTATCGAGTGGGAACGATAAAAGAAATTCCGGGAGTAGGAACTTACGTGGCGGTTGATGGCGGAATGAGCGATAACCCGAGGCCGGTACTTTACGGATCTGGTTATGAGGCTTATCTGCCTGAGCGCGTGTATGAAAATCGACCGTTTGCCTGTTCCGTCGTAGGCAAGCACTGCGAGCAGGGCGACATCATCGTCGCCGATGCCCAGTTGCCGGCCAAGGTGCAACCAGGAGATTTGCTGGCCACACCGACCACCGGAGCTTACGGGTACTCAATGGCATCGAACTACAACATGGTGCCGAGACCGGCTGTCCTGTTCGCAAGCAACGGCGAAGTTCGCTGCGTTTTGCGCCGAGAGACCCCTGAAGATCTAACCCGCCTCGACGGCTGACGGGCATTTTTTCTAGCCCTATTGGAGCCAAAATAATTCGGCTCGGCGCAACTGGGCTGGCGGTGAGAGACTGGTGACATGCAAGATCCTGTCCGAATAGGACTTCTCGGCTGTGGCAATGTCGGCTCGGCATTGGTCGGACTCATCGGCGATAACGCGGATGTGGTCGCTGCTCGCGCGGGGGTCAACATCAAAGTCGCTCGAATAGCAGTAAGAGACGTTGCCCGTCCTCGTGGTGTAAAAGTTGATCAGTCTGTTTTTACTGACGACGCGGCTTCAGTAGTCGCTGACTCTGATATTGACGTGATCGTCGAGGTTATGGGTGGGGTAGAGGTTGCTCGCAAACTGATAACTGACGCGCTGTTGGCCGGTAAACCAGTAGTTACTGCCAATAAAGAATTAATTGCGCGTCATGGTCCAGAACTATTTGCTTTGGCTGCCAAAGCGGGAGTAGATCTTTTGTTTGAAGCCAGTGTGGCGGGAGGAATCCCTCTAATACGCCCACTGCGCGAGTCCTTGGCTGGTGTACGAATTCGTCGAGTTATGGGAATTGTGAACGGAACTACTAATTACATTCTCACGCGCATGACTGAATCTGGGTCAAGTTTTTCTGATGCGTTGGCTGAAGCGCAAGGGCTGGGTTACGCCGAAGCCGATCCCACTGCTGATGTTGGTGGGTTGGATGCCGCGGCTAAGGCTGCGATTATCGCCACCATTGCCTTCAGCGCGCGCGTCGTGCCCGATGATGTTTATACCGAAGGTATTACTGAAGTAAGTGATTCCGACATAGCTTCCGCCGAATCTTTGGGTTACGTAGTCAAATTACTGGCCGTGGCTGAAGAAGATGAAGGGTCAATATCGGTACGGGTCCATCCCGCAATGGTGGCAAAACTTCATCCCTTGGCATCGGTGCGGGATTCGTTTAATGCGGTTTTCATTGAAGGCGAAGCGGTGGGCGAGTTGATGCTTTACGGCCGTGGGGCCGGTGGCGGGCCAACGGCGTCGGCAGTATTGGGTGACTTAATTGACGCAGTAAAGAATTTGGCCTCCGGGGGCAAAGGAGCCACTATCGGCGAATTAGTTGACCGCCCAATCAAGCCTATCGATGATGCTGAATCTTCTTTCTACGTGTTAGTCGAGGCTGCTGATGAGCCGGGCGTACTCGCGGCTATCGCAGGAGAGTTTGGTCGGCGCGGCGTTTCAATTAAATCAATGGAACAAAGAGGGATTGGTAATGATGCCCGACTTATTTTCATTACCCACCGAGCCCGCGAAGCCGATCTGCGCAACACTCTAGAATCGGTAGCCAATGTCGGTGCGGTGCACCGCATTGGATCGGTGATGCGGGTTGTGGGCGAAGAAGAGTGAACGCTAAGCCCGTTCGGCCCAGTTGGCCTGGAATCATTGAGGCCTACCGTGAATTCCTGCCCACTGCGGCTGGTGCACCAGTAATCACTTTATTAGAAGGTAATACTCCACTCATATCGGCCCCCCGGATTTGTGCGCAAGCAGGAGTGGCGCAAGTTTTTCTCAAAGTCGAGGGGGCTAACCCCACCGGATCGTTTAAGGATCGCGGCATGACCATGGCCGTATCTAAAGCCGTCGAGAATGGCGCTCAAGCAGTGATTTGTGCGTCCACGGGCAACACTTCAGCATCTGCAGCTGCTTACGCGGCGCGCGCTGGTCTCATTTGTGCCGTCGTGCTCCCTGCGGGACAAATCGCTTTAGGGAAACTCTCTCAGGCGTTAATTCATGGCGCAAGAGTGGTTCCGGTTTCTGACACCTTTGACGCCGCTCTAGAGGTTGTGCGTGAACTTGGTGATCGGCCTGGGGTTGAGATAGTTAACTCCATTAACCCGGCTCGGATCGAAGGTCAAAAATCGGCGGCCTTTGAGATTGTCGATGCACTGGGTGACGCTCCGTCAGTTCATTGCATTCCGGTCGGTAATGCTGGGAATATCACGGCTTACTGGAAAGGCTATAAAGAGTTCGCTGATGTCGGTCGGGCAACGCACACACCGCGTATGTTGGGTTGGCAAGCGGCGGGGGCAGCTCCTTTGGTCTCGGGAGTGCGAGTGATGAAACCCGAAACAATCGCTACCGCAATTCAGATTGGTAATCCGGCGTCATGGCAAAACGCCATTAGCGCTCGTGATGAATCGGGCGGCCATATCGGGGCCGTAAGCGACGACGAAATTCTTCACGCGTACCGACTCTTAGCTAGTTCAGAAGGCGTGTTCGTAGAGCCTGCGTCGGCTGCTTCAGTAGCCGGACTCTTGCGTGCCGCCCAAGAGGGGCTAGTCGATAGTTCAGATGTTGTGGTGTGTACGGTTACCGGTCACGGACTTAAAGACCCTCAACGGGCTATCGCCCAAGTTGAAATTGGAGAGCCAGTACAAGCTCGAGCCGCAGAAGTAGCGTCGGCCATTGGCCTTTAACTTTTTAGTAATTCTTCATTATTCAAACCCATCTAGCAGGAGGCAAAAGTGAAAAAACCAGTGGCCCTTATTACGGGGGCATCAGCCGGAATCGGAACCGCCTTTGCTCGCCGACTGGCTGATCGTGGTCACGATTTAGTGATTGTCGCTCGTCGTAAAGATCGATTAGACGATTTAGCTCAAGAAATAACTAAAAGCAGTAACCGTGAAGTTGAAGTTCTAGTTGCTGATTTAGAGAGCGCAAAAGGTGTGCGGGTGGTAGAGGACCGAGTGGTTGATGCTGACCGGCCGGTAGATTTATTAGTCAATAACGCAGGTTTTGGTACTAGTGGGCGCTTTGATCAACTTCCGATTGAGGCCGAAGAAGCCGAAATCAACCTAAACGTGATTGCTTTAGTCCGGCTTACCCACGCAGCCCTAGGAGCGATGGTGGAGCGGGGCCATGGTGGTGTCATTAACGTTTCGTCAGTCGGCGCCTACCAGCCAACACCGCATAGCGCCACCTATGCCGCGACCAAGGCATTTGTTTCGAGTTTCACTAACGCGATTCACGAAGAACTCCGAGGGACCGGAGTCAAGGCGATGGTTCTTGCCCCAGGTTTTACTCATACTGAATTTCATCTGCGGGCGGGTATCGATGACCAAGGACAGGTCCCTGAGTTTCTGTGGCAATCAGCCGATGAAGTAGTGGCCGCAGCTTTGCGAGACTACGACCGAGGTAAGGCGGTATGTATTCCTGGCCCGATCAATACTGCGGCGGCCGCATTTTCGGCGCCAACCAGGCGGATGAAGCCGCGCTGCCCGAGGTCATTCAGCAACTGCTGGTGCGCGCAGGCTACGCACCGCGCCTGCCGCAAGGCTTCGATCGCTTATGTTGCGGCCAGATGCTGGCCAGCAAGGGCCTGGCCGAAGAAGCCGATGCCATGTCAGAAGCCGTGCTGCAAGCCCTGCTGAAAGCGGCCGACGATGGCCGGGGCGGCTACTACCCCGTCATCATGGACGCCAGCACCTGCACCGCCCGCATGCACAAATACCTGGCGGGGCGCCTGACGCTGCTGGACTTTCACGAGTTCGCGGTTGATGCCCTGCTGCCCCGTTTGCGGGTCACGCGCCAACCCGGCCCGGTGGCCTTGCACATCAACTGCAGCGTGCGCCGCACTGCGTCGGATGCCAAGCTGCGCCAGCTGCTGGCGGCCTGTGTTGAACAGATCGTGGAACCGGCGGGCGTCACCTGCTGCGGCTTTGGTGGCGACCGGGGCTTTGTGGTGCCCGAGCTCAATGCCCATGCGCTGCGCAAGGTGCACGACGCCCTGCCCTCGAACTGCTGCCAGGGCGTTTCCACCAACCGCACCTGCGAGATTGGCCTGACGTCCGAGACCGGACGCCCCTACCACTCCATTGCCTACCTGCTCGAAGAATGCACCCGCGAGGAGGTGCCGATGCACTGTTGAAAGTTCCTATTTTTGATATGAAGCCGTCACGGCGGCACGCTTTGTTTTTTTAATTTGAGGAGATACCCATGACTTGGAATCAGGTTTACGACCCCTTCGGAAATATGCTCATTTCCACCCTGCTGGCCGCCATTCCGGTGGTGGTGATGCTGGTGGCGCTGGGCTTTATGCACATCAAGGCCCACATTGCGGCGGGCATGGGCCTGCTGGCGGCGGTCATCGTGGCGGTGTTCGCCTACGGCATGCCCTTGGGCATGGCCGGTACGGCAGCGATGTACGGCAGCTTCACCGGCTTGCTGCCAATTGGCTGGATTGTGCTCAACATCATCTTTTTGCAGCAACTGGCCGAGCAAAACGGCAGCTTCAGAATTCTGCAAGCCTCGCTCTCGGGTATCACCGACGACCGCCGCCTGCAACTGCTGCTGATTGCCTTCTGCTTTGGCGCTTTCTTTGAAGGCGCGGCAGGTTTTGGCACCCCGGTGGCCGTGACCGCGGGCATCTTGATCGGCCTGGGCTTTTCTCCACTGGCCGCCTCGGGCCTGAGCCTGATTGCCAACACCGCCCCCGTGGCGTTCGGCGCGCTGGGCACGCCCGTCATCACGCTGGCCAAAGTGCACGGCTACGACCTGATGGAAGTCACCGCCATGATCGGGCGCCAACTGCCCTTCTTCTCGCTGCTGGTGCCGTTCTGGCTGATCTGGGCCTTTGCCGGTCGCAAGGCGATGATGGAAATCTGGCCTGCGATTCTGGTCACCGGCCTGTCGTTTGCCATTCCCCAGTACCTCGTGTCCAACTTCATTGGCCCCGAGCTGGTGGACATCATTGCCGCCATCGTGTCGATGGTCTCCCTGATCCTGTTCCTGCGCGTCTGGCAGCCCAAAAAGATCTGGACATCACCGTCCATCAAGGGTCACGACATCAGCGCCCATGAAGCCAAGCCACCGGTCAAGGCTGAGCAATACTCGAAAGAGCAATTGGTGCAAGCCTGGACTCCCTGGGCCATCCTGACCGTGTTCGTGTTTGTCTGGGGCCTGCCTTCGGTCAAGACCTTCCTGAACAACATCTTCGCGCCCAAGTTCCCGATTGATGGTCTGCACAACCTGATCATGAAAATGCCGCCCGTGGTGCCCAAACCGCACCCCGAAGCCGCTGTTTACGTGCTCAACCTGCTCTCCGCCACCGGCACCGGCATCTTGCTGGCCGCCATCATTGGCGCGCTGGTCATGAAGTACAAACCGATGGAAATCGTGCGCACCTTCTTCCGCACTTTCTGGCTGGTGCGTTACTCGCTGCTCACCATCGTGCTGATGCTGGCCCTGGGCACACTGACCCGTTTCTCGGGCACCGACACCACGCTCGGCCTGGCCTTTGCCAACAGCGGCGTGTTCTACCCCTTCTTCGGCACCCTGATGGGCTGGATTGGTGTGGCCATGACCGGCTCCGACACCGCCTCCAACGTGCTCTTTGGCGGCATGCAACGCGTGGCAGCTGAACAGCTGGGCCTCTCGCCCAACCTGATGGGCGCAGCCAACAGCTCGGGCGGCGTGATGGGCAAGATGATTGATGCGCAATCCATCGTCGTGGCCTCCACCGCCACCCGCTGGTTCAACCACGAAGGCGACATCCTGCGCTATGTGTTCTTCCACTCGATTGCCCTGGCCTGCCTGGTCGGTATCTTTGTGACGATGCAGGCTTACGTCTTCCCGTTCACGTTGATGGTCATCAAATAAGCAAGGAAAGAAAATTATGTACACACGTATTCTGGTCGCCATCGACAACAGCACGACCGCGCAAAAAGCACTGGACGAAGCCATCACCCTGGCCCGCTCGCTGGGCGCCCGCCTGTGCATTGTCAACGCCGCCGATGAAGGCCCGCTGACCCAGCACGGCATGGGTTTGGGCTCCTACATTGACGTTGACAAGATCAAGCAAGAGATGCGCAATGCTGGCCATGCCTTGCTGGCGCAGGCGCTGGCCAAGGCAGCGGGCTGCCAGGCCGAGGTCAAGTTGCTGGAGTCGGCACAGCAGCGCCTGGGTGACATGATCATTGCTGCGGCCACCGAGTGGCAGGCCGATCTGATCGTGATGGGCACCCACGGCCGCCGCGGTTTCGAGCGTTTCCTGGTGGGTAGCGTCGCCGAGCACATGGTGCGTACCTCCACCACCTCGCTGCTGCTGGTGCGCGAGAACTAGCCCAGCCTGTCGCCTCCCCCGGTGCGCGCCTGACCCGGTGCGCAGCGGGGCGTCTTTTGCCCCAAGTTAACTTTTCCCCACCCCTATGAAAAAAATCAAAAGCCTGCTGGTTGCGAACCGCAGCGAAATCGCCATTCGCGTGCTGCGCGCCGCATCCGAAATGGGTATCCGCACCGTGGCCATCTTCTCCAACGAAGACCGCTTTGCGCTACACCGTTTCAAGGCCGATGAGTCCTATCTGGTGGGGGAAGGCAAAAAACCGATCCAGGCCTACCTGGACATTGACGACATCATCCGCATTGCCAAAGAAGCGCATGTGGACGCGATTCACCCCGGCTACGGCTTCCTGTCCGAGAACCCGGATTTTGCCGACGCCTGCGCCGCCGCCGGTATCGCCTTCATCGGCCCCACCGGCGACGTGATGCGCACGCTGGGCAACAAGGTGGCCGCGCGCGCGGTGGCGATTCAAGCCAATGTGCCGGTCGTGCCTGCCACTGGCGCCTTGCCCAATGACATTGAAGGCGCCAAGGCGCTGGCCCTGACCGTGGGCTACCCGCTGATGCTCAAAGCCAGCTGGGGCGGCGGTGGCCGTGGCATGCGTGTGATTGAAACCGAAGCCGATCTGGCCCCCATGATGGAAGTGGCAAAACGCGAGGCGCTGGCCGCCTTCGGCAACGACGAGGTCTATCTGGAAAAACTGGTGCGCCGTGCGCGCCACGTTGAAGTGCAGGTGCTGGGCGACAAGCACGGCAACCTGGTGCACCTGTTCGAGCGCGACTGCTCGGTGCAACGCCGCAACCAGAAAGTGGTGGAACGCGCCCCGGCGCCCTACATGGATGAAGCCACCCGTCAGGAACTGTGCGCCTCCGCGCTGCGCCTGGCCAAAGAGGCCAACTACAGCCACGCCGGCACGGTCGAATACCTGTTCGATGTGGACAGCGGCAAGTACTACTTCATCGAGGTCAATCCGCGCATTCAGGTCGAGCACACCGTGACCGAAGTCGTCACCGGCGTCGACATCGTGAAAGCGCAAATCCGTGTCACCGAAGGCGCCAAGGTCGGTGACGACGATTCTTTCATCCCGCTGCAACAAGACATCACCCTGCGCGGCCACGCGCTGCAATGCCGCGTCACCACCGAAGACCCGGAAAACAACTTCACGCCCGATTACGGCAAGATTGCCGTCTACCGCAGCGCCGCCGGTTTCGGCATCCGCCTCGATGCCGGCACCGCCTACGCGGGCGCCGTCATCACCCCCTATTACGACTCCTTGCTGGTCAAAGTCACCGCCTGGGGCCACACGCCCGATGAGGCCGCCGCCCGCATGGACCGGGCGCTGCGCGAGTTCCGCGTGCGCGGCCTCTCGACCAACCTGCAGTTTCTGGAAAACGTGGTGGCGCACCCGCTGTTTCGCTCGGGCGAATGCACCACACGCTTCATCGACACCACGCCCGAGCTGTACCAGTTCCAGAAACGGCGCGACCGCGCCACGCGCCTGCTCAAATTCCTGGGCGAAGTGGCGATCAACGGCAACCCGGAGATGAAAGGCCGCACCCTGCCGCAACTGCCGCTGGCCGCGCCCATCAAGCCGGTGTGCGACCTGACGGCACCGATTCCCAAAGGCACACGCGACTTGTTGAAAGAACTCGGCGCGAACCAGTTTGCCGACTGGATGAAGGCCCAGCCGCAGGTGCTGCTGACCGACACCACCATGCGCGACGCGCACCAGTCGCTGTTTGCCACCCGCATGCGTTCTGCGGACATGGTCAACATTGCGCCGCACTACGCCCGCATGTTGCCGCAACTGTTCTCGATGGAATGCTGGGGCGGCGCCACCTTTGACGTGGCACTGCGCTTCCTTAAAGAAGACCCGTGGGAGCGCCTGGCGCGCCTGCGCGAAGCCACGCCCAACATCCTGTTCCAGATGCTGCTGCGCGCCTCCAACGCCGTGGGTTACACCAACTACTCGGACAACGTGGTGCGCTACTTTGTGCAGCAGGCCGCCAAAAACGGCGTCGATGTGTTCCGCGTCTTTGACTCGCTGAACTGGGTCGACAACATGCGCGTGGCGATGGACGCCGTGATCGAAACCGGCGCCCTGTGCGAAGGCACGCTGTGCTACACCGGCGACCTGTTCGACACCAAGCGCGGCAAGTACGACCTGAAATACTACGTTGGCTTGGCCAAACAGCTGGAAAAAGCAGGCGCTCACATTCTCGGCATCAAAGACATGGCGGGCGTGTGCAAACCGCGCGCCGCGCATGAACTGGTGCGCGTGCTGAAACAAGAGGTCGGCTTGCCGATCCACTTCCACACCCACGACACCAGCGGCATCTCCGCCGCCTCGGTGCTGGCGGCGATTGACGCCGGTTGCGATGCGGTCGATGGCGCGCTCGATGCCATGAGCGGCCTGACCTCGCAGCCCAATCTGGGCTCCATCGCCGCCGCCCTGTCCGGCTCGGCGCGCGACCCCGGCCTGGACCTGGGCGCGATGCAGGCGCTGTCGCACTACTGGGAAGGCGTGCGCCGTGCCTATGTGCCGTTCGAGGCCGACATGCGCTCGGGTACCTCCGACGTCTACAACCACGAAATGCCCGGTGGCCAGTACACCAACCTGCGCGAACAGGCGCGCGCCATGGGCCTGGCGCACCGCTGGCCCGACGTCTCCAAGGCGTATGCCGATGTCAACGTGCTGTTTGGCGACATCGTCAAGGTCACGCCGACCTCCAAGGTGGTGGGCGACATGGCGCTGTTCATGGTCGCCAACGACCTGAAACCGGCCGATGTCAGCAACCCGGCGCGCGAAGTCGCCTTCCCCGAGTCGGTGATCTCGCTGTTCAAGGGCGAACTGGGCTTTCCACCGGACGGCTTTCCGAAAGCACTGGAGCAGAAAGTGCTGCGCGGCGAAGCGCCGATGCAGGGCCGCGCGGGCGACCACCTGGCGCCGGTCGATCTGGAAGCCAAGCGTGTGGAAGCAGAAGCCGCCATTGGCCGCAAGGTCAGCGACACCGATCTGGCGTCCTACCTGATGTACCCCAAGGTGTTCAAGGACTACGCCGCACACCGCAGCGAGTTCAGCGATGTCTCGCTGCTGCCGACCTCGCCGTTCTTCTACGGCCTGCTGGATCGCGAAGAAATTGCGATTGACATCGACAAGGGCAAAACCCTGGTGGTGCGCCAGACCGGGCGCTCGGACACGGTGGACGAAGAAGGCAAGATCAAGGTGTTCTTCGAGCTCAACGGCCAGCCGCGCACGGTGCGCGTGCCCAAAGCCGGGCTGGTCGGCACCGGCCACGCCAAACCCAAAGCCGAGGAAGGCAACCCGAACCACGTTGGCGCCCCCATGCCTGGCATGGTGGTGACGGTGGCGGTCAAGGTCGGGCAGCTGGTGAAGAAGGGTGACGCGCTGCTGTCGATGGAGGCGATGAAGATGGAGACCGTGCTCACCGCCGAGCGCGATGCCACCGTGCAGGCGCTGCATGTGCGCCCCGGCGACACCATTCAGGCCAAGGACTTGTTGCTGGAACTCTCAGTGCAGCATTAAGCCGCCAGCGCTGGCGCCTTTGCCAGCGCGTGCGGGTGGCGAGCACAGACCGCACTCAAAGTGGCGGGCATTTTCGTAGGCTTCGCTCACGAAATGCCCGCCGCATTTGCAGCAGGTGGTGGTGCTGAGCATGTTGTTGTCCACAAACTTCACCAGACGCCAGGCGCGGGTGATGGACAGCAACGGCTCGATGCCACAGGAAGCGATCTGCTCGGTGTACAGGCGGTAGGCTTTCATCACCGCATCAATGTCGTCGAGCTCACTCACCTTGCTCAGGTACTGGTAGGTGTTCAAAAACAGCGAGGCGTGGATATTGGGCTGCCAGGTCAGAAACCAGTCGGTCGAAAACGGCAGCTGGCCCTTGGAAGGTGATTTGCCAGCGACTTCCTTGTACAGGCGCAGCAGGCGCTCGTAGGACAGATCGGTCTCGCTCTCCAACACCTGCAGGCGCGCGCCGAGCTGGATCAGGGCAACAGCACGTTCCACCTGGCGGGAATCGTTCAAAACACTTTTGGTGGCCATGGTGATGTTCCTTCAACAGCTTGCGCGCAATGCGCGGGGATCTGAGGCAATCCGGATTGAATCACCATGGGATCAATTCTGTTTCAGGGGGGCAAAAACTTGAATCGGAAAACCACCATTCCGGCTGTCAGCCTGGCAGGCAGCGCGTGTAGGAAAAAACCTGACAAGGCAGGCGCAAATGCATCAAAACGAATGCGGTGACAAAACCGGTATGACTTTTCGTCCATGGCGGCGATAGACCGCAAAATCACTGTCCAGCGTGAGGACGCGACAGGGTTCATACAGCTCAGACATGCGGATCAAGCAGGCATCTGCCAGCGACGCAGGCACGTTGTCATAGCGCTCAAACAAGGTACGCACCGCACTCACCTGCTCCGTCAACGACAAAGCCACGCGCACCACGCCGCGCTCCACCAAAGCCAGCGCACGACCGGGATCAAACCCGGAGCGTGCCAGCAAAAAACAGGTTTCAGCCACAACCGCCTCACAGGTGAGGAAAGGCCCTGCGTGCTGGGCAAACTGCGCTTTCGCCCATTCATGGTGTTTATCGCCCTGACAATGCAAGGCCACCCACGGGCCGGTATCCAAAATAACGTGGCTCGTCATACCTTGCCAAAGCCGTCCAAATACCGGGGGTTGGACGATAAATCAGCGGGGGCACCACTGAAACACCCCACCAAGTCACCCGCTTGATCGAGTGCGGAAACAAAGGGGGCCGCTGTTTTGCGCTGGTTGATGTACGCCACAATCGCGCGCCGCACCACCTCGGATTTACTCAGATGGGCCTGCTCACTCGTTTGCAGCAACGCTTGCTCCAAATCAGGAGAAATTTTGATGGTTAATGTGCTCATAGCGTTAATAGTACCGCACGGCAGTAAAAAATACCAACCCCGCATCCTGACCACATTGGTGCGCGAGCCCATGCACGCTCGCTATCAAATAGATAGCTACCTACGCAATAGATACGAGGGCTAGCGCCTGTTTCCTTATGAAACCTTCTTGCGCCGGGCGATTGGGGGCACGGGCAGCAGGCTGGTGAACTTTTGGTACAGGGCGAACAACCCAGCGTGCTGGCGCAGTTGTTGGCTATCCGGGATGCGGCCATAGCAGGGAACGATAGTTGGATTGCGCCATCTGTAGCACTGGATGCTATGCTTTATGGCATGAGCCGCAAAAAAGTCTTCAAAACAAAAACGTTCGACCGGTGGGCGAAGAAGCTGCTGCCGGACAGCGTGCTTTGTGCGGCGGCTCGTGAAATCGAGCAAGGCCGCTTTGAGGCCGACCTTGGCGGTGGGGTGTGTAAAAAACGTGTAGCAGTCCCCGGCCAAGGTAAAAGCGGTTCGACGCG
>OFRD01000552.1_pt1 | contig 14351 bp, 9 predicted proteins | sample 1543041 | NCBI WGS metagenome assembly OFRD01 (sample SAMN07774234, study PRJEB24372) | wastewater metagenome | isolation source: Exp Tend CN 100WW | collected 2016-02
GCTGCTGCACACGCACGGCATTGCCGCGCACAAGGTGCTGGTGCTGCACAGTTTGTATTTGGACTTTAATGTGCTGCGGCCGCTGCCGGATGCCAAGCGCTGCGATGTTTTGTTTGTGGCGCGCATGACGCCCAACAAAGGCGGGCTGCTGCTGCTGGACGCGCTGGCGCTTGTGCTGCGCGCGCGCGGCAGCCTGCGCGTTGCGGTTGTGGGGGACGGGCCGTTGCTGCCGGCCATGCAGCGCCGCGCTGCGCAGCTGGGCCTGGCGGGCTGCGTGGACTGGCTGGGCTGGCAGGAGAACAGCATTGCGCTGGCTGATCTTTACCGCAGTGCGCGCTGCCTTGTATGTGCTTCGCGCAGCGAAGGCGGCCCGCGCGTGGTGGCCGAGGCGCTGGCGTGCGGCACGCCTGTGGTGAGCACTGCCGTGGGCATGGCGCGCGAGCTGGTGCGCAATGGCGCGAACGGCTTCCTTGCCGGCTGGAGCGCCGCCGAGCTGGCCGCGCGCATCATAGAGCTGCTGGCCGATGAAGCGCTGCAAGCGCGCATGGCTGCGGCAGCGCCTGCTGCTGTTGCGCACTTTGAAAAGCAGCGCGTAGTGGGCGAGTACGCGCGCGCTTTGCAGCAGCTGGCGCTTGCGCCGCCCGCCGCGCAGCAAAGCCCGTAATGCGCATCCTGTTCATTACATACAAGGTGGACGAAAGCGACTCACTGGTGGGCTTTGTGGTTGGCTGGCTGAATGCGCTGGCGGCGCATGCCAGCCGCGTGGAGGTCATCTGCCTTGCCAGCGGGCCGGCACAGCTGCAACCGAATGTGCGCGTGCACTCGCTTGGCACGCAGCCGGGCGCTGGCAAACCGGCACAGGCGCTTGCTTTCTACCGCGTCGCCCTTGGCCTGAAGGTGGATGTGGTCTTCTGCCAGTTCAGCCCGGAATTTGTGATGGCCATTGCGCCGCTGGCGAAGCTGCGCCGCTGGCCGGTGGCGCTGTGGTACACCCACCGCCATGCGGGCCTTGCGCTGCGCATCGCCACGCGGCTGGCGGATCGCGTGCTCACGGCTTCGCCCGAGAGCTTCCGGCTGCGCACGCCAAAGCTGCGCGTCATCGGGCATGGCATTAGCACCACGCGCTTTGCGCCTTCCGCGGCGCCCGCCTTGCCCGGCGCGCGCCGGCTGGTGCTGGCGGTGGGCCGCATTGCGCCTGTAAAAAATTACGAGCTGCTGATTGCAGCGGCGCAGCGCGTGACTGCGGTGCATGCTGATGTGGATTTTGTGGTGGCCGGTGGTGCGCACGCGCCCGGGATGCAAGCGTACCTTGGGCAACTGCAGGCACTCGCGGCCGAAGCGCGCTGGGCAGCCGCTTTCAGTTTGTCGGGCCGCTGCCGTACGCGGCCGTACCCGGCTTGTATCAATCTGCTGCAGTTGCGGCAAACTTGTGCGGCACCGGTGGCATGGACAAGGCGGTGCTCGAAGGCTTTAGCTGCGGATTGCCGACGGTGGTGCGCAACACTACTTTTGCGGGGCTGCTGGCGGAAGATGCGCCGGCGCTGCTGGCGGCTGATGCAACCGCTGACGACGTGGCGCTATTGCTGCTGGGCGTGCTGCAGCAGCCGGCGGCTGCGCGGCAGGCACTGGGCGCGCGCTTGCGCAGCCGCGTAGTGGCCGGCTACGGCGAGCAGGCGCTGGCGGAAAAGTTGTTTGCCAGCCTAAAAGAGTTGTGCGCATGACGCGCCTGCAGCGGCTGCTGCTTGCAGCCGGCATACTGCTGCTGGCCGCCGGGCTGCGCTGGTTTGATATTGGCGCCGAGCCCCTGGGCATTGACGGCACCGCAATCTCCATGAAAGCGCTCGCGGTTGTGCGCGGTGATGCGCTTGATCTGCGCGGGCCGTCCATGTCCGTTGGCACCTTCCACTCGCCGCTCAGTGTTTATCTTTACGCGCTGCCCTACGCACTCGATGCCGATCCGCGCCTCGCGCGCCTCTACAGCGGCGTGTTCAACATTGTTGCCGTGGCACTTGTGTACCTGCTGGGCCGGCGCTACTTTAGCGTGCCGGCCGGGCTCGTGGCAGCGCTGCTCTTCGCTGTGCATCCGGAGGCGGTGTACATCTCGCGCCAAATCCTGAACATTGTGGTCGGGCTGCCGTTTGTGCTGGCGTTTTGCCTGACCGGGCTGCTGGGTTATTGCGAAGACCGCGCGTGGGCGCGGATTGCGCATCTGCCGCTGCTCAGCCTCGCATTGCAATGCCATCCCGCATCGGTGCTGCTGGCGCCATTGACGGCGGCGCTGCTGGTGCTGGCGTGGTTGCAGTTCCCGCGGCGGCGCGGCAGCCTGCTGGTGCAGACGGCTGTGAGCGCTGCGCTGGCAGGCGCGCTGCTGCTGCCGTGGGCGTACGCGCTGTTTCAGGATGCCGACTTTGCGGCCTTGGCGGGCGGCATTGAAGTGGGCGGCAACCGCGGCTTGCAATACACCGCCGCCACCATGACCACGCTGCTGGGCGGCTGGGGCATGGGCTGGGTGCAGGCCATTCAGCCGCTGCTCACCATTGCCGGCACAGTATGGTTTGTGGTGCGCGGCGTGCAGCGCAAGCCCGGTGCAGCCGGCCTTGTGGCGGTGTTTTGTTTCTTTGCTGTGCCCGTGCTGGCGCTGGTTTTCAACATGAAGTACCGCGACACTTACATCTGGCCGGAGTACGGCAGCGCGTTTTTGATTCAAGGCGCTGTGATTGGCGGATTGGCGCGCACGGGGCAGCGCGCCTCCCGTCCGGCTGCTGCCCCCGATTGGGGCGGCTGGCTGCGCGGCCGCTGGCTACTGCCGGGTTCGCTGCTGCTTGCATTGCTGGCCGGCACGCAGCTGCGATTCTTCGCAACGCATGACCGCACTTATCCCGGGCCGGCGCTGACCGAGCACATTGCGGCCCTGCGTTATGCGCAGGAGCTGGCGCGCAGCTCCGGGCGCGAAGTGCTGGCGACGGTTCCGTTCAGTGCCACCGACCTTGAGAGCTACCGGCGCTGGGCGCTGCTGGCGGAAGGGCGCGCCGTGCGCGTGGTTTGGGACGGGCGGGCACTGCCGCTGCCGGCGCAAGGTGCAATTGTGATTGGCCCGGCTGACTACACCGGCCGTGACGATTTAATTGCGAACGCAGAAGTGCGCGGCCGATTTCGTTTTGCGGAGCTGCCGCCGGCTGCGGGGTTTGCGCCAAGCTTGGCACTGCCGCGCCCGGTGCAGTTTGCCAATGGCAGCAGCGTGCTTGGTTTCCGGCCGGTGGCCGGTGTGCCGCCGGATGCGCGCAGCTGGCTGCTGGATTTAATTTGGCGGGTGGATGCGGCGCCCGACGCAGACTTCAAACTTTTTGCGCAGCTTGTGGACGCCGCAGACAAACTTTACGCGCAGGCAGATGTGCCCGCATTGCCGGCCGGGCAGCAGCGCAGCGGCGAGCTTGTGCTGAGCCGGCTCACGCTTGCGCTGCGCAGCGCACTGCCGGCGGGCGAGCCGTTGTTTATCCGCTTTGGCGTCTACACTGCGGCAGGCAATATCAAGACCATGCCTGACGCGCAGCATGCGGCTGCGGATTACGCAATGGCGCAAGTGCGGGGCGCGCCTGCGCCCGCAGCCGGCTGGGCAAATGGCGTTGCACTGGACGCGCTGGCAGTGGTGAATGCGCAGGCACAGGGTGCGCCGCTGGAAGTGCGCGCGGTATGGCGCACAAGTGCAGCGCTGCCGGCCGGCCTCACCGTGCGCTGGCAGTTGCAAACTGCAGCGGGCCTGCCCGCATTTGCAGCTGCTGCGCAGCTGGCGCCGGGCTATCCGGCAAACGAATGGCCGCCGGGCGCGTTCATGCCCGGCAGCCAACTGCTGCGCATTCCCACGGACATTGCGCCCGGCACCTACAGCCTGAGCCTGCAGTTGCTTGATGCGCGCGCGCAGCCGCTGGCCGGCGAATATCGCCATGCGCAGCCGGTGGTGATTACAGCACGCACGCGCAGCTTTGTGCCGCCGGCAATGCAAGAGACAATGCGCGCCACTTTTGGCAGCGAACTGCAGTTGCTGGGGCGCGATGTGCTGCTGGACGGCCGCCAACTGCAGCTGCGCTTGCACTGGCAGGCGCAGCAAGCCATGCTGCTGGATTACAAATTTTTTGTGCATGTGCGCCGGGGCCCGGAAGTCGTTGCCCAAATCGACTCGATGCCTGCCAATTACGCCTACCCCACATCGTGGTGGGCGCGGGGAGAAGTTGTCAGCGAGGATGTGCGCCTCGACCTTGGGGCGCTGCCGGCAGGCGCTTACACCATCGCGACTGGCTTTTATGATCCCGCCAGTGGTGAGCGCCTTGCCGTGACGCTGGCTGATGGGCAGCCTTCTGCCAATGGTTGGGTTGAGCTGGGCAGCTTCGCACTCAAGTAAAGTTCCGGCGCTGCTCGCGCGGTTGCGGTGTGCTTGCCTGGCAGTGAGTTTGTGCCCGCACATGCCGGCGCTGCAGTTTGCAGCCTAGCCCAACTTTTAGCGGGCTGACTATTCGCCGGCTGCTATTGCACTATTGCCGGTGCCGCGCAGCCTACGCTTATAATTTCCTACACAAGCGCGTTATTTATTGTGACAGATATCCCCCAGAGCAACCCGGGTGCAAACTATTTTGCGCACCAAACGGAAATTGATGCTGCTGTGCAGCGCGTGTTGCACGGCGGCTGGTACATTCTTGGTGCTGAGACGGCTGCGTTTGAGCAGGAATTTGCGGCCTACATTGGGGCTGCACACGCAGTGGGCGTGGGCTCTGGCACAGACGCGCTCTGCCTGGCGCTGCGCGCTGCCGGGGTTGGATCCGGCCAGCAAGTGGCAACTGTTGCGCACACGGCGGTGGCAACCGTCGCGGCGATTGAAATGTGCGGTGCCACGCCGCTGCTGATAGACATTGACCCCGCCACTTACACAATGGACGCCGGCCAGCTGCAGCAATGCCTGCAGCAAGACAGCGGCCGCAGCATTCGCGCCGTTGTGCCGGTGCACTTGTACGGGTGCCCGGCGGACCTGGGCGCGATTGCGGCGTTGACGGCGCAGCACGGCGCGCTGCTGCTGGAGGATTGCTCGCAGGCGCATGGCGCGGCGCTGGACGGGCGCAAGCTGGGCGCGTGGGGCCAGGCGGCTGCGTTCAGTTTTTATCCCACCAAGAATCTGGGCGCGCTGGGTGACGGAGGCATGGTGGTTACCAGTGATGCGGCTTTGGCCGCGCGCGTGCGCAGCCTGCGCGAGTACGGCTGGCGCGAGCGCTATGTAAGCGAGACCGCCGGCGTGAACAGCCGCCTCGACGAATTGCAGGCTGCGGTGCTGCGCGTGAAGCTGCGCCACCTCGATGCGGAGAACGCCGGGCGGCGGGCACTGGCCTGCCACTATCAGGGCCTGCTTGCCAATAGCGGACTTGGGCTGCCGGCATCCAGCAGCGCGGGCTGGCAGGTCTACCACCAATATGTTGTGCGTTCGAAACAGCGCGATGCACTGCGCGCCGGCCTGGCAACTGCCGGCATTAAGACTCTGGTGCACTACCCGGTGCCGGTGCACTTGCAGCCCGCGTATGCCGGCCGGATTGCGGTGCATCGCAGCCTGCCGCACACCGAAGCCGCTGCGCGCGAGATCATGAGCCTGCCGATGTTTCCGGAACTCAGCTTTGCAGATGTTGAAACGGTGGCAGCCCAGCTGTTGCAGCTTCAGCCGGCCAATCCATGATGCGGGTACGCCCGGTCGCCAAACTTTTTTGCGCCCAGTGCTGCAGCCAGCGGGCAGCGCGTGGCGCGTAATCCGCCGCTGCGCCTGCTGTACCTCACCAACTCGCGCCTGCCCGGCGAAAAGGCACACGCGATCCAGATAATGCACACTTGCGCTGCGCTGGCAGCGCTGGTGCAGGTGCGCCTGGTGCACGCGCGCCGCGTGAACCGCGCCTGGCTGCGCGGCATAACAGACTTGCGCACGCACTACGCGCTGCCGCGCGATGTTGCGCGCCACGCCCTGCCTTCGTTGGACCTTATGCCCATGGTGAATTGGCTGCCGGTTGGCCGGGCGGGTGGCTACGCGCTTGCATTTGCGATCCAGAACGCTACCTATCACATTGCCTTGCTGCTTTGGCTCTTGTTCGCCAGCGCGGATGTTTACTACACGCGCGACAGCCTCAGCGCCGCAGTGTGTCTTGTGCTGCGCCGGCGGCGCGTGTACTTTGAGGCGCACACATTTCCAACAAGCGCCGCCGGCTTGCGCTTGCAGCGCTGGCTGTCAAAGCGCCTGAACGGGCTGGCCGTGCTCACCCCGGCGCTGCGGCAGCGCTACATTGCGCTGGGCTGCGCGCCGCAAAATGTGCACGTAATCCCCGACGCGGTGGATTTGCAATTGTTTGCACCGCGCGCGCAAGCCGCGGCGCGCGCCCGCACGGCGCTGCCGGCTGCGGAATTTATTGCGCTGTACGCCGGGCAGATGTACGCCTGGAAGGGCGTTGAGACATTGGTGGCGGCTGCGCAGCTGCTGCCGGCCGGCTGCTGTGTGGTGCTGGTGGGCGGGACGCCGGAAGATTTGCCGCGCCTGCAGGCGCTGGCACACAGCGCCGACCCGCAGCGCCTGCGTTTTGTGGGCCACGTGGCGCCCACCGAAGTACCGCACTATTTGGCTGCGGCGGATGTGCTTGTGCTGCCCAATTCGGGGCACGCGGAAATCTCGCGCAACCACACCTCGCCGCTCAAAATGTTTGAGTACATGGCGGCGCAGCGCGCGATTGTAGCCTCTGATTTGCCTGCGCTGCGCACGGTGCTGGTGCCGGAGGAAAATGCGCTGCTGGTGCCGCCGGACGACGCGCCCGCACTGGCTGCCGCTATTTTGCGCCTGCAGGCGGATGCCCCGTTGCGGCAGCGGCTGAGCGCAGCGGCTGCGATTGCCGTCACCCGGCACACCTGGGACAACCGCGCACGCAGCATTCTCAAGCTGGTTGCCGGCGATGCTGCTTGAGCGCAAGTGTGCCCAAAGTATAATGACCGAAGCCCCGCGCAGCTGCAATTATGACTAACATGCCTGTGTGCCGCATCAGCGGCCAGCCATTGCATGCCTTTCTAGACTTGGGCATGATGCCGGTTGCCAACGCGTTTCTCACAAAAGCGCAGCTGGCCGAGCCGGAATTTAAGTTTCCGTTGCGGGTGGGCTTTTGCGAAACCTCGCTGATGGTGCAGCTGATTGAGACGGTAGACCCGGCGCAGTTGTTTCACGCCAACTACGCCTACTTCTCGTCCATCTCGCGCGTGATGGAGCAGCACTTTGCGCAGCTGGCGGATGCGGTGGCGGCTGAATTCCTGTACGACAAGCGCCTGCCGGTGGTGGAGATTGGATCCAACGACGGCATTCTGCTGGCGAAGCTGGCTGCGCATGCGCCGGCGGTTGGCATTGAGCCTTCCGGCAATGTGGCGGCTGCTGCGCGCGCGCGCGGACTTGATGTAATCAGCGAATTTTTTGAGCCCGGGCTGGCAGCCCGCCTGCGGGCGGAGCGCGGCGCTGCGCAGCTGGTGGTGGGTGCCAACGTGCTGTGCCACATTCCGGATCTCAATGCACTGGCGCGCAGCCTGGATGTGCTGCTGGATGCCGAGGGCGTCTTCATTTTTGAAGACCCATACCTGCTGGAGATCATCACGCAGCTTGGATACGACCAAATTTACGACGAGCACTATTTTTACTTCAGCGTGCTCTCGCTCAGCCGCTTGTTTGCGGCGCATGGCCTGCGCATCTTTCGGGTGCAGGCGCTGCCGGTGCATGGCGGCTCCATGCGCGTATACGGCTGCCGCGCCGGTGCGCAGCGCGCCACGGAGCCGGGCGTAGAAACGCAGCTTGCGCTGGAGCGCCAGCATGGCTTGCACCTGCTGCAAACTTATGTGGATTTTGCCGAGCGCGTGCGCCAGTCTCGCGCGGCGCTGTTTACGCTGCTTTACAACTTGAAGCAAAGCGGCCGGCGTATTGCCGGCTACGCAGCTTCATCGAAGGGTACGGTGGTGCTGAACTATTGCGGCATCGGCCCGCAGCTGCTGGATTACATTTGTGACAACACGCCCGGCAAGCAGGGCTTGTACGCGCCCGGTACGCATATCCCGGTGCTGCCGATTGAGCACTTTGCCGCGGACCGCCCGGACTATGCGTTTGTGCTGGCGTGGAATCACATGCGCGAGATCATAGCCAAAGAGCAGGCGTTCACGCAGGCGGGTGGCCGCTTCATCACCCACATACCCAACGCGGCAATTGTATGAGTGCAGCAGCCATGGATTATGCAGCGCTATCCGGCCGGCGCGTGCTGGTGACGGGCGGGCTGGGCTTTATTGGCAGCAACCTTGTGCGGGCTGCGGTGCGTGCCGGCGCGCAGGTGACGGTGCTCACACGCTCGCTTTCGAAGCTCGCCAATATTGCACCCGTGATCAAAGCTGTGCACGTGCGGCAGGCGGACCTGAGCGCCCCGGAGCCGGCAGCCGCTGCGTTTGCGGAAAGTGTTGGCGGGCAGGATTTCATTTTTCATCTGAGCGCGCAGACGAGCCATATCGACTCGATGCTGCAACCGCAGGCCGATTTGCTTGCCAATTGCGCAGCCACCCTGGCGCTGCTGGAAAGCTGCCGGCAGCTGGCGCCGCAGGCCGCGCTGGTGATGCCCGGCACGGTAACGCAAGCCGGGCTGGTGGCGGCGCTGCCCGCAGCGGAGGGTACGCCGGACTGGCCGCTCTCGCTGTACGACGCGCACAAGCTGCTGTGCGAGAAGTACCTGTTTGTTTACCAGCGCAACTATGGGCTCAAGACCACGACGCTGCGGCTGGCAAATGTTTTTGGCGAGCGCCAGCAGCCTGACAACCCGCGCCGCGGCATCTTGAACTTTATGGTGCATCGCGCGCTGCACGGCCAGCCGCTCACCATCTACGAGCCGGGAGATTTTGTGCGCGACTACTCGCATGTGGACAATGTGGTGGATGCGCTGCTGCTGGCTGCGCTTTCGCCGCGCACGGCAGGCGAGAGTTATGTATGCGGGTCCGGCACGGGCCTGCGCTTTGACGAAATGATTGCGCGCGTGGTGCAGGCGGTGCACGCGGAGACCGGCATCACGGCCGAAGTGCAGCGCGTGCCGTTCCCGGCGGCGGAGCGCACCATTGATGCTGGCGACTTTATTGCGGACAGCAGCAAGCTGCGCGCCCATACCGGCTGGCAGCCGCACGTGGATTTTGCCGAGGGCTTGCGGCGCACCATCCGCTACTACACCGCGCCCGGCACGGAGCCCGTACATGCCGGCTAGCACTGGCGCATTTGCCGGCCGGCGTGTGCTGGTGACCGGCGGGCTCGGTTTCATTGGCAGTAACCTAGTGCATGCGCTGGCTGAAGCGGGCGCTGCGGTGCTGGTCTTGGACTCGCTGGATCCGCGTTCTGGCGGGCAGGTGGGCAATGTAACGGCGCTTGCGGGCGTGCAGGTGGTGCCGGCGGATGTGTGCCAGTTTGAATCTGTGCTGGCGCACATGCCGGGTGTTGAGTATCTATTTCATTGCGCGGCGCACAGTTCGCACCCGTACTCCATGCGGGATCCGCAGCGCGACATTGAAGTGAACTGCGTTGGCACCATCAATGTGCTTGAGGGGCTGCGGCGCTTTTGTCCCGGCGCGCGCATGGTGTATGTGGGCACCAGCACACAAGTGGGGCCGATGCTTGTAAACCCGATTGATGAGCAGCATGCGCTGGCGCCCATGGATATTTACTCCGCCAACAAAGCGGCGGCGGAGCACTACTGCCGCATTTATGCGGGTGCCTACAAGCTGGCCGTGAACGTGGTGCGCCTGCCAAATGTCTTTGGGCCGCGCGCCAACATTCACAACCCTGATTTCGGTTTCATCAATTACTTTGTGGGGCGCGCACTGCAAAATGAGGCGCTCACAATGTACGGCAACGGCGCACAGTTGCGCAGCGTGTTGTACGTGGCGGATGCAGTCTCGGCGCTGCTGGCGGCTGCGCTGGCGCCCGCCACCGGACAGGTTTGGTTTGCCGCCAATGCGCAGTCAATCAGCGTGCGTGCGCTGGCGGAGCGCATTGTGGCCGTCTTTGGCAGCGGCCGCGTGGAGCCGGTGGAGTGGCCCGCAGCGCGCGAGCGCATTGATGTGGGTGATGTAGTCATCGACAGCTCCAAGATGCGCAGCGAGCTGGGCTGGCAGCCGCAATTTGCACTGGATGCGGGGCTGGCCGCCACGGCTGCCTTCTTCCGGCAGCCGTAGACTCGCATGCATGTTTTGGTTACCGGTGGGCTTGGGCACATCGGGTCGCAGCTTATCCGCGATCTGGCTGCTTCTGATGGCGTGCAGCAGGTTACTGTTTACGATGACCTCTCAACGCAGCGCTATGGCGCCTTGTTTAATTTGCCGCCCTCCATTGCGTACCGATTTGTGGACGGCAATATTTTGGACGCCGCCTGCCTTGCGCCGGCGCTGGCCGGTGTTGATGCGGTTGTGCATCTGGCGGCCATCACCAATGCCGAGGGCAGCTTTGAAATTTCTGAGCAGGTGCGGCGGGTGAATCATGAAGGCACGGCGTGTGTGGTGGATGCATGCGTGGCGCAAGGTGTGCGCCAGCTGATTTTTCCATCTACAACCAGTGTGTACGGGCCGGTGCAAGGCATTGCGCGCGAGGATTGCCCGCCAGCGGACTTGCAGCCGCAAAGCCCGTATGCCGCTGCCAAGCTGGCAGCCGAGCAGGCGGTGCTGGCAGCGGACGGGACCGGTGCACTGCGCACGGTGTGCCTGCGCTTTGGCACCATCTTCGGCCCCAGCGCGGGCATGCGCTTCCACACCGCGGTCAACAAGTTTGTGTTTCAGGCAGCCACCGGCCAGCCGCTGACGGTGTGGCGCCAGGTGGAGCAGCTGGTGCGGCCGTACCTGGCACTGCAGGATGCCGTGCGCGCCATTTTGTTCATGCTTGCCCGGCCGGAAGCCGGCGGCGAAATTTACAACGTGGTCACGCTCAACGCGCCGCTTGCGCGCATCCTCGACGCAATTCGCAGCCACGTGCCGGGGCTGCAAGTGGAGTACACCAACACGCGCCTGCTCAACCAGGTTTCATTTACCGTGGATGACAGCAAGCTGCGCGCGCTTGGGTTTGTGCCGCGCGGAAACCTGGAACAGGGCGTGGCTGACACGCTGCAACTGCTGCGTGGTTTGCTGGCTGCCGGACCGGTGGCGCCATGACGGTGTGCACTCGCAGCGCAGCCCGCGGTTGCCGGGGTAACGCATGAGCGAACGGCTCATTGTGGTTATTGGCGGCGGCATCTCCGGCCTGACTGTGGCGTGGCGCTTGCGCGAGCTGGGCGTGCGCGCCGAAGTGTTTGAGGCCGATGAGATTGTGGGCGGACTGGCCGGCACCGTGCGCCCGGAAGACGGCCGGTACTGCCTGGACTTCGGGCCGCACTTTTTCATCACGCAAAAGCCGGAGATCGTGGCGCGCGTTGATGACCTGCTGCGCGACTCGGTGATCAAGTTCAAGCGCAGTGCGCAGCTGTACGTGCGCGGCCGCTTCCTGGACTATCCGCTCAGCGCGCGCAACGTATTGTTCAACTTCCCGCCACTGGATGCGCTGCGGTCGGTGCTCTCATTTGCGTACGCGCAAGTGCTGCAGCTTGGCCGCAAGCTGGCGGGCAGGCAGCGCCCGGCCCCGGACTTTGGCGAGTGGTCGGGCCGGCAGTTTGGCACGCACCTCACCAATATCTTTTTCAAGCCCTACACGGAAAACTTTTGGAAGCTGCCGTGCGCGCAGCTGGCGCCGGATGTGCTGCCCGCCAGCACGCGCCTTAATTTTATGAAGAGCCTCAAGCTGCTCTTCATGCGCGGCGTAAAGGGCAACGTGCAGTCGCTGATTGAGCGCGAGCTGGTGCTGCCGCTGCGCTACCCCGTGCGCGGCTACGGCATGCTGGCCGAGGGCGTTGCGGAGCGCGTGCGCACGCATGGCGGTGTAGTGCATGTGGGTGCGCGGGTGACGGCGGTGGAGCACCTGCCGGACGGACGCTACAGTGTGGCGGTGCAGCAAGCTGGCGCCGTGCGCGGTGTAATTGCAGACGGGGTGGTGTGCACACTGCCCGTGCCGCAGCTGGTGCAGATGCTGACGCCCGCGGTGCCGCCGGCCGTGCTGCAGGCGGCGGGCAAGCTGGGTTATCTCTCGTTGATTGTGTTGTATGTGGTGACCCGCAAAACAAATCTGCTGGCCACCTCTTATGTTTATTATTTGGGGCGGCCGTACCACCGGCTGGCAGAGATGAACAAGTTTTGCACCACGCTCTGCCCGCCGGACGAGAACATGCTCGCCATTGAGTTTTCGTGCCATGCCGGCGACCCCATCTGGCGCAGCAGTGCGGACGAATTGCTGGCGTTGAGCATGCCGCATCTGGTGCAGGATGGCATATTGGAACCGGCGCAGGTGGTGAAAAAATTCCTGGTGCGGGCGCCGAATGCCTACCCCATCCGCTATCTTGGCTATCGGGAAAATCTGGAGGCGGTGCGCACGCATCTGGAGCAGCTGCCGGGCCTGGCGCTGCTGGGCCGTACAGGCGAGTATCAGTACATTGACAGTGACCAGTGCATGGAGCGCGCAATTGAGCTGGCCGACAGCATTGCCGCCGCGGGTGGCGGCTGAATTTTGCGCGCGCGGCGCAGCGCGCGGGCGCCACAGGCTGGATGCGGTTGGGCCGCGTTCGTGCCACAGGCCAGCGCATGCGCTGCGTGTGCTTCTAGACAAACTTGTAACCGCCGGATGGCCCCGCAGCGTGGATTGTAAAAGTGCGAATTCGTTTGGTTGATCGCAGACATAATTTTGGATCAGCCGCCTGTGTACTGCTGACACTGCGGTGACGCCGGAGCTGCCAAGCGCAGACGCAGCGCGCCGGGCGTTTGTTCATCAGGCGGGTGATATGCCCGGCCTTGCAAGCCTGCGGCACCTGTGGTTTATGGCTGCGTTGCTGTGGCTGGGATTTGGTGTTCGCGCACACGGAATTTTCCAGCAGGCATTTATGACCTGGGACGACTCCAATTATGCAAGTTGGGGTTTGCTGCAGCCGGCCTTTCCATTTCTCAGCATTAGCTTTATGAGCGCCAAGCCGGCGTCGTCGGTAACCACGGCAGTGGCGTATCTGCTGCTGGGCACCCATCCATGGGCACCGCTGATTATGGCACTATGGATGAGCGCTGTGCTGGTGGCAGTTGTTTGCCGCTGGGCGCAAGCAGCCGGCGGCGACATTTATGCTGCGTGGTTGGCATGCGCGCTGCTTGCCGGGTCTTTCTCGCTCAATTTCTACACGCGTTCGCACGGGCCGCAGATGGCGCAGATGCTGGCACTGGCAAGCGCCGGGTTGTGTTTTACGCTCTGGCATCGGTCAGCGTGGCGCGGCTGGCTGGTGGCTGCGGCAATCGCAGCGGCTGCTGCGGTGCTGTACCACTACCTGAGCCTGTACGTTTTAATCGGAATGGCGGTGCTTGTGCTCTTCCGTGCTGCGGCAAAAAACGGAAACCATAATTGGCTGGGCAGCGCACCTGCCGTGCGGTTGCGGGACGCAGCTGCATTCTTTGCCTGGCTGGCAGCGCCAATCGGGCTGGCGATGCTGCTGTCAATATATCGTGCCCCGGGCAGCGGCGGTGCACTTCACTTTTATTATTGGGAGACTCTGCTGTGGCAGGTAAATGAATTGGCGCAGTCAACACAGCCGGATGCACAGTATTACCCGCGCGTCTTGCTGTTCTACGAAGGTGCGGCGTTTGCTGCCCTGCTGGCGTTATCTGCCGCCCATTATGTTATCAGGCGGCGCAGTTATTCGTTCCTGATGTGGGCACAATGGACCGCATTCTTGTTTGTGCCACTGGCACTTATATATTCCTCAAGCCTTTCCGGGGCAGATGTGCGGCCGCGGGCTTTGGCTATGCTCCTGCCTGCCGCTAGCGTATGGTGTGGGCTAAGCCTGCGTGGTGCTTGGAAAGCTGCGTCAGGCGGCGCAGTGCGCCCATTCGCATTCGGGGTTGCGCTGCTTGCATTGGCCGGAGCAGGTGCCTACTACAAGAGCCTTCCACTGTATAACGATGTCCGGCCGTACAGTGCGCTGCGCGAATTTATCCGCGAACACCAGACGCGGGAGCTGATTGGCTGGAGTGCAAACGCGCGGCCGCACGAGCTGCAGATTATGCAGGCTGAAGTGCCGACACTGCAGCGCGTTGCCTGGGTTGATGCTTTGCCGCAAGTGGTTGAGCAATGCCGGGCATTTCCTCATGCGGTTTTTATGGTGAGTGGTGCTGCGCTTCCGCCGCCCGGCCTTGAACTTCGGCTCGCGGCAAGGTTCGACGATCCGGCGGAC
>OFRD01000554.1_pt1 | contig 14296 bp, 13 predicted proteins | sample 1543041 | NCBI WGS metagenome assembly OFRD01 (sample SAMN07774234, study PRJEB24372) | wastewater metagenome | isolation source: Exp Tend CN 100WW | collected 2016-02
CCAGAAGATGCGATGAAACTGGGAATTAAAGTTGCATCGATGAGTGTCACACGAAAAGGTGCGCAATCCTCATATCCTTCTCAAGCAGAGATAGAAACGCTTTCATAACCTCGTAATACAAAAGTAGGTCTGCGCACTAGCTCCCCCGCTAATTGCATATTGGGATATTTCTCCCATAACGCTGGCAGCGAAACACTCATCTCCAAGCGGGCAAGAGGTGCACCTAAACAGAAGTGAATTCCAGCCCCAAAACCAATGTGAGGATTGGGATCACGAGTTAAATCCATCTCATCCGCGTTCTCAAAGACTGTGGAATCTCGATTAGCTGAGCCGATTAGGGCTGCAATCTTCTGCCCCTTCTCTATTTTCACGCCGCCCAGCTCAGTATCAACGATTGCGGTGCGCTCAAATAAGTGAAGCGGGGCATCAAATCGCATGAATTCTTCAAGAGCAGTTTCAGTTATTGCACGTGAGTCTTTACGAAGAAGCTCAGTTTGATCTGGGCGCTCGAGGGCTGCAACCATTCCATTTCCAAATGCATTCACACTTGCTTCATGCCCTGCATTGAGTAGAAGTACACAGGTTGCTACTAGTTCATGTGAGTTCAGTTTTTCGCCATTTTCTTCAACCATTGCTAAATCAGTGATGAGATCCTGGCCTGGATTAGTTTTACGGTGTTCAGCCAAATTGCGAACATAATTAGCAAACTCTCCCGCTGCCTTTTTGGCTTCAATTTGATACTGCTCTGAGGGATTGACTTCATACATCTTTACGATTGATTGTGACCACGGACGCAATAAGTGCTCTTCAGATTCTGGAAAGCCCAATAAGTCGGCGATGATTTTTACCGGTAGAGGTTCTGCGTAATCAGCGATTAAATCAAAGTTCTCTCCTGATTTAACTTTCTCATCGATTGCATCCAGTAGGCGCTGCGTGATGCGCTCTACCGCAGGTCGCATTCCTTCAATCTTGTTTCGATTAAATGCTTTTGCAACCAATGATCGCAAGCGTGTGTGCTTAGGTGGTTCACTATCTAAAATTGAGTCTGAGTGCAGCCAGTTGAAAGTTTCCCATTCAAAATCTGGCTCTTTGTCTGTGAAAATGCGGCCTAATGATTTATTTCTAAAGACATCATTGGCATCGCTATGGCGAGCAGCTAAAAATATCTGCATTCCCTCGTGCCAGATGGGCTTGCCAAATTCGCGAAGTTCTTTTAACTTCTCGTATGGATCAGCGACAAAAGTAGGGTTATTGAAATCAATCATTACTCAGCAGAGATTTTCGCATAGCCAGGTTTGATAACGCCATCAATGATCTTTAAACGCTCTGGATATGGAATAAACGCGCTTTTCATCGCATTAATTGTGATGCGCTGAAGCTCTGCAAAATCCCAGCCAAATGCCTTTACTGCCTCTTCCATCTCAAATGACATTGAAGTCTGACTCATCAAGCGGTTATCAGTGTTGAGGGTGACTCTAAAGCGCAAGCGGGCCAAGGCTCCGATGGGATGCTCGGCATAGCTCTTTGCTGCCCCTGTTTGAAGATTAGAGGTCGGACATAGCTCGAGTGGAATTCTGCGATCTCGAACGTAGGAAGCGAGTTGTCCTAACTTTGGTTCTGGGCCTGAGAAATCAATGTCATCGATGATGCGAACGCCATGACCTAAGCGCTCAGCACCGCATAGTTGAATTGCTTCCCAAATAGAAGGTAGTCCATATGCCTCACCTGCGTGAATGGTGAAGTGAGCATCCTCTTTGCGTAGGTAATCAAAAGTTTCTTTCTGATCACTAGGTGGAAAACCATCTTCAGGTCCTGCAATGTCAAAACCAACAACACCTTTCTCGCGATATTTTACTACTAGTTCAGCAACCTCTTGTGAAAGTTTATTCTGGCGCATTCCACAGAGCAATGAAAAGACATGAATCTCATGGCCTTCCGCTTTTGCTTCTGCCATTCCTTGCTTATAGCCTTCAATAGTTGCTTCAACAACGTCGGCCATTGACAGGCCTTTTTCTGTGAAGAGCTCCGGTGCACCGCGAACCTCAGCATAGACAACACCATCTCTCGCCAAATCTAATGCGCACTCACGGGCAACTCGAATAATGTCTTCACGTCGTTGCATCACTGCGACTGTGTGAGAAAAAGTTTCTAAGTAGCGAACTAGAGAACCAGAATCACATGATTCACGGAACCATGTTGCAAGTTCAGCAGCATTAGTAGTTGGAAGTGCGGTGTAACCAATTTCGCCCGCGATATCAATAATAGTTTGAGGCCGTAACCCGCCATCTAGGTGATCATGTAGCAGTACTTTTGGGACGCGCTTAATCTGCGCTGGTGAGGGCTTACTCGTAAGACTCAACTGAAGGCTCTCAATCCGTAATTCGTTCGACTACTAGTGGCAATCTATCTATTTTCCCATCCTTTGGTAAATCGCCAATAGTTACAGAATTAGTAAGCGATTCCTGCGCACGGGCAAAGGCTGCTGGAGTATCAGTATGCAATGTGTAGAGCGGTGCTCCAGCGGCCACAACATCACCTGGCTTAGCGTGAATCTGGATTCCAGCCCCGGCCTGAACTGCCTCGCCTTGTCGTGATCGGCCAGCACCTAAACGCCAGGCAGCCATCCCCACCTTCATGGCATCCATTGAAAGAATTGTTCCACTTGATGGTGCCGTAATAACTAAATTTTCTTTTGCGGTTGGAAGTTTTGCATCAGGATCTCCACCCTGGGCGCTAATCATCTGGCGCCACACATCCATTGCTTTCCCATTTTTCAACATATCAGCTGGATCGACGTTAGTTATACCAACTATTTCTAACATCTCACGTGCAAGTAGAACGGTAAGTTCGATGACATCGGCTGGTCCACCACCTGCCAACACTTCTACAGATTCTCGAACCTCTAATGCATTACCTGCAGTTAAGCCCAATGGAATATCCATAGCTGTTACAAGTGCGATGGTTTTTACTCCGGCACGTTTTCCTAGCCCCACCATCACATGCGCCAACTCTTTAGCCTTTTGTGGATCACTCATAAATGCACCCGCACCAGTCTTAACATCAAGTACCAGTGCACTGGTTCCTTCAGCAATCTTCTTACTCATAATCGATGACGCAATCAATGGAATTGCTTCCACTGTCGCAGTCACATCACGCAGTGCATACAACTTCTTATCTGCCGGAGCCAGCCCTGCTCCTGCCGCACAAATTACTGCTCCGCAATCTTGCAAAACATTAAGCATCTCTTCATTTGATAGCGATGCACGCCAACCAGGAATAGATTCCAATTTATCTAAAGTTCCGCCCGTGTGGCCAAGACCTCGACCAGATAGTTGAGGAACGGCTGCGCCACAAGCAGCAACTAGTGGCACAAGAGGCAAAGTGATTTTGTCTCCCACTCCACCTGTTGAGTGCTTATCCACTGTTGGTCGCGACAATGCTGACCAGCTCATGCGCTCACCGCTATTAATCATTGCATCAGTCCACCGAGAAATCTCTCGAGATTCCATACCGTTAAGCAAAATTGCCATTAGTAGCGCTGACATTTGTTCATCTGCCACAGCGCCGCGGGTGTATGCGTCAATCACCCAATCAATTTGTGGATCAGTTAATGAATGTCGATCACGTTTTGCAGCAATTACCTCAGCCGCTGAGAAAGCCTCAACCTGCGACATTTAGCGCTCGTTGCGGTCTAAATCATCAGGACCAAAAGCCCAAGGCAACATTGCAGCCATTGTCTGAGGTCCGTCATCGGTCATCAAGAGTGCATTCGATCCACCATGCTCAAACAACAGTTGGCGACAACGCCCGCATGGTGCCAAGTGATTTCCCTGTCCATCAACGCATGAGATCGCAACTAAACGACCTCCGCCTGTTGCAATGAGGTTTGAAACTAAACCACACTCTGCACAAAGTCCTAAACCGTAACTGGCATTTTCAACATTACATCCAGAGACTATGCGTCCATCATCTACTAGCGCAGCAACACCAACTGGAAACTTTGAATAAGGAGCATATGCCGTTTTCATTGCTGCAACTGCAGCAGTGTGCAGTCCATCCCAATCTATAGCCTTCATTACAATCCACCACGACGGTATGGAATACCGTCAGCTGCTGGCATTCGTAGGCGTTGGGATGCAAGTGATAAAACCAGAAGAGTTGCAATATATGGCGTCATTGTTACTAACTGTCCCGGTAGAACATCGACGGCTAAGAAGAACCACATAAAGCCAGCAGACATCACGCCACCAATTGCTGCAGAAAGATATTTACCCTTGCGCACATCGCGATAAACAAGGTAGGCAAGAATAACAACAATCAAAAGAATCAGGGCATGGATTGCCGCTGAATCGCGTAACTGCAGCGCATCAGCGAATCCAAATAAACCGGCACCCATCAAAATTCCACCTGGGCGATAATTACCAAAGAGTAATGCTGCAAGACCGATATATCCTCGTCCGGCTACCTGATTTTCTTGATAGTGGTTTGCAGCGACAATTGCTAAGAATCCACCACCTAATCCAGCTAAACCACCTGAGATTAGAACACCTGAATACTTCATGAGGTAAACATTTACACCAAGAGATTCAGCGGCAATTGGTGCCTCTCCAGCGCTGCGTAGTCGAAGTCCGAATGATGTTTTCCAGAGAATAAAGAACGAGATTGGAACTATTGCTACTGCAATTGCAGTTACATAGGAAAGATCTCCAGTGAAACCACGAAGAATTGATGCTACGTCAGAGATAAAAAACCATTGTTTTTCAGCGATTGGCGTCAAAATGTCAGGGCTCTTCCAACCAAAGTAAGTTCCACCTGAAAGCACAGGTACACCATTGTTTGAGATTGCACCTACATCTGGTGATTGCGATGGCCCTGGCCACGACCCGCCTTGGTAAAGGATTGTTGAAAGGTAGCGAACTAATCCAGCGGCGATGATGTTGATAGCAACACCAGAGACCACATGATCAACACCGAAAGAAATTGTTGCAATTGCATGGACAAGAGCACCTACTGCGCCAAAGAAAATTGCAGCCGCTAAACCAAGCCATGGTCCGTGCTTGGAACCAATGAATCCGCCAGCCCATGCACCAAGAATCATCATGCCTTCAAGGCCGATATTTACAACACCTGAGCGCTCAGAGAACAAGCCACCCAGTCCTGCTAAAACAATTGGTACTGAAAGCAAGAGCGCCGCAGAAGCAGTTCCAATGCTAGTTAAGTCGTTCGCTCCAGTGATTAAGCGGATTATTGACATGACAAGAATGAGGAGTGTTGCGTTGAGTAAAAGCTTGGTTGCTTTAGCTTTCATGCTGCCACCACCTTTGCTAGCTCTTTGCTTTGCAGTGTTATCTTGTAACGGCGAATAACCTCATAAGCAATAACTGAGCTAAGTAAAATAGAGCCTTGCATAATCACATAAGTTTCAGGAGCTATATCGATAAGCTCAAGTGAACGTGAGCTCACTTCAAGGAAACCGAATAGCAATGCGCTAATTGCCATTCCTACTGCGCCATTTCGACCTAGTAGCGCCACAGCAATTGCTGAGAACCCAACTCCTGATCTAAATCCCATGGTGTAAGAATGAGTGTCGCCCAGAACTTCTGGAAGACCGGCCAAACCGGCAATTGCACCTGAAATAACTAGAGCTAGAAAAATCATTTTCTTTGAATTCACACCGCTTACGCGAGCCGCTATTGAATTTGCGCCTGATGCGCGCAATTCAAAACCAAAACGTGTGCGGTTAACAATGAACCAGAATGCAATACCAAGTGCAATCGCGACCAGTAACATGCCATAAACACCGCCGCCAGGCTGATCTTCTACGCCTAATTTATTCAATAATGGCATCAGATCTGGAACCTGCGCAGAGGCTGGAAGCGTCTTGGTTGTTAAGTTATTAGAACCTTCAGTAATTTCTGCAAAGTACTGAGAAAATAGGAAGGATGTAAGGCCAACGGCCAGTGAGTTCAACATAATCGTTGAGATAACTTCGCTCACACCCCGCTTAACTTTTAGGTAGGCCGCAATCGCTGCCCACAACCCACCGACAGTCATGGCAATGAGAAACACTGCAAGCACGTGAAGCACAGGTGGCAAGACAAATTTTGCACTCAGGTATGCACTAAAGAGAGCGCCTAGACGAAGTTGGCCTTCAACGCCAATATTAAATAGACCGGCTCTAAAGGTGACTGCAATGGCAATAGCTGCAATGTAATAGGGGGTAGCTATGTTGAGAACTTCAAGTAAAGAGCCAGCTTGTGTACCAAACTCCCACATTGTCTTATAAGCATCCATTGGAGATTTTTTAGATGCTAAAACCGCAAAACTAGAGATGACAATTGAAACAACGGCTGCAGCTATAGGCGCCGCAACTGCAAGAAGTACCTGTGTTGATGATGGTTTTTTCATTATGCACCAGTCATCGCAGAACCAAGTTGCTTAGGAGTTGTCTTTTGAGGATTAAGTTCAGCAGTAATTGCTCCGCGTAGCATCACTAGAAGTCGATCAGACATTCCAATGAGCTCTTCTAGGTCGGCTGAAATCAATACGATTGCCATTCCCTTTTCGCGTGCACGGCGAAGTTCTTCCCAAATTGCAGCTTGTGCACCAACATCCACGCCACGAGTGGGGTGTGATGCAATAAGGAGCGCGGGGGCCTTACTCATTTCACGTCCTACGATAAATTTTTGTTGGTTACCACCTGATAACGCCGTGGCCAAAGTGTGCGGACCTGGTGCGCGGACATCAAACTCATCCATGATTACTCGAGTATCTGCAATTGTGGCTTTCTTATCCAGAATAAAACCACGCATAACGGGCTTACTTCGCTGATGCCCAAGAATTCTATTTTCCCACAGTGGTGAATTCATCATTAATGCCTGTCGCTGGCGATCCTCTGGAATCAAGCCAATACCTGCATCATGGCGATGGGCCACGGTGTAGTGATCTATGTTTTCACCTTTAAATTCAATCTGGCCCGTGTAATCACGCAGACCCATGATTGCTTCGACTAACTCAGCTTGGCCATTTCCTTCAACTCCAGCTATGCCAATAACCTCACCAGCTTGCAGATCAAAGGAGATATGAGAAATTAAATCGCGACTACCTGATGTAGTTGGAATTGAAACATCTTTAAGAGAGAGTGTGGTCTCAGGACGGCGAGTATCACCATGGGTGGATGGCTGTGGAAGTTCGCTGCCCACCATGAGTTCAGCTAACTGCCTTGCAGTGACATCTTTTGCTTTCACTTGGGCAACGGTGGATCCAGCACGAACCACAGTTACATCATCGGCAACGCGTAATACTTCATCGAGTTTGTGAGAGATAAAGATAATTGCCATTCCTTCAGCGCGAAGACCTTTGAGTGCATTAAATAGGTCATCAACTTCCTGAGGAACTAGCACTGCTGTTGGTTCATCAAAAATCAAAATTCGAGCACCACGATAAAGAACCTTCAAAATTTCAACCCGCTGGCGCTGCCCAACGCCTAACTCTTCAACCAAAATATCTGGATCAACATCTAAGCCATATGCCGCAGACATATCAGCAACTTTCTTGCGGGCTGCGGCAAAATCAATTGTAATTCCACGCTGAGGTTCAGCACCTAAAATGATATTTTCTAAGACAGTGAAGTTATCTGCCAGCATAAAGTGCTGGTGAACCATGCCAATACTGGCATCGATTGCATCATTAGGGTTTTTAAAATTGACGGCTTGGCCATTGACCAAAATTTCTCCGCCATCTGGGTGTTGCATTCCATACAAAATCTTCATTACGGTGGATTTTCCTGCACCGTTTTCACCAACAAGGGCGTGAACAGTTCCAGTTTCAACCTTCATAGAAACGTCTTTGTTGGCGATTACGCCTGGGAAGCGCTTGGAGATGTGTCGCAGTTCAACAGCTACTGACACTTAAGGACTCTCCTTTGAGTTGATAATTAAAAAACATTTGGCCCAACAAGGAGATTTAACTCCATTGTTGGGCCAAATGCCACTATTTAGAAAGTGATTATGGCTTTGTTGGAACCTTAATCTTGCCAGACTTGATTCCTGCTGCAGCCTTGTCGATTGCAGCCTTGTACTTGGTGATGTATCCGCCAGAGTATGAAACTCCAACGCCATCTAGAGCCAAGTTGTATTGACGTCCGTAGATACCAGCCTTGGCATCGATAACGTCGTTAACTGAAGAGCCAGCAACTGATGTTGCGATTACGTCATAAACAGCACGGTCAACGCGCTTGATCATTGATGTAAGCATGTTCTTCTTCTCAGCAGCTGAAGCTGTTAGGTACTGATCAGAGTCAACTCCGATAGTCCAAACCTTCTTGCCAGCATTTGCTGCATCTGTTGCAGCTGCGAAGTTACCCGCACCTGAACCACCAGCAGCTGAGTAAATAACATCTGTGCCCTTATCGATCATTCCCTTAGCAATAACCTTTGCCTTAGCTGGGTCATTGAAACCAGAGAAGTCTGGGAACTCAGTTACATACTTAACATCAACTGTTGCAGACTTCTTTGTTGCCTTAACACCAGCAACGAATCCTGCTTCAAACTTCTGTAGTAGTGGAATACGAACTCCACCGATGTAACCGATTTTTCCTGACTTTGATGCAAGTGCTGCTGCAACGCCAGCTAGGTATGAACCTTGCTCTTCAGAGAAGATAAGGCCAGCAACGTTAAGAAGATCTACTGATGCATCATCAACAATTCCGAACTGTGTGTTTGGGTAATCTGATGCAACGGCCTTAAGTGGGCCTGCATACAAGAAACCAACTGCGATGATTGGGTTGTATCCAGCCTTAGCGAGCAAGCGGAGCTTGTCTTCGCGCTCTGAATCTGAACCAGTTGTAACTGTTACTTCTTTAGCAGTAACACCAAACTTCTTCTTGGCAGCATCTAGACCAGCTGCAGCAGAGTCATTGAAAGACTTGTCTCCGCGGCCACCGATGTCATAAGCAAGTCCAACTTTTACCTTTGATGCTGCAGTAGCTGATGGTGCAACAAATGCAGTTGCTGCAATAGCTGCTGCAGCGATAACTGCTACGAGACGAAATACTTTCTTCAATTTTCCTCCTTCAAGGGGCTCCCCTACGCCCACCAAAAGCAGGTATAGGAGCTCTGTGTGTAAGTGAGCCTAGTAGTTATGCATGAATAAACTCAACACACGCCAGCAGATTTAGGCGCAAGGCATGTAACGTTTTGGATAAGTCTCAACCTTGAGTTGACACTACTTTAACTGGATTATTTAACGATCCCTAGGTTTTCATAGGCCTTTTCAAGGGTTTGGGAGGCCACTACACGGGCTTTTGTTGCCCCGTCATGCAAAATATCCAGCAAGTGCTTCTCATCGCTCAATAAATCAACTGCCTTAGCGCGAATAGGTCGGAAATATTCAACAACAACCTCAGCAACTGCGCCTTTAAAGTCGCCGTAGCCCTTGCCATCAAACTCTTTTTCAAGTGCGCTGATCGGCTGTCCCGAAAGTGCGCTGTGAATTGTCAGTAAGTTACTAATTCCAGGCTTTTCTTTTTCATCAAACTTCACTTCACGACCAGCATCAGTTGCCGCGCTCTTAATCTTCTTAGCATTTGATTCTGGGGTATCCATTAACTCCAAAACGCCTGCAGCAGAGCCTGATGATTTACTCATCTTGGCCGATGGGTCTTGTAGGTCTTGGATTTTAGCTGCGGTTTTCAAAATAAAGTTTTCTGGGATCGTAAAAGTCTGACCAAAGCGAGTATTAAAGCGTCCTGCTAAGTCACGTGTTAACTCAATGTGCTGGCGCTGATCCTCACCGACTGGAACTAAGTTGGCTTGATACAACAAAATATCTGCTGCCTGCAACATGGGGTAAGTGAAAAGCCCAACGCGGGCAGAATCAGATCCACCCTTTGCAGATTTATCTTTGAACTGTGTCATGCGACTTGCTTCACCAAAACCAGCCATGCATTCCATGAGCCAACCCAATTGATTGTGCTGTGGAACTTGTGACTGAACAAAAAGCGTTGATTTCTCTGGAGAAATTCCAAGTGCAATTAACTGCGCAGCCGAAGCTAACGTTCGCTTTCGCAATAGGGCTGGTTCGATTTCGCCAGTGAGTGCATGCAAATCAACAATGCAATAAAAAGCATCATGGCCATTTTGTAAATCAACCCACTGCTTAAGAGCGCCTAAGTAGTTGCCCAGGTGGAAGGAGTCACTTGTCGGCTGAATTCCAGATAAAACCCGCTTGGCGCTCATGCGTTAATTCTTTCACACATCATGTGCGGCGAGAGATCAATAGCCCTCCAGCGCGCTTACCCTCCATAGAAAGCACTGTAATTCGTAGTCCATCAACCATTAATACGTCATGTTCCTTAGGAATTCGACCTAAATGATGCATTACAAAGCCGCTGGCGGTTTCATAAGGACCATCTGGAATTTCTAGGCCGGTCTGCTCAATTAAATCCTCAATTGATATCAGGCCGTCAACTTCAAAATCACCTGTGCGTGATTCCACAGCGATATCTGTTTCATCGACATCGTATTCATCTCTAATATCACCGATTAAGCACTCCACTAGATCTTCCAGAGTCACGATGCCATCTGTGCCACCGTATTCATCAAGGACGATTGCCACATGCTGTCCTTGTTTACGCATCTCAGAAAGTGCTGGCAAAATTCCTTTTGTTCCAGGCAAAAACATGATGGATCGGACGAGTTCAATAATCTTTGTTTCCTTTGTTGCTTTTGATGTATCAAGCAGATCTCGCACATGTATGAAGCCAATTACTTCATCAGATGAGCCACGAATTACCGGATAACGAGAATGTGCTTTATCAACGGCTAACTCAATGGCTTTCCCAACGGTGAATGAGACATCCATAAAATCAACTTCCGTGCGTGGAACCATAACTTCGTGAATCTGTCGCTCGGAGGCGTTAAAGACTTCCTCAACAATGTCTCGTTCTTCATCACTTAATGCGGCATGGCCAGAGACAAGGTCGAGTAGCTCTTCTTCAGAGATTTGGCTTCTAGCCTCTTTGGGATCGATGCCAAATGCGCGCAAAACAATGTCTGTAGATTTTGACAGTAGCCAGATCAATGGGCGGAAAATGTTGGCAACGACATTAATAATTCCGGCCGTTGCCATTGCAATCTCTTCAGCTCTAAATAGAGCCACTCTCTTTGGAACTAACTCGCCAAAGACTAGAGAGAAGTAAGCGATCACTAAGGTCACACCCAGCAGAGAAATAGTCGTACTCCAGGCGTTGGAAATGCCTAGAGACTCCAGCCACGGAATGACATAGTCACCTAGCTGATCAGCGCCAAGGGCGGCAGAGAGAAAGCCGCTGACTGTCACGCCAATTTGAACCGCAGCCAGCAATCGGTTGGGGTGTGCGGCTAGGGCTGCAACGCGAGCGCCACGTTTTCCACGGGTCGCAATTTCTCGGACTTGGCTATCTCGAAGTGAGATGAGGGCGATTTCAGCTGCTACGAAGAATGAGGCCAAAACAATAAGGCCCGCGATCAGAGCTAGATCTGCAAATAACGTACCGACCGAGTGAGTCTCCATTAGATGCCTAACTATACGGCAACCCCCTCAGAGGCTGCCTAGCCAATTTCCCCCTTTACGCGTAACCTTCGGTGCGTTGGTCCACCTGGACCATCACCTTCATCCACGGACCGTCGGGCACGTACCTGCCCGGAGAAGGAGAGCAATCTCATGGCATCAGTAGTTTTCGAAGCCGCATCACGTATCTATCCAGGAACAACTGCACCTGCAGTCGATAAATTGAATCTCACTGTCAATGACGGTGAGTTTTTGGTTTTAGTCGGACCATCAGGTTGCGGTAAGTCAACATCACTTCGTATGTTGGCAGGACTTGAAGAAGTCGATAACGGAAGAATCTTGATCGGCGATCGCGACGTTACAAACGTTGCACCAAAAGATCGCGATATCGCGATGGTATTCCAGTCATATGCGTTGTACCCACACATGAGCGTTGCAGAAAACATGGGCTTCGCTCTTAAAATCGCTGGAACTCCAAAAGAAGAGCGTGAACGCCGCGTTCTTGAAGCAGCTAAGTTGCTAGACCTTGAGCCATACCTAGAGCGTAAGCCAAAAGCTCTTTCAGGTGGACAGCGTCAGCGCGTTGCTATGGGTCGCGCAATTGTTCGCGAACCTCAGGTTTTCCTTATGGACGAACCTCTATCAAACCTTGATGCGAAGTTGCGTGTTGCAACTCGTACACAGATCGCTGCATTGCAGCGTCGCTTAGGAATCACAACTGTTTATGTAACACACGACCAGGTTGAAGCTATGACAATGGGTGATCGTGTTGCAGTTCTTAAGGATGGCTTGCTCCAGCAAGTAGACACACCTCGTAATCTCTATGACAACCCAGCAAATGCATTCGTTGCAGGATTTATTGGCTCACCTGCTATGAACTTGCTCAACGCTCCAATCGTGGGCGGCAAAGCAATGCTTGGAAATCTTGGCCTCGCAGTTCCAGCATCTGCTGGCAATGAAATCACAGTTGGTGTTCGGCCAGAAGGCTTCACTCCATCAACTGATGGATTCCATGTTTTGGTTGAAGTAGTTGAAGAACTTGGTTCAGATGCTTTCGTTTATGGAAAGCCAGCTGATACAAATGTTAAGTTCGCTAACGCAACAGATGAAGGCGCACAGATTATTGTTCGTTGGGATCCAAAGAATCCTCCGAAGGCTGGTCAAACAATTACTGTTACTGCAAATCCAAATGCAGTTCACTTGTTTAACTCAACAACTGGAGAGCGTATTTAAAGGATTAAGTAAAAAACCCGCCGTATCTATACGGCGGGTTTTTTTCTTGAATTTTTAGGCCATAGCTTTTTTTAGGTTTTCATCGATTGAATTGAGGAACTCCTGCGTAGTTTGATAAGGAGCTTGCTTTGAAATCAAGAGTGATAAGTCCTTTGTCATCTTGCCTTGTTCAACTGTTTCAATACAAACTCGCTCTAGCGTGTCACAGAACTGAGCTAACTCGGAATTGTTATCAAGCTTTGCGCGGTGAGCAAGACCTTGAGTCCATGCAAAGATGGATGCAATAGGATTAGTACTTGTTGGTTTACCAGCTTGATGTTCTCTATAATGACGAGTAACGGTACCATGTGCAGCTTCTGCTTCCATAGTTTCGCCATCGGGTGTTATTAAAACAGAAGTCATTAAACCTAGGCTACCAAAGCCTTGTGCAACCGTATCACTTTGTACATCGCCATCGTAATTTTTACAAGCCCATACAAAATTACCATTCCACTTTAAAGCACTCGCCACCATATCATCAATTAAACGATGCTCGTAGGTAATACCTGCAGCAGCATACTTCGCTGTAAATTCACCTTGGTACACTTCTTCAAAAATATCTTTGAAACGACCATCATACTTTTTTAAGATGGTATTTTTTGTAGATAAATATAAAGGCCATTTTTTGTTTAATGCTACGTTAAAACAAGAGTGAGCAAATCCACGAATTGATTCTTCTACGTTATACATGCCCATTGCAACACCTGGACCATTAAATTTAAAAATTTCGTGCTCAATTACTTTTCCGTCTTCACCTTCAAATTTCATAGTTAATTTTCCTTTACCAGGAACAACAAAATCAGTTGCTTTATATTGGTCGCCGAAAGCGTGACGGCCGACGACGATCGGCTTGGTCCAGCCCGGGATCAGGCGCGGCACGTTCGAGATCACGATCGGCTCGCGGAACACGACGCCGCCCAGGATGTTGCGGATCGTGCCGTTCGGCGACTTCCACATTTCCTTGAGGTTGAACTCCTCGACGCGCGCCTCGTCCGGCGTGATCGTGGCGCACTTCACGCCGACGCCGAACTCCTTGATCGCGTTGGCGGCATCGACCGTGATCTGGTCGTTGGTCTCGTCGCGCTTCTCGACGCCGAGGTCGTAATATTTGAGGTCGATGTCGAGGTACGGCTTGATCAGGCGCTCACGGATCCATTCCCAGATGATCCGCGTCATTTCGTCGCCGTCGATCTCGACGACCGGGTTCTTGACCTTGATCTTCGCCATGCTCGCTTTCCTGTGCGTGAGGGAGGTTTGGCGGTGCGTCTAGGAGGAAGGGGCGGGGGGATCAAGGGCGCCCTGATTTCTGTACGATATCGTTCAATTATTTGACAAAGCTGACGCAGAACGCATGTTTCTCGCAACGGCAGGCGCATCTGCCGCCGCGCTGTCGCCGGCATGCAATTTCGCGGTGCGAGCACAGCAGTCGAAATCCAACATTGCAAGTCACCCACAGGCAATATGCGAGATCGGA